>Ga0194054_10000569_pt1 | contig 18380 bp, 16 predicted proteins | sample SepL2210m_MetaG_FD_163628 | JGI IMG/M metagenome (GOLD analysis project Ga0194054, IMG submission 163628) | Anoxic zone freshwater microbial communities from boreal shield lake in IISD Experimental Lakes Area, Ontario, Canada - Sep2016-L227-10m | ecosystem: Environmental > Aquatic > Freshwater... | reverse complement strand
GGTTCATTCCATGCGAGCGGATCTTTTCGCGGGCTGCCTTGAGGAGGGGTGCCAGCTTTTCCCGATGTCCGATCTTGTCCGCAAAAGCGCTGTCGGTGTCGAAGATCATCCGGAGCGCCTCAGGCCCCGTGACATCGACTCCGGTTTCGGAAATTCCATTCCGGACCGCGTCCCGAGCCTGGTCCACGAAGTCCGGCCAGAGGATGCGCGGGATCCGACGGGGATCTGAAACCGCGTGCTCGATGGCCTTTTTCAATTCCCCCATTCCCGTGCCGCGTTTGGCGACCGTCATGATGACCGCTACGCCGAGCCGGTCGGCCAGCAGGGCCGTATTGATCCGGAGTCCGTTCCGCTTCGCGGCATCCCACTGGTTGAGGACGACCAGCATCGGGATTTCCAACTCCGCGGCCTGCGAAACCAGCAGGAGATTGCGCTTGAGGTTCGTCGCGTCGAGCACGCACACGATCAAGTCCGGCGCGCGGTGCCCGGCTCTTCCCCCCAGCGCATCCATGACCACCCGCTCGTCGGGCGATGCAGCAGCAAGGCTGTAGGCCCCCGGCAGATCCAGGATTTCCATCTGATGGCCGCCGAGAAGCAGCGCACCGGTTTTCTTTTCCACCGTGATCCCCGGATAGTTCGCGATGTGCTGGCGCAGCCCGGTGAGCCGGTTGAAGACGGTCGATTTGCCGGTGTTCGGATTCCCCAGCAGCGCGATCCGCACAGGCCGCTTCTTGGCATGGACGGCCGCAGTCATCTCACGCGATTTCCTTCACCTCAATCAGATCCGCCTCCGCCCGTCGCAGGCTGATCTCCTGGCCTTCCATCTCAATCGAAATCGGGTCGCCCAACGGCGCAATCCGCGAAATCCGCACCCGGCGCCCCGGAAGAAATCCCAGCGCCGCCAACCGCCCCGCCCGCCCGCAATCGCTCGAAATCCCAACGATCTCGACTGACCGCGCATGCGCGATTTTTCCCAGTTTCTTTGGCGTTGCGCGATTCATTGCAACTCACAATATGAGAAAGCGTCTCAATAGCAATAGGAATCTTTAGGATTTTAGAAATCTGGTGAACCGATTCTGACCCTCGCGGTGGGGCTTTTTAGACCTTGGAATCTTTTGCGGCGGCGTCGTAGATGGAGCGCCAGTGGGCGAGGCGTTCTTTGACGCGTTTTTCCATGCCGTTTTCGGTGGGTTCGTAGTAGGTCCGGCCCTCGGGGAGGTAGGCTTGGGGGACGTAGGAACCTTCGAAGTCGTGGCTGTATTGGTAGCCCTTGCCGTGGCCGAGGCGCTCGGAGCCTTTGTAATGGCCGTCGCGGAGGTGGGAGGGGACGGCGAGCGTCCAGCCTTCGCGGACCTCCTGCGAGGCTTTGCCGATGGCGACGGTGCAGCGGTTGCTTTTCGGGGCGGTGGCCAGATAGACGGTCGCGTGGGCGAGGAGGAGGTTCGCTTCGGGGAGCCCGATAAATTCGACCGCCTGCTGGGCGGCCATGGCGACGACGAGCGCGTTCGAGTCCGCCATCCCGACGTCCTCGCTCGCGCAGATCACGATCCGTCGGGTGATGAACCGGATGTCCTCGCCGGCGTGGAGCATTTTCGCGAGCCAGTAAAGCGCGGCATCCGGGTCGCTGCCGCGCATGCTTTTGATGAACGCGCTGATCGTGTCGTAGTGTTCGTCGCCGGTGCCGTCATAGACGACGGCCTTCTGCTGGATGCTTTCCTCGGCGGCGTGAAGGTCGATGCGGATGGCTCCGTCCGGTCCGGGGGCGGTTGTGCGGGCGGCGATTTCGAGGGCGTTGAGGGATTTTCTGGCATCGCCGTCGCTGAGTTTGGCGAGGTGGGCGGCGGCTTCGGGATCGAGAACAACCGGGAGGTTGCCCAGCCCTCGTTCCTTGTCCGTGAGCGCGGCGAGCATGAGCGAGGTCAGGTCTTCCTCGGAGAGCGGCTGGAGCTGGAACACCTGCGAGCGGGAGAGGAGCGCGCTGTTGACGCTGAAGAACGGGTTCTGGGTGGTGGCGCCGATGAGGCGCACGACGCCGTTCTCGACCTCCGGCAGAAGGACATCCTGCTGGGCCTTGTTGAAGCGGTGGATCTCGTCGATGAAGAGGATTGTCTTCGTGTGGGACCGGCGGGCGGAAGCGGCGGCCACGACGCGGCGGATGTCGGCGACATTGCTCTCGACCCCGCTGAGCCGCTCGAATTTTGCCTGGGTCGCTCCCGCGATCACCTGGGCGAGGGTGGTTTTTCCGGTGCCCGGCGGGCCGAACAAAATCAGCGAGGAAATCCGGTCGGCCTCGATCGCGCGGCGGAGGAGCTTGCCCGGTCCGAGAATGTGGTGCTGGCCGGCATATTCTTCGAGAGTGCGCGGGCGCATGCGGGTGGCCAGCGGCGCATCCGCGGCGACTTCCGAAACAGCGACTGGAAAAAGTTCCTCCACCCTGCCGAGTATCGCGGGTTTTTCTCGCAAGCCAAGAATCGATGGGTTAGAAAATCCGCATGGCCACAATCCTTGTTCCACTGGATACCAGCAAGATTGCCCCCAAGGTATTAAGCGAAGCCGAGTCGCTCGCCCTGCAACTCCGTGCCAGCGTGATCCTGTTTCACGTGATCGAACCTGTCGCGACGTATGTTCCCGTCGGTGCCTCCATGGATTTGATCGCGACCACCCCGCCGGATTTGGATACCGAGACAACCGATGCCGCAAAAAACCGGCTCGATCATCTCGCGGCCCAGCTCCGAGCGAAAGGTCTCGACGTCGCCTGCGAAGCCACCTTTGGAATCCCCGTGGACGAAATTCTTGATCAGGCGAAAATCCGTGCCGCCGACTACATCATCCTCGGATCCCACGGGCATGGCGCGCTTTACCATCTTTTCGGCGGCAGCGTGGTGACCGGCGTCCTGAGGCACAGCACCTGCCCGGTGATCGTGGTGCCTGTGCGGGAATAGCAGGAGCAGCCATGAACACGAAGCATCGTCCATTTTTGGAGGTGCCAAGTCGGTTCGATGCCCTGCGGGTTTTGCTGGTGGTTTTTCTTGTTTTTTCCTGTGCGGTATTTGCGGCGGAAGATTTGCAGGAAGCGGTAAAAATATTTCAGTCCGGGAATCTCACGGAGGCGAAGGCGATGTTCGAGCAAGTGGCCGTGAAGGAACCGAAAAACCGGGCGGTCCAGAATTACCTGCGGCTGATCGCCACGAAGCAGGCCGGCCAGGTGACTATGAAAAAGAAGCTGGATGCGATTTCCATCGCCAAGGTGGACCTGCGGGATTCGTCGGCGCGAGAGGCTTTCGATTATATTTTCCAGCTCCTCAACCGGAACGCGCCGCCGGGATTCCATCCGAACATGGTGTGGGCGGTGCCGGAGAATTATCCGAAAAAAATCACGCTGTCCCTCGAGAGCGTGCCCGGATCCACTGTGCTCGAATACGCGGCGCAGATGGCCGGACTGAAGGTCTCGTATGAGGAGTTTGCGGTGAGGATTTCGCCCGGCTAGGCGTTTTCAGAACCGCCGGAGTTTTCCGCTGCTGGTGCGCGGTAATTCTTTGACGAAGCAGAATTCCACCGGGATTTTGTAGGCAGCGAGGGCGTTGCGGCAATGCTGTTCCAGGCTTGTCACCGATGGGGCCGGCTCGCCGGCAACGACCTCCGCCACGGGCACGGCCCCGAAATGCGGATGCTCGCGCCCGGAAACGCGGACGGCGCGCACGCCGGGGTGCAACTGCAGCACCGCCTCGACTTCCTCCGGGAAACATTTCAACCCCGAAGAGTTGATCACGGAATTGGTCCGGCCCATGAGAAAAACAAAGCCGTCCGCATCGCGGCGGGCGAGGTCGCCGGTTTGGAACCAGCGGCCTTCTGCCAGGATTTCCCCGCGCAGGTGCCACGGATTCAAATAGGCATCCAGCATGCCATCCGCATGGAGGAACAACTCGCCCACCTCGCCGTCGGGGACAACTGCACCCGTCCCCGGATCGCGCAGTTCCAGGGCAATGTCATCGAGCGCATTTCCCACCGAATCCGGTTTTTCACGGGGTGCCGCCGTATTCAGGAGCGGCAGGCCCGCTTCAATGATTCCGAATCCCTGCGAAAGCGGAACGCCGTAGCGCGCATCAAAAGCCCGGGCGGTTGCCAGCGGCAGTGCTGCCGCGGTGGATACGGCGAGCCGCAGCGAGTGCCATGGTCGGGCAGTTGGTTCTCGGGCCAGAAGCGCGTGATGGAACGGCGCCCCATACAGCACCGTGCCATGGTGGTCCAGCGCCGAGTCCAGCACGTCTTCGGCCAGATGGTTCCGCACTACGATCGTCGTCGCACCATTGAGCAGATAGAGCATGATCGAGACTGCGAAATGGTGGGCCATCGGCAGGATCCAGACAACCCGGTCGTCCGGCGTGATACCCATTCTCCGGTTGCCGGTTTCTATCCGCTCCAGCAAGGAGGCATGGGAAAGGACAATGCCTTTGGATTGGCCGGTCGTGCCGGAACTGAATCGGATAAATGCCGGGGATAGTGCCGCGATCGAGGGCTCGTCGAATCCCAGTTCCAGCGGTGAGCGTTGCGGTTCCAAAAAAAGCGTTGCCGATAATTCCGGCAATTCCACGGCGTGGCACCGTTGCGCCTGCCGCCCGGGCCACGGCATCCCCGCTGCCAAAACGAGCGCATGGACCCCGACAGTGCGGATCAATGCCTCTCGTTCTGGTGTGGCCAGTTCGCCTGCCACCGGCACCAGGCATCCCCCCGCCCGTAAAACTGCGAGGGCCAGGATGACATGTTCCGGACCGTTCGGGCAGGCCAGTCCCACACGCGGCACGAACCCCGCCACCGGCTTTGGCAGGCCAGCTTGGAAAAGTGCACGGACGGTGCGATCCACCGCATCCTCCAGCGCTTTGTATGTGAGGGACAATTCGCCGCAGAGCAACGCAACGGCCCCACGGTCACAGTGCGCGAAAAGCAGATCGACAATGTTCATCATCCGATTGTGCCACAAGCAGCAGGCCGGATCGCAAGCCGTCCCCGCTGCGGGTTTTTCAAGTTCCAGTGTTTCAGAGATGGAGCCTGTCTGCAAACTCCCGTTGCACAGGCAGTTTCGCATTGTCTGCACAGGCCCAACCTGTTACCAAGCCGCCCTGATTTGAGCGATCCACGAGGGGTGAAGACGTATGATTACATAGTGGCCGGGAGCGGGATCAGCGGCATGACATCCACGCTGCTTTTGGCGGAGACCGGGAAGAGCGTCCTGCTTTTGGAAAAAGCTGCCGCCATGGGCGGGTCCCTGCTCCGTTTCCGCCACGATGGCGTCCCATTCGACACCGGCTTCCATTTTACCGGCGGCTTCGGGGAGCACGGGCTCCTGACGAAGATGCTCGAAATGCTCGGCATCCGCCGCGCGATCAAGCCGGTTTTCCTTTCCAAAGATTGCGCCCAGAGGATTGTCTTTGAGCACTCAGGAGCCGCCTACGATTTCCCCAGCGGTCTCGCCGCCTTGCGCGGGCGCTTCCATGGCTATTTTCCCGCGGAGCCCCGCGCCATCGACCGCTACTTCGACAAGCTCACGGAGGTGTATGAATCCAGCGCCGAACTTATCTTTCAGGACCGCGAGCGTTCCCCCGCTGCCGCGCTCTGCCCGGAGGATGACATCACCCTCATGTCTGTGCTGGACGGACTGACCACAAACTCCGAACTCAAAGCGTTGCTGAGCATTTTCTGCATGTGCTACGGCACGAGACCGGAAGAGGTTTCGTTCGCGACCCACAGCCGCGTCTGCTACAGCCTTTTTGAATCGCTCGCGAGGGTGGAGCACGGTGGCGACGCCTTCATCCGGGCGTTCCGCGACCGGTTCGAGGAACTCGACGTGGAGGTTCGCTGCAATACCCATATCGCCCGCTGCGGGGAAATCTCCGGGAAAACCGTCCGCACGGTTCATCTCAACACCGGCGAGGAGGTCGCCTTCGGTTCCGCGGTGCTCACCATGCACCCCCGCGAAATCCTCCGCATGCTGCCGCGCGAATCCCTCCGTCCGGCATTCGTTCACCGGGTCGAGGGATTTGAGGAATCGGCCGGTTTTTTCACGATTTTTGCGACGCTGGATCTGCCCGAAGATCACGATGATTCCACCATTACTTCTCTGCTCCCGTCGACGGATTTGAACGCGCTTTTGACGCCGGGAAGCGGGAGGGATTCTTCGCTGGTCATCGTCCGCGGGCGCGAGAGCGTGAGGGGCCGGATCGTCCACACGCTCACCGCGTTCGAGCCTTCCTTTCCGGAGGAGACCGCCCGCTGGGCGGACAGCATGACCGGAAACCGTCCGGCGGAATATCAAGTGTTCAAAGCCGGCCGCGCCGCGCGGATCGTCGAGCGGATCTACCGGGCCTGTCCGGAATATCAGGGTCGCCTGCGCCTCCTCGATTCGGCCACCACCCTGACCTATCGAGACTGGCTGAACTCCCCCACCGGAGCCGCCTACGGGATCAAACAAAAAACCCACCAGGTCAATCTTGTCGGCAGACTCCCCCTGGCGAACCTTTTCGTGGCCGGCCAGAGCGCGATTCTGCCCGGCGTGGTCGGCGCGATGATGTCCGCATTTGTCGTTTGCCGCGGCCTCCTCGGCGTCTCCTCCTACCAGCAACCGGCATGCAACTGAAGCGTGTTGTCATCACCGGTTTAGGTGCGATCACCCCGATGGGAACCGGCATTGATGCTCTCCAAAAGGGGCTTGCCGAACACCGCAGCGCCACTGTCTCGATGCGCGGCCAGTGGCGGCACTTCCTCAACCTTCACAGCCTCGTCGCGGCCCCCGGTCCCGACTTGGACGAAAAGAGAGTTCCCCGCCAAAGCCGCCGCTCGATGAGCCGGATGAGCTTCTACGGCCATGATGCCGCCCAACAGGCGCTTGCCGACGCCTTCGGAACCGGCTCCGCTGGGCCCGCCCATTTTTCTCCCGGCCGCCTCGGCTGTATCATCGGCTCTACCACCGGCAGCCCGATCGCTCTCAACGAGACGTTCGAAACGATGCTGCCCGACCGGGATATCGGGAAGCTCAGCGCCGTCAAATTTTTCCAGTGCGTCTCGCACACCGTGGCGATGAATGTCGCCCAGTGCCTCGGCATTACCGGCAACGTGCTGGCCACAAATGCCGCGTGCGCCTCCGGGCTTCAGGCGGTGGGGGCGGCCTATGATATGATCCGCCTGGGCAGGCAGGATGCCGTTCTTTGTGGCGGCGCGGAAGAGTTACACCCCTCCGTCACTGCTTCGTTCGACGTGCTGTTCGCCGCTTCAGCCCGCTTCAACGATGCCCCTTCGCAAACCCCCCGCCCGTTCGACCGCGACCGCGACGGGATCGTGTGCGGCGAGGGAGCGGGGATCCTTCTGCTCGAAGATTACGACCACGCCCGTGCGCGGGGCGCGAAAATTTACGCGGAGGTCATCGGCTATCACACGTGCGCCAGCGGTGACCACATCAGCCAGTCCAGCCGCCTAGCCCTCATCCAGTGCCTGCGCCAGGCGCTTGCCGGCGCGGGAACCGCTCCAGACGAGATAGATTACGTCAACGCGCATGCGGCCGGCACACTTCAGGGCGATGCCGAGGAAGCCGCCACCCTCCGCGAACTCTTTGGAGGCCGTGTTCCGGTGAGCAGTCTCAAAGGCCACATCGGCCACACGCTTGGCGCATCCGGCCCCATCGAACTGATCGCCACGCTGCTGATGATGCGTGACAATGTCATTTACCCGACGCTCAACCTCAGCAATCCCGCCTCCGATTGCGAGGGCCTCCGGCATGTCACCGCCACAATTTCTCAGCGCATCGACACCATCCTGAAAAACAGCTTTGCTTTCGGCGGCATCAACGCCGCGCTCGTCTGCCGAAAAATCAACTCCCCGTAATCAGACCATTCCGAAAAACCATGGACAAACAGCAAGCCACCGCCCGGATCGCAATGATCTTTGAAACAGAATTCGAGGTTGCTCCGGAACGGCTTGTTCCGGAGGCCCACCTGTTCCAGGACCTCGGCCTCGACAGCATCGACCTTGTCGAAATGATCGGCGCCCTGCAAAAAGAGTTCGGCATCCAACTCCGCGACAGCGACGAGGCCCGTGCGATCCGCACTCTGGGCAACCTCCAGGATTTCGTATTCAATGAAATTCAGAAATCCGAGGCCGCCGACGGCATCCGTTCTTGATTTTTATTTTCCGATGATGCGGCTCCTGCAAAGCGCTGTTTTTTACGCCGGCTATCTCATTTTCTCGCTGGCGTATATCCCGGCGGCGCTGGTCCTGGGCACGCCGGTCGCCTTGTGCCTGTCGCACCGGTCGGCCTTGAGGATGACGCGATGGCTCATCCGCATTTACGGGGCGATCACCGTGCGCTTGGCCTGGCCTTGGATCCGTTTCCGCGTTGAGAACCGGTCCGGCATCGCTCCCGGGCAGCCGTGCCTGTTCATCTCCAATCACCAGTCCATCGGCGACCCGTATTTGCTGTCGCTTTTTCCGAACGAATTCGTCTTCCTCTCGAACCGCTGGCCGTTTCGCATTCCGGTCCTCGGAGCCTTTGCCAGGCTGGCTGGCTACCTCAATGTGGAGGCGCTCAGTCCCGAAACCCTCCGGGAAAAAACCGGCCGGCTTCTCGCCCAGGGGGTCGCGCTGTTTTGTTTTGCGGAAGGCTCGCGTTCCCATTCCGGTGGCATGGGGCCATTTCACACCACCCATTTTCGCTTGGCGCTCCAAGCCCGGGTTCCCATCGTGCCGTTCTGCATCGCCGGGTTCTACCGCATCATGCCGCGCGGCAGTTTCCTTCTCCGGCCCGGCACCGTCCGCATCCGCGCGCTTCCCGCGCTGCAGCCCCGCGACTTCGAGCAACTGACCCCGCACCAGCTCAAACAAAAAGTGTGGGACCAGATCGCCGCAGAACTCGCGCTTCTGGAAGGAGGCAGCCCGTGCGTTTGAACGACGAGCCCCTCACATGGCGCTCGACGGACGAGATCGCCGCCGCTCAGCAGGAGCTGCTCCGGGAACACCTCGCATTCTGCCAGCGGAACTCGCCCTACTACCGCGGCCTTCTCGCAGGCATCGCGGTTGAAGAGGCCACATTCGAGTCGCTCGCGGATCTCCCGTTGACCGACAAGGCAGACTTTTCCGGGCGCAACGCGGATTTTCTCGCGGTCCCGGTGGACAGAATCGTGGATATTGTCCTTTCCTCCGGCACAACCGGCACGCCGAACACGGTGATGTATTCCGAGCACGACCTCCAACGTCTTGCCCGCAACGAATCCGCTTCTCTTGCGGCGTGCGGGCTGACGAGCCGTGACACCGCCCTGCTGACCTGCACGATGGACCGCTGCTTTGTCGCCGGATTCGCCTACCAGTTGGGCTTGCGCCGGCTCGGCGCGGCCGTGATCCGCAATGGCGTGACCACGCTCTCCAGCCACGCCGATCTGATCCGGCGCTTGAAACCGACCGTGCTTGTCGGCGTCCCCACTTTCCTGCGGAAACTTGGCCGCTTCCTTGGCGAGAGCGGTATCGATCCTGCTGCCTCATCCGTCCGCAGCCTCGTCTGCATCGGCGAACCGCTCCGGGATGCGGACCTCTCCCCGCTCAAACTTGCGGACGACCTGGAATCCCTCTGGCGGGCTCCGGCGTTCTCCACCTACGCCGCCTCGGAGACCGTCACCACATTTTGCGAATGCACCGAGCGCCGGGGAGGGCATCTGCAACCGGACCTCGCCATCGTGGAGATCGTCGATGCGGAAGGAAATCGCCTCCCCGCAGGCGAGCATGGCGAAGTCGTCCTCACCCCGCTCCAGTGCGAGGGCATGCCGCTCGTGCGTTTCAAAACCGGCGATGTCAGTTTCCTTATCGAGGAACCGTGCGACTGTGGCCGGATCACCCCGCGCCTCGGCCCGATCCTTGGACGCCAGTGCCAGATGATCAAAACCAAGGGCACCACCGTTTACCCGCTTTCGATTCTTGACGCGTTGAACAGCATGGACGGGATCTCCGACTATTTCGTCGTCGCCACGAGCGAAGACCGCCTCTCGGATCATCTGACGGTGCATGCCGCCGTTTCAGCCGGCTGCGGCTGCTCCCCCGAATCCATCGCGGAGCAACTGCAAACCCGGCTGCGCGTCAAGACCAGCGTCGTCATCGAACCGGAGTCTGAAATCGCCCGCCGGGTGTTCGGCTCGGGCGCGCGCAAATTCACCCGTTTCGTCGATCAAAGGAGCCACCCATGAGCTGCTCGGCGCGCATGGATGGGTTCGGGTTTTCCCGCGAGGAGGTGGCGGAGGCCGTCAAAAACCGGCGGCTGCTTTCGATGGAAATCGAACTCGGCCGCGAATGCAATTTCCGCTGCCCCTACTGCTATGTGGTCGATCCGGCTGCGGTCACGGAGGAATTGACTCCCGACGAGATCCGCGACGCCATCGACCAGTCCTGCGATCTCGGGGCCCGGCGGATCATCCTGCTCGGCGGCGAGCCGATGCTCTATCCTCATTTGCGGGAAATGATCGGCCACATCACCGGCAAAGGAATGGAGGTCGAGCTCTTCACCAACGGCACGGATGTCACTCCGGAGGCGGCCGGATTTTTCTTCGGGCATGGCGTGAAGGTCGTCGTCAAATTCAACACCTTCGACCCGGTCGTCCAGGCCCGGCTCACCGGTCGCAAATGGGCCTACGATTGCATCCGCGCCGCACTCGGGAACCTGCTCGCCGCCGGATATCCCACCACGGAGAAACGGATCGCTGCCAGCACGATCATCTGCCGCCAGAATATCGGGGAACTTCGAGAGCTGTGGTGCTGGCTGCGCGACCGGGACATCGATCCCTATTTTGAAATGATCACCCCGCAGGGCCGCAGCAGCCGGAACCAATGGCTTCAGCCGGATCCCGCGGAAATCGAAGCGCTCTTCTTCGACATCGCCCGGCTGGACCGCGAAAAATACGGGCGCGACTGGGAGCCGCAGCCGCCGCTCGTCGGCAACAAATGTCTGCGCAACCAATTCTCCTGCCTGGTGGACGCCTACGGCAACGTAATGCCGTGCGTCGGGATTACCATTCCTGCGGGCAATATCCGCGAGCGTTCGCTCGAGAGTATTCTCGGCGAGAGCCCGATGTTCGAAGACCTTCGCCACTACAAAGACCGCATCAAAGGCCCCTGCTCCGCCTGCGGCCAGGCCGACGAGTGCTACGGCTGCCGCGGTGCGGCCTACCAGCTCACCGGCGATTACCTCGCTTCGGACCCGCTCTGCTGGCACAACAAAGACCGCCTGGAGGAAAGCTAGGATGAAACCATCCGCTGTTGCCGTCGCGCTCTGCCTCGCGTGCCAGGCGATTCTTTCCGCAGCAGAGGTGGACTCCGGGGTTGCCGAACGCCTCCGGCAACTCGAATCCAAACTCTCCCAGGTCCAAACCCTCCAGGTGGATTTCGTGCAGGAAAAACAGATGGCGATCCTCGCGCAGAAGCTCGTTCTCAAAGGCCGGATCACCCTGCAACAGCCGGATAAAGTTGCCTGGCGGGTCCGCTCTCCGATCCGTTATGGCATGGTGATCCAGGGGGCTTCGCTCCGCCAGTGGAGCGAGGACACCCAGTCGGTCCAACAGTTTTCGCTGGCCGGAAACCCGGTCTTCGCGGCCGCCGTCAAACAAATCCAGAGCTGGTTTTCCGGGAATTATCTGGTCCTTGCCCGGGATTTCAATGTAGCCATCCTGGCGGAATCCCCGCTGGTCATCGGGTTCACACCGCGTTCCGGATCGCCGGCCCGCGAGGTGATCCAGCGGATCGTCATGCGCTTCGGCGAGGACGAGCGCTTCCTCAAACGTCTCGAAGTGGTCGAGACCGGCGGAGACGCGATGGGCATCACATTTTTCAACCCCGTCTTCAACCCGGCGCTGACCAGGGAGGAATGGGATCCGAGGCATGAGTGAGCCCGCGCAAACATGGTTTGAACGGCAGTTCCTGGCGGTCCGCACCCGTCGTTTGCCGATCTTTCTCGTGCTGGGATTTCTGGTGGCAGGGTCGATCGCCGGCATCGGCCGCCTGCCGTTTGCCAATTCGGTGGACGTCATGCTTCCCGACGGGAAAGCCCGCGACGCCATCCGGATTCTCACCGAGGCCAGCCTGGCGGACAAAGTCGTCGTCTCGCTGGAAAAATCCGATCCTTTGCTCACGCAGGAGGAATTCATCCAAGCGGCGGACCGGCTTGCCGCCAAGCTGAGCTCGCCCGAACTGGTTCCGGTTGACACCGCCGCCGCGACCGCGGGGATGCTCGAAAGCTTCACCCAACTCCTCGGCTTCGCTCCCCAACTGTTTGAAAAGAGCGACCTCGCCGCCACCGAAACCGCCGTCACGACCATCGACGGGAGCGTGCACGATCTGTATCGGGAACTCGCCAAACCGGCTTCGCTCTTCACCGGCAAACTCGGCCGGCATGATCCGCTCGGGGTCACGCGTTCGGTTCTCGGCCGGCTCGGTCGCCTGTCCGCCGCCAACCTCTACGACGTGACTCTCGAGGACGGGCACCTTTTCAGCCGCGATCTCTGTCATCTCCTGCTGGTCTTTACCACGTCGGTCTCCCTGACCGATTCCGCGGGCAGCAGCGCGTTGGCCGCCCAGTTGGAGGCGAACTGCGCCAGCCTCCCGGCCGGGATCCGGGCCGATGTGGTTTGCGCCCACCTTCACACGGCCAGCAACGAGCGCATCCTCAAGCGCGACATCGAGCGCACAAGCTGGGTCGGGGCCATCGCGTTCCTGCTGATCTTTGCCGGGGTGTTCCGCGACTGGCGATCCGTGGCCATGCTCGGCATTCCGGTCTGCGCAGCGTTTCTGGCGCTGCCGCTCGCCGCGCTCTGCCATTCCCAGCTCTCCTACATCGTGATCGGCTTCGGCATGGTGATCGTCGGCATTTCTTCCGACTACGGGATCTACGTTTACGTCATGACCCGGCACAGCGGCCGGCCTGCCCGGGCGGTGCGTCGGATTGTCCGCCCGATGGGGCTCGGAATGCTGACGACGCTCGCCGTCTTTGTCGCATTCTACTTCTGCGGAATCGAGGGCTACCGCCAGCTCGCCACGTTTGCCATTTTCAGCATCGGCCTTGCCTACCTCGCCGCCGTATTTCTTCTGCCCCATATTTTCGGAGACCGCCACTCGCTGGGGCTCGATGCCGAGGCGGAGGCCGCTCCGGAGACTCCTCCTGTCACGCATCCGCTTGTTCGGGCGATCACCGCTGGACTCGCGTTGGTTGTCGGGGCCGCCATGATTTCGCAGGGGGTTTTCAACACGGACATCACCCAGCTCGACGGGACTGACGGCAAGGTGCTGGATTCCGAAAAGCGCTTTGAAAAAACCTGGAGTGCGGGAGGAGGCGAGCAGGGGATTCTGGCCGTCACCGCCCCGACATACGAAGACGCGCTCCGCCGCAGCGAAATAATTTACGACCGGGCTTCCGAACCCCTTGGCAACCGCTTGCTGAGCTTCTCCGCGCTCTGGCGCTCGGAGTCCAGCCGCGCCGCGAACCTCGCCCGATGGCAGGCATTTTGGACGCCCGCCCGCGTCGCCTCCGTGCAGGCGCAACTTCTCGAAAGCGGCCGGCGATACGGTTTCGCTGCCACCGCATTTCAGCCGTTTTTCGAGCTGCTTCACAATCCGCCCGACCTCCGCGAACCAGCCGACAACAAGCTTTTCCAGCTCATCAAGGACCGGTTCGTTCACAAGTCCGCCGACGGATTCACCGTCTTCTCTTTTTTTCCTGCCACTCCTGAGTTTACTGATACGATGACCCGGATTGCGGAAACCGTCCCCGGTGCGTTCTGTGTTTCACGCGGGCTTCTCACTGCATCGCTAGCCGCCTCGATCGGGCGCACCCTGCTCCTCATCACCGTCATTTCTTCGGCGCTCGTGCTGGGCCTGACCCTCCTGCTCTCGCCCAACTGGCGGATCGCGCTTATCGCGCTGATCCCGGCCGGGGTCGCGGTGCTCTGGGCGCTGGGCGTCCCGGCCATGCTGCATCAAACAATAAACCTCTGCCACGTCACCGCCGCCGCCGTGGTTTTCGGCCTCTGCGTGGATTACGGGATCTACATGACCCACGGCCTCACCCACGGCATCGAGCGCCGGAGCAAGACCACAATCATCCTGACGACCGCCACCTCCATCATCGGTGCCGGAGTGTTGCTCCTGACCGATCACCCGGTGCTGTTCGCGATCGGCCTGACATTGACCACCGGTATGCTCGTCGGGCATGTTCTCGCCGTCTGGGCTGTCCCCGGCCTCTTCGCGCTCTGGGGGCGGCCCCACGCAAAAAAGCAGGCGCTCGTTCCGCAGAATGCCTGAGCCCATGAAATCGAGACTCCTCTTCATTTCCTTCGTCGCCATCCCAGTGCTCGCCGCCCATGCGGGCACGGGCCGCGCAGCGGTGGAGTCATACCCGTTCGGGGCCGCCACCCCCGCCCGTTACTCGGCAGTCAGCAGCGCGGTGATGCAATACCGGTGGTTCAAGTTTCCTGCGCTCGGCGTCATCACCGTCGATGCCCCCAGGCGCCGCTTCGCGCTCGTCGGCCTGAGCCAGGTCGGTATCAATGTCTTTGAACTCAGCGAAACTAACGGCCGCCTACAAAGCCGGATGCCTGGAGAGCTTCTGAAGCGCCATCCGGAAATCGCAACCGGAGCCGCCGCCGATGTGCGACAGATGTTTTTCGATCTTGATCCGGCTCGCAGTGCCCGCCAGGTCCGGGGCCCCCGCGACAAAGCAGCGGTCTTTCAGCAACCAGCCGAGGGTGGCATGCTGGAATACCGATTTGACAAAAAAACCGGGCGCCTCCTCGAAAAGCAGTTCGCCGCGCCCCGCAAATTCTTCCCCGGAAGCAGCGTGGTCTGGCGGGTCCTGTATGAGGATTACGCCGCGGTCGGGCATCAGTCTTACCCTCGCATTATCCGCTTCAAACATCGCAATCGCCACTATGCGATCACGCTTTTTCTCAGGGAGATGAGGATTGCCCGATGATCGAAGACAAACTCCGGACGGCTCCCGTTAACGCTCGGGCAGCCGTCAAACTCGAGCCACCGCCACCCTTATGAACCAAAATCCCCGCAAGCACCGCCGCCGCGAGCCGTATTTTGAATCGCAGCCCGGCGACCCCACCCCGCTCACGATCCGCGTCTCCCGGCGCGTGCTCTTCAGCGACGCTGATCCGATGGGTGTCCTCTGGCACGGCCGCTATCCCGCGTTTTTTGAATCCGCCGCCGCCGAACTCCATCGCACATGCGGCCTCGGCTACCTTGATTTCCACAACGCCGGCATCCAAGCTCCCATCGTGCAATTGCACGTCGACTACATCGCTCCGGCCCGGCTCGAAGAGGAGGTGACCATTCAAGTCTCGCTCCACTGGAACGACGCCGCTCGCATCGACACTGAATACACGATCCTCAGAAAAGACGGGGACCTCGTCGCGCGAGGCTACACCGTCCAACTCTTCACAAGCGCTCTCACTGCGGAGCCGCTCCTCACTCCTCCCGCTTTTGTCGAAGCTTCGCGGCGAGCCTGGCGCAGCGGTCGATTCGCCGCACTCCAATGAATGCCGTCGTCGTCGCTGCAGATCTGGTGACCGCCTACGGCCGGGGCATCGATGCCACCTGGCGGGGGCTTCTCTCCGGACGCACGGCGCTGGCGTTTTCGGATCGCATCGTGTTCCCTGCAGGCGCAACCCAAACCCCGCTCGGCCTTGTGCACGACGTTGATCTCCGCTCCGTCGCAGCCGTCATCCAAATGCTGGGACCGATGCTGGATCATCTTCGCCCTCAACTTCCAGCGGACACCCTCATCCTGCTTGCCACGACCACCGGCGAGATTGAATACCTCGAAGCGGCGGCGCTCGGGCAGCCCGGCGCGCCGGACATCGGCGCCTCCGACCCGGGCCGCCTCCTCGAAAAACTGCTCGCGCTCTGCGGCCTGAAACGCGGACGGATTCTCTCCGCCGCGTGCGCTTCCTCCACGCTCGCCGTGGCGCAGGCCGCTGCCCTGATCGCCTCGGGCACCGAGGCATCCGTGCTTGTGATCGCATGCGACGCTGTTTCCGAATTTGTCTATGCCGGCTTTGCGACGATGAATGCGCTGGATCCTGCCTCGGCCCGTCCGTTTGACATCGACCGCCAGGGCCTCAATCTCGGCGAAGCGGCTGCCGTCGCGCTTCTCATGTCGGAAACTTGTGCCGCCCGCGAACGCCGGCCCATGCTGGGATGCATCGCGGGTTGGGCCGCTTCCAACGACGCCTCGCACGTGACCCGGCCCGACACGACCGGCGCCCAGCTTGCGTGCGCAAGCCGACTGGCCATGGAACGCGCGGGAGTATTGCCAGAGCAGATCGCCTTCATCTGCGCCCATGGCACCGGCACCGGCTACAACGACGCCATGGAGATGGCGGCCTTTCAGAGCCTCTTTTCCGCCCGGCCGGTTTTCTCGGTGAAAGGCGCGATCGGGCATACGCTCGGTGCGGCGGGCCTTGTGGAAATCCTGCTCTGCCTCCGGGCGCTTTCCGAAGGCATCGTTCCCCCGACAATCGGGCTCCGTCAGCCCGACCCCTGCGCGGATGGGTGGGTCACGGAATGTCCCGCCCGACTCCCGCAGGCGGCCTTTCGCGCAGCCCTCACCACGAACTCCGGATTTGGCGGCATCAACGCCGCCCTCGTTCTGGCCCTCGTCCCATCCGGCACGTGCCGACCCGCTCCATCTGTTGCCTCGGGCCTGTCTTCCGGCATCGGCTGGATCACTGGCACCTCCTACGGCCTTATTCGGCACAACGAAACCTGCTGCCGCTCGGATCCCTCCAATCCAGAGGCCTCCGGTTCCGTGCGCACCCTCATCCGGCGCAAGATCGAGCGCTTCGGCCGCTTCGATCCGGTTTCCCGGATGACCTGTTCGGTTTGCGAACTCGCCTTGCGCGACGCAGGCGTCGAGTGTTCGCAGGGCACCCTGCGGGAGTTCGGCATCCTCGGCGCGGGGTTTGAGGGTTCGCTCGCGGCCAACGCTGTTTACTTCAAGGACTACGTCGAATCCGGCCGCATCCTCGCCCGCGGAAACCTCTTTGTTTACACGCTTCCAACTGCCCCGCTCGGAGAAGCTGCGATCCATTTTGGTTTTCAGGGCCCGCTCTTCAGCCTGATCAGCACGGGGACGCCGCTTGCCGATGCCTTGGAAACCGCTTCGCTGCTGATACAAAACGGGGACGCTCCCGCCATGCTCGTCGTCCAGGCCGAAGCCGATTCCGCCGTGGCCGCTTTTGTGACCGCGGAGATATCGCCGGCCCTCTCCCTGCTTGCCACGCTGGCCGCCGAGACTCCCCGCCTTTCCCAACTCATCCCGAAACTCACAGCCCACATGGAGAAAACAGGCCCATGAAAATAAAACTCATCTACCCGAAATGGCCGAAGCTGCGCCACCAGCCCGAGTTTCATCTTCCGCCGCATGGGCCCATCTGCTTCGCCGCCGCCGTCCCTCGCGACGTGGAGCTGACGTTTGTGGACGAACATGTCCAGCCTCTGAAAATTGCCGCCGATACCGACTTGGTGGCGATCTCCGCCATGCTCACGTGCCAGATGCCGCGCGCATGGGAAATCGCCGACCAATACCGCGCGCTCGGCGTCCCTGTGATTTTCGGTGGCATCGGCACGATGCTTCACCACGAGGAGACGATGGAACATGCCGACGCGGTTTACCTCGGCGAAGTGGAAGGGCGGTTCGATGAGGTGCTCGACGACTTTCGTGCCGGCCGCCTCAAGCCGCTCTACGACCATTTTCACGACCATCCGGGCATGGACAAAATCGGCCCCGCACGGCGCGAGATCCTCGACCGTCCGCGCTACAATTTCCGCGGTGTGCAGATGGTCGATTTGATCCACGCCTCGCGCGGGTGCCGGTTCAACTGTTTCCCCTGTTGCGCGCAGTTCCTCGGCGGCCGCCAGTTCCGGTTCCGCGACGTGGATGCTGTGGCGGAGGAAATCTCAAAGATCGACAACAACCGCCTGTTCTTCGTGGACAACTCGCTGGCCCAGGATGACGAGTGGGAAAAAGAGCTCTTCAAGGCTATCGCCCCGCTCAAAAAAAAGTGGATTTCGCATCCGATCAAGGACGACGATGAAATCCTCGACCTCGCCGCCGAGGCCGGATGCTGGTATGTTTATCAGGCGATCGTCGATACTTCCGACTTCATGCGCAAACGTGTCAGGCGACTCAAAGAACGCGGGATCGGCGTCGAGGGGACGGTGATTCTCGGCTGTGACGAACACGATGAGGACTACACGCGGAGGCTTCTGGATTTTCTGTTGGAGATCGATCTCAACCTCGCCGAGTTCACGATCATGACCCCCTTCCCGCACACCCCGGTGCGTGCGGGCATGGAGCG
>Ga0194054_10000568_pt1 | contig 18400 bp, 28 predicted proteins | sample SepL2210m_MetaG_FD_163628 | JGI IMG/M metagenome (GOLD analysis project Ga0194054, IMG submission 163628) | Anoxic zone freshwater microbial communities from boreal shield lake in IISD Experimental Lakes Area, Ontario, Canada - Sep2016-L227-10m | ecosystem: Environmental > Aquatic > Freshwater... | reverse complement strand
CCGCTGGACCCGGGGACCGGTGTAGCCGCCGGGCCGGTAGATTACCCGACCAAAGTGGAAGTCTCGAGAACCCGTGTCGCGCAGATGGGAAAGTACCTTGATGCCATCATAGTTTTTCTCCACCCGCAGAAGGATATGGGACCCGGCGGAAAAGTGCGAGCTTCGAATCTGTCGGATTTGAATTGCGGATATGTTTTTTTAAAGTGCAGGCATTCCATGACCCGTGAATGCAGCTACAATCACGTCCTGACGATTGGCTGAATGCCAGTTCGGATATTTACATCACAACAACACACAACTCATAAAACACCATGAACAACCGATTTCTCCTCAAAGATAAAACTGGCCCGCAGGGCGTTGGAGCAGGCGTATGGAACCTCGGTCCCGGAGGCGATCCCTTCGGCGGTCCAACCCGTGAAGCCATCCCCTTCATCGACCGGATCCCGCTGCTCGCCGAAGCCGGAATGACCTATTTCGAGGCGCATGATGTGGAGATCCCAGCGACAGATGCCGAAAAGGCGCTGAAGGTGGCCGAAGCAAACGGCATGACCTGCGGCATGTATACCCCGTCATTTTTTGCCGATCCGATCTTTAAGGATGGAGCAATGACTTCTAACGACGCATCGATCCGCGCGAAGGGGCTCGCGAACGCCAAACTCGCGGTGGACACAACGCACGTGCTCGGTGCAAAAACGATGGTCTTCTGGAATGGTCGTGAAGGCTTTGATTTTGTCCTCGCCAAGAACGGGCGCGATTCTTTCAAGCGCCTTGTCGATGGATTCAACGCGGTCGGGCATTACGCCAAAGAAAAGTTTGGTGATGCAATCCGGTTCGGCATCGAACCGAAGCCCAACGAGCCACGGGCCAACATGTATCTGGCCAATGTCGGCGAAGCCCTCTACCTCATCAGCCGCCTCGACGGCGGAATCCGTCATCTCTTCGGCGTGAACCCGGAAACCGCCCATAGCCGCATTGCCGGGCTCGACTTCCTCTGGGATATCGAAATGGCGCTGGAAGGCGGCAAACTCTTCCACATTCACCTCAACTCGCAGGACGGACAGCGCTACGATCAGGATCTCCCCTTCGGCTACTCCGAACCGCTCAAAGATCTCGCGCTGCTTGTCGTATTGCAGGACGCGAAATACGACGGGATTGTCGCTTTCGACGTGAAAGCCCCACGCACCGATGACCCCAAGCACATCAAGGACATCCTCGAAGTCAGCGGCAACAACCTCATATGGCTCTGGGAGCGCGCCCTCGAAGTGAACCGCGATATCATTTCCCAGCTCCGCGCCGAAAACCGCGGCACCGCCATCGCAGGCTATCTGGCAAAGTGTCTTTACGGTCGATGAGGTTGCAAACTCAACTCACGCCTCCTCCAATCCGCCCCTCCCTCACTGGACCTTCACGCTCTCCGCGACCGGCACGACCTTATCGATCTCCATGTTTTCGTCCGCTGAATAGAGCATGTGGCGGGTAGTGTGGAATTCCTTGGTCGGCTTGAACACAGCTTTTGCACTCAAGGCATCCTCTCAAGTCTTTTCCTGCCCGCAAAGCTTTCTGAGACATGCGGCATCTGCCTCAAGCTGGGCCATGTTATCCCCCTTGATGAATTTCAACTCCATGGCGCACTCGATGCCGTGTTGGCGCAGTTCGCGCATATAGGCGGTCCAGCGATTCTCTCCATCGGCCAAGGGAAGCCGGATCGAGGGGGCTGGCCACCAATGGAAAACATGAACGTGTTGAACCCATGAAAGGTGTAAACGCAGGTCGGCGAGACAGTCCTCGAAAGCCATGCCGTTGAGCGGCTGCCAAAGAGTCCTGATGAAAGGATGTTCCGTGGCTGCCAGCAAGGCCAGGCTGGATTCGGGAGTATCGGTGAGTGTGCCCGCGTGGTGCTCGTATGCCACGGTGATGTTCTTTTCCCCGGCAAGATCCGCACAGCGCATCTTCGCGAACATCCAGGCGATAGGACGGATCAGCATCCGCAGAGGACCGGCCTCCGGCCCAGACCCGGATCACCGGGGAACCGAGAGATACTGCGGATGCCAAAACCTGCGAAAAACCGGGTCCCTCGGACGAGGCCAGCCGGTAATAGGATCCATAAGCAGAAACCGACAATCCGGCCTCCCGTGTTTGATCGCCCACCTGTCGGGCCACATCGAGATCCCCGTGCGGAACGTGAATATCTCCGCCCCATTCGATGGCGTGAAGGTTGTTCGCTTGGCAAAGGGAAATAATTTTTTCCGGGGTAAATTCACGGAATGTTATCGAGACAAGTCCTGGTACCATTGAAAACGTTGCTGTGAACGGGAGCCAAAAGAATTACCATACATGGCCATGCTAGGGCGAGCATTTCGATTCTTATCCCCGCCCTGGGCGCGGACGATTGGGAAGTAGTTTCCCCGGCGGCGGCTTCCGGGATCAGGCCAACTTTGATTCTGAGCTCGACTGATTGTTTGAAGGACGAGGTTCTGCGACTGGGCTCACGCCGCCTTTTTCTCCAACGCAAGGGCCGCCAGAGCGAGGTCATGGTCCATCTGGATACCCAGCCAGAAAGCAGGGGAAACCCCGAGCGCACGACCGAGCAGGATGGAAGTCTCTGCCGTGATCGAGCGCTTTCCCCGCACGATTTCCGAAACCCGCATGGGGCCGCAGCCCATGCGACGCGCCAGTTCGCGCAGCGAAAGTTCCATGGGTACAAGGAATTCATCGCGCAGGATTTCTCCCGGCGTGTTGAGGGCCGGACCGAGAGGGATGCTGTTCTTTTTCATATTCAGTGATAGTCGGCGATTTCCACTTCTGCCGGACCCTCCGGGGTCCAGTGGAAGCAGATACGCCATTGTTGATTGATGCGGATCGAGTGCTGCCCCCTGCGGTCGTCCCGGAGAGATTCCAGCCTGTTTCCTGGCGGCACACGCAAGTCGTCGAGATTCGCCGCACGGTTGAGCATTTGCAGTTTGGCAAGCGACTGTTTCGCGATGGCCGCGAAACGCCGGTTTCTTCCCTCCATCCAAAGCTCCTTCGTGTGCTTGCAACGGAAATTCACGATCACGGAAGGGAGTGTATCGAGTAACGATACGACTGCAATCAGTTTCTTTCACTATTTTTTCGAACGAGCCATCCGCGCAGCACCGGTCACTTAACGGCTCCTGCGAATTTCCAGCACGAAACAGGGAGTTCTCCGGCCAACAGGTAAAAAAAGCCTGCCCCGAGTGCAGGCAGACTTTTTCGACCACGCACGGTTCAGTGCATGGTCATGCACATGGCTTCGATGTGCTCGATGGCGGGAACAGCCTCCCGCTTGGCATCCCCGGTGCCGCTGGCGAACCAGCACCGGTCGCCACCAGCTACCTCCAGCCATTCCACGCGGACGAGACCGTGGCGCGTCACGACCACCGCACGGGCGGGGCGCTCATGGCGGTCGAATTGCAGGCTACGGATGCGTGGGTAGCGTGGTGCGCATGGGGTGTGCGCCGCGCGAATGTTACCGCCCGGATGCCGCAAGGTGTCCGGGCGGTTTCCGTTTGTGAGGATTCACAGGGAAATGTCCAAGCTGGACGCCCATTGTCTCCAGCGTTCCCAAAGACCGTGGCGCTTCAGAATTCCATCGAGGGACGGGCGGTCAAAGCCCGGAAGCGAGCAGAGGTAGACGAGCCGTGCCCGATCTTTTGGGCGGCCGACGGAAAGCGCGATGGCGGCAAGATGCTCCGGGCGCATGACGCGCATGCGGTGGCCCTCCCATTCGACAGACAGGGATTCTTCCATCGCTTCGCTTTCGAGCCCGGGATTTGCCTGGATAAATTGGACGGGAAATCCTCCGATGAGGATTGCTTCCTCGTCAAATGTCCGGAACCCCATTTCCGCGAGACGGGCAAACAGTGGATCGAGGGAAATCAGCAGCGAGCCCGGCGAAGGATCCACGAAAACAAAGACATCGATATCCCGCGTGGCCAGGGGCTCGCCGTGGAAACCCGCCGCTGTCGCGCCGCCGATCGCGTAGCGCTTTAGGACTCCTTCGGCCAACAGTTTTTCGAGGATGTCACAGACGGCTTGCATAAGCGCTTCGTTTTCTCCCACTCGCGGGTCTCAAGAACAACCCTGCCCAGCAGCGAGACCTTTTCCGAAACGGACAAGCTCCGCTGCCCGGCCCGCCAGCGAGGCATGCCGCGCACACTCTCGGCGCGAAGAAGTTGGGACATGAACAACAGCTACCCGCGAACCCGCTTCCAAACAAGTGGAGTTTTTCTTCATGACACTGTGTCACGCCGCCTCTGTTGCCAGATTCTCGAAGCCAATGATAACGTGTCATCCTCATGAAAACGCTTCCCTCCCTGCTGTGCGGAATTTTTTCCGCCGCCCTCCTTGGTTCCTTCTCTCCGGCATTCTGTGCGGATGATTCGGAGAATCTGCTGGAGAACGGAAACTTTGAAAACTCCGGGAAGGCGGATGTGGGGTGGGAGAACCAGGGGTGCAAGGTGGTGCCGGGACTGGATGGCAAGGGGAATGCGATTTACATTCCGGCGGGAGCGAGGTTTGGGACGACGCAGATCAAGGCCTCGCCGAAGCTGGCGGTGGAGTTTGATTTTGCTTCCGAGCGTCCGACCGCGTCTGCGAACGGGTTCTCGGGTTGCGAGGCCGTGGCGGGGATTAGAGGAGGCTGTTTCGCGGCTCTTGTCGTGGAGGTAATCCCCTGCGCTCGCCAGTGTCGCCGTTGCCAGTATCGCCGCCGTGATGATCGTTTTCATTCCTCTCTCTACAGCATGGATTTTTGATGATCATATTCTTCCGAGAATCATCAAAATTTTCTGCTGTATACGGAGGTATGCCCACGACGCCCGACAAATCCTACTTGGACGCACTCGCCCTTCGGGCGAAGGTATTCAACGAACTGCATCCCACAATTTCAGAAAAGCCAGATCCGGCAGTGAGCGCTGCGATGGACGAAGAGTTCAAGAGAAAGGGATATGTTCTACTTTACAAGAATGGCGAGGCAATGGGGGCAATTGTCCACACCAATCCAAGCGAGATTGCCAAAGGAAGCAAGCCCATCAGGGTCGTGGACTTCACGGCCGATCCGATACATATCCCAGGTGTCCCCTCCAACGTGGGGCCGGATGACACGCTTCTCTTGGCATTGCGAGCCGAGAAGGAGAAGCTGTCACCAAGAGGGATTGCTGCCCTTGAGCGTATGGAGGAACAAGCCAAGCGCAATTCTGAGAATCCTCAGACTCCGCCAACGCCGGAGCCATAGCTCTGGAGAGCGAACCGACCTCGGCAACCAGAAAACGGAAGCCAGCCGGCGGCGGGTTCCTTGGTCATCCACCGCAAACGCGGCCGGCCGTCGAAGTTTACCCAGATAATCGCCGAGGAAATCATCGAGCGCATCTCGAACGGTGAACCGCTGGCGTGTGTCTGCCGCTCCGCTCCGCGAATGCCAGCTCCTCGCACCGGTGCGGGACCGGCAGCGACGAGATGATGCCTTTTCCGCAGCCTACGCGCGCGCGCACGCGTGGCGGCATTGTTGTCCATGCGGCGGCACCGGCTACCTGGATCGAGACGGCGACCAGCGGCCGTTTCCGTATTGCGGGCCGCGGTTCGCTGGGTGAAACATGCAAATTTGCATCTTTACCTTACTTTTCAACGACTTACAACAAAATTGTGATTACAATGTTATGACAACTGATACACCGCACAAATGGACACCGATCGAGTTCGTCACCGTGTTTCTCGGGATCCCGTCTTACTGGTGGCAGGATGAGATACTGGATTACATCAACTGCGAACAACTGCGGAAAATTGAGCGGATTGTTCCCGTTTCTGTTCCCGTTCAGGCTTTATTTGGTGCCTGATTTGCTCTGAACCCCTGTGTTTATCAGGGTTGGAGCGGGTGAAGGGAATCGAACCCTCGTTTTGAGTATTCGCATTTTATCTCATCTTTGTGACGTCTTTCGAAGTGTTTTGCTATCGTATGCACCTCAATATAGAGCGGGACATGTCCCGCTTGTCCCGGTAGGATTTTCGGCAGTTCTATTCCCGTAGTCAAACATATCTCTACCCATCATGGCAAGCTTACATAAAAAACCCGATTCCCCGTTTTGGCAGTTGCGCATAAAGGAAAACGGAAAATGGAAGAAATCATCCACCGGGTTGCGGTGGGATGACCCGGTTCAGAGTGCGCAGGCCCGCGAGCTTCGGGCGAAGTTTGAAGCGGCCGAGCACCGGCAGAAAACGGTTCAGGTTGTGGGATGGGACTGGGTGTTGCCCTACTTTCAAAATGGTGGCCTAGCCGGAAAGAGCGTGATCCGATACGAGGGGGCCTGGAACTGGGTCGCACTCTTCCTGCACGAGCACAAACTTGACGTGACCGGGGTGCGCTACGACCACGTGCACCAATACATCGACTGGCGAGTTGGCCGCAAAAAGAAGAGCGGAAAGAAAGCCGGGCGCAACACCGCGATCCAGGAAGTGAAGATTCTTCAAAGCGTGATGAATGAAGCCGTGCGCCGCGGAATGATTGTTGCGAGCCCCCTTGCCGCCCTGAAACTTCGAAAAGACCCGGCTCCAAAAAAGCGGGCGTTCACAGACGAAGAGGTTGATTCCATGCGGGCTGCGCTGCGCAACGGCGAACCCGAGTGGATGAAGATTTCTTTCGATATCGCCCTCTTCACCGGCTGCCGGATGGGGGACACCCGGTTGCCGATGGAATCCTTTGATCTCGACGCCGGGGTGCTCACGTTTCCTTGCCCCAAGGGAGGAGTCGACAAGTCGTTTTCGATCCCGATTCCGAGCGGTTTGATGCCGCTATTGCTCGAACTCAAAGCCGACGGGAGAAGCCATACCTTCGAGAGTTTTCCTTTTCAGCCGTCGCGGAGATGGCAACAGTTTTTCGAAAAAATGAAGATCGACAAGGCGTGCTTCCACTGCCTGCGCGTCACAAAAGTGACGAGGCTAAGGCAGCAAGGCGTGCCGCGCGAGGCGGCAATGCGGCTCGTGAACCACTCATCGGAATTAATTCACATGGGGTATGACCGGCATCAAGTGGCGGATCTGGAACAATGGCGGGACTCTGGGGTTGCAGGTTTCGCCGCCTCCACATCACAAAGTCCGACCAGTATACCTTCCCGCACACCAAGGGGAAAAAGGGTTGCCGCCAAAGGGCATCCACCGACTTCTGCCCGAAGCCGGAAACGCGAATAAACGCGCGTTTGGAGAGGGGTTTTTCCCCCACACCCTCCTCCCAGTTTCCGGATGACACATTCAGGCTCACCCATACAAGATACAAATGTGATTTCTGATCCCGCAGATTTTTTTCAGAAAGTGAGAAATATTTTTAAAATGCTGCTGGGCAGCCACAAATGCGGATGGTTTTGGCGAAAAAACAGTCGCAAGTTCAACGACATTTTTTTCAGCGGTTGGATAAAATGGTTCGGCTCTTCTCAGACGGACCTTCGCAGGTCGGAGGGGTCTGAGGATATGCCCCCCGAGGCTCCGTCCAGAAAATCAGCGATTACGCCGGACTCTTTTGCATCAAGTGCTCGACCATGGGGCTGGGAGATCCTCGGAGGGGCCTCTGGCCCGTGGAAACATATTTCTATGGTGAGATCGACGGACTGCGCCGCAAGCGCACCGCTGCCAAAATCATCGGAGAGTGAGGAGCGTCATTTCCTCGCGGGCAGGATTATCACGTTGCTCGACGCCGGATTGTTCACCGGGGTCGTTGCGGTGCTGCCACGCGTGATGAATCCGGTGCCGAAAGTGGTGGTGGTGGAGTTTGCTCCGCCATCCCCTCGAGTGATGACGCCGTTCCCGAATTTTGATGTGGTCGTCGATCCCCCCGCGTTGTCCCGGTTGATGTAGCCGTCGCCGAACTTCGAGGTCGTGATCGTCTGCCCGTCAGGTCCACGGGTTATCGCGCCATTTCCAAACTGGCTCGTCGTCCAGGTATTGCCCTTGCTGTCGCGGGTGATTGTCCCGCTGCCAAACTGCGAGGTCGTGTAGGTTTGCCCGCTGCTGGTGCGGGTGATGTATCCGTTCCCGAATTGAGAGGTGGTGGCGGTTCCTGTGCCTTGGACCGGGACGACCACTGGCGTGTTGTCGCCAGCGTGAGCAACGATGGAGGCGCTCAGGATTGCGAGAAGGATCGGAATTATCATGGGAGGGACATTTTGAGGATCACGGGCTTGAGGGTGGCTACTTGATAAAGCGCATCGTCTCCTGCTTCACCGCAGTGATCATTTTTTCGGCGCGCACGTCGGCCAGGTGGCTGTTCACGACGAAGAGAGCATGGACAACCCCGGGTATCCAAAAGCAGAGCGTCAGAATCAAATTCAGGATCGCCTGAATTGGTTTTCCACAGAGCAGGACTGCGACCGGAGGGAGGATGATGGCGAGAAGGTATCTCATGGGGTGAAGTGGATGGTTTTAAGAATAGCGTGCGCTAGCGCTGAGTCGAGAAGCTGTGTCACGGTTCAGGGACTTCGGCAGTTGGAATTCCTCTCATGGCGAAGATTCTACCACAAAATCGGGACAAAGACTGTCCTACCCCTCGGATTCTTTTAGAAATCTTTCGGCGATCCTTACGTCAGTTCAATCGAACCTCGCTCCCGGGTTCATGTAGCTTGGCGGATACCATTTGATTCCATGTTCCTCATTAAGGATGCGCCCCACCTCCCACCATATGTTGTGACATCGCCCAAAAATGATCTGCGGGGCGATTTCGGAATCCGCGCGGTCATACGCGGCTTGGACAATCGGCCCGATCTCCGGGTCGTCTTCGATCGGGTCGTGGTAAAATCCCCCCTTGGCTATCTCGCTTGCCTGCTGCTGTTCCGCCAACTCGATGCGCCGGAGCAATTCCTGGTCGGTGATTTCTGATTTTTTCATACCGTCAAAGATACAAACCCGACCTGATGCGGGGAGCCGTGCCGTCGGAGCCCGCACGACACGGAGTTTACGAGTCCACCCTCGCCTCCCCCATGACGGCGACGATGGTGGAGAGCGCGTTTCCCTCCAGCCGGTTGTTGACGAAAATGTATGACGGCATTTTTGGCCGCGCCGCGGCGAGCGACTTCATCGCCGCTGAGGATCTCAAAAAAGGGAACCGGATCAGCTTGTGAAAGAAACGCTACACCGTAACGCAACTCTACACTCGACAAGTGTAGCGTCGCGCGACAGTGTAGTTGGAATGAACATCCTTGAGAGCAAGCTGTTGGATTATTGGAATGATCTCACTGGAGAACCGATAGATCTCACCCCGCGCCCGGATTCCAATCTCCCGCTCTATATACGCCATCGATATAGCATTTACGGAGCCAGTTTTCTTGGAAAAGAACTCGTTTTGGCTGTGGAGAAAGATCCGCCGGAGAGCTTTTCCGTCGGCGAATATGAGCGACATGCATCGATCCTACGGGAGAAGCTAGGGGAAGGCGTTGTCTTCGTCATTCCTTCACTGCCATCGTCTGCGCGGGCACCGATGATCCAGCGCCGAATCCCGTTTGTGGTTCCAAAAAGCCAGACCTTTCTGCCTTCCATCTGGATCGACCTGAAGGACCGTCAACCACTTCCCCGGGACCAGCAGCGCAAGAAATTTACACCGGCCGCCCAGTGCCTGCTTCTTTATCATCTTCAGCGGAAGCCCCTGAATGCCATCCCGCTTCAGGAAATCGCAAAAACGATCGGATACTCGCCGATCATGATTACGAAGGTGAAAACCGAACTGGAGGCAGCCGGGCTCTGTGAGGCTGTGAAAGACGGAAAGGCTGTGGTGCTTGATTTCAAATACGAGCGGAAAGGACTTTGGGAGCAGTCACGCTCCATTCTTTTCGGCCCGGTTCGACGCCATCACTGGGTTCAATGGGACCAACCTGGACCACCCGCTCTTCTGGCCGGGATAAGTGCCTTGAGCAAGAAAACCATTCTCTCGTCTGATCGAATGCGAACATTCGCTCTCGACCACCGGAAGTATCTGCAACTCCTCGAAAAAGGCACCTTCCACGGTTGCAGAGGTCCGGAGGAGGCCAGTGTCCGAATCGAAAGCTGGGCCTACGACCCCGCCGTGCTTTCCGACGGCGAGTGCGTCGATGAACTCTCGCTCTGCCTGAGCCTTGCCGACTCTCCCGACGAGCGGGTTCAGCAGCAAGTGGAGAAACTTTTGGAGGATTTCCCATGGTAAAGGGCCTCGATATCTTCCGTGACCACTTCCGCCAGTTTGAAGGTTTCTTCACGCTCATTGGTGGTGCGGCGTGTGCGGAATGGTTCGACGCGGAGCAAATGGAGTTTCGCGCCACGGACGATTTGGACCTCGTCCTCATGATTGAGGTCTTAAACCAAGACTTCATCGCGGCCATCCGAGCCTTCGTGAAGGAGGGAGAATACGAAATCCGTGAACGAAGCGAAGGCGCCCCCATTCTTTACCGCTTCGCCAAGCCTGCGAGGGAAGACTTCCCGGTCAAGCTGGAGTTTTGCAGCAGAAACCCTGAAGGCTTTGACCTCGCCGACGGGCAGGAAGTCATTCCCGTTATCGTCGAGCCCGGTCATCACAGCCTTTCTGCCATCCTGCTCGACAACGCCTATTACGAGTTGATCCAGGCTCACCACGATGAGCGGGACGGCTTATGGGTTGCCAACATCAATTCTCTGATTCCCCTGAAGGCGTATGCCTGGCTGAGACTCACCAATGCGCGAGATGAGGGGAAGGCCGTGGATGCCAAGAATATCAACAAGCACCGCGGTGATGTCTTCCGGCTTGCGGCAACGATACCAAGGACCCCGGGCCCCGCTTTACCCCCGTCCATCGCGGCTGATCTCAGCAGCTTCCTGGCGGCATTCCCTGAGGGTTCGCAAGAATGGCCGGACATCCTCAAATCGATAAAAGCGACGGTAGGCACCACTCTCCCCCCTTCAACCTTGCGTGCCGCAATCCAAAACTATTTTGGAATTATGAGGGATGAATTATGAGGAGGCAGAGACGGCGGTTTTCCGGGTGGAAGAAAGACAGCGTGGATCGAGGAAGCGATATCTGCATGGTGGCTTGAGCCTGCAGGAGGTCGTTGTCCCGGTAGCCCGCCTGACACGAGGGGGGCGAGATCATCTATCTGCGTCAGTGAGTTCCCAATGGAGAACGGTCGCCGCAATGTTCATGCCAGCCGCGGCTGATCCCTTCCAGAAAACACCTTCCACAATTCGACCATGGCCAGCGTGTCCAGGCAGCAGTAGGCGAGGAGCTGGGTGCGGATTTCCTCTTTTCGTTCGAGCGATGTATCCGGGTGGATGGCCTCGGCAAAAGCAGACATGGCCATCCCTCCATCCTTGATGCCGTCAAGCTGCTCGTAGGAGAGGTCCGGCACGGCGGCAGGGAGGACGCTTTTGATGCTCCAGCTCCCGCATTGGCTCGGATGGTAGAAGCACTTTTCGGCAATGGGGAGCAGGTCGACCACGCGCGCAATCACGGCATCGAGTCCCGGCGCGATATCGGGAAAGCGGGTGGCCAGTTGGCGCAGGATCATCTTCTCGAACTTTGCGTTGTAAACAAAGACCGGGCCGGCGGAGCCGCAGGCTTCGATGACAGCCACGGCGAATGGCCGGGAAGGATCTTGGCCGGAGATGTCCAGAAAGTGACTGTGTTCCAGAGAATCCGCCAATTTGTGAAGGCTGAACTGGAATGGGATCTGCTGGTATGGCCGGGTGCCAGCCCAAACCGGGACCGGCATGTTGCAGGTTTCGAAATCGAGAAAATATGCGGGCGATCCGTACCCGCGAAGCGCCTTCTTTGCGGCCTCGCGGTCGAAGAATACGGTGCCCCTGAGCGTGTGGTCGCGGACGAGCCGCTGCTTCGGCCCGAGCAGGTGTTCAGATACGTCGCGCAGGTCTTCCACGCCTGCGTCCTTGAAAGTGCGGCGCTGCTTCGGGCTCAGGCGCGGGAGCCAGGCCACAGGGAATTCGGGAGTCGGTTTATTCCGGTTGCAGTATCCACAGAAGCCGCATTCGAAAGGGGTGCTGCACTGGTCGCCGGTCTCTACTTCCGGTTCAGTGTTCGAAGCCGCGATTTGGTGGGCCTCGGATATCCAGGAGGAAACCTCCCCGGAACGATCAAGGGTTTCCTCAGTCAGATCACTTTCGGCGAGGAGACCGCGGTAGTCGTTGCCGCCGGGATAGACCCACGAGCTGTCGATACAGGCCACCGAAACGGAGGAGAGTTCTATGCCCATCGCCCTCGCCAGAAACGACTGAACCGCGACATCGTCGCGGTGGTAACCCTTCACGCTGGTCGAGGATTTGACCTCGACCATTTTCCACGACACTCGCCCGCCGTCAGCGGCCGGGAGCATCACGTCGGCCAGGGCAATGGTGTTTGAGCTTTTGAACCCGGCCTCAAATACCGGTCGGTCTCCGGCTTCGATCAGCCGCGCGCTCTGCTCGAATGCAGCCTTGAATCCGTCTTTGGCGATGTCGATGCAGACGCCATCCCCGGAGGGATCGTAAATCTGCCTGGCAATCTCGCCGACCTGGTGGCCGACCTGAAAACTCGCCTGAGTGGCTGCCGAGTCCACGCGAAGCTCGGGATGGTGGACTTCCAGCCAAAGCCGCTTCGGGCACTGGCGATAGGCGATGATTTTGGATTTGGAGAGGGTCGGCATCGGTTTATTCTTCACGCCGAAAGCGCATATTGGTCGAGCCAGGATTCCACCGCAAGGCGGGTTATTGCCGAGACTCGGGTGTTGCCGCGGCATTCCAGCTCGTCGATCCGCCAGTCGCCATCCTCGCCTCTGACGATGGACAGGGTGGCTCGCTCCGGGCGAAGGACGCGGTAGATGAAGGTTGTCCGCCGGCGAACGCGTTCCGCATAAGCCGCGACGCAGTTATTTTGCTCTCTACCCTCCTCGACAAGAGCCGCCGCCGTCTGAATCGGGATGATGTCGCGGGTGCCGCGGAGCGGAGGGGACGGCAGTCGCGTGCCGACAGTCCCGCCCGGACGGAGCGTGAGGAACTTCATGCTGACCTCTGTGTGCATGGCGTGGAGCCTCGCGAGGGACTGGATCTTCGGCTTTCCCGCAGCAGGGTCGATCGCGGCCAGCATTTCGAGCGTATCGCTCAGCATCTCCGAGGCCCTGGCCTGATATTTTTCTGTCGCCGACTCCGCCACCTCTGCCAGTAGCGCGGGCGTGGATGATTCCAAAAGAGCGGGCGTGGTGGCTAGCGCGAGGACTCCCGCGTTAAGCTTTTGCATGTGCGAAAGCGGTTTCAGGGTTCCTTCCCGGCGCAGGGCCTCGCGAAGCATGAGCAGGATATCCACCGCGACCGACTCGGGAGAAATCTTCGCGAGGATCTTCGCGGCCGCCTCCGTGCCGGGGAACCCGAGTGCCTCCGCGATGTCTCGCTGACGCCTTTTTGAAATGGCCGCGACCCCCTCCATGGTCGTGAACTTTTCCCTGAACGGTTTGAAGTTCCCCAGCGCGAATGCGAGCGCCGGGTTGAGCCCCGCCAGTTCGATGACCCCATCGGAAAGGCACACAAGCCGGAGAATTCCCCATTGCCGGTTCTGGAACTTTTCGACCGCGGCCGCGACCGGTTTCGGCATCGAAAACCGGAACCCGTCGAAGGCCCGGCGGCGCTGGTCGGCGAGGGTCGGTTTCACGGGAATGCGATCAAACGCGAGTTCCAACTGCGGCTGCTTTTTGACCTTCTGCGGGCGGTAAGGTTTCACGACCCGGAAGCGCGGGTCAAATTCCTCCCACGCCTGGCTACCCTCCTTGCGGAGCGCCTTCAATTCGGGCCACGCCTCGAGGATCATGACGCCCACCTCTGAGAACGCATACAGCTTGTTGTCTTTGAAGCGGAATCCGGGCTTTTCGCTCATTTACTCGGAAGGTTGCGCAAATTTCGTGACGGCCAGGTCCGCAGACTCGATCGCCATCGGGACGCTGGGCATGTGATATACGGTCTTGACCCCGGCCCCGGCGAGGATTGTCCAGGCGGGGTCCTCCTCCTCGCGGAGGTTTTCGCGGAGACAGATGAGGTGGGGGCCTACGCTGAGAAAATACATTGCCAGAGATTGGAGATGAAGCCGCGGCCGGACGTTGAGCGAAAAATACTGCGGCGAGGTAAGATTGGATCTGAGAAAGGCGTCCTTGAAATGGGCGAGAAAGCGTTTGAGCATGATCGTGGCCCCGTGCCCGAATCCGTCATCAAACGCGGAATCGAACGGAAATTCCTGGGTCTCAATGCCGCTGGGGGAGGGGAAAATGAAATGTGAAATTCCCGCTTCCCAGAGACCGCTGTCCCTCTGTCGCAGGTAAGGTGCTGGGAGATATGCGCCGCTGAACCCCTCAGCTTTGAACCGGGCAAGCGCTTCAACACAAATCCAGTGCTGAATTTCCATCCAGCGCATCGCGGCCTCGCGGTCGCATTCCAGAGCCTCCTGCTTGATGCAGAGAACCTCCTTGTCGTCGCACTGCATGATGATGCCGAACTTCGGGTCGACTCCATCGGGCGGGGCGAGTTGGCACGCGCCGTAGGGAAGAAGGGATCGTATATTTCGCAGGAGAACCGGTGAGGGGGCCTCAATTTTGATCGCGCCGTGCGTGGTGGAAATGCTTGCCATGCCGGGAAGATACCCCAGGCAGTAGGACAAATACGTGCCCACCCCCAAAGCAATGCGACACATTTTTTCCAAAGCTCGGGCGGCTGCAAGCGTCCGGCCCGGTGGAACGGAATACCACGGCAATTCTCAGCTTTTTGGCTGTCGCTCGGAGTCCGCAAGTTCGAAGGTCCGGTCGCTCACCTCTGCGTAGTCGGCCTGCATATATGGGTCGTCGAGATCGATGAACCAATCCTCCGCAACATCGTTATTCCCGGCGATAAATGCTTCAAGATCAAACGGTGGATTTTCCGTATCGACCTCGAACTGGTGCGTGACGGTTTCAATGACGGTGAGTGTCTTTTTCATGGAATGAATATGAGTGAGCTGCGGGTGGTAACGGAGACCGGAGGGCAGATCGAAGCCCCATGCTTGATGGCAGAAAGATACCCGTTTCGATTGGGCGTGTATGGGATGCCAAGGAAGAAAGGATTCAGAATTTAAACTCCCCCTGCTTGGAACCTCCTCCGTCCGGCCCCTTCTTCACCAGCGTTTCCACAGCTTCGACAACCCCCATGACCTGGGCCTTGTTTTCCGGGCTGGGGTCCTTCCGGCACCAGGCGCCGACCTGGTATGCCATCCAGCCATCGAACCTCTTCCACAGCAGCGCCGCGAGCCGGATGATTGTCCAGACTCATTGGCTCGTTTCGATCAGATGGGTATGACGGCACGTTGGGAAGTTGGAGCATCCCCAGTAAGGTTTTCCGCCCAATTTCAAAACAGAAGCCGTACGAAAAACGAGTTCCGCTCCGCACCGGGGACAATGCAGACTGCTCTTGGGGCGATTGGCTTCCTCGATGGCGCTCGAAATCAAATAAAGGGCGCGATCAGAACAGAAAACATCTACCTCTGCCTGCACCTTTGCTGCGAACTCTGCCGAAACATTTAAGGCCGGATACCATTCTGTTTTGTAGCCGCGCGAGGAGGATGTCTGGATTTGATGGGTCTGTCCGAGTTTAACGAGTCGATACGTCGGCAAATCCACTCCATCGAGATCTTCTAACTTGAGCACCTCATCGGAGGCTTCAAAAAGAGCGCGATACCGCTCGCGTGCAAAATATCGCACGCGATCCATCACAGATTCCTCCTCCAAATAGCTCATCAACATATCAAGATCAGACATGCCGTTGCCCCCAGTAACCATGTTCCGGATGACCTGCGCTAGCGCTGAGACATTTGCCTCTTGGGCTTGCCCGACCCGAGCAATATACATTTCGTCTCCTGAGTTCCGAAAGATGATTTGCCGATTTGTGTCGCGAATAGCGATCTGCCCGACGACCTCGCAGTCGCCGAAGGCATCCACATCTGCCGAGACAAATGTGAAATGCCTGTTTGCTGAATAGTAGTTCGACACCTCGCACGAGGAGGTTCGCTCGTAAGCTTCGTGGTCATCATTGTCGAGGATATCCGCAAGTTGATCCAGCGCTCTTGTGCGGCGAAGGTAAGATGTGAGAAGTTCCACATCCGATTCTGATGGATCGCAACATCCGTTGATTTTCCTGATAGCGGCAGCCAACGTTTTTATCTGATTGGACTGGTCATAGCACAGTCCGTCCGAAATGATTAATTTACCTCTAAAACATTGAAACAATACTACTTGCGTCGTATCGCCAATCGTGATCGAAAACTCTGCTTCGGTTGTACAAGGATTGCCCCAGGAACGAACCACGCTGTGCTTTTCCAAAAATTCGTCTCGCATTGCGCTCTCGTAAGCATCGGCGGTGAGTGACGGAGTTTCCCGCATGTATTGAGTAATCTCTGATTGAAACGGAAAGACGCCGAGCGCCAATTTATTGTACGGCCCGCCGGTTGTGCTCAGTGCTTGGGCGACAGCAATAAAAAGCTCTCGGGCTGCTGACTGCTTGCCCGATTTATCTTCAGCGCTGCCGGGAATGGCGTCCTCGATTTCTGGCAACGTCATGCCCCCGTATGCCTTCATATCGTCGCGGCTGATATTTTTATGCGAACGGAGGCATTCCATGAGTACGATCGGATCATTTTTCACGGACCCGGGTTCTGCTGCCATTTCAGGATGTTGTGTTGTCAGACAAGCTGCTGTTGATTGTGCCGTTTGTGCGTTAATTGGCTGCATATAAGAGAGGATACGTGAGAAATGTTCTGCGACCAAAAATATTTGCGCCTTCGGAATCGGATCTCCTTGATCGATGTCAGCGCCCGGATTCCCGATGCCGTATTGTCTTCCAAGGGCCCGCTTTCTTGTGTTTTGCTTGCCAGAGTGGGGAGGCCGGATGATTGCCCATGCTGATGGCCCTGTGAATGTTCGTCCGTGGCGTGACCCACTCCAAATTGTAACACCTGTTGTCGCACTGGTCGCCGTTGATATGATCGACCTGGATACAATCGGGACTGCTGCGAGGCACGAATTCCTCAGCGACGAGGGTATGGATGCAGACTTGCCGAATGCGGCCACGATCATGCAATTCGACATAAATATAACCGTGGAAATTCCGAGTCCCAAATAGTCGGCGGCCGGTTTTGGTGTTGAAGACCTTACCGTCGCTCGACACTTCGTAGTGAGGAAAATCCGAGACCGGCACAACTGGCTTTTTTATGGGCTTTTTCATACCCCCTCATGAGCCGCTCGGTCAGTCGGTCAATGGGAAACTTTTTTCCTTGTGAAAAAAAAACACCACGGCTTGCAGCCGATGCCAACCAAGCCGCCGTAGAGTCCTCCCATAGCCGGGTTCCATCTATCAGGAGAAAAAGAGATCGGGCTGGGACGGATTCGACAACTGGATTTTCTTTTTCATCCGGATTGCTTTGCCAGAGATGGGAGCCGGGGGCTCAACCGGAGGGGGAGTTTTTGACGTCTTCTTTGGGGGCTTTGCATATCTGGACCGCAGGGGGTGCGAATGAGAATGAAGGGGGCTTTCGACGACGATATTGGCTTCAATGTGGTCTAGGATTTTATCACATTCTTTCCTTCCTGCGGGGGTGAGAACAAACATCAGATTGCGCTTGTCTTCTATATCCCTTGAGGCATCAACCCAACCCCTGTCGCGGAGTTTTTGCAACGCGATCGAGAGGGTTCCTTGGGTCACGCCGACCACTGCTTGAAGCTCCCTTCCAGGCATCGGCTTCCCGTTCCGCAAGTTGTGCAGGATAGCCAAGGCCGTCGTGCTCAACCCATTGTTATCGAGTTGAGCGATTTGCCGAGAAAGCTTGTTGCCGTGGCAGATTATTTCAAGCGCATGAGAAAGCTGATCCATAGAGAAAAAGATAGCAATCAATGTATTGGAGTCAATGCAATATGGATTCAATTCCTCTGTCGGATTCTGGATAGGTTGAGAAATCGACCGCAGATGCGCGTCGAAAATGCCACCTCAGCTAACCCTGAATTATGGGGCTGGTTGATCAGTATTATAGATTGAAAGCAATGCATTGAAAGTAATGCACTTCCTGTTTTCAAATTCGTCGCATCACACCCCACCAACTCGACGAACTCATCGATCGAAGATGTTTTCTCCGGATGCGGAACATTCGACAAAATGCATTGAAAGCAAACGGTTGTCGCTTCCCGTTTGTGGATCCATTCAGGGACCCCCAAAAACAATTACTGTCGTTTTATTGGCTGGGGATTTCCCCGGAGATGGAGGCAGGGACGGCACTATTTGTTTTCTCCTCGTGACGCCGCGGCGCAGAGAGAGGTGGCGCGCTGAAACGGAGCCAGTGAGATCGTTAGATTTCGGAAGGTCTCTGGGGTATAACCAAAACCAACAGAGACATGAAACAGAAGAGAAG
>Ga0194054_10000565_pt1 | contig 18433 bp, 15 predicted proteins | sample SepL2210m_MetaG_FD_163628 | JGI IMG/M metagenome (GOLD analysis project Ga0194054, IMG submission 163628) | Anoxic zone freshwater microbial communities from boreal shield lake in IISD Experimental Lakes Area, Ontario, Canada - Sep2016-L227-10m | ecosystem: Environmental > Aquatic > Freshwater... | reverse complement strand
GTTGGGGGCGGGGCGGGACTCGTCACGCTCTGTGTCAAACCGGAGGGGTATCCCCTCCTGGTTCCATCCGTGCTGCCGGAGGTCATGGTGCGCCCGGTGGATTCTTATGAAGAAATTCTTTCGGAACGCTGGGATGCCATCGCGATCGGCCCCGGGCTTTCCACCCGGCACGCGGAGGAAATCCTCGCTGTCGTGCGGCGGGCGGAATGTCCCTGTGTGGTGGATGCGGACGCGTTGAATGTGGTGTCGCGGGATCCCACCGTTCTTGATCGGTGCGCGGGTCCCAGGCTGCTGACCCCGCACCCGGGCGAGATGGAGAGACTCTTCCCGCGCAACGGGAACAGCCGTCTTTGCTGGATGCGGAAATTCGTTGATCTTCATCCGGTGACTCTCCTTCTCAAAGGCGCACGGACGATCATCGGCGAGAAGGGCTGTCCGCCTGTTTACAATGCGACCGGACATCCCGGCATGGCGGGCGGGGGAATGGGCGATGTGCTCACCGGGGTCGCGGCGGCGCTGATCGCCCAGGGAAAAGGGGCCCGCGCAGCCGCCATGCTCGGAGCCTGGGTCTGCGGACGAGCGGCGGAAATCGCCCTCGTGCGGGGGGCTTCCCAGGAATCTTTGCGCGCAAGCGATGTCTCCTCCTGCCTGGGGGCCGCATTCCAATCGCTCCGCAGTTTTTCGATGTGATCCCCGCCGCGGAATCCGTTCCATTTTCCAGTTTCCCATTTGGGGCGGAGCGGACAGAATGCGGGCTTCATGGATCAGGATGCATTTTATTTGATCAACCATTTTTGGGCGCGGCCCTGGTTGGATGCCGTGATGGCGGTCGCGTCGAGCTGGGATTTCTGGTGGCCGTTTCTTGTTGTTGGCGGGCTGGCGGTTTTGGTTTTCGGGGGATTCCACGCGCGGGTGATGGTTGTTGTGGCCGGACTCGCCGTGGGGGTGACCGACGGGATTGTTGTGCATGCGTTGAAGGAAATGGTGGGCCGTCCGCGACCGCATGAAGTTTTGGTGGGGGCGCGGACGCTGGATTTGGCGAAGGCCAGACCGCGGATCCTCGCGCTGGGAAAACCATTGAAAGAGAATTACTCGCGGCCGGGGGCCCCGCCGGCGCGCGGGAACTCGTTTCCCTCCGGCCATGCGTCGAATAATTTTGCGCTGGCGACGGTCGTGGCGGTTTTTTATCGAAGGTGGGGATGGCTGGCATACTTTCCGGCGGCGTTGGTTTCCTACAGCCGGATCTATGTGGGTTCGCACTGGCCGCTGGACGTTCTGGTCTCGTGTTTTCTGGGTGCGGCGGGCGCGCTTCTGGTGGTCGCCGCCCTTGAGGCCTGTTGGCGGCGCTGGGGCGCGCGGGTGCTTCCCTCGCTTCGCGCGGCACATCCGTCGCTCACGAAATCATGAAAACAAAAGTTCTTTTTCCGGCGCTGCTCGTGATGACCGCGCTGCGATGCGGGTGGGTATGGGCGCACGAGGCGGCACCTGCGGAGGCCTACTTCTGGATGTGCTCGCAGCGGCTTGCGCCGGGATTTTTTGACGGGCCCTCGGGGACGGCGCTTCTGGTGCGGGCATTCGGGGACTCGTTGGAATTCGCGCGGCTGTTTTGGCCGGTGCTTGCGTTTCTCTGCAGTTGGGCCGCATGGATTTTTATCCGGCGGATCTATGAGGAAACCACTGCCGCGTGGGGAGTGCTCCTGCTGAACGCGCTTCCGGTCTTCAACCGGGCGGCGGTGGAGACAGGGCCGCTGATGCCCGCTTTGATTTCCGTTCTGACCGGACTCATTTTTGCCCGGCTGGCATGGAACGGACGGCGATGGGCGTGGGCGTTGGCCGGCGTCTTTTTTGCCGCGGGGATTCTGTTCCGCTACGAGGTGGTGCTCGTGCCGGCCGGGCTGCTGGCCGCCGCGCTCGCTGTCCGAAGGCATCGCGCGGATATTCCGGGCCTTGCGGTCGTGGTGCTGCTGTGCGCTTTGGCGCTCTGGCCGCCGCTGGCATGGAATGCCTCCCTCGAGTGGATTCCCATCGCGGGGGGAACGTGGAAATCCGCATGGGCATTCCGCATGGATCCGTTCCTCGCCGGCCTCGCGGCGTTTACCCGCGCGTTTTCCATTCCGGTTGTCCTGATGATTTTTTCCGGGGCGGGTTTCCTTGTTCGCTCGGCCCGTCTGCATGCGCGGGCGGGCTTCCTTCTGGCGGCCAGCGGTCTGGCATGGGGGTGGTGCGTCTGTTTGCTTTTGCGCGGCGGGGATGCGATCACCGCCGGATGGCTCGGGTTTGTTCCGTTGGCGGCGTTCCTCGCGGCCTCCGTGCAAAAATGGCGCGGGGGGCGGGCCGCGTGGGCGCTCGCGATCGTTCTGGCAGCGGGAACCGCCGGATACCCCGGGCCGCGCGATCCTTCCTGGAAGGCGGTTGCGGAGGAACTTCATGCCGCGGCGCGCGATCTTCCGGCCGCCGGGCAGGACGGGTTCTTCATCGCCGAAGATCCTGATCTGGCAGCGGTGCTCGGATATCAAATCCACGCTCAAGGCCGGTACCCTGCGGTATTCGTTCCGGAATCCCCGGACTTCTCAAACCAATTCGCCCTCTGGCCGTCGTATGCGGACTTTGTGGATAGCGCCCGTGTCTCCGACGAGTTTTTTACCGAGCAGAAGGGGGAGAATCCCTTTGTCGGACGGAACGCCGTTTATATCGGGCGCGAGCTTCCGCAGACGATCAAGGGGGCGTTCACGGGGGTCACGCCTTTCAAAAAGATTCCGGGCCCGCAAGGAAAAACCCTCACCATCTATCTCTGCCTGGGATACCAAACCTTGCCGTTGTAACTCATCCTTTCGCAGCCGAAGCCAGCGGGCGGACAAAGGAGGCAATCTGCCCGGCCAGATCCGGCGAGTTGCCGAGTTCACCGATCCGGCGAACGATGGCGCTTCCGACGACGACGGCATCGGCCTGTGATGCGACCTCGCGCGCCTGATCGGGCGTCGAGATCCCGAAGCCGACGGCGACCGGCAGCGAGGTGTGTTTCCGGATCTCCGCAACCCGCGAGGAAATGCTCCGTGAAAGGGTGCTCTGCTCGCCGGTCACCCCTTCGCGCGAGACATAATAGAGGAATCCCTCCGCCGATTTCGCGATCAGTTCCATCCGTTCCGGCGGGGTCGTCGGAGCGATGAGTTGAATCGAAACGAGTCCCCGCCCGCGCTTCAACTCCCCATTCCTCGCAGCTTCATCCGGAGGAAGGTCGAGAATCAGGAGTCCGTCCGCGCCCGCAGCCGATGCGTCGGCAAGGAATTTTCCATATCCGTAAACATAGATGGGATTCAGATAAGTGAAGAGAACGATCGGAATTTCAGAGAATTTTCGGATTTCCCGGATGATGTCGAGAACCCCGGCAACCGTTGTGCCTGCCGCGATCGCGCGTCCGGAAGCCGCCTGGATTGTTGCGCCGTCGGCGAGGGGGTCCGAGAACGGGATGCCAAGCTCCAGGATGTCCGCTCCGGCCTCTTCCAGTGCCCAGGCGACCGCCGGAGTGCGGTCGGGTGCCGGGTCGCCGGCGGTGATATAGGCGATGAACCCCGGCTGCCCGCGCGTGCGCAGATCGAGGAATTTGGAATCAATCCGATTAGCCATGCCAGTTGATTACATGCACAGATGGGCGGGGGCAAGTGCCATCCGGGACCGCGGGGAATCTCGGCGCGGAGCACGGTTATTCCAGTCCCCCTGCCCACGGGCCTTCACCGGTGCCAGAGTTTGCCGGCGCGGCGGAGGCGGGAGTAAACGAGGTTCGGGGTTCCGCTGCCGTGGGCTTCATGCAGGCGGTGGATGAATGTGATCGCCAGGAGGTTGAGAAAAAACAGCGCGAGAAAGTAGATGCTGTGGCGCCGCCAATGGAAGGCTCCGGTGACGGCCTCGTAGGAGCCGAGGACATCGAGAGAAATCCCCCAGATCACCGGTGCCGTGCCGAGACCGAGGCTCGTGATCACTGTGAACAACGCGAAAAAATGGTTGCGTCCCATCTCGGGCATCGTGGACATGGTGATCCGGACATTGGCCAGGTTGAAATTCGCCCCGGCGACACCCGAAAGAAAGTTGAGTGTCCCGATGACCCCGACCGTGCAGGGCAGGATCCCGGCCGCGACGAGGAACCATCCGAGAATGACGACGCCGAACAAAACCAGCGCGCCGGCCATCACCGGCTTGCTCCCCGCGTCGTCCACAAGACGTCCGACAAAGGGCAGGCTCGCCAGCGCCCCGATGAAGGAAAGCCCGGTGAGATAGAGGACGAGGGACACGTCGAATTTCGGAAATTCACGCAGATACTCGATCGTGAAAATCCCCAAACTTCCGATGACCGCCATAAAAATGATGTTGAAAATCAACAGCGCACGGAACGGCGGATACGCGAGGATCTGTTTCCATGGCACGGGCGCGGAGGATTTTCTCACGGTCTCCGAGGCTTCGACCTCGGGGATTTTTCGGATGAAAAAAAGGCTCGCTGTCGCTCCGATTGCGCTGAGAAGAAACACGGCCGCGTATTCCCAGGCAGCCCCCCGCCCGGTCATGACAAATGCGGAGGTGACGAGCGCGAGGAGCGATCCCAAGTGCATGAAAATCTGATCCACCGAGAGAAACCGGCCGCGAATCTCTTCCGGAATCAACGCCGCCATCCAAGGCATCCAGGCCGCCGAGGAGATCCCCCGCAGGAGGTTGAAAACGAAGAGGGAAGCCATGATCACGACGAGCTTCGACGTGTTGTCGAGAAAGACCATCAACGGAACCGCCGTCATCAGAAAAATGAAAATCGTGCGGAGGCTCCAGCCCATGAGAACGAATTGTTTGTAGCCGTATCGTCCGAGAAACTGCGCGGCGGGCAGCTGAAAAACCGTCATGAGCGGCGTGAACGAGGCGATGATCCCCAGGACCGTGGACGAGGCCCCGATGCTCTTCGCATAGACGATGATCGGTGCTCCCAGGATGATCTGGAACGACACCGCATTGAACAGGTTGAACCAGTGCGCGTTGAAGTATCCGCGCGGGTAGGCCGCAGGGGCAGGCACTGCCTTTACTGGGCCCCGGGGACCGATTCGACGCGCGCAATCGCCGGACGGAAAACCGGCCCGCCGGTCTTCGGCGGCTGGATCAGGCTCTTCGCGATAAACTCGGGATTGATCGGGGCGATCAGGCTGTAGCCCCCTTTGCCATTAGGCAACATAGGGGTTCCCCATCGGCCGCGGCAGACGACTTCTTTCGCAAGGACGGCCTCGCCGCGAAGCGTGTGGTTGACCATATCGGTTTCCTGCGGGGTGACGAAGGTGCCAAAGAAGGCACCGCCGGCGATGAGAAGCCAGTTCATGGGAAATCCTTTTACCCGACACCCTGCCGGATGAAAAGCGGATAATTTTGTTTTCCCGCAGTTTGCTTCGCCGCCATTTCTGAGATAGAACTCGCTGCAAAATGTCCCACGCATCATTCCGTTGCTTTTGTGAAACTTTGGAAAAGTCCGGCGAGCTCCGCCGGATCTCCGCGCCAGTCGCCACCGAACTTCAAATCACCGAGCTCGCCGACCGCGAAATGAAATCCCCCGGCGGGGGGTCCGCCCTCCTCTTTGAAAAGCCGACGATCAACGGCAGGGAGTCCGCATTCCCGCTGGCCATTAACACGATGGGCTCGCGCCGACGCATGGCGATGGCTCTGGGGCTTGAGCGGATTGATGAACTTGCCGACCGGATGCGGTTCCTCATGAAGGTGAAGCCTCCCCGCACGCTCCGTGAGGCATTCAGGCTTCTCCGCAACGGGATGGATGTCCTCCATGCGCGCCCCCGCCATGTCCGCTCCGCTCCCTGCCAGGAGGTCGTGCATGAACCCGGCGGAAATTTCTCCCTTGATGATCTGCCGATCCTGCGCTGCTGGCCGGACGACGGCGGACGGTTCGTCACGCTGCCGACCGTCTATACGAAGGACCCCGATACCGGCGACCGCAACGTCGGCATGTATCGGATGCAGGTCTATGACGGCTGGACGACCGGCATGCACTGGCAGGTCCACAAAGTCGGCGCGCGCCACGGGAAGAGGTATTACGAGCGCGGCGAGCGGATGCCGGTTGCGGTTGCTCTCGGAGGCGACCCCTCGCTCACGTTCGCCGCCACGGCCCCCCTTCCCGATGGGCTCGATGAAATCTTGTTTGCGGGATTCGCGCGAAAAAAATCCGTCGAGCTGGTGAAGGCGTTGACCGTGGATCTGGATGTGCCGGCGGATGCGGACTTCGTTCTCGAAGGCTATGTGCAACCGGGCGAGGTCCGCCCGGAGGGGCCGTTCGGCGATCACACCGGATTTTACACGGACGTCGCGGACTATCCGGTCTTTCACCTGACCGCGATCACCCGCCGCCGCGACGCGATCTATCCCGCAACCATCGTCGGGATCCCGCCGATGGAGGATTTTTACATGGGCGAGGCGAGCGTGCGAATTTTCCTGCCGGTCTTCCAAATGAATTTTCCGGAAATCGTGGATTTGGCACTGCCGGCGGAGGGGGTCTTTCACAACCTGGTATTCGTCTCGATCCGCAAGCAATACCCTCACCAGGCCTACAAAATCATGCACGGGCTCTGGGGGATGGGGCAGATGATGTTCGCCAAATACATCGTCGTCGTGGACGAGGATTGCGATGTCCACAACACCAGCGAGATCCTCTTCCGCCTGTGCGCAAACACCGACCCGCAGCGCGACAGCACGTTTGTCAAAAATCCGTCCGACTCGCTCGACCACGCCCCCACAATCGCCACCGTCGGCTCCCACATGGGATTCGACGCCACCCGGAAACTCCCCGGAGAAGGCCACCACCGCGGATGGCCTTCGCTCGTCAAAATGTCGCCCGTGATCCAAGCCTGGGCGGAGAAATTTGTCCCGTGACAGGAACTCCCCGCCGAAAAGAAATTGTCCTGCGCGCGCGATTTTTGAGTTGTTTTTTCATGAGTTGTTTTTTCATTGCTTTTCCGAGGGACATCCATAATGCTTTCAACAAATGAAAAATTTCCCTCTTACAGCCCTGTCGGTTTTGGCGGTTCTTGTTTGCGGGACCAGCCAGATTTTTGCGGTCGGAAACGCTCCCAAAGCCGCGGGCGAGGCGATCCCCGGCAACATCCGGGTCTTGAAGGTCAAGGGCGACGTGACGCGGGTCGTCGACAAGTCGAAGGCCGCTGAACCGCTCAAGGCGGGGATGTTCATCCAGCAGGATCAGGTCATCAAGACCGGCAAGGGATCGGAGGCCATGCTGCTGCTGTCGAATGGCACCACGATCACCGTGGAACAGAACACTTTGTTTCACGTGGACAAGTTCCTGCAAACCCCGTTCGATTCCTCGCAAATCAAATTCCAGGGGTTGAAGACCGAGCCTTCCACTTCCCAAACAAAATTGCATGTGCAGAATGGCAGCATCATCGCGGATGTCTGCAAGCTGGGCAAGGGGTCCACGTTCGACATCGGCACCCCGGTGGGCGTGGCCGGAATCCGCGGCACACTCATCCAGGTGACTGTGAATACCACGGCCGGAGGATCTGTCAGCGTGACAATAAACCTGCCCCAGGGATTGTCGGATTTTGCCACAACCGATGGGCAGCAGATCACGCTCAGCAACGGGCAAACGGTTACCGTGAGCAGCAATCCCGTCACCGGCACCATGATCATCAGCGGGGTCAATCCTTTAAATGCTCAGACGATCCAGCAGATTCAAGCGCTGGCCGAACAGGTGGCTGCGGCCATTCCTGCCACCCAAGCCTTCGAAGGGGTTCCCGACGGTGCGCCCGAGCAACTCGGCGGCACGACTGGCGCCGACCAAGCCGGAGGCTTGGGTGGTGATCAGGGTGCGGGCGATGTGGGAACTGCTCCTCCGATCGGTGGCAGTGGAGGAGGAGGCGGCGGTGGGGGCGGTGGTGTTGTCCCAACTCCAACTCCGACTCCGACACCAACTCCCAACCCGCCTCCGTCATAGTAACTCCTCTCCACGGCGCGAATGAAGGCTCCGCGCAAGGGAATTGCTCCGATCATCGGGCTGTTATTTTGGGGATTGATCGGGCTTGTCTGTGTCGTTTGGTTCCTTCTCTCGCAGGTTTCTGTCATCACATGGCAGGGCCACGAGTCCTATATCGGACTCGATGGAGCTCTTTCCTTTCTTGAGGAAAGGACGATTGATGCCCGCCTGACATTCCGGGGGAGCATTCCTTCTCCGGTCAAGGTCTGCTACGTCAATGTGGACACGGATTCGATCGCGGAGATCGGAAATTTTCCATGGAACCGCGCGATTTTTGCCCGGGCGTTGGACGCCCTGTTCGAGCGCGGAAAAATCCGGGTCGCGGGAATGGATTTTGTTTTTGGGAATGCCGGTCTGCCCCAGCTCGGCCGGGCAGAAGCGGAAGCGGGCAGCATCGTGCTCGGCAAGTGCATTCAAAAAAACCAGGATGTTGTTTTGCCGGCGACCTATCGCGCGCAGATGGGGGTGCTGGAAAAAGAAAACCGGTCGTTCCCCTTCCTTTTCGACAAGCATACGAAGCCGGAAGATGCCGACCTGCCCGAGCTTCCGAATTTTCCGGTTGTCGGCCCCACCTGGGGGCATGTCGGGCTCATTGATACCGCCGGCGATCAACTGCGCTCGATCCCGGCCTTCGCGCGCACGGAATACAAAACCTACCTGGCGCTGGCGCTCCAGATCGCCCTCGTTTACAACCGTCTCGGGGAATCAGCCGTCGAGATCCAGCCGAACCGGATTCTCGTCCGCGATGCCAACTCCAACGTCCTTTACCAGATCCCGCTGAAACTCGGGCAGCTCATCGAGCCGAACTGGTTCTCCCCGTGGGCATCGAATGAAAATCCGAGCGCCGGAATTGCCTCGGTGCTCGAGTTCGACCGCATGGCACGGGAGGGAACGGATCAGGAAAAAGCCCTGGCCGCGCGTTTTTTCGAACATTTTCAGGATGCGGTTGTTCTGATCGGACCGACCGACCCGCTGCTCGGTGACAACTCGATGGCTCCCATGAACGGATCCCATCCCGTCCCGCGCGTGTCTGTCCATGGAAACCTCTTCAAGACGATCGTGTCCGGACAGTATCTCATCCGCCCGCCCGTGTGGGTGAACGCGTTGCTGATTGCCGGCCTCGGGCTGGGGGCCGCGTTCCTGAGCGTGCTGCGCAACCGGTTTTCCGGTCCGGGAAAAATTCTTGCGGCGGTGTTGGTCGTCGGATATGTCGTGGCGGCCTTCCTGCTTTTTGCGCAGGCGCGGATCCTGGTGCCGGTCGTTGCGCCGGTTGCCGCGGCACTCTCCTGCACGTTTCTTGCCGTGCTCCGCCAGTTGACGATCGAGGAGCGGCAGCGGCGGCGGATCAAACAGCTTTTTGGAAGCTACGTCTCCTCCGCGGTTGTGAACGAAATGGTGGAAAAAAACACCCCCCCGCAAACCGGTGGTGCCGAGGTCGAGATCACCGCGTTTTTCAGCGACATCGTTTCGTTTTCGACACTGGCGGAAAACCTCCCGGCAAAAGCCCTGGTCGAGCTCATGTGCCAATATCTCGGCGAATGCACGGAGGCGGTCATCGGGGCACAGGGGACACTGGACAAATATGTCGGCGACGCGATCATCGCGATGTTCGGCGCCCCTCTCGCCTGCCGCGATCATGCTGCGGCCGCATGCCGCGCGGCCATCGCCCTGCAAGCGGCACAGGCCGGCCTCCGCGAGCGCTGGACCGCCGAAGCGAGGTGGCCCGAGGCGGCCCGGAACATGCGGACGCGTGTCGGCCTGCACACCGGACTGGCCATCGTGGGAAACATCGGATCCGAACTGCGATTCAATTATACGATGATGGGCGATACCGTGAACCTCGCGCAGCGGGTGGAGGCCGCCGCCTCGCACTACGCCGCCGCCATCTTGGTCACGGAGGACACCCGGACGGCGGCATCCCAATCCGACCCCGGTCTGGTTTTCCTTGCGTGCGATCGTGTCACCGTCCCCGGGCGCACCCATCCGGTGGAGCTTTGGGAATTGCTGGGTGCGGGAGACGGTGTCCGGAAGCTCAACGCGGAATACACCGGCCTTTACGAAGAAGCCCGCCGGCACTACATGCGCGGCTCATGGGCCGAGGCGCACGATGCCTTCCTGCGGACGGCCAAGGCGGACCCGGTCCCGCGCATAAAATCTCCGGCATCGGTCATGGCGAAACGTTGCGAACGGATGACCGCCCGCCCGCCGGTCGAAAATCTCGCGTTCCCGCTGTCCAAGGAATCAGTCCCCATCTGATAGCGCCTGCCTTTGGTCCACGAGCTTTTGGAACCGCTTCGACTGGTTCGCGTAGAACGGGTAGCGATCGCCGCCGTCGCACGGCTTGTAGCGCCAGTGTTTATATGACCAGAGCCAGCATTCCGGGTGGTCGTGGATGGAGGGTTCGAGTGCGTCCCAGCATTGCTGCACGATTTTCCGAACGTCGGCATCCGGCGGACACTGGATCGGCGGATGGTAGATGATGCGGTATTTTCCGTCCGGGCCGGGCCGGCACTCGACCGGCACGATCTCGGCGCCGGTTCTCCGGGCGAGCGCGGCGTGGGTCTGCGTGACGCTGGCAAGCAGCCCGCCGAAGCACTCGACAAGCACGCTGCCCTCGCGTGGATCGAGGTTCAAATCGCAGAGCATGCCGAATTTGCCGCCGGCCTTGAGGTGTTTGAACATCCGGAGCATCGCGCGTTGCTGCGGGATCACCTGGCCGCCGGTCACCGAGCGCAGACGGTCGAAGACCGGACCGAGCAGCGGGTTTTTGAACGTCTGGGCAATCACCGGCTGGCGCGCGAGCGTGCAGGATCTTGTCAGTGGCAACCACTCGAAATTGCAGAAATGGAAGGTCGCGTAAACGGCGGATTTTTCCGGCTCTTTCCAGGAGTATTCCGAGCCCTCAAAGCTCACATGCGAGGCGACGAACTCCTGGTCCATGTTCGGCGCCCAGAAGAGCTCGAACATCGTGCGGGCAAACGTGATGTAGGATCCGCGGGCGATCTCCGACTTGCGGGCGCTGGGAAACTTCCCGGGAAATGCGGATTCTATGTTCGCAAGAGCGACCCGGCGCCCCCAGGGGTCGAGCCAATAAACCAGCGAGCCGAGGACCGTTGCGAGGGATGACAGCAGGCCGAACGGCAGGCGGGCGACAATCCACGCGCCGGCCACAAGACCGGAAAACTCGAGTCTTTCGCGGAGAGTGGGCGGGTTCATTGCCGGTTCACTCGATTCGCGGAAAGACCGGCACCGGATCGCCGAGACGATGCCCGTCAGCCAATCCGCCCCACCCGCATTGATCCCAGCGGATCGGTCCGTCCCATGCGAGCTGGGACCGGACGGCATCGGCGGAGGCGGGGAGGAACGGCGTGATGAGAAGAGAGACAATGCGCAGCGACTCTGCAAGCGAGTAGAGAACCTCGTCGAGCTTTTCTGTGGCGGCAGGATCCTTGGCGAGCTTCCACGGCGCGTTTTCCTCCACGTAGGCGTTGCAACGAATGATGATTTCCCATGTCGCCTCGATGGCCGCGTGGGTTTCGAAGGCATCCATGTGGCGGGAATACGACGCGACTTTTTCCGCGACAAAGGCGTCCAGCGGCGCGGCGGCGGGCCTGTGGAGAATTCCCTCCCGATAGCGCTTCGCCATGCTGAGCGAGCGGTTGAGGAGATTGCCGAGGCTGTTGGCCAGGTCGCCGTTGTAGCGCCGCACCAGCCGCTCCTCGCTGAAATCCGCGTCCCGCCCGGTGGCGATGTCGCTGAGCAAATAATACCGCAGGGCCGCGACGCCGAAGGTGTCCGCGAGGATTTCCGGATCCACGCTGTTGCCCGTGCTCTTGCTCATCTTCGCGCCCGCAATATTCCACCAGCCATGGACGAGGAGCGTTGGGATGTCGTCGTCCGCAAACCCGCACGCCTTGAGCATGATCGGCCAGTAGATCCCGTGCGGCGGGATCAGGATGTCTTTGCCGATGACATGGATCGCGGGCCAGCGCGAGCGGAAGGCCGACTGGTCGGCTCCGGGAGTCGGATCGTATCCGGCGAAACTCACATAGTTCGACAAAGCGTCGAACCAGACATACGTGACAAAATCCCTGTCAAACGGGAGCCCGATCCCCCACTCGAGGCGGGATTTCGGGCGCGAGATGCAGAGGTCGCCGGACAGCTTTTCGACCGCGTTGCGGAGCTCGGCGACGCGGAAAGCGGGAGTGACGAGCGGCCGGCCGGCCGCCGAACGCGCATCAATGAGATCGAGCAGCCACTGCCGGTGCCGTGCGAGTTGGAAATAATAATTTTCCTCCTCCAGCAGAACAACCTCCCCCCACTCGGGCCCGAACTCCCCGTCGGTCCCGCGTTCCTTGTCGGTGAGGAACTGCTCCTGGCGGATGCTGTAATAGCCCGTCCGCTTCGCCTTGTAAAAATCACCTTTCTCCCAGAGAAGCTGGAGCATCGCCCGCACACAGTGCTTGTGGACCGGTTCTGTCGTCGCCGCCCAGGCGTCGTAGCGGATGTCGAGCTTCTTCCAGAGCGCAAGAAATTTTTCCGTGATTCCGGTCACGAACACCTCCGGTGCGACACCCTGCTTTTGCGCCGACTGCTGCACCTTTTGCCCGTGCTGGTCCACGCCCGTCATGAAGAAAACATCGTTCCCCTTGAGCCGCTGGTAGCGTGCGATCGCGTCGGTGAGAACCTTTTCGTAGGCGTGCCCGATGTGCGGCGCGCCGTTCGTGTAATCAATCGCGGTGGTGATGAAAAACGTCATGTAATCAATGCGCGGCATGCGGAATGCCCCATGGAGTTTATCGCCCGCGCCTCAACTCCGCCGTCCACTTGGCATGGTGATCTTCGCCTCATCGCGGCAGATGCGGAGCCACTCGGCAAAGAGCAGGCCGCGCTTGTTCCCGATCAGTCCGTCGCGGATTTCCGAACGCTTGGCGGCGAACTCCGCGTCGGCAAGCGGTCCGCGCGACTGAAGGTGAACACAAACACCGCCCCAGGGGGCCGGGTCAAAGCCCGAGATCTCGCCCTCCTTCAGAGCGAGCGTCGTCGAGACCACGCGCCGCTGATCGGGAGTCAACGATTCCCCCATCGGGGACAGATTGACGATCGGCTCGGTCTTGAGCCCGGCGGCCGCGGCCGCTTCGGCAAACGATTTCCCCGAAGCGAGCGCCTCGCGGAGCGCCTGGATTGTTTTCCCGGCGGTCGCCCGCATCGCCTCTTCCGCCTTGCCCTGCCGCAGGCGCGCCTCGATCGCCGGGGTGGCTTCCGCAAGCGTCAGCGGGCGCGCGGGATTGAGCTCGGCCAGCTCGGCCACATACAACGCATCGCCCGACTGGATGACATCCGTCGCCTTGCCAACGCCGGAGAGCAGGAAGACCGGAGGGGCCATCGCCGCAATCAGGGCGCTGTCCGTGTCAACCGCGCCGGGCGTGGCGGGGAAGTTTCCCGCGCGATCAAAGGCCGGTGTGGTGAGCGCGTTCAAGCCGGCGGAGGCGGCCGCCGCGGCAAGCGGCGAAGTGCCCAGCGAGTCGGAAAACTTGATCGCCTGCCCGGTCAGTTTCTGCATCGCTTCGACCTTGGCGCGGCCTTCCAGCTTGGTTCCTGCGGGCAATTGAAAAACCACGTAGCGGACCGCGCGGGTTTCCTTGGCATTCAGATTGGCCTGGTTGCGCTCGAAAAAGGCGGCGATCTCGGACGGGGCGACCGGGGCCCCGGCGGCCGCCGCGTCGAAGCGGATGAAGGATCCGGTCACCGGCTGCAGCACGCGAGCGGCCTCCCGGATCTCCATCTCTCCTGCGGCGGCGGGCGCCTCGACGATGGCGGAGATTTTTTCCAGGCGCAGCGAGTCGCGCATCACCTCCTCGAGCTGCCGTTCGGTGAACCCGCGCGGCGTCAGCTGCTCGCGCACGAACGCCGAGTATTTCAGGGGGTCGAACTGGCCTCCCGTCTGGAAAACCGGCAGCGCCTTGATCCGTGCCGCCACCTCGTCGTCGGTCGGTTGCACGCCGAGGACGCGGGCCTGGTGCTGAAGAATGAGGAGATTCCAAACGAATTCCGTGAGGGCGGACGACTCGTCGGCACCCGCGCCGCCGAGCTTCTGCACCAGATCGAACTGCCCGAGCGCCAGCGTGAGCTGGTAATTCTTCACCTGCCGGTCGATCGTCCCCGGATTCAGGCTCTGCCCGTAGATGGTCGGGCTCCGCGTCGCGGCCAGCTCGTCGAGCTGCCTCGTGTTGTAGAGGAAAATAAATGCGACAATTGTCAGCACGGCGACCGCGAGCATCAGCCCGCGTTGGTTTTTTCGAAAAATGGCGATCATGAATTATACGGAGAAACTGTTGATTTACGGAGCGAAAGTGATTAAAGGGTTTCCACGATGAAAGCAAGCGTCTCCCCTGCGATCGCGATTTTTGCGCTCCTGGCCCTCCCCTGCCTGGCCGCGCTCGGGCAGGATGTGGTCGTTCAAAAAGACGGCCAGCGCCTCGATCGGCAGATCACGGGAATCAAGGACAACGTCCTCCGGGTCAAAGTCGGCCAGGCGGAAACCGGAATCCCCATGGCCAGCATCGCCTCGGTGAGCATGGCCCCGCCAAAGGCCTATGTGGAAACCCTCGCGGCATGGCAGTCCGGCGACGCAAAAAAAACCCTTTCCCTTCTGGCTCCGCTGGTGGCCAATTTCAACGGGCTTCCGACAGAATGGGCCGAACGGTCGAGCGCGCTCCTCGGTGAAGCCTTCCTCGCAACAGGGGAGGTCGCCAAGGCGGAGACCGCGTTCGGGGACTTCCAGAAATTTTATCCGGACGCCGCCAGCACCGCCGATGTCGGACTCGCCCAGCTCGCCATCGAAAAAAAAGAGTTTTCCGCCGCCCGGGAAAAACTCCTCCCGATCGTCGAGAAGGCGAAGGCCGCGAAGCTGGCCGGGCCGGGCGAATGCGCGGTTTTCGGGCGGGCTCTTTTCCTTCTCGGCCTCATCCACGAAGCTTCCGCGGAGAATTCCGAGGCGATGGAAAATTATCTTCTTGTCACCACCCTCTTCCATGAGGACAAAGCAGTGGCGCAAAAAGCCCGCGAACATGCCGCCGTGCTCGCGGAAAAAAATGTGATCGTCCCCTGAAAGTTTCTCCAATCGTTTCAACCATGAAATCCAACCGTCATCTCTCCCCTCTGTTGTCACTCCTTCTTCTTGCCCTGACCAGCCCGCTGGCACTTGCCGCGGACGGAGCTCCTCCGATGAACATGAACATCATCCAGACGATCCTGCACGGCGGGCCGCTGATCATCCTGATCTGGTTCTGTATCCTGGGCACCTCGATGGCCATGATGACATTCATCATCCAGCTCTTTCTGATGCTGCGTGACGAGCAACTTGCCCCCGCCACCCTGGTCGAGTCCCTGCGAAACACGATCCACGCCGGCAACTACCAGGAAGCCTGGGAAATCTGCCGGGCGAACAAAGCCTATATCGCGCTGGTTCTCAAGGGATCGCTCGAACGCCTCGGCCGGGGGAAGGAGGCCGTCGAAACCGCATTGATCGAGCATGGGATCCGCGAGGCCCAGATCCTGAAAACCAAGAACAGCTATCTTTCGGTCATCGGAGTTATCGCCCCGATGATCGGGCTTCTCGGAACCGTCATCGGAATGATGGGCGCGTTTGCCGTGCTGGGGGCTTCCGGTGTCGCGGATCCGCGCAGCCTGGCACTGAGAATCGGTGAAGTGCTTATGGCGACGGCGAGCGGGCTTTTCATAGCCATCCCGGCGTTCATCTTCTACTACTACTTCCGCAACCGCGCGACCATCGTGCTTGTGAATGCCGACGACAAGCTCAACCGCCTGATCGAGGACATCCCGTTCGATGAACTCGCCGGCGTTCGGGTCGGTGAGAATTTCGAAGCCGGCGCCGGAGCGCCCGGCGCGTCTCACGGCTCCCGCAAGGTTTCCATGACGCTGGCCACCAACTGCCCGGTTTGCAACGGCGCGATCCAGGCGGGCCAGAACCCCTGCCCGCATTGCGGAGCCACTCTCGACTGGGCCTGATCCCCAATGTCCGGAACCGCGCACCACGGGAAGAAAAGGCGTCGCAAGCCGGAGCCGGATGCCGATCCGGAATTCCAGATCGCCCCCATGATCGATATCCTTCTCGTCCTTCTCGTTTTCTTCATGTCCATCAGCTCGACGGAGGTTCTCCAGTCGAACAAGGAGGTCATCCTTCCGATCGCCAAGGATGCCAAGCCGGCGAAAGAAAATCCCGGGCAGGTCATCATCAACGTCACCTATGTCCCCGTCAACAGCCTCACCGCTATCGAAGTGGACCAGAAGCGCTACCAGTCTCCGGGCGAGTTGGTGGGCATGCTTCAAAACAAAGTCCGAGCCAACCCGCTCCTCCGGGTGCTCATCCGCGCGGACAAAGAGGTGAAATACGAATACACGCGCCAGCTTTTGGAGGCGATCGGCGCAGCGGGCGTCGGCAACGTGACATTTTCCGTGGTGGACAAAGAAACCAAGGGGCCGAAACCCTCGTGAACAATTTGCGGCAACCTTCAACTTTTTAAAATCATATGGCAGGAGGTGGTGTATCAGAAGACGGTGATATCGGGTTTCAAATCGCGCCGATGGTGGACGTGGTTTTCGTGCTGCTGCTTTTTTTCATGTCCTGCGCGGGCCAGCAGGTTCTCGAGATGGAGCTCAACATCAGCCTGCCCAGCGGACGGAGCGCCAGTGCCAGCGGGGTGCCGACGACGCCCATCATCATTGACATCCTTCCCGACGGAAACGTCCAGGCGAACAACAAGATTTACGACAGCCCGACGAGCAAGGAACTTCCCGACCTCAAAAAGTGGCTCAAGGAAACCATCGCCAAGTTTGACAACAAGGATCCGATCATCATCCGTCCCGACCCGCAGACCAGGCACGACCGGGTGATGGACGTGCTCAATGCCGCATCCGCCGCGGGAGTCACCAAGCTTTCTTTCAGTTGAAGGCCATGCCGGTCAAACGCAGCACTCATCAGGGGGCACGGGCGTGATGAAAAGCGGGGGCGCCCATTTCGCGATGACCAACGCAGGGCCGACGCCCCGTCGGCCTTCAATGGCATGTCCCGGAAACAACCTTTCTTCCGCAGGCCACGGTTTCCCGGGGCCGACGCCCCGTCGGCCCCACGTCACAACCCGTGACGCCGGAGGATCAACCTCACCCACTGCTCACTCCCGGTGAAAAACTCCCGCGGAAAACGATCTTCCCTTCTTCGCCCGCTGGCGATTTTTTCCGTCTTTCTCGCGATCGTTGTGGCGGGGCTTCTGGTCGCGTTTTCGGTCTGGTTCGGTTCGTATATCCGGAGCGAGAGCTTCCGGGCGATGATTGCCGAAAAGACAGGGAACGCCTTCGATTCGAACGCCGGGTTCTCCCCGCTCCGCTGGACCGGAGCATCCGCCTACGCGGAATCGGCAACGCTGGAAGGCTCGCCATCGTCCGCGCTCAAAAGCCTGAACGCGCGCGAACTGCGGGCGGAGATGAATTGGAGGGCCGCTTTTTCGGGTTCGTGGAGGGTCGAGGAAATCACGATCACCCGCCTCGATGGAGAATGGCAGTTGCTGGACCGGAACCATGCGACCCCGCCATCCGCCCATGGGGTTTCTGCAACTAAAGCCGTTTCACCATCCGGTTTTTTCGCGCTTCTTCCACGAAAGTTCGAGTTGGGGATTCTCAATATCGGCAATGCCAACCTGCGTTTCGGTGGCGCGGAGATCGCAGGCACGTCGGTGATCGTGAAGCCCGACGGCACCGGTTGGCTCTTCGAGGGAAAAGGGGGCCGCTTCACTTCGACATGGACTCCCGGACTCGAGATCACCGACTTCCGCATCCGGGAGCAGGGGAAAGATTTTTTTCTCACCCAGGGAAATTTACGCCTGGGACCGAACGGAAAAATCCTGCTCTCCGGCGAGTCGTCGTCGGGTGGAAAGCTCGAGATTTCGTGGGATGGCATCAGTTCCTCCGACGTTCTCAAAGGGAAATGGATCAGTCGCCTGCAGGGCATCCTTTCCGGGAACGCCACGCTTGCCGCCCCCGATGTGTGCAAGGGCAGCGTGGCCCTTCGGGACGGACTCCTGGAAAATATGCCGATGCTCGCAACGATCGCGGATTTTACCCAAAACCCCACGTTCCGCCGGATGCCACTACAGGAGCTGCGGGGAGATTTCGCATGGAGAAACAACGCGTGGCACATGAGCAATTTTGCGGCCGAGTCCAAAGGACTGCTGAAGATCGAAGGCTCTGTCGTGATCGGCAAGGGGGGGTGGACTCTCGATGGAGACTTTCAAATCGGGGTGACTCCCCAGACTCTCCAGTGGTTGCCCGGCTCGCGCGAACGCGTGTTCACAAAATCCCATGATGGCTACCTCTGGACGGATCTGAAGGTCGGGG
>Ga0194054_10000563_pt1 | contig 18489 bp, 20 predicted proteins | sample SepL2210m_MetaG_FD_163628 | JGI IMG/M metagenome (GOLD analysis project Ga0194054, IMG submission 163628) | Anoxic zone freshwater microbial communities from boreal shield lake in IISD Experimental Lakes Area, Ontario, Canada - Sep2016-L227-10m | ecosystem: Environmental > Aquatic > Freshwater... | reverse complement strand
GCCTGGAGGGGACTGTCTGGGTGGATGAAGCAGAGGCGGAAACGGCCAAGCTTTCTGCTCATCTCACAGAAACGGTCTCCTTGGGCTGGTTTGGAATGCTCGGCTCGCTCAGTCGCTGCGATCTGTCCCTGGACCGCCAGCGCATGCCCGACGGGGTTTGGGTCAATGCGAAACAGGTTTTGTTCATCCAGTGCCGCCGCCTCGCGTCGGCACTGCAGTTTCGCAGCACAGAAGAATCGAGCAAATTCAAGCCAACCGCTGTGGCTGACAAATACTGATAGGAATCGGAACCAAACCCGGGGCAATGCGCAGTTTGCGCGACACGCGATCATTTTTCGGGCTGCGCCGAGTACATGCGGGCGCGCAAAAAGCGGATTCTTAGCAGTATTTGACAGACATTTGCAGCAAGACGAATTATGGTTCAAGAGATGGGAATATCGACCAGGAAAGAAAGCGACCCGCATTTGACGAAGTTCGAGCGGTTTGAGAGAGACACGAAGCAACCTTCGTGGGTCTCACCGCTGCGCCGGACGGGCATCACGCGCTTCGCCGAGCTGGGTTTCCCAACCCTCCAGCACGAGGACTGGCGGTTTACCAACGTCGCCCCAATTGCCAAGCTGCCATTCAAGCCCGTTTTGGAGGCATCCCACACCAGCCTTACTTCGGAAGCCATTGCCGGGTTCACTTTTGGCCGCTTGTCTGCCAGCCGCATGGTGTTTGTGAACGGCCATTATTCCCCCGGCCTGTCTTCGCTTCAACCGCAGAAGACAGGTGTCATTGTCAGCAGCCTGGCCGCCGCGCTGGCCAGCGATTCAGCACTGGTTGAAAAGCACCTGGTCCGCCACGCGCAAGACGAGGAGAACGCCTTCACATCGCTTAACACGGCCTTCTTCCAGGACGGCGCCTTCATTCATGTTCCAGCGGGGCAGACGGTGGAAGGGCCCATTCATTTGTTATTTATCTCGACCGCGAAGGATGCCGGCGCCACGTCGCATCCACGCAACCTGGTCTTCGCCGATAAAGACAGTCACGTAACTCTTCTCGAAAGTTATGTCAGCACGGTCGATGCGCCTTATTTTACCAACGCGGTCACCGAGTTGATTCTGAGCGACGGCGCGGTGGTGGAGCATGTGAAATTCCAGGACGAAAGCGTGAACGCATTTCACGTTGCGGCGGTCCACGCGCATTTAGGGCGGAGCTGCAATTTTATCTCGCATTCGGTCGCCACGGGCGCGCGCCTGTCGCGCAACAGCATTCACACGGTCCTCGCGGGCGAAGGGATCGAGTGCGTCCTGAACGGGCTTTACCTCACCCACGGCGACCAGTTGGCCGACCACCACATGGTGGTCGAACACGCGCAACCGCACTGCAACAGCCACGAGTATTACAACGGCATTCTTGACGGGCGGTCGAGGGGCGTTTTTCATGGCCGCATCCTCGTGCGCCAGCCCGCCCAGAAAACCGACGCCAAGCAGACCAACAAGAACCTTCTCCTCTCGGAAGACGCCACCGTGGACACGAAGCCGCAGTTGGAGATTTACGCCGACGACGTGAAATGCACGCATGGGGCCACGGTCGGGCAGTTGAACGAAGAATCCATTTTCTACTTGCGCGCCCGTGGCATCGGCGCCGAGACCGCGCGGCGGATGTTGATCCATGCCTTTGCGGGCGAAATCATCGAGCGCGTCCGTTACGCCCCGGCGCGCGAAGAGTTGGACAAGTTGATCTGGGATCGCCTGGAGCAAAACCCGCATCTGGCTGGGCGCAAGTAACCATGTTTGACGACCTCAGCGATCTCTATCAGCAGGTCATTCTCGACCACTGCAAGCGGCCGCGCAATTTCCACGAGCTGAGCAGCCCAACCTGCTCGGCCCAGGGCCACAACCCCCTGTGCGGCGACCAGTTGAGACTCTTTCTGGCCATGGACGGCGAGACCATCAAGGACATCAGCTTCCTCGGGGAAGGCTGCTGTATTTCCAAAGCCTCCGCGTCGCTGCTGACCGAGAGCGTCAAAGGTAAGACACGAGCCGAGGTGCAAAAGATGTTCGCGACGGTGCATGAAATGGTAATGACCGGCCGGGTTGTCGGCGAGGTGGGCAAGCTGGCGGTATTCGCAGGCGTGCATAAATTTCCGGCGCGCGTCAAATGTGCCATCCTGGCCTGGCACGCCGTGATGGCGGCGCTCAAAGGCGAAGGCCAGCCGGTAACGACCGAGACCGAAGACACCTGAGCCAATGGCGTCGCGCCGCTGGTGAAGCGGCAAACTTGAGTCGAAGACTATTCTCTTAATGTTCTTATGGATAACAGCGAATCAGTTACACTGACACGTGACGTCGAGGCGGCCATCATCCCGGTTGGCAACCGAGTCACACTGCAAAAAGGCCAGCAGGCCCACATCACACAGTCGCTCGGCGGCAGTTACACTGTCATCGTGAACGGCAACATGTTCCGCATTGAAGGCTCGGATGCCGACGCGCTCGGCATTAAGCCTGCGGAGAAACCTGTCAGCACGGGCGCTCCGGTCTCGCAAGAGCAACTGGAAAAGGAAATCTGGAACCAGTTGCGTTCGTGTTACGACCCGGAAATACCAGTCAACATCGTTGATCTTGGCTTGATCTACGACTGCCATATCACCCCGCTGACTGCCGGCAGCCATCGAGTGGACGTGAAGATGACGTTGACCGCGCCTGGCTGTGGCATGGGCCCGATGCTCGCACAGGACGTGCAGAATAAAGTCCTTGGCCTCGAAGGGGTGGACGATGTCGCCGTCGAGTTGGTTTGGGATCCGCCCTGGAATCAGGGGATGATGACCGAAGCGGCCAAGTTGCAACTCGGGCTGCTGTGACATTTCAAATTGCCCCCAGCCTGGCAAACACTCCAAAGACTAAAATGCCTGCCGCAACCACCGAAGCAGCGTCAACAACCATGAATTGGTCCAGCCTGCGCGCTGACTTCCCGATCCTCGATCAAACCATCCACGGCCAGCCCCTCATCTATTTCGATAACGCCGCCACCACCCAGAAACCCCGCATGGTGCTCGACGCCTTGCGCCATTACTACGAGCACGATAACGCCAACGTCCATCGTGGCATCCACGAATTAAGCAACCGCGCCACCGCCGCCTTCGAGGCAGCCCGGGTGCGCGCCGCCAAATTCATCAACGCGCGCAGTTCTGACGAAATCATTTTCACCCGCGGCACCACCGAAGGCATCAATCTAGTGGCGCAAGCCTGGGGTTTGAAGCACCTGAAGGCAGGGGACAAGATTCTGCTCACCGAAATGGAGCATCACAGCAACATCGTTCCCTGGCAACTGCTGGCGGAACGCTCGGGAGCGAAGCTCGTTTACCTTCCCGTCACTGGCGACATTGGCCTGCTCGATCTGAGCCGTCTCGACGAGTGTCTGACCAAAGATGTCAAACTCTTCGCCATGACGCACATCTCCAACTCGCTCGGCACAATTAATCCCGTGGCTGACATCTGCACGCGCGCGCGCAAGTTGGGCATTACCACCCTGGTGGACGCCGCGCAAAGCGCCGGGCATCGTCCCATCGACGTGCAGGAGTTTGGCTGCGACTTCCTCGTATTCTCCAGCCACAAAATGTGCGGGCCGACGGGCATCGGGGTTTTGTATGGACGCCAGGAAATGCTGGAAAACATGCCGCCCTACCAGGGCGGCGGCGAAATGATTTTGAGCGTTGATTTCCACCAGAGCACCTGGAAACAGGCCCCCCACCGATTCGAGGCTGGCACACCGGACATCTCCGGCGCCGTCGGGCTGCACGCCGCCATGGATTACCTCGACAAAATCGGACGCCACAATATCGCGCAGCACGATCAGGAACTGGGCGCCTACGCTTACGCCGCGCTTTCCGGGCTCAAGGGCGGTATCCGCCTCTTTGGCCCACACATCGGTCGCGCGGGGCTGGTGAGCTTCCTGTTGAAAGACATCCACGCGCACGACGTGGTCACCGTGGCTGACCAGCGCGGGGTGGCGTTGCGCGGCGGACACCATTGCAATCAGCCTCTCATGCGCAAACTCGGGGTCGAGTCCACCGCCCGCGCCAGTTTCTATTTTTACAACACGACTGTGGAAATAGATCGGTTCGTGGAAGTGTTAGGCGAGATCCAGAAGTTCTTCGGTAGCTAGCCGCCCGGCGTGACGTAGGCGTTCTCCGAGGCCACTTGGGCCAGGAATTCGTGCAAGTGACGCTGGGCCGATTTGACGGTCTCTTGGAGGATAAGCAGTGTGCCCGCGGTGCGGGTGCGCCGCTGGCATTCGCGGCTAGGGTTGAGTGTCGGCGAGACCTTTGCGGGCATCGTCGCGATCCATCTTTTCCAGGAGCGCGATCAGTCGGGCGGGCTTGCCGCGGCTGGCAGTGGCCCGGAAGCTGTCCTCCGCTTGGGTTTGTGCAAGAACGATCTCGGCCCAGGTGTTGACCAGGCCGTTGACGGACTTGCCCTGGCATTTTGCCAAGCTGGCGATCTCGCGCTTTCGTTCCTGACTGCCCCAGCGGATTAGACTGGCATCAGTTCCCTTCTTCATAGCGGATAAGTGTGGAGGAAGGTTCCCGGCGGAGTGATTTCACAGCCGGGCGGGGCGAACATCGCCCCTTTGTAATCGGACGCATTGTATGTGACGATGGCCGCGGCGTTGCCGACGATGGCCAATTCCATGACGTGATTATCGTCCGCATCGGGCAGGTTGGGACGCCAAACGCGCCAAACCCGGACCCATTCGCAGACGGCCGCGAAATCCTCCACAGCTTGGCGGCGTTCGGCGGGAGAGAGCGGGCACTTGTTTCAGGTGCGGTTGGCGCGCCCCGCGACGTCCAGGTGTTCATACCACAACTTGTCCCCCATTAGCGGCAGATGGCGCCCGTGTAGCAGAGCTAGCAACAGTTTCCGGCTGGCGCCTGCGCCACTGCGGAGCGCGGCCACGAAGACGTTAGTATCTTGCACGATTCGCATTCCCAAAAGATGATTTCAAATCTGCAATTCTGCAAGTGGGATCCTCCGTCGGGCCGATTCCCTGGCGGGAAGTTTCCACCTTTACCGGTCTCGCACGCTGCTGGCCGCGATGTAGGTGTCGTTGCACACCATCGTCAACTCATCTTCCTTGCTAATTCAGGACGGTATGGTTGGTGGTGTTCGATATAGTCCTTTGCAGCAGCGGTTTTGCCGCACCTGGCTGGAGCCTGGCGGCGGCAGTGATCTATCGTCAAAAGGAAGTTGAATAGTTCCAAGAGATCGTCAACATTTTGGAACGATGCCTAAAGTAAAAACCGAAGCCTTGCGCGAAGGCATGGTAGTAGCGACTGAGGTTAAGAATATGGACAACATGCTCTTGGTGGCGGCCGGGTGCGTCATCACCGAAAAGCATATCAATATTTTCAGCGCCTGGGGCATTTCTGAAGTGGATGTGCAGGCTTGTGATGGGGCTGAGGATGCAGGGGACATTCTGCAGCAACTCCCGCCCGAGATGCTGAAAGAGTTGACTGCGGAGTTGGAAAGCATTTTTTGGGAAGCGATAGATATCAGCCCGGTCCAAGAGGAAGCTTTCAAACTTGCTCTTCAACGAAAGGCAAAGCAGGTGTGCGCAGGCACAGACCCATCTCATGATTAACAACATTAAACGACTAACCGAGGGCATACCGAGCCTTGGCTCATATACCGGCGTCATTGGGGAGATCGAGCGGATTGTAAAGGATCCGGAGAGCTCGTTGGCCGACCTGGGGGAGATCATCGAAAAGGATCCGGATTTGGCCGCGCGCCTCTTGAAGCTCGGGAACAGTGCGTTCTATGGGTTCGCGCAACGCCTGGAGACCGTCTCCGAAGCCATCAGCCTGATTGGCATCCGACAGGTCGAGGACCTGCTTCTTGCCAGCAGTGTGATCGAGGTTTTCGATGGGATCTCGGCCATCCACGTCAACATGGAATCGTTCTGGGAGCATAGCCTGGCCTGTGGCATCTGTGCCCGGTGTATCGCCATTGCCCGGCAGATGCCCGCGGTGGAGAAATTCTTCCTGGCTGGATTGATCCATGATCTGGGGCGATTAGTCTTGTTGTCGCAGGTGCCGAAGAAAGCGACGGAGATTTTTGCGGTGTATGAAGGGCGAAGAATTTTGCTGCGGGATGCTGAATACGAGATTCTCGGTTTTGACCATGCCCAAATCGGAGAGGAGCTGCTGCGCGGCTGGCAATATCCGCCAAACCTGGTGCAGTCGGTGGCCTATCACCACCGCCCGATGTTGGCGGGGATCTTTCAGTTGGAAAGTTCGGTGGTGCATGTGGCGGATTATATCGTGCATGTGATGCAGATGGGCAATTCGGGTGAGAGATATGTTCCGCCGCTCAACCTGAGGGCCTGGGAGCGAGTGGGTCTGTCTCCCGACCTTGTCGAGTCGATCATGCAGTCGATTGATGAGCAAATCGAAGCGGTTCACGAATCCTTTCTGCGCTCGTCCAAGGGGCGCTCGAGGCCCGCGGCGTGACTCACGACTCAATCTATCCCGAGTTTTTCAGAGCCGGAATTGGCAAGCTTCGTGAGCAATGCAGCGGCGAGGGGGATTTTCTGGGGCTGTTCTCGGCGCTCGAACATCTCCGTCGCGACATGACCGATCGGCGGGATGTGCCGTCGATCCTCAAATCGACCGAACCTTACGTGCGGGGCTTGGATCTGTTCGAGACGATCGCGTTCTTTGTGATTAATCAGACCAGCTTCGAGTTTGAACTCAGGCACTGCGCTCCCGAGAGCGAGGGACCCTCGATGGATGCGGTGGTGCGACAGGAGATAAAAGCGGGGCGATTTGCCTGGGCGTTGCGCCAAAGCGCACCGACTTTCTTCAGAACTCAAAGCCCGCTTTGCGGCACGTGGGGCGTCCTGCACACGCTGGGGGTGAGCGGTCAGCGATTGGGCATGTTCTGCGGAATTCTCAAACGGGATCGGGCACCCAGCCAGGAATTCAGCTTTAGCTTGCTCTCCATCCTGCTGGGCACCTGCTCGGATGCTTTGGCGGGAGTCCGCACGACAGCCGAACTCCAAAACCGCATTCTGGCCGCCAATAGCGACTTGCAGCGGGCGCTGAAGGAAAATGAAATCCTCGCCCGCATTCCTGCCGAAAGTCCCGCGCCGGTGGTGCGCCTCGATAAAGTGGGGCGGGTCGTTTATAGCAATCAGGCGGGTCTCGAGGTGTTGCGAAATCGGGGATGGCAGGTCGGCGATCTGATTACTGGCGACTGGATGGAGATGCTGGAGGAAGCGTTTGAATCAAACGCAAAGCGTGAATTTGAAGGCGTTACTCAGGGCAAAGTCTATGCCTTCCTCATTGTTCCGATTTTAGAGGCCGGTTACGCCAACTTTTACGGGATGGACATAACGGCCCGGAAACAGGCCGAGACAGAACGGGAACGTCTCATCAAAGAACTTCAGGACGCTCTGGCCAAAGTTAAAACCCTGAGCGGCCTCGTTCCAATTTGCGCGTGGTGCAAGAAAATCCGGGATGATCGCGGCTTTTGGAACGAGGTGGATGTCTATGTCCAAAAGCATTCGGACGCGACCTTCAGTCACGGTGTCTGCCCGGAATGCAAGCAGAAGTGGCTGGCCACAACAATGGGCTCTCCGCGTTAGATCGATTCATCCTGAGAGCCTGCTTTCACACTGGCGCAAGCGTCAGAAGCTCAATACCAACTCCCGTGGCTGCGCGCTGTTTGTGAAACGAACCCAAAGCAAGTGGTCGGCGGTCGAGTATTCATAATCATTCATCGGCTGACCGGCGAGAGTCACTGCCCGAGGCCGGCTCGGGGCGTCGAGCAGGACGATGCCCGGAGTGTCTGGCACACCTTCAACGGTCCACGAAGGTGAAGAAGCCTCGCCTTTTGCCGGCAATGTCTTGCAGGCGGATGCCAGCACTTGCGGCCGACGGCTGCGCGGTGTCTGCAAGTCCAGCAGGAAAAACCTCGAAGCCGGCGCCAGTGTCACGCGATCGCGAACGCGGAGTTCGGGATCGAAGAGGTTTACAAAGCGCCCCTCGAGGACTTTCGGTTCGGCGGGCATGGATTCATCGAGGCCGGCGGCGACGATGTAAGGCCCGCGCCGGAGCAGCAGATAATTGGTCTCGCGCCACTTTGCGCGGGAGCGGGTGGCGGCCTGTTTGACCATCCCGATGACCCGGGCGTCACCTTGCGAACTCGCGGCAAGATGCGCCGGGTTTTCGCGCTCCCAGAGCAAGCCACCTTTGCCGATAGGCACGAGGGTGCCGACTTTTGCGGCAGCAGCCTGGTCGGAGGTCAGCTTGAGTTGTTCAAAAAGATGCTCGCGCGGCGTGGCGTAGTGGTGGCCGTCACTGTTCCACCAATCGCGGACCTGGTTGTAGGGATCGCTGTCATCGTCGCAAACAAGCAGCACCCCGCCCTGCTTGACCCAATCCGCCAGCGGGCGATGCACTTCCGGGGCCAGCGGTTTCATGCCATGGTAGCTGAGCAGCAGGATGCGAAAGCCGTCGAGGTAGTGCGGGACCGTCACGTTTTCAAGCTGGACTGGCGTTACCGGCAGGCCGCGCTTAAGGAGCGGCATGGCCAGGCCATAGACGTGACTCAAGTGCGGATCGCTGGGGCTGGGTTCACCTCGCTCGAACATCAGCGAATCGCTGACGAGCAAGCCGACGCCGGTGGTGCCGCAATCCCAGGCAACGCGGCGCTGGTTCATGTCGTTGAGCGCGTTCATCACCGTCTGCAGCTCGGTCGCGTAGGCGGGCGGCATCGGCTCACGTTCGCCAGGTTTCCCCTGCTTGGGATAGCGTCCGCCGAAAACGCGTTCCGGCCACGGAGCTACCTCATATCGCCAAACTTCCGGCTGGAAGAGCGACGCGACCAATGTGGATTCCCAGTTGACGCGATAATCCTGCCAATCATGCCCCGGGTCGTCCTCGACAGGGTCATTCAAGTACCAGACGGCACGGCCGGTGGCGCGGACAAGGTTCTGCATCACGCCGTATTCCAGGAAGGCCGTCTCGAAAGTGCGCTCGCGAAGCTGGCCGCGATAGAGGTTAGGAATGCGTGCCGTGCCGGTCCAGACCTGAGCGATGTAACCGTCACAGCCGTTGAGCCGGGCGAGACTCGATTCCGGGCTTACGATGCGGATATGGGCGTAACTGAGCAGGCTATGCGTCGGCACGTAACACCGCACCCGGCGGCCGGTGCGACGATTGTAATCCTGCACGTAGTCAAATATCTGTTGAAGCGCGCGGCGGTAGAGAAAATACTTCAGCTTGGACGATCGCCATTGCGCATCCACGGAGCCGTGCGGCGGCTGCCAGTCCTCGCTGTAATAACTTCGCCACTCACGCTTGAAGCCTTCAGAATACCCGCTATGAACCCAGAACTCCGGCTCTTCAAGGTGAATTGCCTCGGCCCCCGCGTCCAGCGCGCGCTGGATGCCCACGCATAGGAATTTCCCATAATTCGTGCCCGGGCACATGTAGTAAATGTCGCCGCCGTGGCTGACCTTGTTCCCGCGGGAATCGGTTTGGGCTTCGTCTTCATGGTTCACCCCGTCAAACCGTCCATAAAGGTAATCCTGGTAGGAACCCCAGGAAACGCCCGTCATCACGTGGATGCGATAGCCGCGGTCGCGCCAGGAGGCGATGCGCTGGGGCAAACCGGTGTCGATGCCATACACGATGGCGACGTCCGAGCGCAGGTTGGCGGGACCGCTCCATGCCTGAGCGGTTTGGAAGCACGTCCGCTCGAGCGCTTGTGCGGGATCGGGCGGGAACTGAGCGAGTCCATCGCGGGCGAAGAGAGAAACGCTGACAACCAAACCGATTGGCAGGAGGAAGATTGGGCTATGCATAAGAGTCGGCGGCATTAGAGACCAAATCAAGGCAGATGTGAAGTGGATTCTGGCATCGCCCTTCGTTGCGCTTAAGATCGGAGGCGGTGCCAGCGCTTTTATGGCAATCGAGTTGTTAGTTGTTTGGCAACGGCTGGGCGGCCAACGCGGTCAAAGCGTCACCGGTCAGTCGTTGGACCGTCCAGTCGCTCATGGAGACCGCGCCCAGTGACCGGTAGAACTCGAGCGAAGGAGTATTCCAGTCCAAAACCCACCACTCGAACCGGCCGCAATCGCGTTGTTTAGCCAAGCGGGCGAGATAGACCATCAGGGCTTTGCCGTATCCCCGGCCACGAAACTCGGGGCGAATAAACAAGTCCTCCAGGTAGATGCCCGGCTTGCCAACGAAGGTGGAGAAGTTATGGAAGAACAGGGCGAATCCCACACCCTCGGTCCCTTCGAATGCCAGCAGCGCTTCGGCTCTTCGGCGCTCGCCGAATAAGTTGCGCCGCAGCAACTCTTCGGTCGCCGTGACTTCGTGGGAGAGTTTCTCATAAGCGGCCAGCCCGCGAATAAATCCGAGGATCAGCGGCACGTCTGCCACTGTCGCCTCGCGGATGCTGAATTCGGTCTTCATGATTCTGACCTCGATACTGGCGGGTTCACCCGGTGAATTCAAGTGGCAGAGTGGCGCTTGGGATTCAGCCTGGTTATGAATTACTGATCACAAATCGCCCTTAAAGAAGCAAGTGAGCCCGCTAACCACGCGAAAAGAGGCCAAAATGACCAGATTCAGAAATGATTCCCGCTCACCTCCGACGCTCCAGTTAGGGGTTGTCGCGCGGAAGAAGGCTGCCTAAACTGTCCGGCAGAGATTCGCAATCAGTAAAATGGAAACGAAAGACTTATTCGGCTTTACGCGCAACGTCGTCAAAGGGCGCTACGCGCTGCTCACGCCCGGCGGGTTTGTGCCAAGCTATTTGCCCGGCTGGGAAAAGGCCGTCTGCAACGTGCTCATCTCACCCGCGATGGGGGCGCGGTTCTGCCAGTTGCTGATCACGCTGGAACATGACGGCCAGTGCCTCGGCAACACTGGCGTCAACCAGTACTTGATCTATATCCTCGACGGCAACGCGAGCATCATGCTGGATGACCGCCGGCATCGGCTCGAGGCCGGGAGTTACGTTTACCTGCCCGTTGGCAAAGACGTTCAGATCAAGGGCGGCGGCGCGCCCACGCGCATCCTCATCTTTCAAAAAGAGTATCAGCCCTTGCCGGGCGCGGCTAAACCGGCAGCGTTGGTCGGGCACGAGCGCGAGGTCAAAGGCCAGCCGTTCCTCGGCAATGAAGATGCCCGATTGCAGGTGCTCTTGCCGGACCACCCCGGGTTCGACATGGCCGTCAACATCTTCACCTATCAGCCCGGCGCCACGTTGCCGTTTGTCGAGACGCATATCATGGAGCATGGGTTGGTGATGCTGCGAGGCCAGGGCATCTGCCGTCTCGACGCAGATTGGCATCCGGTGCAAGCCGGCGACGTGATCTGGATGGCGCCCTACTGCCCGCAATGGTTTGTGGCGATGGGTAAAACGCCCGCCAGCTATATTTATTATAAAGACGTCAACCGCGACCCGATGTAAGCCATGCAACAGAGGCCTGGCTTACATCGCGGCTGAACGTGTTATCGCAGTTCCGGAAATGAATCAGATTCTGATCCCACCACTCCTCAAACGTCGTGCGCCAGAATCGCCTCGAGCCGGCGGCAGATTTCACGACCGTAGTCCGTCCATATCCCCTGGCCCCAATACCGATAGCAACTGGTCTGCGAGCATAGCAGGTGGAACAACGCGTTGCGATACCTGGGGTCGCTTGTCGCAATCCCTGGTTTGAGAATCTTTTCGTAAAACAGCGAGCTGCCCTTTTCCATCGGACCCAGCAGGGATTCGTAGCCCCTGACCCAGGAGATATTGTTTGTCCAACTGCCGCCTTCCACGTGAAATCGGTGGTCTTCCTTCTTCAGTTGGTCGATGACTTGCCCCAGGCGATCCACCCCGTCGCCCGGCTTGAACCGGTCCCATATCCGTTTCTGACAAATCGGCTGAAGCACGGGCAGATCCTTCTCCTGTATCCCCAGCGCAAACAGATGCTCGAGGTATTCGGTGACGTTGAGCGCCGGGGTGCTCGAACCGGAGCATTCGCGCATCACGTCCAAATACTTCGGCGGGAACTCGTTCATCATGACGCCCCCATTCTCGCCGTCCGCGATTTGTGTCACCAGCGGCGGCACCTGCCGGCCCGCCAACTCCCAGCGTGAGAGTCCCTTTGCCTCATAATACGGCTGCATTTGAGCGACGAGTTTGGTGTCACTGCCCTGCGTCTTGAGGATTGCAATAATGCTGGCTTCGGCCCCCCGGGCATTGCGGCAGACAAGCCGATGCGGCAGGTGTTTTCGTTCCGGACCATGACCGCTGTCCGGGCGCTCGACTGTATGCTCCTGGACGAGCACCCATTGGTAGCCGCAATCCTTGAGCGTCTTCACGAATTCGTAAGCCGTCTCGGGATGATTGGGCAGCGCCATTTCCGCGGGCGAAAACCCGCGCACGCGGCTCAGCGCCTCCAGTCCGAAGATCGCTGCGAAATGATGGCGCCACGCCATGACGTGCAACCGGTAGTCCTGCACCGGGGTGGATGGCGCCACCGCATGTCCCCACGTGTTGCCCAGCCATTCCACCGCAGTCCGGTAGCGCGGGTCGCACGTAATCCGTTTAAGCTGATCGAAAACATCGTTCAAGCCCATCTGGCGAAGGCCGTGAAGCAGCGTGCCCGAATAATCCAACATCACGCGGGGCTGTTTCCCTTCCTCGATCAGTTGAGGAATGAACTCCCCCATCCGTTTGTAGCACCAGTGAAAGACCGAGGCGTTGTGATTATCGCCGATGCCCGGGTTATCCATCATCTGCTTCAGGTTGCTGATGATCTCGGCCGTAGTGAGATTCTGGCCGCCGGCCGGAATCAGCGGCTGATGCATGTGCAGAGCGCTGGCAAAGGCGCTTTGAATGCCGCCAAAATTAATCCGGCTCTCCGGCAGGAACATCGGACGTCCGCCGCTGGCCCGCAGGGCGGATTCGATGCGCGGCTCGGAGCCGCAGATGTTCGGCAAACTTCCAACGTATTCAGGCAGATCACTCATAGGTTTGATGCATATCACCACTAAGCTCTTTCAAGAACCGGGTTTAGTCAACAGGACGGCGATTTTACTCGTCAATGCCAGACATCGCCCTTAATGGCATCGCCCGGCACATCGAGAAGTTGAACGCTGGATACGGTGCTCATCGTCTCGTGGTCGAAGAAGGTCCAGAGAAGCCGCTTGTCGCGAGTGACTTCGACCAGGTGCGGGGCTTTGCCGAACTGGCCATGGCCGAGCCAGTTGGACATGACGGTGTTGCCGTTGGGCAGCCGCTGCAAACCGGCCATGAGCTTGAGGCTGATGCCAGGCAGCTCATCGGCTTTGACCTCCCACACCGTTTTGCCGTCTTTGTCCACCTCGCAGACGCGCCGGCCGCCCGGGAAATCGCCGCAGGCGATGAGCGTGTTGCCGTCGGGCAGCCGGATGACGCTGTGCGGACCGCCCTGGGCGGGAATTTCACGGACTTGCTTGCCGTGCGGGTCGTATTCGCGAACGACCTGCTCGCCGTAGTGGGCAACGAGATAATTGCCGTTGGAAAGCTGGCGGGCGTTGCGCATATAGAGGTGGCCGCCATCTTTGCCTTCGGGCAGCAAGTGAACTTCCTTCACGAGCTTGCCATCCGGGGCCACTTCAAGCAGCCGCGCGGCGTTGCACTCGCCAATGAATGTGTTGCCGTTGGCCAGTCGCTGGCAGGCGTAAATCTCGCTCTTGGATTCGTAACTGAAGACAACGTTCTTCTGGCGCGTGATCTCCTTCACACCGTGACCCGTGTTGAACAGAAGATTGCCGTTGGGCAGCGACCACAGATCATTGCAATGTCCAGCCGAGTATTCCCACTCGACCTTGCCGTCGGGATTGACAATGAAAACCTTTCCGGCGGAGTAGTCGGTGCAGACGAAGGAATGGCCTTTGCCTTCCTGGACTGCCTTGGGTCTGGCCGCAGGCTGCTCCTGGGCCCCAATGCGAGGTCCGGTCAGCAATGGCAGTGCGCCGAGGCACGCAATAATCGAGAGAAACCGGCTCAGTGGAAGAACACTCGTGATCATAGACGCATTTTGTCTGGATTGTGCCGCGCTACCACCTCGCCGGCAAGTCAGATAGGCGTCGCGGCGCTGGATTTGTTGGTCAGCGACCGTGAAATCAAATTTGCCCTTCTGCGGCTCGACGGTTTGCCACTTGGCCGACCAGTCGCGCCACCAGACGATGCCAGCCTCGCGGGCGAGCTACGAAATGCCCTTGGAGACCATCACGAAACGCAGTGATTCTCTACTCAGGACAATCAACCCTTCGATCGAAACAAGCGCAACCACCGCTTCCACCACACTGGCATGGTTGACTGCGCAGCCAGAGACCGGAAATTCCGACGGAGCCGCCAGCTTGCATGAGCCAGGAAGCCACCACAGATTAGGAAGTGCGCGCCTGCCCATGCGGCGTAAACGCGCTGGTCGGTAATGCGCGGGAACGTTCTGAAATGGCGCTGGGCGGTTTCCCAAGTCACCATGATCCCGATGAACATCACAAAAGGCAGCAGACCGGCTTTCCAGATTGCGATGAACGTGGCGCGCACGGAGTTTGCCTGCAACAAGCCTTGATAAAGCCCGATTCGGGCCAGACTATAACCTTGAACGGGAAAAACCACCGAGGCCCAAATGGCCAGCGGAAAGACTTCATGGTGCCGAAACTCCTGCCACCCCCCGCGCACGTTGAAGTAGGCAAACGCGATGAAAGAGGAGAAAACCGATCGTCACGCCGAGCGACGCGCGAGAGCTGGCGAACAGCGAGGAAGCACAGACCCCGATCGCCAATGACAGGAACATGATGGTCACCAGCGCGAGCATGACGAAGGCCAGTTGCATCAGGCTGACCCCGCCCATCAACATCGGTATCGCCACCACCGGCAGGGCAGCCATCAGGGTAAGCACCATGTTCAGCGACGCTGCGGCCGTCTTGCCCAACACCACGTCGTAACTGCGCAGGTCCGTCAGGAACAACAGCCCCAGAGTCCCTTCACGCCGTTCACGGCTGAGGCAATCCACCGTGGTCAGCGGCCCGGCCAGCATGGCGCAAATCATGCCAAACCCGCCGAGTATGGCAAAGAGTTGGCGGCCCATGCTGCTTGGACTATACCACTGGCCAAGCACCAGATAGACGAACACAAGAAGCGCCAGAGCCACACCCATGGCCAGCACCCGCCGCCACCAGGTCTTTGGCTGCCGCGACACCTCCAGCAACTCGCGCTCGACTATGGGCAAAAAACGCATGACCGCCCGCCACTGTTACCATCGCGCACCGAGGCGATCAGGTGATCAGTTGGCGCCAAAGTGCGTCCATTCCCTCGGTGATCTTTCGTTTCAACAGCGTTTCGGGCAGCCAAAACGGCCTCTCGATTACGGTGACCGTGGCCTGGCCGGTCTCGAAAGAGAATTCCCCTTTAACCCCGTGAGCGGCGAATTTGCCGCGAAGAACACCCTCGCGGAATTCGAATCCACCCTCCACGCCAGGACGCGAGAATGCTCCAGTTTGCTCGTCACCGGTGATACTGAGCTGATTCTGCCCTGCCATCTTGCAGAGCATGGCATAGCTCGGAAGCTCCTCAAGGTTTTTGATTATTGTAAACGACATCTTCGTGAAGCAGCCCGCAGATGGCCAGATAATGACACCAAATGAGGAACTTCAAGCACCCACGGCAGAAGTCCCCATGTCCACCCGAATCAGACTGCGCGGCTTTGTTAGACCGTGATTCATGAGTCTCGAAAGTCCACTCGCCGGGCCAAAGTCTCTCCCCGAGTCCCCGACAAAAACCTTAAGCCTTGAGCCGTTTCAGGCCAGCGTTCGTTTGCGCAAGGTTGAACTGTGTCGCATCCCACGCGTCGCCGACCCATTCCTTCATTTCCTCGTGATCCTCGTGCTTTGGATTAGCCAGCGCCGCCAACAGATCGTAGTAGCCGGGGAAGCCGCCGCAATCCTCTGGCGGGCAGGCGTTGGCTCCGCCCAGACAGACCGGATGTTTGAAGCCGGGGTCGGGCGGCAAGACCTCCTCGACAAGAACCTGGTGCTCCCAACTATCGCCAAAGTCGTATTCGTAAATAAACTTCATCTTCGCCTCCGGCGCGAGATCGGTCACGGTATAGCGCTTCTCGTTCAGGGTCTCGATGTCTCCGGCATCCCCTTCGGCGTCAGGCTGGCTGTAATAAACGCCGTCCGCCAAAAACTGGTGCAAGTGGGAGTCCGTCCAGCCCATCGCGGTCTGGATGACACTGTGCAGTCGGTCAAGCTTCATGTCCGCCCGAACGACGATGCGCCGCCAGATGAGCGGCTTGGAGCCGCGGAGCGTGATTTTCAATTGGTAGAGCGGCATCCCGCCGCCAGTCTCGGCTAATCGGATCATAGTTTGTTTTGCCCCTTATGCTACCAAATGGGTGGAGCGATTACAACAAAGTGTCAGCAATTCATTTTGACGGGGCGTGGGGCAGGTCTCCGACCTGCTCCGTGCAGACTCAATACCGCATGCGATAGTCGCCAGCCTTTTGCGCTGTGTTCAGTGGAATGAGCCCATGTGAAATTAACTCCGTAGGAGTGGCATGTTTATAGAAACGGACACCCACTATTGTTCACCCGTCGCTTTGGGTGAGGACAGCCGTCCCGGCGAAACAGCCGGCGGCCCATTGGTCCCTTTGCCTCGGAAGGCTGAGCGCAATAGCCAGTGGCGTTTGAGCCCTTGCACTAAATCGTCGGTATCGACGACCGTGCGCGATATCTCGCTCAGGACATTCGTGTTCACTTGAACCTGGGTGTTCAAGTTGCTCGTCAGATTGGCTAGATTGTCCAGCGAACGGCTGAGGTTCTGCACCAGGACCGTCAGATTCGTATTGGCGCTGTCGAGTGTCGTGTTGGCGGTCTGCAGCGTGGTGTTGGCGGCGCCGAGCGCAGTCTCGATTTGGCGATGGATATTGGTCGGCAACAGCCATTCGCCCAGCGCACCGGGTCGGTCGAGCTGCGCGGTCACGGTGGCGATGTTGCTCAGGGCCGGGCGCGCGCTCAAAGCCACCGCGTTTAAGTTCGACGTCAGGTCCGCGCCGTTCGACAGCACGCGCGATAGATCATTGGTCAGGCTCAGAATATTCGGCAACGCTTTCTCCACGTCCGCCACCAGTTTTTCCAGCCGCTCGGTGACCGCCGCCGATTCGTCCGAAACGAGGTGATACGGCTTGGTCTCCCTGGTGTAAACATCATAACGCCCGTCTGGGTCGTTCCACATGCCCGTCATGAATTTCCGATTCTCAGTCGTGTTCATGACCAGGACATTGGTGTGACCAGCCGACGCGATGGCGGTAAGGTTGGTCAGCGGCTCCTTGGGTCGGGCGATCACATTCGTGCCCGTCGAGTCGGCAACTTCCTCCGCCAACACCCAGTCGGGTGAGCCAGCCAGGTTTTGGGCCTCAGCAATCGTCATCCGGCGCAGCGGATTGAACACATAAGTCGGGTAACCACCAGTGCCCTTGCTGACTTCTAACACGCGTTTGCCCAACAAATCCGCGGTGGCGACTTTGGCGCGCGAACCTTCCGTCCAAAGATACCCGTAGTAAGGCGCTTTGATCTCGAACTCGACATAGATGTTGTATTCGAACTCTTCCGGCGGCATGGGCTCCATCCGCGTAATCTGCCCGACCGCCATTCCCATGAGCATCACGGGGTCGCCGACTTTGATTCCCGTGGCACTGACGGCGAAGGTGAAATATCGGGCTTTGGTAAGAAACCAGCCTTTGCGCTCAGCGGTGTGATAAACGTAATAAGCAAAGCCAAACACCAGCAGCGCCATCGCCAGAATGACAAACCAACCCACCGCCCGCTCCATCCGGCTCAGGCGCGTGCGCAGTTGCGGTGTTAAATCTTGCAAAGCCATGCTCTGTTTACTCAGTTTGTGTCCGGTCCGTCAATAATTCATGCAGCAGTTCCTTGCTCGCGGCCCTGAGTTGCGCCCAGTTGCCGAGCACCGCAAGCCGTTGGTTGCGCAAAATCGCAAACTGCCGCGCGTGCCCTTTCCAAAGCCGCACGTCGGCGGTCGTAACCACCAACGTCACCGGCCGGTTTTGCGTGAGCCTGTGCCCTTTCGACAGTTGATCCAGAAAGGCCAGCCACCAGCTCGCCTGGCGCAAATCCAAACCACCGAGCGGGTTGTCCACCAGCAATACTTCCGGTTTGAGCGCCAGCGCCCGCGCCAACCCGGCCCGTTTCTGCCAACTCCGCCCCAGCGTGCCGGCCGCCGTTTCCGCCCACGGCGCCAGTTCCATCGCTTCCAGCAGCTCGCGCACCGACGCTTCCGCTTCGCCTGCGCTCAGGTTCTGATGATACCGCAACGGCAGGGCGATGTTCTCCGCCACAGTGAGCTGGTTGAGCAGTTGTCCGCCATCGAAGACCAGCCCCAGTCGCAATCGCTCTTTCAGGCGCGCCGCCTCGAAGATAGGCATTTC
>Ga0194054_10000560_pt1 | contig 18517 bp, 18 predicted proteins | sample SepL2210m_MetaG_FD_163628 | JGI IMG/M metagenome (GOLD analysis project Ga0194054, IMG submission 163628) | Anoxic zone freshwater microbial communities from boreal shield lake in IISD Experimental Lakes Area, Ontario, Canada - Sep2016-L227-10m | ecosystem: Environmental > Aquatic > Freshwater... | reverse complement strand
GCCGAAGAGTCCGGGATGCAATTGCCCTCGGTACCCGCCGTCTTCACCAAGTACCCGTCAAGCCTGACCGGTCCGTACGCCGACATCACACTGTCCGGTGACACCGTCGACTGGGAGGTCGAGCTGGTGGTGGTCATGGCCCACCGGGTGGACAGCGTCGCACCGGCGGACGCCTGGCGGCACGTGGCGGGGCTCGCCGTGGGCCAGGACATCTCCGATCGCACGATGCAATTCGCCGCCGCGGCACAGTTCGCCCTGGGCAAGTCCTATCGCGGGTATGGCCCCATCGGGCCGTACCTGGTGACACCGGATGAGTTGACCGACCCCACCGCCGTGCGCCTGAGCTGCTCGATCAACGGCGAGACCGTGCAGGACGGCACCACCGCGGAGATGGTCTTTTCGGTGGGTGAGCTGATCTCGCGGATCGCCGTTGTCTGCCCGCTGCTGCCCGGCGATGTGATCTTCACCGGCACGCCCGACGGGTGCGGCGTCACCTCGAAGCCACCCCGTTTCCTCAAGGCCGGAGACGTGCTGGAGAGCACGATCGAGGGCATCGGGACCATCCGCAACATGTTCATCGGGCGAGGATGACGCCCCCGAGATTCGCACTTTGAGGCCATGCGGCCACAGCAGGCGGCACCGGTGGCTAGACTTTGCGCCAATGTTCGCCACGCCGCCGATTCACCCGACCCGGATGGCGGCCGCGTGACCGACGAGCACGATGAAGCGCCGATCGGTCTCACCGGCCGCCCCCCTCGCGCTGTCCCCACGCCGCAGCCGCTGAAAACCCACGGCCCGGCCGTGGTGATCTCGATGTGTAACCAGAAGGGCGGGGTGGGCAAGACCACCTCCACCATCAACCTGGGTGCAGCGCTGGCCGAGTACGGCCGCAAGGTGCTGCTGGTCGATCTGGACCCGCAGGGCGCGCTGTCGGCCGGGCTCGGGGTGCCGCACTACGAGCTGGCCCACACGGTGCACAACCTGCTGATCGAGCCACGGGTGGGAATCGACGAGGTGCTGATCCATACCCGGGTCGACGGACTTGATCTGATCCCCAGCAATATCGACCTCTCAGCCGCAGAGATTCAGTTGGTCAACGAAGTCGGCCGGGAGCAGACCCTGGGCCGTGCGCTGCGCACGGTGCTGGATCGGTACGACTATGTGCTGATCGACTGCCAGCCGTCGCTGGGCCTGCTCACCGTCAATGCGCTGGCGTGCTCCGACGGTGTGATCATCCCTACCGAGTGCGAGTACTTCTCGCTGCGCGGGCTGGCGCTTCTCACCGACACCGTCGACAAGGTGCGCGAACGGCTCAACCCCAAGCTGGAGATCAGTGGCATTGTGGTGACCCGGTTCGACAACCGCACCGTCAACGCCCGCGAGGTCATGGCGCGGGTGCTGGAGCGTTTCGGCGATCTGCTCTTCGACACTGTGATCGCCCGTACCGTTCGGTTCCCTGAGACCAGTGTCGCCGGCGAACCGATTGTCTCCTGGGCACCGAAATCCGGTGGTGCACAGGCTTATCGCGCGTTGGCCCGTGAGGTCATCGACCGCTTCGGCAAGTGACCACACAGGTAGCGCCCGAGACGGGCGCCGAGAAGATCCCGGAAAAGGGCTTCCACGTCACGCTGACCAACTTCGACGGTCCCTTCGACCTGTTGTTGCAGCTGATCTTCGCCCACCGCCTCGACGTTACCGAGGTCGCGTTGCACACGGTGACCGACGAGTTCATCGCCTACACCCGCGGGATCGGCCGGGTGATGGAGCTCGACGAGACCACCACTTTCCTGGTGATTGCCGCGACCCTGCTCGATTTGAAAGCGGCGCGGCTGCTTCCTGCCGGTGAGGTGTCCGATGAAGAGGACCTGGCACTGCTCGAGGTACGCGACCTACTGTTCGCCCGGCTGCTGCAGTACCGGGCGTTCAAGCACGTCGCGGAGATGTTCGCCGAACTCGAAGCCGCCGCGCTGCGCAGCTACCCGCGCGCGGTGGCGCTGGAGGACCAGTTCTCCGATTTACTGCCCGAGGTGATGATCGGCGTCGACGCGCTGAGTTTCGCCGAGATCGCCGCGGCGACGTTCACCCCGCGTCCGATTCCCATCGTGTCGACCGAGCATCTGCATGTGTCCCGGGTGTCGGTGCCCGAGCAGGCCGAGCGGTTGCTGAAGTTCCTGGAGAGCCGCGGAGTGGGGCACTGGGCGTCGTTCTCCGAACTGGTGGCGGATTGTTCGGAACCCATCGAGATCATCGGACGTTTCTTGGCGCTGCTCGAGCTGTATCGGGCCCGGACGGTAGCATTCGAGCAGTTAGAACCGCTTGGTGTGCTGCAGGTTTCGTGGACCGGTGACCAGGTGATCAACGAGGAACTGGTCCGAGCCGAGTGGGAAGAGTGAGTGGGAAGAGTGAGTCGGTGCCTGACGAAGTGATGACCGACGACCCGATCACCGACGACCCGATCAGCGACGAGGTTCCCAACGAGCTCGAGGAACTCGACGACGCCGACCTGACCCGGGTGTTGGAGGCGTTACTGCTGGTGGTCGATAGCCCGGTGAACTCCGAGACGCTGGCGGCAGCCACCGAACAACCGGTGTACCGGATCAATGACGCGCTGCACCGGATGGCGGAGGAGTTCACCGCTCGCGGCTCTGGCATCGATCTCCGCGAGATGGGCGGTGGGTGGCGGATGTACACCCGCGCCAGGTTTGCGCCCTACGTGGAGCGACTGCTGCTCGACGGCTCACGCTCCAAGTTGACTCGTGCCGCACTGGAGACGCTCGCGGTGGTGGCCTACCGGCAGCCTGTCACCAGAGCCAGGATCAGTGCGGTGCGCGGGGTCAACGTCGACGCGGTGATCCGGACACTGTTGGCGCGCGGACTGGTCACCGAGGCCGGCAACGATTCCGACACGGGTGCGACCATGTTCGCCACCACGGAGCTTTTTCTGGAGCGCCTCGGGTTGGCGTCGCTCAATGAGCTTCCCGATATCGCCCCACTGCTGCCCGACGTCGATGTGATCGACGAACTGAGCGACAACCTGGACAGCGAGCCCCGGTTCGCCAAGCTCTCCAGGGTGGCGCAGGCCGATATGCCTGTCACGCTCGATGTCGATACCGATGTCTGACGCCGAGGGAGTTCGGCTGCAGAAAGTGCTGTCGCAGGCCGGAATTGCGTCGCGGCGGGTGGCGGAACGGATGATCATCGACGGCCGCGTCGAGGTGGACGGTCGTCTGGTAACCGAGTTGGGCACCCGGGTAGATCCGGACGCGTGCGAGATCCGGGTCGACGGCACCCGGGTGATGCTCGACGATTCCATGGTCTATCTCGCGGTGAACAAACCGATCGGCATGCACTCGACCATGTCGGATGACCGCGGCCGACCGTGTATCGGGGATCTGGTGGAGCACCGGGTACGCGGTAACAGGAAACTGTTCCACGTCGGCCGACTCGATGCCGACACCGAAGGTCTGCTGCTGCTGACCAATGACGGCGAACTGGCGCACCGGCTGATGCATCCCTCCTACGAGGTACCGAAGACCTATCTGGCTACGGTGGCCGGTTCGGTGCCGCGCGGGCTGGGCAAGACGCTGCGGACCGGTATCGAACTCGAGGATGGCCCAGTCAAACTCGACGACTTCGCGGTGGTGGATGCCGTACCGGGCAAGACCCTGCTGCGCGTCACACTGCACGAGGGCCGTAAGCGGATCGTGCGCCGGCTGTTGGACCAGGTCGGCTTCCCGGTGCAGGCCCTGGTACGCACGGACATCGGGTCGGTGTCACTTGGCGACCAGCGGCCCGGCAGTATTCGGGCGTTGACTCGCAAAGAGATCGGTGAACTGCACGGGGCCGTGGGCATGTGATCGGTATGGTAATCGCGATCGATGGGCCCGCCGGTACCGGAAAGTCAAGTGTGTCAAGGGGTTTGGCGCGAGAAATCAGTGCCCGCTATTTGGACACGGGGTCGATGTACCGGATCGTCACCTTGGCGTTGGTGCGCGCTGGCATCGATCTGGATGATCCGGATGCCATCGCGGCTGCCGCCGAGGTGCCGTTGTCCGTCGGCCACGACCCGGATACCGAAACAGCATTCCTTGGCGATGAGGAGGTTTCGGCACTGATCCGTGGTGACGAGGTGACGCGTGCGGTGTCGGCGGTGTCAGCGGTTTCCGCGGTGCGCACCCGGTTGGTTGGAATTCAACGCGAGTTGGCGGCCGGGCCGGATAGCGTGGTGGTCGAGGGCCGCGATATCGGCACCGTGGTGCTGCCGGATGCAGACGTGAAGATCTTCCTGACCGCCTCAGCCGAGACTCGGGCCAGGCGCCGCAATGACCAGAACATTGCGGCGGGCCTGCCGGATGACTACGAGACCGTCCTGGCCGATGTGCGCCGGCGCGACCACCTGGATTCATCCCGCGCGGTCTCGCCGCTGCGTGCGGCCGAGGATGCGGTGATCGTGGATACCAGTGATATGAACCAGACCGAGGTGATCGCCGCGCTGCGGGATCTCGTCGAACAGCGGATGGAGACCCGGCGATGACCGAGGACGGTACCTGGTCCGACGAGAGCGATTGGGAAGTCGGCGGCGAGCAGGACGCTGAGGATTCCGGTGTCGCCAGCGGTCCGCCGCCGGTGGTCGCGGTGGTGGGAAGGCCCAACGTCGGCAAGTCCACTCTGGTGAACCGAATCCTGGGGCGTCGTGAGGCCGTCGTGCAGGATCTTCCCGGCGTGACCCGCGACCGGGTGTCCTACGACGCGGCGTGGACCGGGCGCCGGTTCATGGTGCAGGACACCGGCGGCTGGGAACCGGACGCCAAGGGTCTGCAGCAGAAGGTGGCCGAGCAGGCCTCGTTTGCGATGAAGACCGCGGATGCGGTGATCCTGGTGGTGGACGCGGTTGTCGGCGCGACCACAGCCGATGAGGCGGCCGCACGAATTCTCAAGCGCTCGGGCAAGCCGGTCTTCCTGGCTGCCAACAAGGTGGATAACGAGAAGGGCGAATCCGATGCGGCCGCGCTGTGGTCCCTGGGCCTCGGGCAGCCGCACCCGATCAGCGCGATCCACGGCCGCGGGGTCGCAGACCTGCTCGACGATGTCATCGACGCGCTGCCGGAGGTATCGGAGACCGCATCCACCGGCGAGGGACCGCGTCGCGTCGCGCTGGTCGGTAAACCCAACGTCGGCAAGAGTTCACTGCTGAACCGATTGGCCGGTTCCGAGCGAGCCGTGGTGCACGATGTCGCCGGCACCACCGTCGACCCGGTGGACTCGCTGATCGAATTAGACGTACGTATTTGGCGGTTCGTTGACACCGCCGGTCTGCGGCGCCGGGTCGGACAGGCCAGCGGTCATGAGTTCTACGCCTCGGTGCGCACGCACGGCGCCATCGACGCCGCCGAGGTGGTGGTCGTCCTGATCGACGGATCGGAGCCGATCACCGAGCAGGATCAGCGGGTGTTGTCGATGGTCATTGAGGCCGGCCGGGCGCTGGTGCTGGCATTCAACAAGTGGGATCTGGTCGACGAGGACCGGCGCTTCCTGCTGGACCGCGAGATCGATCTCCAGTTGGCTCAGTTGCAATGGGCACCCCGGGTGAACATCTCGGCCCTGACTGGCCGGGCGGTTCAGAAGCTGGTGCCGGCCATGGAGACCGCGCTGGCGTCCTGGGATGCGCGTATCTCGACCGGGCAGTTGAATACGTGGATCAAGGAAGTGGTCGCCGCGACCCCGCCGCCGGTGCGCGGCGGCAAGCAGCCGCGAATCCTGTTCGCCACCCAGGCCACCAACCGGCCGCCAACGTTCGTGCTGTTCACCTCCGGCTTCCTGGAAGCCGGCTACCGCCGCTTCCTGGAACGCCGACTGCGCGAGACCTTCGGTTTCGAGGGGTCGCCGATCCGGATCAATGTGCGGGTGCGGGAGAAGCGGGCTCCCCGCAAGCGCTGAGCCACCCGCGATCCGGGAACTTAAGCGGCAAGACCGAAATCGTCCTGGTGTCCGAGCGGATCTGCGCGCTGTGGGTCAGCCGGAAGCGGTCCGGGGCCTTCGGGCCCGCCGGGGCCACCTGGGCCATCACCGGATCCGCCGGGATCCTCGCCGTTGCGGCCCGACCGCTTGACGATGGCGACGATCAGGGAGTGCACGCCGAGCACAAGGGTCACGACCGTGAAGACGACAACCACGGCCAAGTGCAGCGACGCAATCCAGTCCCGCAGAACGATATTGAGCAGGATGGCCAACCCTGCCATCGCAACCAGTGCCAACCATTTCGCCCGGGCGTAGGGATTCTTAGGCTTGTTGTTCTTGGGCGGTTTGCTCTTGAGCACGGGGCGCCTCGCTGATGTCTGCTCCGGGGTGGGCTGGTAGCCCTCACGATAGCAACGGTAGCGCGCTGCAGCGGGAAAATCCCGGTAGCAGGTAGCGATCTGGTCCGTTAACGGTGAGCCACTCCCGATCCGTGCACCCGCTCAGCCGGTCGATTCCTGATCGTCGGTGTCCGGCATCAGCCGCTCGGGGTGGTGGAAGTCGTTGGCGCCGCCGCGCAGGGGGAGGTGAGGAGGCGGAATCCATTCGCAGCTCCGGTGCGGAAACCATATTTATGATTACGGGCCTGCTCGGGCATGAGTTCAGTGCAACCTAGATAGCCGCTAGTCGGACACGGCCCGATCGACGACGCCCACTACAAACGTCAGGTGCCGGGTCTCAAATCATGAATCCGTCCAATTATGGGAGCAGATACGGGCGGCTTGGGCCCCATCACTTTGGGCATAGGTCGCGGGTTCATCGCGTTCTGCACCACACCTTGGGGGGCCAGCATGTCTGTTCCAATGTCGCCCGGGTCCACAGGAAGATATTGGCCGGGGTCGGGACTATTCATGTCCGGCTTGTCGAAAAACAAATTGGGCATGGGCCGGGGGGTCATCGCGTTCTGCACTGACGACTTTGGAGCCACCGGATTTGGAGCCACCGGATTTGGAGCCCCTGCTGCCTCAACAGGTGCGACGATCACTCCGGCAGCGAACATCGCCAACATCGGCACAGTGAACGAACGAATAGATATCGACATCGCAGACCCCTAAGTCCTAGTTGCAGGTGCGCCTGGCGGCAGCAACTCTGTTCGGAGATTATCAGCCCACGGTTGCGGAAAGCCGTCGCTAGCAGCTGGCGATCCTGTGGCGCGGCCGGCGCTGATCTGGCGCGGCCCGACAGCCTGGTAACGGTACTGATTGCGCCCGGCTGATGTATAAAGAGATCGTGAGCTATTCAGGCCAGGCCCGAGGATTCCGCCCGTACGCATGGCTCGGTGTCGGTGCCCTCGGTGTGGGTGTGTGGGCTTCACTAGCCGGGGCAGGTATCGCCGCCGCGGACAACCAGAGCGACTCGTCCGCTAGCCGGGCGACACCGACCGCGTCAGCCACGGCGCCGAAGTCTCCAGCGACGAAGTCCACCCGCCCAACAACCCGCAGTGCGAGGGTCAGAGCAGGGGCCGGAGCTGGCGTGGTCGACCTCACCGGCAGCGTCTTCATCTCTTTCGGCGTGTCACCCGGGACGGAAACTCAACTGGCCGCGACTGAACCGGATTGGAAGTTCGAACCGTTCGGCAACCGTCCGCTTCTGCCCATGTGACAATCGGCCCAGATATCGGAGGGCTGCTTCCGGGATGAATCCGGCCAGTGCATGACACCCGGGAACAGGCCACCCAAGATTGGAAGTTCGACCCCGCCCAACCGTTCGACCCAAACGTGCGTTGCATGAACGGCTACTGCAAAACGGACGTGCCAGTTAACCTTCCCCCTCTGCCATAAACCGCACCGCCGATAACCGACGACCAGTCGATCTCCGAGGCGTCGCTGGCGCTGGCGATCCTGCGGCGGGGCCGGCGCTGATCCGACACGGCCCGGTAGCATGGTCACTGTCCTGATTGCATCCGGCTGATGTATACAGAGACCGTGTCCTATTCAGTCCAGGCCCGTGGCCGTCTTCGCCGTACCCCTTACTCATGGCTGGGTGCCGGTGTGGTGGGCCTAGGTGTGGGTGTCGGTGTAGCCCTGGCGGGCGGGGCGGGTGTGGCGCACGCCGATGCCGGGCCCATGGATTCGACGTCGGCATCGGTGAGCGGTCATGTGCAGGATCGCGGTGTGGTGAACCGCGCTACGCGACCGGCCAGCGTGTCCGGCGGTAGCACTGCGCGCTCGGTGGTCTCACCGGCGCGTGCGGTCGTAGGTGCCCGAACGTCTGGGGCGGAGCGACCGCAACGTGCGGGTTCAAGCTTGCCTGCTGCGGTGGCCGCACCAGCCGCGAGTTCAACAGTCGAAGCGGTCCCGTCGGCTGCCGCACTCATCGGCGGTGATCTGGGGAGTCCTGGTCGGGCCTGGACTCGTCGCACCGAGCGCGCGCAAGCCCGCCCCGCTCCGCCGCGTCTGCGTTCACTTAATCCGGTTTTCGTGATTAACGATCTCGTTGGCGTTGCCCAGACCTGGATTAAGGGTCTGCCCGTCGGCCCGGTACGAAGCTTCCTGCAAGACGGATTAGTGTTCACGCGCAATGTCGCGCTGTCTACGGTTGGCGTCCAAGCGGGTACAACACCGTCGTGCGTATCCGCCGGCGGCGACTGCTCGGGCCAAGACTTTTCGGGCCAAAACCTGACCGGCCTTTACGCACCAGAAGTGGACTTCACCGGCGCTCTCTTCGTCGGAACGAACCTGGACAGTGCGACCCTGGCCTACGCCAATTTGACAAAGGCGAACCTGGGCAGCGCGAACCTAACCGACGCGACCCTGACCGGCACGGACCTGACCACGGCAAACCTGACGGGGGCGACCCTAAGTGGCGCGGACCTGACGAAGGCGAACCTGACCGGGCAAAACCTGACCAACGCGAACCTGGGCGGCGCGTACCTGCCCTACGCGATCCTGGACGGCGCGAACCTGACGAGGGCGAACCTGACCAACGCGCTCTTCTACCACGCGGCCCTGGACAGTGCCATCCTGTCCTACGCGAACCTGACAAGGGCGAACCTGGAGGGCGCGAACCTTTACCAGGCGGCCCTGGACAGTGCCATCCTGTACGCGAACCTGGCAAAGGCGAACCTGAACCGCGCGGACCTGAGCCGGGCGAACCTGAGCGACGCGAACCTGGCCCACGCGGACCTAGTCTTGGCGGTCCTGACCGGCGCGGACCTGACCGACGCGGACCTTTACCGCGCGGACCTGAGCGGGGCGAACCTCACCTACGCGAACCTCACCGGGGCGAACCTGAGCGGCGCGACATGCCCCAACGGCCAGATCCACGGCCAAGGCGGCAACTGCTAACTCAGGGTCCGTCTGGCTCGGGTCAATCGTCGCGGGTCATCGACCGCACCGCCGATAACCGGGTGCGACGCTCAGTCGATCTCGGAGTTCAATCCCGGCCTTCACTTTCTTGCGTACACATGCCTAACCAGTACCGGCATCATGAAACGTCATGCATCCGGGGAGGGCATACCGGGGTGGTGGCCGGGGCTAGGCTCAACCCAGCAAACCCCAACCGCCCGATAGTGCGTCGGAGGTGCTCGACCAGCAAACCCCATGGGGGGTCTAAATCACGGTGAGGGCACCCTAAGGTTCGGCCGTCCTTGCGTTTTCGGGTCTGCCAGCCGCCGGGCTTGATCAGTGGGTGCTCCGTTGTACAGGCGAAGGTGAGCTTGTCGATATCGGTGTTGCCGCCGTTGGCCCACTCATCGATGTGGTGGACTTCGGCGAAGTAGCCCGGAACGTCGCAGCCGGGCGCGGTGCAGCCCCGGTCTAACGCATGGAGGACGAGTCGTTGGTCACCGGTGGCGATGCGTTTGGTCCGGCCGAGGTAGAGCGGGCGCTGGGTGTGTTTCTCAAACACACACAGATAGTGGTAGGCGTGTGAGGCCATCCGGATCAAATCCCGCATCGGGAGCAACGTGCCACCGCCCGTCACGGCGACTCCGGCACCGGCCTGTAACTGATCCAGCGTGGCCGAGACGATCACGGTCACCGGTAGGCCTTTATGCTGTCCGAGTTTCGGATCGCCGAGCTGTCCGCGGAGCAGTGCGCCGAGGGCGTCATGCTGACGCTGCGCGTGGCTGCGGGAATCACGGTCGATGACATCCTGAGTGGGTTCGGTTGTGACGGTAGGACTCTGGTCCTCGGGGTTGCACATTCCGGGCGCGGCGAACTTCGCACACCAGGCCTCAAACATGGCGCGCAGCTCTGGTGTCGCGACTAGCTTTCCAATGCTCATACCATCGGGGCGTTGACGTCCGCACCAGGTGAACCCGCGACGCAGGGCGCGATCGGTGTCGCTGAATGTGCCATCGGGGTTGATCGTCAGGGCCAGCTGGTCGGCGGCCTTCGTCAATTGATCGGGCCGCAACTCCTTGGCCTTCTCGGCTAGGAACACCTCAGCCTTCTCCACCTCGGCGGTGGCGATATGTCCGGGAAGATCGCGGATGAACTTCTGGATCACTCGCAGATGGTCGATATCCAACTGGCCTGCGCCCCACACTTTGGCGGTCGCAGGAAGTTCGGGAGGCATCGGCTGCCCGGTCAGTGTGGTGCGGGGATGCAGCTGCTCGGCGTCACGCAGGCGGCGCCGGGATTCGGCGGGGCTGATGCGCAAGACATCGGCGATGAGCTTGTACAGAATTGGGCCGATCTCACCGTCGTCGTTGCGGTCCAGTGAGCCGGCGATCTCGTTCGAGCAGGCGGTTTGGCGACGCCGGGCGGTCTCGAGCCGATCCAGAGCATCGAGGCGCTCCAGCGCGGGGATTCGTTCCCAGTCCAGGGCGCCGAGGGCCCGCACCGCAGCGTCGAGCGCGGTGAAGACCTCCTGCACTGTATTCGAAAGCATGTTCGAATAATATGCCGGGGGACCGACAAGTTTTTGTCGCAGCCGGGTTTCTGTCGGAGGGGGATCGGGGCGGTTGACGGCTAGGGTTCCGGGGTGTCCATCGCCCACATGATCCTGATCATGGTTGCCGGCCTTGGGGCGGGTGCGATCAACTCCCTGGTGGGCTCCGGCACGCTGATCACCTTCCCAACTCTGGTGACGCTGGGTTTTCCGCCGGTGACGGCGACGATGTCCAATGCCATCGGGCTGGTGGCCGGCGGCGTCTCCGGCACCTGGGGGTACCGCGCCGAGCTGAGCGGGCAGTGGCACCGGCTGCGTTGGCAGATCCCCGCGTCGGTGAGCGGAGCGTTAATCGGTTCATTCCTCCTGCTGCACCTGCCGGAGCGGGTCTTCACCGAAGTCGTGCCGGTGCTGATGATCCTGGCACTGATGTTGGTGATCGCCGGCCCTCGGATTCAGGACTATGCGCGACGACGGGCCGAGGCGGCCGGCCGATCGGCCGAGCACGTGCCACCACTGCGAACGGTGGCTCTCGTGGTGGGCACCTTCGCGGTGGGCATTTATGGCGGGTATTTCACTGCGGCACAGGGCGTTCTGTTGATTGGTGTCATGGGAGCGCTGCTGCCCTTGGATATGCAGCGGATGAATGCGACGAAGAATTTGCTATCACTTCTGGTCAACATCGTCGCGGCGGTGGCCTACACGCTGGTGGCCTTTGACCGGATCAGCTGGCCGGTGGCTGGACTGATTGCGATTGGCTCGTTGGCTGGGGGATGGCTGGGCTCGCGGTACGGGCGTCGGCTATCGCCCCACGCGTTGCGGGCGGTGGTCGTGGTGGTGGGGTTGATTGGGCTTGTTCGTCTGCTGATGCTGTGACGCTGATGATTGTTGGCCCGCTTCCCGGATTCGGGGTGCTACTGCGCGCTGCGGTAGGCTCAGCAACTGCTGCCGGCGATCCCGGCAGCGCCGCGGGCTGTGGCGCAGCTTGGTAGCGCACTTGACTGGGGGTCAAGTGGTCGCAGGTTCAAATCCTGTCAGCCCGACAAAGAGTTTGCAGTTCAGTGATTGTTTTGCAGCGACGTAAAGCCACCTTTTGACGTAGGGTCTTGCGCTATGCGGAAGGGGCGGGTTGAGGCCATTACCGATGGTGTGATGGGCGTGGCGATGACCCTGCTTGTGCTCGACCTGCGCCCCGATTTTCACTCTCCCGAAGACTTAGCTTCACAGCTACGCAAGCTATGGCCGTCGTTTGCAGCGTATCTGGTGAGCTTCATCGTTGTCGGAGCAATCTGGCTCAATCACTACCATTTGTTTCGCCTTGCCATCGACGTAGACCACCACGTCATTGTTTACAACCTAATGTTGTTGTTTTTCGTCACAGCAATACCATTTACGACCGCCGCATACGCTGCTTACTTGCTCGGAGATGTGAATAATGCGCGTCTGTCTGTGATTCTTTACTGCACCGCAATGGAAGGCGCAGCAGTCAGTTTGATGTTGATGCTCGAGCATTTGCTTCGGGCTGGTCTGATGGGTGAGGGGCTTTCGCCGCAGCAAGCCAGGGACCTGAGGAAGGTTTACCGTCGGCGAATCGTCATGTACTTGGCGATCATGGTGGTTGGTTTGATTAAACCACTCGTGATGCTCGTCCTGTATTTGGTCTCCGTCGCTGTCCTCGTCCGTCCCCTTATGCGGACACTGACGCTGAATTTGTTGCCTGAGCAGCAAGTGTGAGTCCCCTGTCTCGGGTTGCTTCTCAATGCCCTGCGACTGACGACCCAGGTCGTGCCTGTGTCGGAAAATCTGCTATCGCTTCTGATCAATACAGTGGCGACGATCAGCTACACGCTGGTGGCATTTCGGAGAAATCCGTGGATAGTACTTTTCCTGTTTCCGGACCATGTAGCGCGGCGGGTAGCGCAACGCATCCTGGCGACTGATCGCCAAAAACGTTCCGTGACGGCGTCACAAGCCGACACCGTCGATTGCATCCCTCGCATCGCGCGGGGGCTTTGGGTAATGAAACGGACTTCAGCGTTAGCTGCGGCATTTCTCATCGCCGACGCAAGTATGGCGGTGTTTGGGGCAGGCCCGGCAGGTGCCGAGGAAACCGTCACCCGCAGCGCTAAAACTGGGGGTCGAGTGGTCGCAGGTTCAAATCCTGTCAGCCCGACCAGATCAGAGGCGGGTTCCGGTCACCCGGGCGCCGCTTTTCTGCTGTCTGACCGCAACTGCTGACCACAACCAGCTTTCGGCGCCGTCGGACAGCAAACTATCCACCGATCTCGTCTACCTCATCAGCGTGAGCAGCGTGACGGTGCCGTTTCTGTTGACCAGCTCGGCCGGTGCACACCATTCGCGGTAGGGCTTACCGTCCTCGATCACCTCGTAGTCAGCGAGCAGCTCCTCGTCGATCTCGACGGCGAGCACCTTTTCGCCCCAGGACTACCAACTGTTGGACGGCTATTGCACCGAGATTGGAAAGGGGTTGGTCGGTGATTGTTGAGAACTCGTCGGACACGTGAATGCGGCCAGGTAATCCGGGTAGTAACTGCTGGGACGGTCAGCCGGTGATCCAAGTCATGGCGGCGGCGAAGACGAAGCCGCAGGCGGCCAGGACGCCGGCCCACCGCTTGGCGCCGCGCACTGCGATCGGGATCATCTCGTTGACCACCACCACCAGCAGGGCGCCAGCCGCGATCGCTTGAATGATAGCGATGATGTCGTGGGGGGCGTTGACGAGCGACCCATAGCCGATAGCTCCGGCGACGGCGCCGATGAGAACGATCACGGAGAACCGCGCGAGGATCTTCGAGAGGGTGAAGCCACCGGCCAGCAGGGCAGCCGCCACGCCGATGGCCTCGGGCAACCCCGCGATGAACACCGAGCCGACCAGCGCGGCCGACACGCCAATGGAGCCCAGGTGCAAGGTGAGGCCGATCGACACCGACTCGGGAACGCCGTCGACGACCATGCCGATGAGCAGGTTCCGTGCTTCCGTGGGCGACGCGCCCTCCACCTCGTGGTCCGCGCGCTCGTCGGCCTTCTCGATCACCACGGCGGCCTTCTCCGAGTTGCCGGACCGCTCGAGCAGGGAGACGATCAGGAAGTACCCCAGCCCCCCGATGCCGATACCCAGCGCCGTGGGTCCTGCACCGGCCTCGTTGTAGGCCACGGCGACCAGGTCGGTGCTTACGGCCGAGATCACGGCCCCGGCACCGAAGGCCATGATCAGGCCAACGCGTGCGGGCTTGGTGAGACCGCTGAAGCGCCACACCAGCACCGCGCCGAGGAGGAGGGCGGCCTGGGCTATGGCAGCGAACAGCGCTGCTTCCAGCATCGCGCTCACGCTCCTCTCGCCGGCCCGGACCGCTTCCACCTCCGGCGGAAACCTGACCTGCGCATGCTAGCGGCTTGCGCCCCGGCGCAGAGTGATGCGCCCTCCCGGCGAGTTCAGGCGTGCGGTTAGCGTGGCAGCGCCACCGAGGCATGCTCGGCACGGGTGCTCACCGAGGCGGTGGGAGTGTGTGGCGGCTGTCCCGCACTGCCGGATTGCCGGCGGTGGGTTGAAGGCTTACCGGCGAGGCGACGTCCGCGTGGTGTGGTGGGTGGGCTGGCGGCCGCGAGCACCGACCAGAACGCCCGCGAATGCAATCCTGTTGGAAAACAACGGAATACGGTCTTATGCGAACGCCCGCGAGAGTGCTCGCTATGACTAAGGGTCAAGTGGTCGCAGGTTCAAATTCTGTCAGCCCGACAAATGAAATCTCAGTTGGGCCTGCGGCGGTGGTGACGCGGCTTTGATGAGACTATTTGGGTGTGAGTGAGACCGACCCGGGCGATGACCGCTACCGCGACTTCCCCGACGGCTTCTTCACCCGGTCCGACGAGGACGACGACGGTGGCTTCTACGGCCAACCGCGGCTGGTGCAGCACATCGACTCCGGTGCCATCGCCGCCGTGCGCGACCTCTACGACGAGCTCGGCCTGTACGGCGAGGTGCTCGACCTGTGCAGTTCGTGGGTGTCGCACCTGGCCCGAACCCCGCAGCGGCTGGTCGTGCTCGGCATGAATGCCGTCGAGCTCGACCAGAACCCGCAGGCGCACGAACGGGTCGTCCACGACCTCAACCGCGAGCCCGCGCTGCCGTTCTCCGACGCCTGCTTCGACGGGGCGATGTGCACGGTGTCAGTCGACTACCTGGTCCGGCCCCTCGAGGTGTTCGACGAGGTGGCCCGCGTGCTTCGGCCCGGCGCGCCGTTCGTGTGCACGTTCTCCAACCGGTGCTTCCCGACCAAGGCGATCCGGGGTTGGCTCGCTACCGACGACGGGTTCCACGTACAGCTCGTGGCCGAGTACTTTCGCCGCTCGGCCGGCTGGGACCAGCCGCGCATCGACCAGCGCCCGACGCCGTGGCCGGGCGACCCGCTCTTCGCCGTGTGGGCCCACCGCTCCTGAGCCAGGCTGTCCACGACAACCGCGTCAGAGTCCGAAGAACGCCAGTGCCTGCGCGAGGTAGACCACATAGGGTGTCGGACTGTACGGTCCCGTTTGGTTTTGGCTGAGCACGATACCGACCAGGCCGGTCGTGGGACTGACGAAGAATGTCGTGCCATAGGTGCCCGACCACCAGAAGTCGCCGGTTCGATCGAACGTCGCCGTCGCATCGCCATCGACCACGACGGCCATACCAAGCCCCCAGCCGAGTCCCTGGATACCCGAGTCAACAAGCACGCCCGACTGAACGGCAGGGCGTGTCATCAGGGCGACGGTTTCCGGCTTCAGGATCTGAGTGCCCTGATACGTCCCGTGATTCCAGAGCATCAACGCGAAGCGCATGTAGTCGCCGGCAGTGGAGATGAGTCCGCTGCCGCCCGGCGTCCAATCCAGCGAGTCACCGCCCAGTCGATCAACGGCCACGAGATGGCCGGCCGAATCCTGGGTGTACATGGTGGCGAGTCGGTCGCGCGATGATTCGGCCGTCAGGAACTCGGTCGACGTCATGCTGAGGGGTGTGAGGATGCGCTCGGTGACGAAATCGCCGAAGGGTTCGCCGCTGGCAACCTCGACCACGCGGGCGAGTACGTCAGCGGACCAGCCGTAGCGCCACCGTATGCCGGGCTGCTCGTACAGCGGCGCGGTGAGAATCCGGTCCACCCGCAGCGCGAGTGAGCCCGAGCCGGCGTAGAGGTTGTTCGCGGCCCAGAGCCGTTCGAGATCCGATGCGTCACCGCCCCCACCGATCCCCGACGAGAACTTCAGCAGGTCGCGCACTGTGAGGGGTGCGTCGAGCGGAACGCTGGGGATCGTCCCATCCGGCAAAGCCGTCTGGCTGGTGGCGACGCGAAGATCTGCGGCGGCGGGAATGTATTGCGCCACCGGATCATCAAGGCCGAGGCGTCCTTCTTCAACGAGGATCATCGCCGCGACCGCGGTGATGGGCTTGGTCATCGAGGCGATGCGGAACTGCGTATCGAGCTGCATAGGCGTTCGCGTTGCTATGTCCGCGTAGCCGGCCGTCGCCGTGTCGACGACCTGACCGTCTCGCGCGAACATCGCGACGTAGCCCGACTGCAGTCCGAGTAACGCCCCGCCGTTGAGGAACAGGTCGAGTGCGACGCGCGCCGGCCACGCGAGCCCCAGCGCGTTCGGGCCGGTAGGGCTTCCGTCAAAGCCGGACTTCCCGGCTGGGCCGCCGTCGACCCCGATGCCGCCGACGCCGCCGATACCGCCGATGCCCATGACTGACAACACGCCGGCGCTACCGCCGTCTCCGCCGACGCCGCCACCGGGACCGCCGGACCCGCCTTGGCCGCCGTCACCCACGAACAGCCCACCGGACCCGCCCCTGCCACCGGTTGCGCCAACCGTCGTGGCCGCACCACCCTTGCCTCCGGAACCGAACCATCCGGCCGAACCGCCGTGACCGCCGGCGAAACCGTCGCCGCCATTACCAATTAGCCCGCCGTTGCCGCCATTGCACGCACCGGTCGTGCAGGCGCCGCCGTAGGCCGTGTAGGAGTAACCGTTGCCGATCAAGACGCCTGCGTTCGGGTTTTCGGCGGTGCCCGAACCAACGAAGATACGGACGAAACTAGCGATCGGGTTGGTTGTTGCACCCGACGATGCCACGACAGCACCGATTGGCACGCTCCCCGAAGCACCACTGATCGCCACCGTCGGCGATACGCCCCGCCCGAGGCCGCCGAGGTCGCGGCGGACCCGATTGGCTACCGCAGGCTCCACCGCCGGGTGCGAACCCGACACATCCACCGACGACGCCGGACTCCGACCGGCTGTCCGACTGGCCGCCGCGCGCGACGGCCGTCGAGCTACACCACTGTTCGCTGGATCTGAGGCACCCCGACCCACCGATCCAGTACTCGACGAGTCCGCCGCGGGGCCCTCGGCATGGGCCACCCCCGCCCCACCAGCCAACGCCGCCCACATACCCACACCCACAGCACCCGCACCCAACCACCCATAGGGAATGCGAGGTCGACGACTGCGAGCCGACGGTGAGTTAGCCATGATTGTGTTTATACAGCAAGGTGGGGCGCGGTATCCCCGGTTTTACTCCTCCGACAGATCTCAGGAGGCCAGTGTCGCGTCCAGGTCGACATTCGTCATCCTTCGAGGAACTCCGAAAGGGTGTGTGGGTCATCGGTTTCGGGCACCGCCCGGCGGTTCTCTGCATCGGCCTGAGCTCGTTCCACGCACTGGCGGACCGATGGTTCGGTGTCATCGCCGAAGATCGAGACGATCCGCTCGACCGTGGCTGTCGCATCCGAGAGTCGGCCGGTCTGTGCGAGGTTGTCGGCGAGGTTGACCATGGCGCCGGACACCGCAGCCCGCACGACGGGTAGTTGATCGACGCCGAAATCGTCGACGAGACGCTGCCCCGTCTCGACGGCGCCGGCGAGGTCGCCGGATGTGGCCTGATCGATAGCGAGGTTGCGCAGACCTTGGGCCACGGCTTCCCGAATGTCGGGGTTGCTGTCGGAGCCGTATGTGGCCTGCAGCAGCCGTCCGGCATCGATGGCTCCGGATAGGTCGCCGGCCTGTGCGCGGTGCAAAGCCAGATTGTGCAATCCGCGAGCCAAGTCGACGCGCACCGCCGGATCGTTTTCATGGGGGAACACGGTGGCCAGTCGCTCATCGATCCGCACCGCTGACGCCGGCTCACCGGCATTGGACAGGGTGATCGCGATTTCGACAAAGCCCGAGGAGACGGCTCGGCGGACGCGTACGTCGGGGTGCTTGGCATAGATGTCCGCGGTCAGCCTTTCTATCGCCGCCACGGCCCCGTCGGGGTCACCGATCTCGGCCCGGTCAGCCGCCAGTGTCACGAAACACCTGACCGCCTCGAGGGAATCCTCGGGTTCAGTCATAGCCGTCCCCTTCTCGAGTAGGGGAATCCTACGGCTGGCGTCGCGCGCGGGGGAAAGCCGGAAAAGCTATCTCAGCGTCGCCGCTGCAACTCGGTCATGGCTTCCACGTCTCGCCGCTGCCAGACCATTGACCGACGTCGGGAGCGGTGGCCGCGGCGTTAGGAAACCAGGCCAGGGTGAAGGCGTCGGCACTGCTGCTGGGGACGCATGCCGCGGCGCCCTGGCTAGGGCATTGGAGACCGCCTTGATAAATGGCGATGTTGTGCTGCTCGTAG
>Ga0194054_10000556_pt1 | contig 18568 bp, 11 predicted proteins | sample SepL2210m_MetaG_FD_163628 | JGI IMG/M metagenome (GOLD analysis project Ga0194054, IMG submission 163628) | Anoxic zone freshwater microbial communities from boreal shield lake in IISD Experimental Lakes Area, Ontario, Canada - Sep2016-L227-10m | ecosystem: Environmental > Aquatic > Freshwater... | reverse complement strand
AGTGACCCCAAGCCGGGCGCAGTTCTCCTCGATGAACCGCAGGCGGTCGGACGTCAGGTCATGCGCGATAAGCCGCCCCTCGTTGCGCATGAGTTGTGCGATGAGGGTCAACTTGCCGCCGGGCGCAGCGCAGAGGTCGAGGACAGCCTCGCCCGGCTGCGGATCGAGTTCCCGCACGGCCAGCAGCGTGCCAGGGTCCTGCACGTAGAAGAAACCCTGCTGGAAACTGGGCATTCGGGCCAGTGGCGGATGCGATTTCAACTCGAAAACCAGGTTTTCCTCCATCCAATCATGGCGGACAAAATTATATTCCACATTTTCCTTCCTCCACTCGGGCAGCAGTTTGCCGGCGTCGGTCTTGAGGAGGTTGATGCGGGCGAAGGTTTTCGGAGGCGTATTGTTCCAAGCCATCAACTCGGCTGCCTGACCCGGGTCCCAGCGTTTTTGCCAGCGCGCCACCAGCCATTCGGGATGCGAGTAGCCGAGATGCGGTTGATTGATTTTTAGGTCGGCCAGCAGAGCCTGCGTGGTCTCGGACTCGCGCAGGTAGCCGCGAAGGACGGCGTTGACAAAGCCCGCTTGCGCGCCAAATCCACTTTGTTTGGCCAGTTCGACCGTCTCGTGAACGGCCGCATGGTTCGGAATACGATCGAGCCAGAAAATCTGGTAAAGGCCGAGCCGCAACAGGTTTTGCAGCATCGGCTTCTGGGGCCGGCTTCCCGTCTTCCGGCCAACGAGCCAATCAAGGGTCGCCTGCCAGCGGACGATTCCATAGACCAGTTCCTGGCATAAATGCCGGTCGCTGGCCGAAAGCCGGGTTTCAACCAGTGCGGTTTCCAGCAGTTTCTCTATATAATCGCCACCTTCGCGCCGCCGCAGGATGCCGATTACAATTTCTCTTGGTTTTTTGTCGCTCACGGCCTTTAATAAACGGGTTCGGCTCGGGGGATGCGAGCGTTAAGATACATTATGAGAGAAGAATTTGAGAAATTGGCGGCGGCGGGCAAACTGGAGCGGCATTGCATCGAGTCATTGGTGGTGCTGACTGACAGCGGTTTTTGCATGCACCGAAGCTGGGGCTTTGGACGCATCAAAACGATCGATACCGTATTTGCCCGCTTTACCATCGACTTTGACAACAAGGCGGGGCACACGATGGATTTGGCCTTTGCCGCAGAATCGCTCAAACCGATTGCCAAAAGCCATATCCTTGCGCGCAAGGCTTCCGATCTCGAAGGCTTGCGCGAGATGACAGCGGCCCACCATCTGGAACTCGTTAAACTCGTCCTGGGCAGTTACGACGGCAAAGCGACCATGGACGAGATCCAACAAGTGCTTGTGCCCGATGTGATCCGCGCGGACTGGAAAAAGTGGTGGGAGGCTGCCAAGCGGGAATTGAAGAAGGACGGTCACTTCCAAGTGCCCTTGAAGAAGACCGATCCGATCATTTATCAGGAAAAGGAGGTTTCCATCCAGGACCGGCTACTGGAGGAATTCCGCACGGCGAAGGGTCTGAAGGCCCGCTTCGCCGTATCCGCCGAGGTGCTCCGCAACGCGAACGATCTGACGGACAAGCAGGCGGCGGCTGGAGAACTCATTGCCGCCTTGAACGCCGAACTTCCCAGCTACCAGCGCACCCAGCCGGCGGTGGCCCTCGAGGCGATTTTTGTCCGCGACGACATTCGTGAAATGGCCGGACTGCCTGCCAGCGAAGGTGAAGTTCAAGCCCGGACGATTTGGGCTCCGGAGGTGAAGCTTGGCCCATTGTTGGAACAGCTTCCAGCCTCCAAACATCGCCGGGCGCTCGAGTCGTTCAAGGTGGCCAACCCTGAGCATTGGCACGATGCCCTCTGTCTGGCGTTAAACAGCGTTTCGGCCAAGCTCTGCCGTGAATTGGCCGGTCTGCTGATTCATGAAGGCAAGATCGATCAGCTCAAAGAAACGCTCGCCCGTCTGATCAGTCAGCATACCGCCAGCAGCGAACTGCTGCTCTGGCTCGCCAAAGACCGCAACGATTCGTTTGCTGATATTCTCGGGCCAGAAGTCTTTCGCGCGATGCTGACCTCGATGGAACGTGACCAATTCAACGAACGCCGCTCCAACCGCCTGCGCGATTTCATCTTCGACGACCAGGAATTACTGGTCGAGTTGATCGGCTCCGCCGACCTCGAAGTCATCAAGGATCTCACCCGCGCATTGCAGCTTTCGCCCAGCTTTGACGACATGGACAAGCGATCGTTGCTGGCCCGTATCGTGAAGAGTTACCCGGCTATACAGGTGCTTATCTCTGGCGAGCAACACAAACAGGATGCTGGTCTGCTCGTTTCGTGGGAGAGCCTGGAGCGGCGCAAGAAAGAATACCATGAGCTGGTCGAGAAAACAATCCCCGCCAACTCCAGAGAAATCGCGCTGGCGCGCAGCTACGGCGACCTGCGGGAGAACCACGAATACAAGGCGGCCAAGGAGATGCAGAAGATCCTCATGCGCCGCAAGAGCGAACTCGAAACCCAACTGGACCGCGCCCGCGGCACCGATTTCTCCAATCCGCGCATCGATGTCGCCGGCGTCGGCACCATTGTCCACGCCACCGATTTGGAAACCCAGCAACCGGAGCACTTTGTCATCCTCGGCGCGTGGGATTCGGATCCGGAGAAAGATGTCGTCAGTTACCTTTCGCCGGTGGCCCAGTCACTGCTTGGCCACAAAGTCAGCGACGAAGTTGAATTCGAAATCCACGGCGTCATCCACCGCCATCGTATCGAGACCATTCAGGCCTTTCAGGCCTTGCCGCCGAACGTAACGTAATCATCCAGGTCGAGCAGATCGAACCAGGTTGCGATGTCCTCCCGTTTGGGAGCGAGCTTCGCGTGCTCGGCGTGGAAAAACTCACGGGAGCCAGTGTCCGCCGGCGCGCGCTGTTCGCAATGCGTTGACCAAGCGGCAATCTCCACTTCCGTGCGCTTGTGCTTCGCGGTCTTCTCAATCCACTGCAGGATTTCGCCGTCGCCCTTCCCGGCGGCAAGTTGCTTCTTGAGCACGTCCGCGCCGATGCCGACAAAAGTCAGGAATCGTTGATCGGTGGGGCAGTCATAGTGGTATTCGCCTTGTTTGCCGGCGATGGTTGCGCGGCCTTTGTCCAGCATGCGCGGTAGAATTGCATAGCCGCCCAACCGCACCCGCGGACTACGAGGCGGACGTTGTTTCAAATCAGGAGCATTTTCCAGAGCCATATAATATGTTTTGGTTTTCGGTTTCAAACTTCCTCACGACCCCGGCCCGTGGCCGGAACGCTTCGGGTTGGTTTAAGATGCCGCCGGTCTTGCGAAATGCAAGCGCAGGATTCGGAGGGCGTTTGCGCGCGTTGGGAAATGCTTTTGACTTCGTTCTGGCTCGCTTTACATTGGATCAATCGATCAATTAAGCTGAACATGGTGACTGAAGACGACATTAAGAATGCCCTGAAAGCGGTCAAGTATCCCGGTTACAGCCGCGATATTGTTTCCTTTGGGCTGGTGAAGCAGCTTGCGGTTAATAATGGCGCGGTCAGCGTCTTGCTGCAACTGACGACGAATAACGCAGAGGTTGCGCGGCAACTCAAAGCCGAAAGCGAGCGGGTGTTGAACGCACTGCCGGGCGTAAGCCGGGCGCATGTGGAGGTGAATCTGCAGGGCGCGCCGCAAACGGCGGCTCCGCAAAGCCCGTGGGCGCAACAGCAGAAAGTCCCCGGCATCCGGCGGATTGTGGCCGTTGCCAGCGGCAAAGGCGGCGTCGGCAAGTCCACGGTGTCGGCGAATCTGGCCTGTGGTTTGCAGCATCTCGGAGCCAAGGTCGGGTTGCTGGATTGCGACATTTATGGTCCGAGCATCCCGCTGATGATGGGGGTGCATCAACGTCCGACCATCAGCGAGGCGGAGAAGATGGTCCCGCCATCCAATTACGGGGTGAAATTGATGAGCATGGGCTTTCTGGTGGAAGGTGATCAGCCGGTGATCTGGCGTGGGCCGATGATCATGAAAACCATCCAGCAGTTCTTCAGCGCGGTGGAGTGGGGCGAGTTGGATTTTCTCCTGGTCGATTTGCCGCCTGGCACGGGCGACGCTCAGCTTTCGGTTTGCCAGACTGTGCCCCTGGATGGCGGCGTCATCGTGACCACACCGCAGGAGGCCTCGCTGGGCGTCGTGCGCAAAGGCATCGCGATGTTCCAAAAGGTGAATGTGCCGATTCTCGGTCTTGTGGAAAACATGAGCTTTTACACCACTCCTTCGGGCGAGCGGGTCGAGATTTTTGGCCACGGAGGAGGGCGGGCGGAAGCGGCCCGGCAAAACGTCTCTTTTCTTGGGGAAGTGCCGCTCTTCACGGAGATCAGGGAAGGCGGTGATCGCGGGGTGCCAGTGGTGGTATCGGCGCCCGAGCAGCCGCCAGGCCAGGCTTTCCTCAAAATCGCTGAAGCGCTGCGGCAGCAAATGGGATGAGGACCGTGACAGGGAGTGGTTTATGTGGCAGCTTGCACTGGATATGAAAGTGCGCGGAACCAAACGCGGGGAGGGCAAAGGCGGAGGATGAGAGTAACAGAAGAAATTGCAGATAATCATTGTCATCGGCTGATGCTCTGTTAGGTTTCTGTCTTGGAAGCATTTTGAATTCGCGAATATGTCTGACGAAACCAAACAGCCCGTCTCGGCGAACGATTTGCTTAGGAATTCTTCCCTTTACCGGGAATTTCAGGCAGAACGCGAGGAGATTCTCAAGCATAAGTGGATAGAGTCCGAGAAAGCCGGTCGTGACATTGGGTTTGAGCGGGCGCTGACCGACTGGATTATCAAACACCGTTCAAAATGGCGCAAGAGCCGACAGCCTGCCGGCCACTAAACCATCGGTTGCTCCTTTAGGGCCGCCCCGCGAGGCTGCCACGGACTTTACACTTTATCAGATGTCTGAATCCACCGTCATTTTGAACACGACGGCGATGCAACGCGCTCTCACGCGCATCGCCCATGAGGTCGCCGAGAAGAACGAGGCCGGCAGCGAAGTCGTGCTGGTTGGCATCCAGCGAGGCGGTGTGCCGCTTGCTCAGCGGTTGGGGGCGCTGCTCACCGGGATATGGGGGCAGACCATAGTCACCGGGAGCCTCGATGTCAGCATGCATCGCGATGACCTTGATCAGCGCGCGGCGCCCAATGTCCAGCCGACGGTCATCCCCTTTGATATGACCGGAAAGACGGTCGTGCTGGTGGATGACGTGCTGTTCAGCGGCCGCACCGTTCGCGCAGCGATGGACGCGCTGAATGACTTCGGCCGGCCGCGGTGCATTCAATTGGCAGTGCTCATTGACCGCGGACACCGCGAGCTGCCCATCAAAGCGGATTTCGTTGGCAAGAACGTTCCCACCGCTCGAACCGAAAGCGTCCAGGTCCGACTGGCGGAGATGAGTGGCGCGGATGAGGTCGTGCTCGAGAAGTCTTCATGAGCTGGAATCGCAAGCATCTATTGGATATTGAATCACTGACGGTTGAGGAAATCCTCACCGTGCTCGATACTGCCCGTGCTTTCAAAGCGGTTGGCGAACGCGCCATCAAGAAGGTTCCGGCACTCCGCGGTAAGACCGTCGTCAATCTCTTTATCGAGCCTTCCACCCGCACCCGCACCAGCTTTGAACTCTCCGAACAGCGGCTTTCGGCCGACATCATCAATTTCACCGCCGAAGCCTCTTCGTTGAAGAAGGGGGAGACCCTCAAAGACACCGCACGGAACCTCGAGGCGCTCAACATTGATTTCATCGTCATCCGGCACAGCGCCTCCGGCGCGCCGCATTTCCTTTCCCGCGTCCTCAATGCCAGTGTCATCAACGCCGGCGACGGCGCCCACGAACATCCCACCCAGGCGCTCCTGGACGCGTTCACGATCCGTGAAAAAAAGGGACGGATCGAGGGTCTGAATGTCACCATCCTGGGCGATATCCTGTACAGCCGCGTCGCCCGTTCCGACATCTGGGCCCTGACCAAACTGGGGGCCAAAGTAACCCTCTGCGGGCCTTCGACGCTCGTCCCCCGCGTCTTTGAGCAAATGGGCTGCCGCGTCACGCATAATGTCGAGGAGGCTATTCGCGAGGCCGACATCATCAACCTGCTGCGCATCCAGCACGAGCGGCAGCGCAAGTCGATGTTCCCGAGCCTCAACGAATACACCAGCCTCTTTGGGCTAACCAAGGCCCGGCTGGCGCTCACCAAGCCGGATGCGCTCATCATGCATCCTGGCCCGATCAACCGCGGGGTGGAAATCGACAGCCAAATTGCGGACTCGAGCCGCTCGGTGATTCTGGAGCAGGTAACCAACGGCCTGGCGGTGCGCATGGCCGTGCTGTTCCTGGTCAACGGCGGCAAAGGCCCGCAGGAAGTGGCGGCAGGCTGAGACTATCACGCCTCGCTCGGTAGAAACACCAGGCCGCAGGTTCTTACACCGCGGGAGGCGCGTGGCTTGGCTTACCCGAAGACCAGTCGGCAGACGATGATGGAGGCGATGACCCCGACTAAATCGGCCGTCAAACCAGCCAGCAGCGCGTAACGCGTCTTCTTTATGGCGACAGAGCCGAAATACACTGCCAGCACATAGAAGGTGGTCTCCGTGCTGCCGTAGATCGTGCCGCCCATGCGGCTGATGAGGCTATCCGGACCGCACTGTTTGACGAGTTCGGCAAATATTCCCAGCGTGCCGCTCCCGCTGAGCGGCCGCATCAGCACCATCGGGAGCAATTCCGACGGGAAGCCCACGGCCACCATCGCAGGCTTGAGCGCCCGGCTCAGCATATCAATGCCGCCGGCCGCACGAAACATCCCGATAGCCACCAGGATCGCGATCAGGTAAGGAACAATGCGGATGGCCACGTCAAATCCATCCTTCGCGCCGTCCACGAACTCCTCATAGACCTTCACATTTCTCAGCATGGCGTAAAGCGGAAAGGCTGAGAGCAGGAAGGGGATGGACAGCTTTGACACCGCGTCCACAATGCGCACAAAGAGGGTTTGGTTGACCGCTTCCGGTGAAACCGGCAATCCAAGCATCACGGGGAAGGCCATCCGTAAGAAGAGGTAGCAAAAGAACAGTCCAAAAGTCGTTAGGATGAGCACGCCCCACCATTGCAAGGGATGGAGCCCGACCGCTTCTTTGATGGGGGCTTTGTCAGCGGCCGAATTGACCGCTGCCGGTTTCGCAGGTTCGGTTGCGGTTTTCAAAGGCATGCCAGTCACCGGCGGGAGGCGGTACATCGGCAGGCGCTGGAGTATCTTCGCCATCGTGACGGCAGCGACAGCGGCGCAGGTGGTTGCCATGATGGATGTGCCGACGATTGCGGTGGGGTTGCTGGATTTATTGGCGGCGAGGACGGCGATTGCGGTGGCGGGGATAAGCTGGATGGAGCTGGTGTTGATCGCGAGGTAGGTACACATCGCGTTGGTGGCCGTGCCTGGCCGAGGATTGAGCGTCTCGAGGTCTTTCATGGCCTTAAGGCCGAGGGGTGTGGCCGCATTGCCCAGGCCCAGGATGCTTGCGGCCATATTCAGCAGCATCGAACCCATCGCCGGATGGTCGGCGGGCACGTCAGGGAAAAGCCAGACCATGAGGGGCCGGAGTGCGCGCGCCAGCAACGCCACCAACCCCGCTCGCTCCGCCAACCGCATGATGCCCAGCCATAGGGCCATGATGCCGACCAGCGGGAGGGCGGTTTTCATCACGGCGAACTCCGCCATCTCGAAGCTCTTGTCAGCAACCTCCTTGAGATTGTCAGTGCAGCCGCCGATGATGACGGCCAGCACGATCAGCCCGAGCCAGATGTAGTTGAGCATCGCGCTTAGGCTATACGTTCAGGGGAAATGCTCGCGAGGAAAATCTTAGGCGCAGTGCGGTTCCACAAAACCGGCAGAATTCCGCTCTTGCCAAGCTCATCCTCGACGGGCAGGATGCACAGAAGATGAGTGCGAGCGAGAAACAATCGGCCCTCACCCAGGCGCATCGCCAAACAGAACCGGCGGCGGCCAAGACCAGTTTCCTGCTATCAGTTAAACACATAGCCACAGTAATCAATTGAAACTTATCAGTAATCAACATGGGTTTGTCCTGATCACCATCCCAAAAAACGCCTGTGTCACACTCAAATATTGGTTTGACCACCTGGAGCGAGGCAGGCTGCTCGAATACGAGCAATTGGTCACCCGTCCGACGGGTAATATTCATGCCTACTGCATCGAGAACTACATTTATCGGCCGGTTGAGGAGAGCTATCTGAAGTTTGCGGTGATCAGAAACCCGTGGGTGCGATTGGCTTCCTGTTATTTCGACAAAATCGTCTCCGAACGCTGGCTTGACTACCTCCACCTGCATTGCATGGCAGATTTCATCAGCTACTTATGCTCGATCGACCTAAACAGCGACGCCTGTGAGCAACATTGGAGGAGCCAGCACACCTTTTACCAGGATGTAAAGATTGACAAGTTCCTGAAAGTAGAATCCCTTGCGGAAGACTTCGCAGCGATGAACACCCTGATTGGAGTGCGTCCGGTAGCACTCCCAAACTGGAAAGCAAACAAAGGCCGAGTTGATCAGTATCACAGGTTGTACAGCCCACAAGAAGCTCGCATTGTTGGCGATCTGTACGCCAACGATGTGCGGATTGGAGGGTATGCCTGCCCGGAGCAGATGATAGACCCCAACAAACCGTTTCGAAGGAAACCACCGCTTTATTTCAAGCTGCGTTCGGCCATTTATTCACTGGGAAAAAAGCTTTGTGTTTTGCCAGCGCGTGTGCGAAGCTGGCGATCATGAGTTGCCGTGAATGCCTAACAAGTTTCGTCCTGTCGTTTCTTCTGTCTTCCGCGGGCCTTGCGGCGCCGCTGATTGACCCGATAGCCAATGTGACCATTCCCGCTGGCAAATCGTTGATTGTGCCGGTCACGGCAACATCACCGACCGGCCAGCCACTGACCTACACGGTGACCAGCAGCACCAATGGCATCGCGGTGGTGATGCATACGAATAATCCGTTCTGGCAGTTATCGATGGCACAGGTGGCCGACACCAACGCGCCGGGCGCGTATCAGACGCCCTTTCGAGGAGGCATGGCGACCGTAACCAATGTTGGCAACCTGACGTTCATGCTGTTTCCCGAGTATGCGCCTCATACCATCAAGGTGTTTCAAGGGCTGACAACAGCCGGCTTTTACAACAGCAACACCATTTTCCATCGGGTCATCACCAACTTTATGATTCAGGGCGGCGATCCGCTCACCAACGGCACGGGCAGGCTGGTGTTTACTTATGATGATGAGTTCAATCCCCAGGCCATGTTCAGCGGCAACGGCCAGCTTGCGCTCGCCAATCGCGGGAAGGACACCGACGGCTCACAATTCTTTGTGACCGTTGGGCCCCAGCGGTCGCTGGATTTTGGATACCCGATTTTCGGGCAGTTGGTGCGCGGCTTTGAGGTATTGACCAACCTCATCAACACGGCGGTGGATACCAACAACCGGCCACTGGCCGATGAGATCATCCAGACGGCCAGTTATGTGCCGAACACGGCTGACACCGTGCTGACCCTGATCGGCACCAACGTTCCCGGCGTCGCCGGCACCATTACCGTCATCGCCGACGATGGTGCGGGCGGGCGGACGACCAATGTGTTTGCAGCCACGCTCGTTACCGATACCAACAGCAACAACCAGCCGTTTATCTACCCCAACACCGTGACCAATCTGGTTGGGCCGGTGAACAGGACGTTGACGAACTTTGTCAATGCGGTCGAATTAAGTAGTGACACCCTTTATTGGTTTCCGGCAGGTGTCACCGACGCAGACTACACTCATGTCACCAACTCAAGCTACACTCTTTTTACTAATGTGCTGCGTACATTGACTTACAATGTCACCAACGTGAATGGACGGCTTCAACTGTTTTTGGTGCCGCCAACGAATTATGCCGGTCCCATAAGCGTGGTCTTTGATGTCAGTTATAGTGGATACTGGAGCTTGTATCAACAATATGGATTACCCCTGCCGAATTACGACCAGCAGGTTTATACATTTGTTTTTGGTGACACGCCAATTTCCGGTCAGAGCAAGACGGTCACCGCCCTGGCTTCGGTGCCTTTTAACAATGCGCTTCTGGCCACATTTACCAACGGCGTGCCCGGCAGTTCCAGCGCTAGTTTTACCGCCGCCATCAATTGGGGGGACAATTCCACCAACAGTGGTGTGGTCACCGCCAATGCCGCTGGTGAAAAGGCCGTGCTCGGATCACATGCCTACGAGTATCCCGGGAGCTACCCGGTTTATGTGCAGATTCAAAGCGCCATCGGTGCGAGCGCCACGGTGTTATCCTTTGTGACTGTCACCAATGAGGCCGCGGCGGAAACGAATCTGCTGACGGTGCAGGTCACCGGCCCGGGAACGGTTTCGCCGGATTATAGCAACGCGTTGCTGGCGGTGGGGGGCAGTTATTCCATTGGCGCCATTCCGGCGGATCTGGCCGTGCTGGCAAGCTGGACCGATGGCAACGGATTTGTGCTGGGCACGGGCACCAATTTGGTCTTCACCATGTACCCGGGCCTGCGGTTGACCGCCAACTTTGCCCTGGCCACCCCGCCTTCGCTGACGATTGTTTCGCCATCGAGCGGCCAATTGATCACTAATTTGTATTCAGCGCCGGCGACAGTCACTGGCACGGCGGCAAACAATGCTACCGTCACCAGCGTCTGGTATCAGGTTAACTCTAATGGCTGGCAGGAGGCGTCCGGCACGACCAATTGGACCGCCAGGTTCATTCCCACCTACGGGGTCACCAATCGCTTTCAGGCTTACGCCGTCAACAATTATGGTTATGTGTCAACGACGAACACCGTGTCCGCACGGTATCTGGCCGGGGATGTTTTGACGGTGAACACCAACGGTCTGGGAAGGATCACCCCGGTTCTAAGCGGCCAACTATTGCCGCTCGGCTCTAACTATGTGCTGACGGCAACGCCGGCGAGCGGTTTCGTTTTCGGCAACTGGACTGGCAGTTTGTTGGGCAGTAATGCGGTGCTGAGCTTCACGATGGCTACCAACATGGCTCTGACCGCGAATTTTGTGGACAAGACCAAGCCGGTTGTTGCCATCACCAATCTGGTGAATGGGCAACGCCTCATCTACGCCGTTTTCACGGTGAGAGGCACCGCGAGTGACAACTGGCAGGTAACCAATGTCTGGCTAAAGTTGAATGGTGGCAACTGGACCGACGCAGTGACGGCCAACAATTACACCAACTGGAGCGGTAGTTTGAATTTGATTGAGGGAACCAATACTTTGTCTGTTTATGCGGTGGATAGGGCTGGAATGACGTCCACGACGAACAGCGTGAGTTTCACGTATGTGGTGAGCGCGCCCTTGCAGGTGCAGATGATGGGCCGGGGAACCCTGTCGCCCAATTACAGCAACACATGGCTGGCCATCAACCAGCCTTTCAGCATGACCGCCACGCCGGGAACGGGTTTTGTGTTCACGAACTGGACGGGTGGAACCAGCCTGCCGCTGGTAGTGCTGACCAATGGGAGGACGGTTCGGTTTTCCATGACGAGCAATTTGACGTTGCAGGCGAACTTTGTGGACACGAGCAAGCCGGTTGTGACCATCACCAATGTGGTGTCGGGTCAGCGGGTGAGCAATGCGGTGTTCACCGTCAAGGGGAAGGCCACTGACAACTGGCAGGTCAGCAACGTGTGGTATCAACTCAACAATGCAGGTTGGAATCTGGCGTCGAGCTCCAACAATTGGGCCAACTGGACGGCGGAAGTGACGCTGGTGCCGGGAACGAACACGGTGCGGGCCTATGCTTTGGACACCAGTGGCAACCCTTCGCTGACCAATAGCGTAAGTTTTACCTGCGTGCTAAGTGATCGGTTGCGGATCATGGTTTCCGGGCGGGGGACGCTCTCGCCAAATTACAGCAATGCGGCACTGGAGATTGAGAAGAGTTACACGATGACGGCGACGGCGGCGAGCGGGTATGCGTTCACCAACTGGGTGATCTCGACGAACTGGTTGGGCGGGCGGACGACGAACACCCCCATCTTGCAGTTTCTGATGCAGTCGAACCTGACCCTGCAGGCGAATTTTTCTGATGTAACAAGACCGACCAACGCGATCATCTCGCCGAAGCCAGGGCAACAGGTGAACGCGGTGATCACCGCAACAGGAACCGCGAGCGATAACGCGCAAGTGGCGGCAGTTAAGTGCCAACTTAACTCCAACGCATGGGCTGTGGCGACGGGCACAACGAATTGGTCAGCGGTGATGGTTCTCTTGAAGGGAACGAATGTGCTGCGTGCCTACGCTCTGGATGCGAGCGGCAACACATCTGCGACCAACGTGGTAACTTTCGTGTCCACTAATGACTTCCAGATGGCCCTCAGCTTCGGCTCGGCTCACCCGCTCACTGACACCGGCTTGGACCTGTGCCTCCAACTGACACCCGGACTTAGTTGCCGCGTCGAAAGCTCGACGAATATGGTGTTCTGGACGACATTCACCAATTTTGTGGGCACCAATGTGCCTTTGTATTTTCGTGATGTTGCGGCACCAAATTACACCCAACGGTTTTATCGTGCGGTAACTCCCTGACCAATCTGCCCGCTAAACACGCTAAACACGCTAAATGATGCCGAGCGGAAGCCGAGCCGCCAGGACGCGCTTTAGGAAGTAAATGGCGTTGCCGGCCAGAGTCCGTAAAACCAGCGTTCGATGTGCGTGCAAGAACTGAAACTGCTGCCGAGATGACTATGCGAAACCAAATCTGCTGTTTGATGCTGGCGGTGTGCGCGTGGGGGATGCCGCCGGTCCTGGCAGGCGAGACCCGACCCGACAGTCTGGCGGTCGGCTTTGCCAACCCGCCCGACTCGGCGAGGCCCGGCGTCTATTGGTACTTCATGGATGGCAATCTCTCGCGCGAGGGAATGACGCGGGATCTTGAGTCTATGAAAGCGGCGGGGCTTGGCCATGTGCTTTTCCTCGAGGTCAACGTCGGGGTGCCGCGCGGGCCGATAAACTTCCTCAGCGACCCGTGGCAGGAGCTTTTCGCCCACGCAGTCCATGAGTGTGAGCGGTTGGGACTCGAGTTGATGCTCGGCTCAGGGCCGGGCTGGACCGGCAGCGGCGGTCCGTGGGTGAAGCCGGAAGACTCGATGCAACACCTGGTGGCCACCAAAGTCGAGACGCAGGGCCCCGGTGCATTCTCCGAGAAGTTGCCGGTTCCCCCGCCGCGCAATCCGTTTTTCGGGCCAGTGCCGGGGGAAGTTCAGGCCGCCTGGTCCGGGTTCTACAAAGACGTCGCCGTGCTGGCATTCCCCACGCCGCCGGTCACCGAAGCCATTCCCGACATCGACGAGAAGGCCCTGGTCTATCGTGCGCCATTCTCATCGCAGCCGGGCGTGCGGCCCAACTTTGCATCGCCAGCCAACTATCCCGCCACGGTTGCCGGCACCGCCACCGCCCGGGACCAGATCGTCGATCTCACCGCCAGGCTCAAGCCGGACGGCTCACTCGATTGGCAGGTTCCCCCCGGCAAATGGACCGTGATGCGGTTTGTGAGCCGCAACAACGGCGCAGTCACGCGGCCGGCTCCCCAGCCGGGGCTGGGGTTGGAATGCGACAAGTGGGACACGGCGGCATTTGATGCGCACCTCGGAAATTATGTGGACAAACTCATCGCCAGGGTCGGGCCGCGTGAGCCGGGGCGTGGTTGGACCATGCTGCACATCGACAGTTGGGAGATGGGGGCGCAGAACTGGACGCCGAAGTTCCGCGAGGAATTTCAGCGCCGCCGCGGCTACGATCCGCAACCCTTCTATCCGGGGTTTGTCGGCCAGATTATCGGCAGCCGCGAGGAGACAGAGCGTTTTCTCTGGGATGTCCGCCAGACGGGCAGCGAGTTGAACGTGGAAAAACATGCCGAACATCTGAAGGAAGTAGCCCACAAGCACGGCTTCACCCTCTCGATCGAGCCCTACGACATGCAGCCGGGCAACGACTTCGATTTCGGCGCCGTAGCCGATCTTCCGATGGGCGAGTTCTGGAGCGTGGGATTCAATACGAGCTTTAGTTGCCAGCAGGCGAGCTCGATCGCCCATATCATGGGCCGCCCGGTAGTCGGGGCTGAGTCATTCACCGGCGCACCGGGCGAGGATTGGAACCAGTATCCGGGGAATATGAAAAACCAGGGTGACTGGGCATTCGCGGTCGGCATCAATCGGTTCACGTATCACACGTTCGCACACAAGCCGGATGAGGGACGGCCAGGAATGGTGATGGGGCCTTACGGAGTTCACTGGGATCGGGGCCAGACCTGGTGGCCGTTGGCTGGGGCTTATCACCGTTACATCACCCGCTGCCAATTTATCTTGCGCCAGGGCCGCACCGTGGGCGACGTCCTCTATATGATGCCTGAGGGCGCGCCCAACGTTTTCCAACCTCCCACTTCCGCGTCCGGGGGAACCGCGTTGCTCCCTGAACGGCGGGGCTACAACTACGATGGTTGCTCGGCGACGGCCCTCATCACGCTGGCGTCCGTGCGCGATGGACGCGTCGCTTTTCCGAGTGGCGCATCCTATGCCCTGCTGGTTCTGCCAAACCGCCCGACGATGACTCCCGGGTTGGTGGATAAAATCGGCGCGCTCGCCAGGGCTGGGGCAACCGTCGTTGGCCCCGCTCCGCTCAAGTCGCCCAGTCTCGCCGGTTATCCCGCGTGCGACGGCGACGTGGCCGCGAAGGCTCAAGCCGTCTGGGGTGGTCTGACCGCTCCCACCACCCTCGCGGCACATCGCTGCGGCAAGGGCCAGGTTTTTTGGGGAGGGACAGTCGGCAGCGACGCCGCCGATTTATATCCGACGTACGATGTCACGGCCGGGATTCTCGCCGGCTTGAGGCTCGCCCCCGACTTTGCTTCATCCGGCCCCCTCCGTTACACCCACCGCAGCACCCCGGATCGCGAGATATATTTCGTTGCCAATCGCACCGGTGAATCGGTGCAGGCCACCGGCACGTTCCGTGTGGCTGGGCAGTCCCCGGAACTTTGGGATGCTCTGACCGGCACAATCCGCTCGCTGCCCGAATACCAAACTTCCGGCGGGTTGACATCGGTCCCGCTTCAATTTGACGCTTTTGGGAGCTGTTTTGTGGTCTTCCCGCACAAGAAAGCCGGCTCTGTGCCGCAGGCGGGAGCCCGATCCAACTTCGCGACCTTCAAACCGGTGAGCACGCTGGATGGCGCATGGGATGTCGCTTTCGTTCCCGCCCTGGGCGGACCCGCTCGCGCGCGTTTCGAGAAGTTGATGGACTGGACCACCCGGCCTGAACCGGAAATCCGCTATTATTCCGGCATCGCAGTCTATCGGAAGACCTTCGACCTGCCGCAATCCGGGTTTTCGGAAGGCAAAGCGCAGATTTACCTCGATCTCGGCTCGATTCACGGCATGGCCCGGGTTCGCGTCAATGGTCAGGATTGCGGTGTTGTGTGGACTGCCCCGTGGCATGTGGATATAACCCGGGCCGTGAAGCCGACCGGCAACGACCTTGAAATCGAGGTCGCCAACCTCTGGCCCAACCGAATGATCGGCGACGCGAAGTTTCCGGAGAAACCCTACACCCAGACCACCTACCGGCCCTTTAAGGCCGACCACCCGCTGCTCCCTTCCGGCCTCCTCGGACCCGTGCGGCTCGAAGTTGCCAAAACCAGTTCCCGCTCCGTTCGATAGCAGCGAAACAAGCCCCACTACGGCTACTCATGAAACTGACAGTTTTCGCACTCACAGCCATCGCCGCCCTCGCCAGCGCGCTTCACGCCACCGAATTCCACGTTGCCACCACCGGCAACGACGCCAATCGCGGAACGAAAGCGGCTCCCCTTCGCACCATCCAGCACGCCGCCGACCTTGCACAACCGGGCGATCTGATCACGGTCCACGCTGGCACCTATCGCGAACGTGTCACCCCACCGCGCGGCGGCATATCCGACCGAAAACGAATCGTCTATCGAGCTGCGCCGGGCGAGAAGGTCGAGATCAAGGGATCGCAGGTCGTCCGAGGCTGGGTGAAAGCTCAAGATGATGTCTGGAAGGCAACCGTTCCCAATTCATTCTTTGGCAGCTACAACCCATACAGCGATCTTATTCGCGGCGACTGGTTCGATCGCAGAGGCCGCGACCATCATACGGGCGCCGTCTATCTCGACGGCGAGTGGCTCACCGAAGCGGCCAGCCTGGACGAGGTGCTCAAGCCCGCAGGCACCAACGCGCTTTGGTTCGGCCAGGTGGACAAGGACAACACCACTCTCTGGGCGCAGTTCAAGGGCAGGAATCCGAATGAGCAACTGGTGGAAATCAATGCCCGCCGCGCGGTCTTCTATCCAGAAAAGCCGGGCGTGAACTACCTCACGGTGCGCGGTTTCACTTTGCGCCACGCGGCCACTCAATGGGCCCCACCCACGGCGGAGCAAGTTGGTCTGATCGGCACGCACTGGAGCCAGGGCTGGATCATTGAGAACAACGTGATCAGCCACTCGCGATGTTCGGGAGTCACCCTCGGCAAATACGGCGACGAATGGGACAACCAGTCTGCCAACTCTGCCGAGGGATACGTGCTAACCATCGACCGCGCTCTGACCAATGGATGGAACGGCCACACGGTCGGCCACCACATCGTCCGCAACAACACCATTTCCGACTGCGAGCAAACGGGGATTTGCGGCAGCCTGGGAGCGGTGTTCAGCCGGATCACCGGCAACCACATCTACAACATCTGGACACAACGGCGCTTCTCCGGGGCGGAAATCGGTGGGATCAAGCTCCACGCCGCGATTGACGTGGTTCTCGAACACAATGTTGTCCACCACGCTGGCCGCGGGCTTTGGCTGGACTGGATGGCACAGGGCACGCGTGTCAGCCGGAATCTCTTCTATGAAAACGACCTTGAAGATCTCTTCGTCGAGGTAAACCACGGGCCGTTTGTCGTGGACAACAACCTCCTGCTCTCCCGCACGAGCCTGAACGACATGTCCGAAGGCGGAGCTTACGCGCACAACTTGTTCACCGGGAGAATCGTCAGCCGGCCGGAGCCCAGACGGTCCACGCCCTACCATCCAGCGCACTCGACGGCGGTGGCTGGTCTCAAGGACATCCGGGGTGCCGACAACCGCTTTTACAACAACATCTTCGTCGGCAATGGCCCGGAAACGTCAGGCCCCGCGATCTCGTATTCCGGCGAACCGCAGATGAAAGCGGGATACGGTCTCTGGGTATATGACACGCGGGAACTGCCGCTGCAATCGGGCGGCAACGTTTATTTCAATGGCGCCCGGCCTTACGTCCGGGAAACAAAGCATATAGTTCGCGCGGAGTTCGATCCCGGCGTGAAGATCGTGGAGCAGGACGGTCGGGTGCTGGCGCGCCTTGAACTCGGCTCGGAGTTGGAGCAAACCAGCACCGCGCTCGTCACCACCGCGCTGCTCGGCAAGGCGAATATTCCAGAACTCCAATACGAGAACGCCGACCGTTCGCCGCTAAAGATTGACACCGACTTCTTCGGCATAAAGCGGAGCAAAGCGAATCTGACGCCCGGGCCATTCGAGAATCACCGAACTGGCTCGTTCATCTTGAGGAGCACGAATTCGCATTGACGCATCTCGCAAATAATCTAATATAAACTCTGCGTATGTAGAATTAATGAAACTCGCGATGGCAAAGTGGCTCGTAGTCCTGTTCCTGGGTTCGTGCTTGACGGTCACACCATCGGTTTCGGCCTCCACCTTCAACTGGACCCGGTTTGTCGGCGGCAACGCCTCGGGAAGCTGGGGCACACAAGCCTGCTGGTCGGGCGGCACTTTGCCCACGACTACCAATGACACCGCCAACTTCAACACCCTTGATATCACTGCCGATTCGACGGTCACGCTGGATGGTGACAGGAGCATCCACGCACTGGGGTTCGGCGACACCAACTCGACTTCCGGGGCGAACTGGTTTCTGGCGGCGGGAACACCCGCCTCCTCCTCGCTGACGTTGGGAGGCCCGTCGCCCTCGGTGGATGTCAGCGGACTGGCCGCCGGCAATTCGGCCGTGATCAGCGCCGTGCTTGCCGGCACGAATGGCCTGACCAAGTCGGGCACGAGTTACCTCCAGCTTAACGCTGCCAACACTTACTCCGGGGGAACAATCCTCAGAGGGGCCGATTGTCGTGTCTCGGTCGGCAACAACCGCGCCTTTGGCACCGGCAAGGTTCTGGTCGGCGCCAGCCCCGGGGAAGGGCAAGGCTGGTTTCAACCTGCGGGCACGCGCACGCTGACCAACGATTTCGAGATCCGCACCATTCGCTGGATTATTGACTGGAACACGGCCAACGGCGTCGTGGCCGGCGACCTGACTGTCAACGGCAACATCCTGCTCAACGCCGGGGCCTCAAACGTCCGCGATATTTACTGCGGGATGAACCTGACCTTGAACGGCAGGATAACGGTCACACCCGCGTCCAATCCGTTCAACAAGCAAGGCGGTTCGAGC
>Ga0194054_10000555_pt1 | contig 18598 bp, 18 predicted proteins | sample SepL2210m_MetaG_FD_163628 | JGI IMG/M metagenome (GOLD analysis project Ga0194054, IMG submission 163628) | Anoxic zone freshwater microbial communities from boreal shield lake in IISD Experimental Lakes Area, Ontario, Canada - Sep2016-L227-10m | ecosystem: Environmental > Aquatic > Freshwater... | reverse complement strand
TATGCACTTGACTCAACCATGCACTACATCTTGTGGGACTTTCCGCGCGGGCGGTGAGTTGCGCCACATTGGGCGACGGTCGGTTGAGTCAAGTGCATACCCCTATGTATTATTGACATTTTGGGGTCTTGAGCTGCGGACAGCGTGCATATTCCTGCATTTTCCAGAAAACTCCCGCGTGTGGAGCGGGATATTTCTTGGTCGGATGGGGCGATAGTGATCCGTGAGGTTTTGGGTGAGCGGAAGTGAGTTTTCGGCGAGGGCGCCGAAAACGACACGCGGCGATTTCACAATGAGCTGAGAAAGACGGACTAATTTTCCATCGCCCGGGCGGTGCGTCCCTCGCGTCCGCGCAGCCGCAGGAGGATCGGGAGTCCGGGGTATTCCCATTTTTCGCGGATCCGGGCGCAGAGGTAGTTGACGTAGCTGTCCGGCAGGAGGCTGGGGTCGTTGACGAAGAGGATGAACTGCGGGGGCTTGATCGCGGCGCGCCCGGTTTCGTTCACCTGCGTGATGTAGAGGAGCTTGAACCTGCGGTTGCCCTTGATCGCGGGAGCCTGCCGCTCGATCGCGGCGCGGAGGACGCGGTTCAGCTCCCCGGTTCCGGCGCGGCGCGTTGAGTGCTGGCGGACCTTTTCGACCATCGTGAAAAGGCGGCGGACATTTTCTCCGGTGAGCGCGGAGAGGACGACCACCGGCGCGTAATCGAGGAAGAAGAGCTCGCGCTGAACGCGGGCGACATGCTCGCGGACGAGCTCCGCATCCGGCTTGCCGGGCGGGGCCACGAGATCCCATTTGTTCAGGGCAATGACAGCCGGTTTGTTCGCCTGCTGGATCAGCCCCGCGATCTTTTTGTCCTGCGCGGTGACCCCGGTCGTGGCGTCGATGACCAGAATGTTCAAATCCGCGCGCCGGATCGTTTTTTCCGAACGCATGACACTGAAGACCTCGACCGACGTGTTGTGCCGCGACCGGTGGCGGATGCCCGCCGTGTCGCAGAGGATGTAGGGCCTGCCTTCGCGCTCGGTGGCGACGTCCACGGCATCGCGGGTCGTGCCCGGAAGGTGGCTGACGATCGTGCGCTTGTCCTCCAGGATGGCGTTCACCAGCGAGGATTTTCCGACGTTCGGACGTCCGACCAGCGCGAGTTTCGGCGCGTCGGCCTCCTCGGCCTGCCCGCCCTCGGCCTCGGGGAGAAGCGACTCGATCGTCGAGACCAGATCGGAGATCCCGCGGCCATGCGCCGCGCTGACGGCGAGGCTGTGGGCAAACCCGAGCCGCGCGAATTCGTCCGCCCGCCCCTCGTGTTCCTCGATATCCACCTTGTTCACCACGAGCACGACCGGACGGCCGGAGGAGCGGATCATGGACGCCAGATCGGCATCGAGCGGGGTGACTCCGTCGTGGGCATCGGTGACGAAAAGAATGACGTCCGACGACTCGATCGCAATCTGCGCGCCCTCGCGGGTGCTCTCGGAAAAATCCGGATCCGGATCGTCCCCGATGCCGCCGGTATCAACAATCTCGAACGGGGCGGCGCCGAGCCGGCAGACCGAGGCGATCCGGTCGCGCGTGACTCCCGGCTGGTCGTGGACGATCGAGATCATCCGCCCGGCCAGGCGGTTGAAAAGGGCGGATTTGCCGACGTTGGGTCGGCCGACGATGGCGACGTTGCGCATAAAAGTTGATCAGTGTGGATGGTCGTGGAGTCGGAGCTGACGGATGCCTCGTGAGACATAGACCGCACCGCTTGCCAGCGTGAAGAATCCCGCGACATAAACAGAAAGGAGGGAATGCGGCAACTGTAGCATGACCCAGGCCAGGGCGATCATCTGGGCCGCCGTGGCCGTCTTGCCCAACCAACTGACCCGGAGCTCCAGCTTCTGGTCCAGGTGGTAAAGCACCCCGCAGCCGAGAAGGATCACCGCGTCGCGGGCGATGACCAGCACCGGAAACCAGACCGGAAACGCATAGGTCCATTTGCTCAGGCTCAGTGTGATGATGGCCGTGAGGAGAAGCCCCTTGTCCGCGATCGGGTCGAGGATCGTCCCCAGCCGACTCCTCTGGTTCCAATGTCTTGCGATCCAGCCGTCGAGTCCGTCGCTGACCGACGCGACCAGAAACGTGATGATCGCGGCCCATCGCTCCCACTCCTCCGGCTGTCCCGCCTCGACCCCCTGGCCGTAGTAAACGCAGAAAAGCACGAAGACCGGGATGAGCAGGATCCTGCCAATCGTGATCTGGTTCGCGAGCTTCATATCGGATATCCTTTCACCTCCGGGCAGCGGCGTCGATCATTCCCCGTGCCGCGGACGCAACGGCTGTGTCACACAAGGAGAACGATGGCAGCCCGTATAAGCGGCATCTTGCCGCTTGGATCCTTCACCCAAGCGGCGGGACGCCGCTTCTACACAGCAGGAGCGCTCAACCTCCGGGCGTCCGCTCCAGAAAATCCCTGAGGCTGGCGACGGTGGGTTCCGAGGCAAAGAGTCCGGCGGCCGCCCGTTTTCCCGCCCTGCCGAATCGGCCCGCCAGATCGGGATCCCGGAGGATCTCCGCCATGGCCTCGGCGAGCTGGGCGGGTTGCTTTTCGTCAACCAGCAGGCCGGTGACCCCGTGCCCGACCATCTCCGGAATCGCGGCGAGGCGGGTCGAGATGACCGGAAGCCCGGCGGCCATGGCCTCAACAATCACGGTCGGCAAAGTATCCATCCCTCCATCCGTTTCGGTGACGCAGGGGAGGACAAAAAGCGTTGCCGAGGCGAGCCGCCGCCGGACTTCTTCCTGCGGGAGCGGTCCGGTCAGGGTGACGCAATCGTGGAGGCCGAGTTCCGCGATGCGGGCGCGGAGCCGGTCTTCGAGCGGGCCGCCCCCGATGATTTCGCATGCGAAATCGAGATTCTTTTTCCGGAGGATCGCGCAGGAGTCAATGAGGTCGTCGAAACCCTTTTTTTCGATGCAGCGTCCGATCGAGACGATCCGGTGGGGGCCGGGGGAGGGAGCTTGCGCGGGGAATCCCGCGAGGTCCATGCCGTTGTAGATCCGGTGGATTTTCGCATCGAGCCCGGGCACCCTGCGGCAGAGCCATTCGCGGGAGAAGTCGGAGACCGCAACAACAAATGCCGCCTCGCGCACAAGGTCGCCGAGCGGGACCGGCGATTCCGTTTCGCAGAACATGTCGTTGGCATGTCCGGTGAAGCTGAACGTGATGCCATAAAATCTTTTCATCCACCAGGCGGTGCGTGCGGCGATCCCGGCGAAGTGGGCGTGGACGTGGCGGATCCCGTCCGCGCGCAGCTTCGGCCCGAGCCATGCCGCCTCGAGCAGCCGGGCTTTCCCGGGGCGCTTCCCCCAGGTGCGGACCTGCTGGATGACCGGCCAGGGATACCTTCCGAGCATCCGGAGGGTTTTCATTTCGCGGCCGAGGGCCGGCGGCTCCGGAAGGTATCGGACATCCGCCGCGAGAGACTTCGGGCAATCCTGCGGAATGTCATCCGGTCTGCGGATGGAATAAACCGGGGCCCTGCAACCCTGGCGGCGCATCTCCAGCACCTCGCGGTAACAAAAGGTCTGCGTGAAGGTGGGAAAGCGTTCGAAGAGGTAGGCGAAGTCGGTCATGGAGGTCATTCAAAGATCGGCGGTTCAATGTTCACTCACTAAACAAAATAGATGTCGCTGATCAATAGAGCATCCTCCAGCAGATGAAATTCGCACAGGTTACTGTCTGTGGTTTTCAGCAACAGGTTTTCCGAGGGCGGTGGCCTCGTCGTAAAAGCCCTCGAGTTTTTCGATCGCCCGCGATTGCTCGAACTCCTCGCGCACGGCTTGCGATGCGCGGCGTCCCATTTCTGCGGACATTTCCGGCGACGAGGCCATGCGGATCAGCGCGCCGGCGAGGGCGTCCGGGTTTCTTTCCGGGACGAGCAGCCCGGAGACTCCGTCGGCGACCGCCTCGGGGATCCCGCCGTGGAGGGTGGCGGCGACCGGCAGCCCCGTGGCCATCGCCTCGAGCATCGAGTTGGGAACGCCCTCCTGGTCCTGCCTGTCGGTCGTCTCGCTGGGGTGGAGAAAAAGATGCGAGCCCGCGTAAAGTTCCTTGAGCTCGGGCTCGCGAAGGAATCCGGCAAATGTCACCGCATCCGCTATTCCCAGCACCCGTGCCGATGCCTGAAGCTCCCTTTCCATCGGCCCGTCGCCCGCGATGGTCAGCACCGCCTTCGGGAAGAGGCCGCGGAATTGCGCGAACGCCTGCAGCGCCGTGTGCAGACCCTTCTTGGGGATCAGCCGGCACGCCTGCACGAGCCGCCACGAGCCGTCGAGCGGCGGCTGCCGCCCGACAAAGGAAAAGTCTTCCAACGGGATTCCTGTCCGGTTCAGACGGATTTTTTCCGGAGGACATCCCGCGGATTCCAGGCGCTCCGCCAGCGAGAGCGAGCGGGCGAGGACGAGCGGGACAAGCGTGAAGAGCTCGCGCATCTGCCCGGCGTATTTCGGACGGTGCTCGCGGAGCATCACGTCCGCGCCGTGGAAGGAAACCACGGACGGCTGCGGCCAGGCTTTCAGGAACTCCAGGAGATGGACGCCCGTGTGGCCGAAATAAACGTGCATCAGGTCCGCCGCGCGTCTCGCGAACAGCGCGGAGAGCTGCTCCATCTCCCCACGGTAGTGGAGCGGCGGCGCCCGCTTGATGAACTTCAAATAGAACCGCCGCAGGACCGGCTGGCAGGCCGGCGGAAGAAGTTCGATGTCGGGAAACGGAAACCGGTCCGCGCACGCGCGCTCCCGCGTCACCACAAATGTCCCATGCCGCTTCAGCCCGCCGACCTGGCGGTAGATGTGCAGCATCTCCGGCTTGAGAAACGTGGTGCAGTAGCTGGCAACAACCGGTCGGCTCATGGAAGGCAGGAATCAAACCCGATGCCGCGTCCCACGGCGAGAGGAATTTCAACCGTGCGACCTGCCGGGAAAGGGGAGTGTCCCCAAGGCGGGCGGCAATGGTGCGGCAATGGTGCGGCTTGTCATTGCCGGTGCTGCGGGGTAAACCTTTGCGCCAGTGATGACCCCGGCGGAATTCCAAACGAAATGGGCAAGGTTCAGCGGCAAGGAATCGTCCGCGTATCAGGAACATTTCAACGACCTGTGCCGGATGCTCGGCGTGCCGACGCCGGTCGAGGCCGATCCGACCGGCAGCGACACGTTCTGCTTTCAAAAGCGCGTCGTGAAAGACGGCGAGCTTTTCGTCCTGTCATCTGCCGGCGGGGAGTCCGAACCGAACGAGCGTGGTTTTGCGGACGTTTGGAAACGCGGCTGCTTCGCGTGGGAATACAAGGGAAAGAAAAAGAATCTCGACGACGCCTACAAGCAGCTTCTCCGCTACCGCGAAAGCCTGCTCAATCCGCCCCTGCTCGTGGTCTGCGACTTCGACCGCTACATCATCCGCACGAATTTCAACGGCACCGTCCAGGAGATCCACGAGTTCAGCAATGCGCAGATCGACGACCCGCGATACTGGCCGATTCTCCGCGCCCTTTTCAACGACCCCGATTTTCTCAAGCCGCAGCGCACCACGGCAGAGGTGACGGAAAAGCTCGCGGCGCAGATCGCCGAGGTCGCGAAGTCCCTGCAAAAGCGGGAGAGCCGGGAGCTTGCCGACGCCAGGACGCGCGCGGCGATGAATTTCTCGCAGCGCAAAAACCTTCGCATCGCGCGTTTTCTCAACCGCGTCGTCTTCTGCTTTTTCGCCGAAGACACGGGGCTCCTGCCGAAGGGACTCTTTTCGGACATCGCCAAGACCGGGCTGGAAGATCCCAGGCACTTCGCCGAAACGCTCGAAACCCTCTTTGGCATCATGGCGAAAGGCGGCAGTTTCGGGGTTCAAAAGATCCGCCATTTCAACGGCCATCTCTTCGAGGAATCGTCCGTCTTCGAGCTCACGGCGGAGGAAATGCGCACTCTTGCCGACGCGGGCGAGGCGGACTGGCAATTTATCGAGCCGGGCATCATGGGCACGCTGTTCGAACGCGCGCTGGAACCGGAGCAACGTTCGCAACTCGGCGCGCACTACACGGGCGAGGCGGACATCAAAACGCTCGTGGAGCCCGTCCTCATGGCCCCGCTCCGGCGCGAGTGGAGCGCGTTGAAGGGCGAACTCGCCGCCGCCTACGTGAAAGGCAAGGGCACGCCCGCACAGCGCGAACAACTCGCCGCCATGCAAAAAAAACTCGCCGCCGTGACCGTGCTCGACCCGGCGTGCGGCAGTGGCAATTTCCTCTACGTCTCGCTGCAATTGCTTCTCGGATTGGAAAAGGAAGTCGTCGCCTTCGCGGCGCAACTCGGCTTCAAACTCGCGCCGCAGGTGAGCGTGCGGCAACTCCGCGCGATCGAGGTCAACCCCTACGCCTACGAGCTGGCGCAAGTCTCCGTGCAGATCGGCTTCCTCCAGTGGCGGCGCGACAACGGTTTCGACAACGACCGATCTCCCGTGCTCCAAAATCTCGACGGATTCCAAAACGAAGACGCCCTGCTCGTGCCGCACTTCCGCAGCAAGGCAAAGACCTTGACGGCAGCCCAGGCGGGCGAGCACACGGGCGACAATGCGTTGAAGTTCTACACGGAGCGCGAGTGGCCGGAGTGCGACGTCATCGTCGGCAACCCGCCGTTTCTTGGAGGCAAGCTGCTGCGGCGCGAACTGGGCGACGCCTGCGTTGATGCGCTTTTTGAAAACTTCGCCGGCCGCGTGCGCCCGGAGGCCGACCTTTGCTGCTACTGGTTTGAAAAGGCCCGGCAACAAATCGAAAAGAAACTTTGCGCACGGGCTGGCTTGCTGGCGACACAAGGCATTCGCGGAGGAGCGAATCGTGACGTGTTGAAGAGCATCAAGACAACGGGAGATATTTTCTTTGCCGAAAGCGACCGCGATTGGATTCTCGCGGGCGCGAATGTGCATGTGAGCATGGTTGGCTTTGACGACGGATTGGAGAAGGATCGCATATTGGATGGCCACGCTGTCGCTGCGATTCACTCGAATCTCGCCGCCGCTTCCGCAGATGTCACTGTGGCGAAATGCCTTTCGGCTAACGGGGAGATTGCTTTCATGGGCGACACCAAAGGCGGCCCGTTCGACATTGCCGAAGAGCGGGCATTGGCGATGCTGAGCGAGCCAAATCCGCACGACTGGCCAAACTCCGATGTGCTCATCCCGTGGGTGAACGGGCTCGATGTCACTCGCCGCCCGCGAGGCATGTTCATCATCGATTTCGGTCTTGAACGGAGCGCGGCGCAGAGCGCGTGTTACGAGTTGCCGTTTGCCCATGTCAGTGCCCATGTCCGTACCGAACGGCAGAGAAACAATCGCGCGCTTTACGCAAAGTATTGGTGGCGGCACGTCGAGCCGCGTCCGGGGATGCTCGACGCGCTCGCCTCTCTGCCGCGATTTTTGACAACCGCTCGCGTCACCAAGCATCGCTTGTTCACATGGATGGAAGCTCCGACGCTCCCTGATTCGGCGGTTTTCGCTTTTGCCCGTGACGATGATTATTTCTTTGGCGTGCTTCATTCGCGGCTTCACGAAGTATGGGCCTTGGCGACCGGCACACAATTGCGCGAAAAGGAATCGGGATTTCGCTACACGCCGACGAGCTGTTTCGAGACTTTCCCCTTTCCTTATCCTGACGACACGGAGACGCACTGGCTCGAAATCGTCGCGCGCTTCCGGGCCGCACATTATCATACGGAGCAGGACAACGTCTTGCGCGAGGAGCCGCCGCCTTCCTTGCCAAATGAGCACCGAGCCGCGATTGCCGACGCCGCAAAAGAACTGAACGAGCTGCGCGAACGCTGGCTGAACCCGCCCCAATGGACGCAAACCCGCGTGCTGGAATTCCCCGGCTCCGTGGATGGCCCGTGGGCGCGCCACATCGACAAATCCACAATTCGCGATCCTCAATCCGCAATCGGCACGGTCCGCTATCCGCGCCTGGAACCGCGCGATGCCGACTGCGCCGCCAAGCTCGCCAGGCGCACGCTCACCAACCTCTACAACGAGCGTCCCGCGTGGCTTGACCTGGCACACAAGAAACTGGACGCCGCCGTCGCCGCCGCCTACGGCTTCCCCGCCGATCTCGCCGACGAAGAAATCCTGTCACGCCTGCTCGCATTGAACCTCGAACGCGCGGCAGAGGAAGCCAAAGCCGCAGGGCAAACCAAGCCAAAAGCCCAGCGAGCAAAAGCTGCGGAGGAATTGTTGTAAGTCATGGTTCGGCAAGGCAGCTGCTACTTTTGGAAATGGGCTGACAACGATCTGCCGGGCAAACCAGCGGAGGTTTTTGCAGACTTGATGCTCGGCGAGTGGCTGCAAGTCGAAGCCCGGATCTTTCTGCGCGATTACTAGAAAATTCAGGCGCGTATCCATTCAACGAGTTCGTCCGAGGGGGCAGTCCCATAAACCATACCCTGAATCTGAATGACAGAAAATGGGGGGCAAGATTTCTGGACAGACAGGACAGAGCGGGATATTTTGTCATCATGATTGCCCACCAGATCCAGACAGCCAAACAGCGTTTTTCGGCCGTGGCCGGGATGGCGGCGAAAGGAACTCCGCAGCTCGTGACGAAACATGGCAAGCCCTTCGTCATCATCGTGAGCGCCGAGGACTGGCGCAGAAGCCGCGAGCCCGCGCGGGGAATCTGGGACGTGTTGAGAGCCTGTCCTGCCGATTTGAGCGAACTCTCGACAGCCCGCGACAAGGGTCTCGGGCGCAAGGTGGCACTTTGAACTGCCTTCTCGATACGAATGTCCTGAGCGAGGCAACGAGGGCGCGGCCGGACGCCCGTGTGGCGGGATGGCTGTCCGCCCGACATGCCCTCTCGCTTTTCATCAGCGTGGTCTCCGTCGCAGAAATCCGGAAGGGCATTTTGTTGCTTCCCGAAGGAAAGAAGAAGAGGAAGCTGGAGAGCTGGCTGGAAATGGAACTTCTTCCCGCCTTTGCCGGCCGAATCCTTCCACTCGGCGAGGAGGAAATGAACGAGTGGGCCGCACTGCAAGCCGATGCGGAGCAAAACGGCCACAGACTGCCCGTGGTTGACAGCCTCATCGCCGCAACCACACGATGCCACGGACTGACACTTGCGACCCGGAACATCCAGGACTTCCGACATTGCAGGATTCCTGTCCTCGATCCTTGGGCGGAAGAGAAACGATAACCCCACGCACGCTCCCGACGATGCCCGACGCCCCCCGACCCGATGAGGAAGCCCGGCCGGACGACATCGCGCTCATGCTGGCCGTGAAGCGGGGCGACGAGCGGGCGTTCGAGTCGCTCGTCGAGCGGCACCAGCACCGCATTGTGGGGACGGCCGCGAAAATGCTCGGCGGCGAGGCGGAGGCGGAGGACATCGCCCAGCAGGTCTTCGTCCGCGTCTGGAAAAGCGCCCCGCGCTACAACCCTTCGTCAAAATTCACCACATGGCTGCTCACGATCACCCGCAATCTTGTCTTCAACGAAATGCGCCGCCGCCGCCGCGCGCACCTCGTTCCGCTTGATTCGGACGATCCCGACCGCGTCCCCCGCGGGCATCCCGACGCCACCGCGCGTTCCGCCTCGGAGGAAGTCGCCGAGGCGGAAATGCAGGAAGCCATCGCCCGCGCGATCACCTCCCTGCCCGATGCGCAGCGCATGGCGGTCGTCCTCCGCCGGTTCGAGGAAATGCCCTACGAGGACATCGCCAAAGTCCTGGGAACCACCGTCCCCGCGGTGAAGAGCCTTCTCTTCCGCGCCCGTGCCGACCTCAAGGAACACCTGAAAGCTTATCTCAAAGCATGACACCGGTGACAACCCGCCGCGAACAGGAGAGGACAGAGGGAAGGGCCGCGCAAAAAGCGGGGGTTTTCCGAGGGGCGCATCCCGTTCGCATCTTCCAAGGAGTCGGGTCGCCCCCCGGCCCGATCAGGAAATCGCTCGCTGTCCCGCCGCCGCTTCCAACGACTCCCTCTTTGCCCGGTCTTCCGTCTGATCGTAATGATTGGGGCGCACGCGCGGGGCCAAGTGACATATCACAGGGGAAACGACCGCCTCCCGCCCCGTTGGGACACTGAGCCCGCAAACCCGGACGGCTTCGCCTCCGCGATTTTGAGAAAAAATCTGTTGACGCGGACCGACAACTCCGTTAATTTTGCACAAAAGATGAAAACGAAAATCTTCAAAACATTCGTCGTCGCGGCTGTGGTGGCGATCGTCTCTTCTTCCATGGCCCACGCGGCGGTCAAAAAAAAGGCGATCATCATCGTGACTCCGGTGCCGGCACCGAAACCGGTTTACAGCAATAAATAATTTCCCTTTTTCAAGGACTCCACCCAACACAACTCACCATGAAATCCAACGGTTTTCACATTCCAGTTCTCGCTGCTTCTGTAGCTCTCGCTCTGTCGCTTAGCTCCGCCCACGCGCAATACTCTCCAAATTTTGACACGTTTGACCCATATTTTACGCTGAGCGGTCAGTTGGCAGGTGCCCCAGTAGCTGAACAATGGCAGACCAACGACATCTCGCAGTCGGACTATCTTGGGCCAATAGACGGGTATAGAGACCCTAGTAACTGGGCTCTTCTGGGCGGACTGGCGGTAACGACGCCGAAGCCCTATGAAGTCACGGCGAGTCTTTGGAGAAACTTCACGCTTCCGGACGCCAGCTTTGCCCAATTCAATGTGGATTTTGCCATCACTGCACCAACCGTAGGACATCCCGCTCGTGACTCCTTCGCATGGACGTTCCGCACCAATTCGCCAACGGAGTCGGTTCCAGGAACTGCGATTGCCGGGATCTCCTTCAAGCCTACAAACGTAGATACGGGCAAACTTGATATTTATTGGACGAATTTCAACGGCGATGAGACGCTCACCGGGTGGAGCGTTGGCTACGGAGCCATTTATAGCCTCCAAGCCAACGTCTTCGATCTGGGGGGAGCATCACCCTATTTTACTGCGACCCTTGATCCCTCCGGTCCAGACCCGAAGGAAACCATCATCAGCACGGCTCTGAATGTCTCTACTCCCAGCGGAGTCGGCGAAGTGGCAGTATCGTGGACGCTCTCCGATACTTCGGGAGGTGCTCCTTATGCGAACTACGGCTCGAACTCGATCCTCTTCCAAAACTATTCGGCTATCCCCGAGCCCTCGACTTGGGTTCTGTTCGGGGTTGGAGCCGGGGCTCTGGCGCTCGTCCGCAGACGGAAAAAATAAAAATCTCGTTCTCTTTTCATGAGAAAGCCGCACCGGATCCCGGTGCGGCTTTTTTCGTGCGAACGGAAAAATTATTCCGCGTTTCGCTCGGTTTCTGCGGTTTCGAGCATGTTCGCGACCTTGAGTTCCAGGGCGTCGAAGTCGAAGTCCACCCGGTGAAAAATGACGCTGGGCGTATTCGGGCGGAACTCGACCCAGCAGGCACGCGGGTCACCGTCGCGGGCGAAACCGACGGAACCCACGCCCACCGCGTAACGCCCCGGCTTGCTCAGGAGAACTTCTCCATTTCCAGAAGCCATCCCGAGACGGCCCCTGTCGTCCAGACAATAGACCACGGGAACATGCGTGTGGCCGTAGAACGAAATGCCGGCGGTCTGCCGGGAAAAATGTCGCCTGACGTGCTGGGAGTTTTCGATGTGGGTGAAGAGCGACGGTTCGTGCAGGCTGGCATGGGATGCCTGAATCCCATCCCCATTCCAAGTCAGCGGCAAACTTTCGAGCCAACGTTTCTGCTCGGCGTCCAACTCCCGCCGTGCCAGTTCCAAGGGGATGGCGACCGGTGCGGACATCATGGAAAGGTCGAAGCCGTCGGTCACAGCCATGGCATCGTGGTTTCCGATCAGGCAAACCTCCGCGCTTTGCCGGAGGAGGCGGACACACTCCGCCGGCGATGGCCCATACCCGAGCACATCCCCCAGGGAAATCATTCGGGAAATGCCCTGCGCGGCGATCGAGGCCAGCACCCGCCCCAAGGCTTCTTCGCAGCCATGAATGTCCGACAAGAAAGCAATGCGATCTGTCATTTTAATAACCGGCATTCAAGCCAAAGCAGCGGGTGACAGAAGGGTGACAGAAGGGTGTCTTCTCTGGTATTTTTTGTTTATCAGGGAAAGCCTTTCCGTGAGGATCCCTGAAGATTGCCATGCAAACAGAACCAGTTAAAGCTCCCGCTTCCGATAAGGAGCCTCTCCAACGGGCGAGATCGGATCGCGACAGGCACATGAAGCGCCTGACCTTGCTGGTGTTTGCATGGGATGCCGCGCTCATTGCTGCCGCTCTAACCGGGACATTTTACTTCCGCTTCCATATCCCGTTCCTGCTTTCCGAGTTCGGAATTTTTGAGCCTCCTGTTTATGCCGGGTCGTATGTGGAACGCATCATTTTGGCCGGGATGCTGATGCTGGCGCTTCTGTTTTTCTGTGATGCCTACGTGGATTCTTCGGTGCTGCGTTTCCGGCGGGCATTCGGTCCGATTGTGAAGGGGGTGACGATTTGGCTCCTCGCCTACCCGGGGCTGTCGTTCGTGCTGAAATTCGACATCGGCCTGAGCCGCTGGTATGTGGCAATGGGGTTTCTCACGACCTTGTCCGTCTTGCTTGTGGGGAGATACCTGCTCCAGAAAATCTTTGCGTTCACGAAAGCGTCGGTTCTTCTCCGCCAGCGCATCCTCTTTGTTGACTGGAGCAAGAAGGCCGCGCGCCTGGCATCCGCGACCCTCAATGACCCCTGGCACCCCTATGAGGTCGTGGGCTGCGCGCCGAATCCCACCGGACATCTCACCAGCAAGCCCCTGGAGGGAGTCCGCCGCATGGATTCCTTCGATGCAGCCGCCTGCCTCTGTGAGGCCGGCGGGGTGGATATTGTGATCATGGCGGATGGAAACCGTTCGGAAAATGACATCTTGCGGGTGGCGAACGAGTGCGAGAAAACCCTGGTGGAGTTCATGGTGATGCCCACCGGGTTTCAAGTTTTGCTTTCGGGTTTGAGCCTGACCACGGTCAGCGGCGTGCCTCTTCTGGGCATCACCCACCTGCGTCTGGAGCACAATGTCAACATGATCATGAAACGCGCCGTGGACATCCTTGGCGCCTTGATCGGTCTGGTTCTGTCGGCCCCTCTCATTGCGGTCTTCTGCGCGCTGGTTTACCGCGAGTCGCCCGGTCCGGTCTTTTACTTCCAGTCCCGGGTTGGGCGCAAAGGCCATCTTTTCTCGATCATCAAAATCCGCAGCATGAAGTTCGATGCCGGGCATCCCGCCGGTTCCGGCTGGACGGTGAAAAATGACGGCCGCTGCCTGAAGATTGGAAGGCTGATGCGCCGCCTGAACATAGACGAATTCCCGCAATTCTGGAACGTCCTGCGCGGGGATCTGAGCCTCGTGGGTCCGCGTCCGGAGCAACCGGAAATGATCAAGAGGTTCCGGCATACGATCCCCTTCTACAACGCCCGCCACAACATCATTCCCGGCATGACCGGCTGGGCGCAGATCAACGGACTCCGCGGAGACTGCGACCTCGCCGAACGCGTCCGCTATGACCTCTACTACATCGAGAACTGGAGCCTCACCTGGGATTTTCAGATCATGCTGCTGACGTTCTTCCGTTGGAAAAATGCGGGCTGAAGGGGAGGGGGAATTTTGAATTTTGAATTATGAATTATGGATTGGCCGCCACGGGCGGCATATGCCGCGCTTCAGCGCGGGCTGAAGTAATGTTGGATTATGGATTATGGATGATGAATTGGCCGCCGGAGGCGGCATATGCCGCGCTTCAGCGCGGGCTGAAGTAATGTTGGATTATGGATGTTGGATTATGAATTGGCCGCCGGAGGCGGCATATGCCGCGCTTCAGCGCGGGCTGAAGTAATGTTGGATTATGGATGTTGGATTATGAATTGGCCGCCACGGGCGGCATATGCCGCGCTTCAGCGCGGGATTCTCAATCATTCAAAATCCAAAATTGCGCGCGAAGCGCGCCTATGGGTTTTCAGAAGTTGATTTGACGATTGATGTCAGGATTTTTCTCAGCGTCTGAATTTTTTCCAGCAGCGTGGCGGCTTCCTGTGGGTCAAGAACATTGGCATCACGGGCCAATTGAAGCCAATAGTGGGTCTCGCGGGCTTCCTTTGCGGCGATGCTCATCTTGGAACGGAAGTCAGCCCGGCTTTGGGCGGCTTGAGCCTCTTCCACGTTGGCTCCAATGCTGGTGCCCGCCCGCCAGAATTGCGATGCAAGATCATACTCCCGTCGTTCACGCATCAACTTGGCAGCAGCCATCACTTGAAGCGCGAACTGGTAAGAAAGCTCAACGATCAGGTTCTCTTTCATATCAGCGAAAACTGAAGAAATTTTGAATTATGAATTATGAATGTTGAATTGGCCGCCACGGGCGGCGAGTGCCGCGCTTCAGCGCGGGACGAGGGGATTGGGGATTTTGAATGATGAATTTTGAATTATGAATTATGAATTATGGATTGGCCGCCGGAGGCGGCTAGTGCCGCGCTTCAGCGCGGGATTCTCAATCATTCAAAATCCAAAATTCAAAATCCAAAATTGCGCGCGAAGCGCGCTAAAAGTCCTCCGGTGCCAGCGAGCGCCAGTGTTTCAGCGAGGTGGCAAAGTCGTAGGGGAAGCGGAAGCCGCACTCGGCGAGTGTTTGGGGGATGATATGGGTCGCGGTCCTGAGCTTCCGCACGCGGGCCGGGTGGATGGGGCTGCGTTGGCCGAAGCAGGCGTGCAGGGCGACGGCCGCCGCCTCCAGTAGCGGAAGTGGCAGGGAAAAAACCGGCGCATTCTTTCCCAGCGCCGTTTTGATGTGGTCCACCATGGCTCCGAGCGACTCGGTCGGGCTCTCCACGTAGTTGTATAGGAAAACCGGTTCGGGTCGTTCGAGGGCGAAATCGAAGCTCTTCAGAAGGCCCGTGATATAAGCGTAGGATTTGCGGATTGCCGGTGATCCGGGGAAAGCGAAGTATCCGCGTTTGATCGCCCGGACCATGCGCAGGATGTTGCCGGGGTCGCCCGGACCGTAAACGACACCGGGCCGACAAATGACGAGCTGCCGGCCCGGCGAGTTGGCCTGCCATGTGCGATGCATCCACTCTGCTGTCAACTTGCTGATCCCATAGGGAGTTTTCGGCTGTGGGAGCGCGGACTCCGACGTCGGGTTCTTGACCGGACCATAGACCGCGATGCTGCTGGTGAAGAGAATTTTGCGGCAACCTGTCTTCTCCGCCAAGGCCAGCACATGCGCGGCCCCTCTCAGGTTCGTTTCAAAATACTCATGGGCCTCGTGCCCGGGCTCGCGGTGAACAGCGGCCAGGTTGATGATCAGATCGAAGCTCGCCCCGGTGAGGCAGGCCGGGGCCGGTTCCCTCACATCCCATTTGACAACCTCCTCCCGACCCGCCCTGATGTCGGCAAGGACCATCGAACGGTTCGACCGGTCCCAATGGTCCGCAAGTTTCGTGCCGATGTATCCGGCCCCGCCAACGATCAGAATATTCATGGCCGCTTCTTGACGAGCTTCGAGAGAAGGAGGGGGAGCCGGACGGCTGCCGCGTAGCGCGGGATCATCCATCTCGGGTTTTTCACTGTTCTCAACAGCCAGCCGAGGTAGAGCCTGTCCGCCCAGCGCGGGATGCGAAACTGACTTCCGGTGAAAAATGCGATGGCCGCACCTGTGGCGATGATGGCCGGTTTCGGACCGAACTCCGTTCGCAGGTAGGCTCCGAGTTTTTCCTGCCGCCCTCCACCGATGCAGAGGATGATCCAGTCCGGGGCGAATTCCCGGCACTTCTCCCGCAGGGCGCGATCCTTGAAGCCTTCGTGCGAGGTGTAAAATGGCGCGATGTAATAATACTGCAAAGCCGTATCGAACCTCTTCGCGGTCAGGAACTCCCCGATCCGCCCCCTTTCTTTCTCGTTGGGCATCACCCAAAGCACCTTGCGCTGCCGGAACGGGATCACTTCGTTGGAGCCCTCAAACAAGAGGTGCTCCATCACTTGGTGGCCCGAGATCCTGGGCGGGCGTGGCCTGCCCATAGCCAGCAACAAGAGGCTCAAATACCCGCTGTCCATCACCGCATGGTCTGCCACAAGGTGGGACTTCCAGAGCTCTTCATCGTCCGCAGCCATGCAAAGCGAGGGGGCCGATGGAGCCACCAGATATCCTCCGGACGTGTCCAGCAGACGGAGCAGTTCGCCGCACGATTGCTGCCAGAATGGCAGCGCAAGTTTTGAGTTTTTCACGGTTGAGAAATCCCGTCTTCCTTCCACCGGCATTTCACCGGCTTGCACGGCGACCCGGCACAGACCATCCCCGCCGGCAGGTCGCCTGTAACCGTCGCCCCGGCCGCGATGACCGCCTCCTCGCCGATGCTCACCCCGGGACCGACAAATGCCCGCGCCCCGATCCACACGCCGTCCCCGATCCGGATCGGCTCGTTGCGATACCGGAAGGCCGGATCCCGATAATCATGGTTGCCGGTGCAGACGAATGCCCGCTGGGAAATACACACATGCGAACCGATCTCGACAGCCGCCAGGTTCAGAATGAAAACTTCCTCGCCCAGCCAAACATGGTCGCCGACAACCACCCGCCAGGGCATGTGGATGTTGACCCTCGGCTTGATGACGACGCCCTCGCCGACCTTCGCCCCGAAGAGCCTCAGCAAGGCTGCCTTGAAACCCGACGGCCAGGGGAGAGGGGTCAGAAAAAACGCGCACTTGCACAGATACCAAAGCGCTTCGAACCAACCCGGCCGCCCGCGCTCAAAACCGAGCAAGGGGTCAAATTTGTCAAGCCGAACGCGTGTCATGGGGAAGGGTTGTACCGCAAACGCGATCAAAGGGGAAGGCCCAGACCAGTTGCCCAGTCATTCCACCCGAATCATTATGATCGGCCAGAAAACCGGCAAAGAGAGTGTCGTTTTAGAAGCGGCGTCCCGCCGCTTGGAGAAAGCATCCAAGCGGCAAGATGCCGCTTCTACGGTTTGTGAGCGTAAGGATTGGGGCATTCCGCGGTTTCCATCCGCCAACTGCCTTTTGATCTCTGTTTTCATCCTGTTTCAGCCTTTCGCATTTCCAATTCGCGCGAAGCGCTCAAACTGCCTGCTGCGCTGTCTTTCAGGGGGTTGATCCAACGGAGCGCGGGAAACTTTGCAAAGTCTTGATCGGAGGAATACAGCGTGCAAGCATGTTCGATTGCCAAAGCAGCAAGATGGGCGTCCGAAACCAGATTCCCGGAAGCTCCGGACTCCATGAGTTGCGATTGAAAAAGAGGCCAATGGTTTTCTGTCGGACTGATGACGCTGACGCAGGGTTGCTGCAGCCAGCTCTCCACCCGCCCGATCGCTTCCTCCGGCGTAAGGGGGCGTTCGTGGAGCCTGGGATTGGTGGCAATGCGAATGAAGGCATTCAACACCGGCCAGCACAAATGCACAGGGTCGCTGGCACCAAGCACGGCATCCCACCAGTCACGGGCCGCCTCATGGTGTTTTGAAAGGCTGTCTTCCGCGTAAAGCAGCAGGTTCGCATCAGGAAAGATCATCCGTGCGTTTCCCCTTCGGTCACCGCCAGCAATTCGGAGACATTATCGTAAGACAATCCGGGCTTGAGCCCCATCGGTCGGGGAATTGTGCGGTAGGATCGGGCCGGACGCGGAGCGAGCACCGCCTCGATTCCAACTCTCAGCGCCTGATTGATCACCGCCTTAAACGGCAGGCCGGTTTGGGACACGGCTCGCCGCGCTTTGGCCGCAACATCAGGGTCAATCGTCAGTGTGGTTCGCATAAAAGCATCATGATGCCTCTCTCCAAGTTGTCAAGGGAAACCGCCCTTATCTGCGTAAATCCCTTGAATCTGCGGATAAACCTCTTCTCTTCCATTTCGCATTCGCGCAAAGCGCGCCAACTGACGACTTCTTCGCTTTCTCATTCAAAATTCCTCATCCAAAATTCAACATTGTGCGCGAAGCGCGCAAGCCGCCTGGTCCCAGGAATATTTTGCGGCGACCAGTTCCCGTCCCCTTCGCCCGCGTTCTACTCGTTCGGTTTCATCGCAGGACAGGGCTTCACGCATGGCGGCCGTAAGCGACTCCAGACCGGCCGTGCATTCCCATGCGCCTCCGGCTGTGGCGAGCTCCGGGAAGTTGCATTCATCGGTCATGACGACCGGAAGCCGGTGGGCGGCCGCCTCGAGCACAGCCATGGGAAATCCCTCGGAATACGACGGCAGGACAAACAAATCCGCGGTGTCGAGCAGGGCATGTTTTTCGGCACCGGAAACTGCCGGACATACCGTGCATGTCCCGCCACACCCCTGCGAGCGGATGAGCCCCTCGACAATTGCCTGATATCCGCCTTCATCAGGTCCGACAATGACCAGCTCCCAGTCGGGAAACTCACGGGTCAGCCTCCCCCACGCCGGAACCAGCAGATCAAGACCCTTTTTTTTGTGGATCCTTGAAAGAAAAAGCACGCGTTTCGGACGCTTGCGGCACGCCCACGGGCAATCCGCAAACGCATCCGGCGCCCGCGTCGCGTCGCACTCGGCAATATCCACTCCATTCGGGATCACATGCAC
>Ga0194054_10000552_pt1 | contig 18621 bp, 18 predicted proteins | sample SepL2210m_MetaG_FD_163628 | JGI IMG/M metagenome (GOLD analysis project Ga0194054, IMG submission 163628) | Anoxic zone freshwater microbial communities from boreal shield lake in IISD Experimental Lakes Area, Ontario, Canada - Sep2016-L227-10m | ecosystem: Environmental > Aquatic > Freshwater... | reverse complement strand
GGTCTTAGTATTGGTCTTACATGGCCTGCATCTGGAAACACCCGAACTCGAAATATTGGATGGCGCGGTTTTACGACTTGAATGGCAAACGGAGGAACCGTTCAACAAAAACCGAGGACCGCAAGGAGGCGCGGAAACTGGCGGCGATCTACGAGGATGCTGCCCGCCGCAAGCGGACCGCCCTTCAATCCCGGCGCGTGATCTCGGCGCTTCACAAGGAGATCACTGGTGAGGGGCTGCCGGTTTCCACCGTGCGGGAGTTTTTTGCCCGCTGGCTGGAAACAAAATCCCACGAAACCAAGCCAGCGACGATGGATTTTTACAAAAACGAGGTGAAGAAGTTCCTCGCCTTTCTGGGGGACCGGGCGGATGGCGACATTGCCGAAATCTCCAAAGAGCACATCCTTGGTTACCGGGCGGACCAATCGAAAACGCTGGCAGCAAAGACGGTAAATCACGGCGTGAAGTGTCTTCGCATGATCTTCAAAACCGCGAGGGAGGATGCCACGATTTCAGACAACCCGACCGAGTTTGTGAAGGTGGTCAAGTCTTCCGGCGAGAATACCGCCCGCCGTCCGTTTACCCTCCCGGAACTGAAAGCCGTCCTGGGCATCGCCGATGATGAATGGAAGAGCATGATTCTTTTCGGGCTCTACTCCGGGCAACGCCTGGGTGACATCGCAGTGTTGACATGGGCGAATCTCGACTTACAGGCTGGCGAACTTCGCCTTGTCACCGGCAAGACTGGGAAGCGAATCATTCAGCCCTTGGCAGGCCCGCTGAAGGCGCACATTGAGGCCCTACCCGTTTCCGACGATCCGAATGCCCCGATCCATCCCCGAGCTTTCGACATTGTTGCCAAGCAGAAGAAATCCGGCGGCCTGTCAAACCAGTTCGCCGCGTTGCTCGCCCAAGCCGGACTTCGGAAAAAGCAGCCCCACCGGAAGACTCACGGCGAGGGACGCGGGGTAGCCAGCGCATCAGGCGGGCTCTCGTTCCACTGTCTCCGACATACGGCGGTCAGCTTGCTCAAGGAAGCAGGAATCCCGGCTGCAACCGTCATGGAACTTGTCGGTCACGACTCCGCGCAGATGAGCGAGCACTACACCCATATCGGGCGGGACAGTCTCAAACAGGCTGCGGAGGCATTTCCGAGCTTTGCCATGGAGGAGAAGAAATGAAGCGCATCCCTATCACCCTCCATATCCCGGGCGAAACGGATGTCACTTTACTGTTCACGAAGGCCGAGTTGAGTTCTCTGCTTTCCGCCGCCAAACGAAAAGGAGTTGATCCGAGCATTGGCTTTATGGGCGTCGTTCAGAAGGTTTCAGAGGACTGGAAGGATTTGCAATCTGCAACAAGTCGGTGTGTTCAAGCCGCCAAACTCGCTCCAGAGAAAATTGATTTCAATGCGGTTGCTGTGACGCAGATGGCGATAACGAACATTCTTCGGGAAAGCATAAAACGAGGGGAAAATGCTGGAATTCAAATAACCGTCGCTGCTGGACATGCTTTTGCTGAAGAAATTGGTCGTGCACATAAACTTTACCCGAGAAAACTCCACGCTATTGCGTCAACTTTGCCTACAATTCCGGCCAATATATCGCTCCGCACCTTGGCCGATGACTCCACGAGGGGGCGAAGCACTATGCTTGGATATCTCAAAAGCACAGGTGTAGGTAAAGCATCCTTTCCTCCGACCGCCACCAAGTTCGTAACCGGCACAATCTGGACCGAGCATGCCCAAATGCTGCTTCGCGAGATCATATTCTTGAAGGAATCCTTGGCCTACACTCCCACTGGAGATCCTTTCATGGATTCCCTTGTTGCTCCGATAAAGGCGCGAGCGGACAAACGCAGGGCTGAGCTAGAGGCGCTTCCATATGTCGCCCCCGATGCTCTCGTTCCCTTGTGGGATTTCGCGAAGATACTACTTCGCGATTATTGGGAGGTGAACCCCAACAAAGAAGCGGAAGCGCACAGTGCAGTCGAGAAGGACCTGAGAAGGATAAGTAAGGCCGAGAATCCTCCCTCCTTCGCGAGAGGGAAAATTCGCGAAGCTTTTGCGATGCTTTTGCAAAAACACGGGCAAGATAAAACGTCCTGAATAATCGCCGGGGGTTTCTCGGGGTGGGTTAAATCGACGGGCGGACGGCAACGGACGATTCTGGCTCCGTAATGAAAAAACTACGAGCCCTTCTCAATCCCGCCAACACATCACCGCCTTTCACACCCGAATGGATGCGCGTCAATGATGCCGTAAGAAATTACGGAATCGGACGCTCAAGCATGTTCACCTTAATTCGATCCGGCCGGATAGCCAGCCGTGTTCTAAAAACCAGCGTTCACAATGTATCTGGGCTCAGGCTCATTTCAACGGCCAGCCTGAATGCGCTGATCGAGGAAAGTGCCAATGAATAAGCAACCCGCCGGTTCTCGTCGATCATCGGGCCGTCGCGCAAGGGCTGCCATTCCGCACGTCCTCGAAATTGCAGAGCAGATCGAAAAAATCGCCCAAGCACGAGCGGCATGGATGTTTGAGGCTGCTTGTGCCGAGGTGACCGCGCGTCGTTTTCGAGAGACGGGTTTTCTCGGACACTGGCCCGCTGAAAAGCCACCTGAGAAATGAGATCGCCACCTGAAAACGAAGAAGCGCCCGCTGGCAGGCAAGGCGCGATCTCCGACGAAGAGACAATTGAAGAATGCACTTCTCCATTGGCTGAGTCAATCCGTTTGGCTCGGGTGGCTTTGACCCAGGTGGAATTTGAGGAGTGGCTGGACAACTTGCTCTTCCCTGTCGAATTCGTGCAAACCGGGTCGGAAGACTCCATGATTCTCTATCGTGAATATGTGGCCAGGGAGTCGGGACAATGAAGGCGTCCCTCTGCGAAATGATCAAATCCCGCGCGACGCTTCGCACGGTGGGGGCGCTTTTGAACATCGAGATGCCGAGGGATGGGCGCAAATTCTCCTCGCCATTCAGGTTCGACAAATCTCCTTCATGCACGGTCAAAGGTGACGTTTTCACGGATTGGTCAACCGGAGAGCATCTTGATCAGATTGATTTCTTCGCGGCGGCGAAGGGGATACCCGGTCCAGAGGCCATTCGGGATCTTGCACGGATTTTTCAAATCGTTGGCGACTTGCCAGCGCGATTACCAGTGCCACCCAGACAGGCGGACACGGACGAGCGGAAGACGAAAGCGCAGAAGCGGGAGGCTTGGGCGGCTCTCGAAACACCCAGCCGAGGGGAGATCCGGCTGATTGCGGAACTTCGCGGACTGTCACCGGAAGGGGTTCAACTTGCGGCTGATCGCGGCTTGCTCTGGTGTGCGGATTCCCGCGAAGGGCGTTCCTGGGTGCTCACGGATTCACGGCGCATCAATGCACAAGGCCGGCTTCTCTCGGGCGCGAAGTGGGCGGCGGGCATGAAATCCAAAACGTTGCCGGGGAGTGAAGCGGCTTGGCCGGTTGGCTTGCGGGAGACTTCAGACTTTCGGGCAATCGTGCTTGTTGAAGGCGGGCCGGATTTACTCGCTGGCCTTCATTTGGCGTGGTGCGCCGATGCGGAGGACTGCATTGCCGTTGTCGCAATCCTTGGGGCAGGAAATCGAATTCCCGATCAGGCTTTGCCAGCGTTTGCCGGGAAGAACGTTCGCATCTTTCCCGATGCCGACGAGCCGGGGCAGAAAGCGGGCCAGCGGTGGGCGCGGCAACTCGCCGAGGCGGGCGTTGCCGTAAGCGGATTCAGTTTTGCTGGACTCGTTCAATCAGACGGATCGCCCGTGAAGGACCTGAACGACTTTTGCCACCTCGACCCGAACCAATGGGAAGGCGAGCGCGAACGCATCGAATCCGCGTTCAATTTTTCAACCTGCCGGGCTCCGGCGCAACGAAACTAAAACCATACTTGTGACATACGACATACCCGCCACCAAGGACGCCACACCAGAAGAGAAAATGATGGAGGATCTACGGGCGCGAAAGGCAGATCGGCAACTCTCCGCATCCAACGGCAACACGCCATTGCCACCGGACGAGCCCAAGCCGCTTCAATCCGTGAACGGCAAGCCTACCCTAAGACTGCCCGGCACCGGGCACTTAGTATCAAGCTTTGCTGCCGAGCTGGGCGCGATGTTGCAAGGGCATAATCTTTTTGCCCGAAAAGGTTGCGCGTTCACGCTCGACCATGACGGGCAAAAGCTCGAACCGGCAGACCCCGCCTGGCTTCGCACTTGGGTTGAAAAGCACGTTGTCCCCTACGTTCTGACACAAGCCGGAAAAATTGAGTTGAAGATTTGCAAGACCATGCCCGACGACACCGCCCGCGCGGTTCTTCGCAGCCCGCAATTCCTCGAACAACTCCCGCTTGTCGAACGATTTCACCCGTGCCCGATGCCTTGGCTCCGCGAGAATGGGAAGATTGAGCTTCTTCCCGCAGGGCTCGACTCTGACAGCCGGACATTCACCGCCGATCCCGGCTTTCAAATCAAATCCATGCCCCTTGCCGATGCCCGTGCCATGTTCGACTACGTTCTGGAGGAATTCGCATGGCCCGAGGACGGGGGGCGAAGCAAGGCGGTTCAAATCTCCGCAATGCTGACAGTCTTTGCGTCCGGCATCATGCCGCAGGGCTCGACCCGGCCCGTGTTCCTTTTCGTCGCAAACAGTGAGGGCAGCGGGAAAACCTTGCTCGCCATTCTTTGCGGGACACCCTACCGGGAAACCCCGGTTGAGACAGCCCCCCGCGAGGATGCAGAATGGGCAAAGAAACTTCTCTCCGCAGTTATCGCCGGGCGCAGGCTCATCTTGCTCGACAATCTGAAAGGGCACTTGAACGCCCCGGCTCTCGAAGCCTACACGACCAGCCCACACTTCAGCGGGCGCATCTTGGGAGTCTCAAAAGAATTTCAGGGCGAGGCGGGCGCGACCGTTCTCATCACCGGGAACGGCTTGACCATATCGCCGGACCTCCGCCGCCGTTCGCTCTTTGTCGAATTGTTCCTTCGCGAGTTGAGGGCAGAGGACCGGGCTTTCAAGCGCACCCTCGACCCCGTAGCCATCCAAACGGCCCGGCCCGATATTCTTTCGGCCCTTTGGTCCCTTGTTCGAGAATGGGACAAATCTGGCCGTCCGAAATCATCCCTCCTGAATTCCAGCTTTCCCCGATGGACTGACACCATCGCCGGGATTGTGGAATTCGCGGGGTATGGTTGCCCGACCGCCCCGGCTGAAATCGAAGGCATGGGCGACACAGATACAGCCGACTTTTCGACGCTGGCCGGGCTTATGCAGCCCGCCCGCCGCTACACGTTCGAGGAATTGGCAACCGCCGCAGAGGATGCCGGGCTCTTTGATCACATCACCGGTGACCGGGATAAAAACGAAGGCGGACTTTCGCGCCGGGCAAAGAAAAAACTCTCCGGCGTTCTGGGGAGATTTGACCGCCGACGAGTGACCGCAAAGGGAGTTTTCCGCATGGAGGGAAAGGGGCATTCCCGCCGCTATTCCATCGCCGGGCAGCATGATCGACATGATAAGCATGATACTTCACCCCAGTTGGAAAAATCCACTTTTCCCATAAAGCCGGAATATCATGCTCATCATGCTCATCATGCACAAAATGACCTGATTTCACAGGATGCCGAGCCACGAGCGATACCTTCCCGACGCCTTTGCCCCAGCCCGAATGCCCGGGAGCCCGTGGCGGGCTCCCAGCCCCCGGCAAACGCCTACTCCTGAAAATCCACAACCATGCCACTTGACAACCTCAGAGCAACCATGCCCACAATCGAAACCACCCCACCACCGCCGCCCTGCCGGAAACGCGGACGGCCCGCGAGGACGTGGACGCCGGCGGAACGGGAGATTATCGAAACCTGGGCAAAATCCATCGCGGAGTTGGCGAAGGCGCTTCGATGCTCGATCGGGACCGCCCACGGGACGCTGAGGCGGTGCATCCCCGTAGAGGCCAAAGGCGAGGATTGCCGAGTCTGAGTCCCCGCTCACCAACCCGAGCGTGCGGGAACAGCCTCGCGAGGGTCGCCCGCACTCCTGAATCCCGCCGCACAAAATTGTGATGCGGGGAATTTTGCAGTCTTCAAATAATCTCCAACCTCCTCCACAAAGAAAAAACCCGAGGTTGGCTGATCCAGCACTCAGGGTCCAATCCCCATCAATACTGGCTCCAAACTCTCGGGCGCAACAAAACCATACGCACGGACTCCGATGCTGTCAATTTCCTTCCCTGTTTGAAAAAGGGAACACGCCAACAACACATGAGAGTTGACTGGGTCCGCCCAGACATAGACGAGAATGGGCTACGCCAGAACGCACCCAAGCCGACGCCTCCTGACTCTGCGGTTTCTGGCCCTCGTCAGGAGGAATTCCAAGAAACCAATACGCCCGAGCTCGGGAATCGTCAATCGGAAGTTGACATCGGAAGTTGACACTTCCGCAAAAATGGTGCGGGGCCGCAACCATCTGCGACCCCGGCAACGCTGCAATCACAGGGGATGGCCCCTCATGCAGTGAAGTCACTTGAACCCATACGCTCGGAGACTGGAATCGTCAATTCCTCTCGCAACTGGAAAAGGGAAATCGCCAACAACACCTAAAAGCCGCTTGGGTGGCCGAACGGATAAATGACAACGGGCTACGCCAGACCGCACCCGAGGCGACGCCTCCTGACTCTGCGGTTTCTGGCCCTCGTCAGAAGGAATTCCAAGAAGACAATACAAACGAGAACCCTTCCGGTCAACCGTTGGAAAGATTTTTGAAAAACACGTTTACGTTTGCCGAGCTGATTCGTATAGCCTGCCATGAAATCCCACAATGGCGGCAAGCTGGCAGTTCCTCCGGGCCTCGAAAAACTCATTTCCGGGGGCCAGACGGGAGCCGACCGGGCGGCACTGGATGTCGCGATCCGGCACGGCTTTCCTCACGGCGGATGGTGTCCGAAAGGGCGAAAAGCCGAGGACGGCCCCATCGACGGCCGATACAACCTGTTTGAAACTCCATCGGCGAACTACCTTCAGCGCACGGAATGGAATGTCCGGGACACGGACGGGACGGTTGTTTTCACCCTCGCCAAGGAAGTGACCGGCGGCTCGCTCCGCACCATCGAATTTGCCCAGAAACACAAAAAGCCCTGCCTTCACATTTCGGCACGCGGAAGCGGCTACATGGGGGCGGCCCTGCCGCTCCAGGAATTCGTCGCCGAGCATGGCATCAGGCGGCTGAACGTTGCCGGGCCACGGGCAAGCAAGGAGCCGGGCGTGTGGCAGTTCGCTTATCAAACCATTGATGATGCGTTTTTCTGGTCCGAAACTCACGGACCGATGATCGGAGGGCCGGGCGAGGGTTGAATCCGGCCGCTGCGGTGCCAGGACACATAGAATCCCCGGCAGCATTCAAGACCGGCTACGGGTAATCACCCGCAACCGCGCTCTTGTAGAGAGCTTCCGCGCTCGTCGCCTCCAAGACCGCTTGGCGAACATCGGCGCGGGTCAAATCCAGCACGCGCAGCCTGCCGCCAACTTCCGCGACAACTTCGACGCGCCGGAATACATCGGGATGCATTTCGGCATAACGCGTCAAACCCTGCATTTTGGGAATGGCATCCGCAAGGTGGATGCTGTGCGGATCAACGATGTCCGCGACAACCTTGCCATCTTGTTCGACAAAGAAAATGAAGTCCGGCCTGACGATCTTCGTCACATCGGCGTCAGTATAGGCAATGCCTAGCGAATCCTGGCTGGGGCGGTCCGGGTTGCGATACCAGAACTTGAATCCTGGGCCTTTGATTTCGGCTGCCAGCACCTTGCGTTCCGGATCGTTCAACTCGGCGGGATATGAGCCCTGTTCATCGCACAGCAGATGGTTTTTGTAGGTCGGAAGATCCGTTTCCGCACCATCCTTCTCGCGTGCCTTCGTCGGCTCGAACCGCGACACGGGCTGCGCCAAATCCACATCTTGAGGTTCGGTGCTGAGCGCGACGATTTGCCGGTAAGCCTCTTGCCGGTCATGCGGCAGTTCCTTGATGCGGTCGTGGTATTTGACAAACCACGAATCGGAAAGCTTCTTGGCTTCGGCGTCGAACAGGACTTGCAGGTTTTCCAGCAAGTGAAGTGCAGCCACCTCCTCGCGCGCGTCAATCAGCGCATCGTCGAAATCGTCCTCCGCTTCCGGCATACGCTTCGCCCGTTCCATCGTGTAGGTGCGGGCAATGTCCGGGCTGACGATGCGCGCCGTGCGGCGGTAGGCGTCGCCGACCACGGCATCATCTGCATCGGCTTGGAACTGGTCTTCGCGGACCCGGCCGTTTGACAAATCGGCAATGATGGTGCGGCCCTCGACGGTCATCACCGCTTTGCGTTTTTCGGCAAATTCCCGCAGCCGCCCGGCAATGAAATCGTCCAGCACCTTGTGCATGGCCGCGTGCGCCTTGCCGCCCGCGCCGGGCAGCAGGCCATCGGACGCCAGCTCGTGCGCCAGAGCGGTCAGGCGGATGGCCGGTTTCGCGCCGCGCTGCGGGCGGGTTTGCGAGGGCAGCGAGACGAATTTCTCCCACACCGCTTCCGTCGCAGCCGGGTTGGGCTTCATCTCTTTCGGGTTGACGAGAATGCGGCCGGTCGGCGGCGAGTCGCCGCCGCCTTCGCGCAGCGCCTTGACAACTTTTTCCACCGTCTCCTTGTCGAACTTCGGCAGCAGGCAATCCACGGAGTTGAGCTTGTCGCTACCGGGAATGCGCCGCGCCAGCGGCGTGCGCACCATGCGGCCCAGCAACTGCGCGATGTAGGTCTGGTCGCTCGCCGGCCGGAACGACACCATCACCTCGGCGCGCGGGCAGTCCCACCCGGTGCTGATGGCGTCCTTGGCGATCAGGACGCGCACCCAGGTGTCGTCCTGCACGCGCTGCGGCTCGATGTAGGGCACGGAATACCTGCCGAAGGTCTGCGTCTTGTGTTCGCCGAACACATGCGCCACGGAAGTTTCCGGCAGATCCGGCCACCGCTGAAAAATCGTGTCCAGCGCGCGGCCGATGTCGTTTGGGTTGGGCGTGTTCGGTGACTGCAACACCAGCAATGGCAGGACGGATTCGCTGTTTTCCTGTTGCGCGGCATAGTCCGCCCATTCCTTCGTGCATTCGCGCAGTTTGTCGGTGGCGCGGCGCACCAGCACGGTGTCGAAATCGCCCATCGCCTCGTCGGGAATGTCCAAAATAATCGTATCCTTCAACAGGCCGGAATCCTGCACGCGGGCGGGGTCCACGGTCACATGCGGGAGGGTGCTCCGCCCGTGCGCGCCTTCCATTGCCCTGTTGAAACGATCCACCGTGGCGGAAATCCCCCAGACAACCGGGATGCCGGGCACGCCCTTTTCGCCGTTGATGAGCCGCTTGACGATGGTGGACTTCTCGCCGCTCTCCTTGCCCATGCCCCGGTGCGCCTCGTCCAGCACCAGATACAGCGTCAGATCCGGGTCTTCGACTGTGTTCCGGATCGTGTCCCAAATCGTGTGGCCCCGCAGGTCGGGCCGCGCGCCGGGGAACAGGCCGCCGTCCTCATCGAATCCGCGCACCAGCAGGCTTTTCTTGCCGAGCTTTTGCGTGTTGAGAAAGTAAATTTTTCCGGGCTCGAACTTGGCGCGGTTGAACGTGTTTTCCACCACCACCATGTCGGTATGCCGCAGCCGGTCGGACGACTCCATGAGTCGGAAGCGCGTCTGCTCGTTCAACGACGGATCGTCGCAGAACCAGAGCACCACCGCGCCGGGGTCGCGGTCGAAGCTGTAGCGGTCGTCACCGTGAAACAGCGCCTCGAACACCGCCGCCGCGATCACCGTCTTGCCCGAACCGGTGGCGGCGGCCAGCGAAAAGGCGTTCTTGCGTTGGTATTTACCGCGCCAGTCGTCGCGCGCAATTCGTAAATTTTCCAGCACGTCGAGGGCGGATTCATCCTGGTAATCTTTCAGCGTGAACTTCATGTGTCGTCTCCGTTGGCAAATGCGAAATTGGTCAGGTAGGACTCATACAGCCGGATCGCTTCCACGCGTTCGGGCAGGCGTCGCGCCAGCGCCTGAAACCGCCGCTCGTCGTCGGTGACGATGTAGGCGACCCGCAGTGCCTTGGCCTTGCGCGCGGCTTTGAGAAAATCCGTGGCCTTGTCCAACTCGACCAGCAGGCCGTAGGCATCGGCCACATCCCAGCCCGCTGCGGGAAGCTTTTCGATGCGGCGGCCCACGCTCCCCGCGCGCAGCCACAGCAGCGGCGCGATGCGCGCAAACGCGGTCTGGTAATTCACAGCGAGCGGTGTTTCGTAGGTCAGCGTGAAAAACTCGGCGTTCTCCTCGAAGCCGTCGGCCATCGGAAATTCGTCGGTGAACTTGTAGTCGCCCTTGATCGGCTGGCCGTCCGGGGTTTTGCCGGTGATCGCGGCCTCCACGCGCGGCTTGGTGATGTGGTCGCAGATGCCGAGCTTTTCCCATTCGGCGTCGCCGGGGCGCAGCCCTTTCTCGCGCAGGGATTTTTGTTCGTCGGCTGCGACTTCGTTGTTGGTCACGCTGATGCATTGACGCCTGCCTCCGTCCTGCTTGTTCAGCCGCATCACGGCATGGTTCGTCGTGCCGGAACCGGAGAAGAAATCCAGAATGATTGCTTCCGGCTTGTTAGCGACAAAGAAGCGCAGCGCATCTTCCACCGCGTAGAGCGACTTTGGAAATGGAAATCGACGATCCAGAAGGAGTGCACGAATAATGCTGCTTCCGTGGTGCCCGGCATCATGCGACCCGATGCGCCACACATCAGTAGGCACGAAGGTGGCAGAGTAGTCCGAATCATCGGTGATCACAGAGCCATCAGACCGACGGCCCATAACCTTGAATTCACCACGTGCCACCTTCTGGCGTTCTCCTCTCTTTAGGTAGTAGATAGTTGTGTCACTATCACGCCAACGCCCAAGGCGAGCAGAACCTTCAGCGATAAGCTCGCGGAAGCTCTCAGCACTAACTTGCCAGTTGCCCTCTTGTCCGTTTCTTCGAATCGGCCACACGGCATGACAGCCGTCCGGTGCATCCAACTTTCTCCAATCGTCTCCTCGGTAGGCCTCTCCAACCGAGTGGAAGCAAGGGCCATCATCGGCGATACTGATGAAAACTGGGTAGAACTGATTTGGACTATCAGAGCGAAGAACGTTAGTCCCGGTTCGAATCAATGGATTCCAGAGCAGGTTGTATTTGCTCCTCCGACCGACTGGATTCCATTCGTCACCAAGCGGCAGAGGTACGGCTTCACTGGCTCCACACTGAACGACGAAAATATACTCAGCAGCGCGCCCAAATGTCCCGCGCCGAGATACTCCAGCATTGTTGATCGAACTCGTCACCATCTGAATCCGCGCCTCCGGAAACACCTGTTCCAGCAGCAACCCCAGCCGGAGATATTCCTTCTCGTCAATCGTGACAATCAGCACCGAGTCCGCCGGATTCAGCAACTCCTTGGCCAGTTTCAACCGCCGCTCCATCATCGCGAGCCACTTGCTGTGGCGATACAGGTCCTCGCCCTCGACGTAATCGTTGTTGTATTTCCAGTCCTTCGCGCCGGTGTTGTAGGGTGGGTCGATGTAGATGGCATCCACCTTGCCGCGGTGCGTCCAGGTCAGGGCTTTCAGAGCATGGTAGTTCTCGCCATTGATGACCGTGTGGAACGGCTTGTCGCCGCCGCGCGAAACTTTTCCCGTGGAGACAAGGCCCGGATAGATGATGTCGCGGAATTCCGCGACGACGACCAGGTCGTCCAGCGGCACGGTCTGCGATTCGGCTTTGGCCGCGTCCAGCAATTCCAGATCGGCCGTCTTCTTCGCCCTATGGATCGCCTTCACCTGCCAGAGCCGCTGGTCTCCCCTGGCGGTCGAGCCGCGTGGCGGGAGCACGCGCACCTTGTCGCCCCGGCGCACCGGGCGCTGCGGCAACTCCACGGCTTCCGGCCTGTGCCGCTCGAAATTCAGGCCAAAGGCGAGCCGCGACGACAGCACCCGGAACTCGCGCTCCACGTCGGCACCGAGCTGCGGGTCTTTGGCCTTGGCCTTCGCAATCAGATCAGTCAATCGGGACACTGGCTCTCCTTGAATGTGTTTCTTTGATGAAATCGAATGGTCTCTCGTTGCATACGCGAGCGAGAGCCGAGGATCTGGTCGGGCACTGCATGAGGAGACAGTATAGCCGTTCCGGCGCTGACGGGCGAGAGGATTCCGGGGAGAATTCACGGCCCGCGCCAGAACGGCTCATGCCGTCCGCGAGACCCCCGAGCATGATTTCATTGACGGAACCCTCGCCATGAACAACCTTTTCCACATCACGGGATCACAAATATGAGCGTCCTCACACAACGGCTACTCACAGAAATCGAGTCCGCCCCGGAGCCGGTTCAGGCCGAGGTGCTCGACTTTGTTCTGTTTGTGAAGGCCAGGCACCCCGGCGCGCCCATCGGGAAGACTCCGGGAGTTTGCGGCGGGGAGGCGTGCATCGGGAATACCCGCATCGCCGTCTGGATGCTTGAGGATGCCCGTCGGCAGGGGGCGAGCGAGGAGGAGTTGCTTCAGGACTACCCCGGCCTCCGCTCCGCCGATCTCGACACCGCATGGGCCTATGCCAAGGAGCATCCGGCGGAAATCGAAAATGCGATCCAGGCCAACCTCGTCGCGTGATGGCCCGGTTCTACTCGAACGAAAACTTTCCGTTCCGCGCCGTTGTGTGTCTTCGGGCACTCGGGCATGACGTGCTGACTTCGCTGGAAGCTGGTCGCGCCAACCAGAGAATCCCCGACGCCGAGGTGCTCCGATTCGCCACGGAACAAGGCCGGGCGATCCTCACGCTCAACCGCCTGGATTTCTTCCGGCTGCACCGGGACGTGGATGGACGCCATGCGGGCATCATCGCCTGCACACAGAATCGCGATTCCGCCGCTCTCGCCCAACGGATCCATCAGGCCATCGAAGCCGACTCGGACCTGAACGGCAAGCTGATCCGCATCGTGCGATGAGGCGAACTTCGGTCACTCAACCGCCATCTTCGCTTTCAGCGTAGCGATCAATTCCCCCAATGCCGGGCGGGTGTCCACGTTGCGCGGAGTCCAGGCGAGGCAGAGGGTGAAGCGGTCGGGAAGCGGGAGGCGGTGTAGGCGCTGGCCTTGCAGGGAGGAAAGCGCGGTATCGGGCAGCACGGCGGCGCACATGCCAGCACGAACGGCCTCGGCGGCTTGGAGATAGGAAGTGCAGGCCAACGTGACGCGGAAAGGCCGGGCACCGGCCATTCGCTCGATCTTCTCGCGCATCCACCCGCCAATCGGGAGTGCCATCGGCACGGTCGCCAAGGCATCGCCGACCGACTTTGGTGCCTTCTTGGCGATAGATACCGGGATGAAGAGCGAATGTCCGATCTCGCCAAGAACCGCGTGCTTGAGACCCGGCGCAAGGGCATCCTTCCGCACGAACGCCACGTCGTAGGTGCCCTCCCGCGTCCCGGCGACCATTTCCCGAGTTTGCTCGTGGAAAATCTCAAACTTCACATTCGGCTGGGCATCGGCAACGGTTTTCAGCCTCGGCAGGAGGAGCCATTGCGCGATGCTGTTAGACGCGACAATCCGCACACTCCATTCACGCCCCCGGCACCGGGCGGCATAATCGGCCAGTCCATTGAAGTTCTGGCGTCCGATGGCCGCGAGTTCCCGCCCGGCCTCCGTGATTTCCAGCCCCCGGCCCTTCCGGCGGACCAGTTCAACGCCGAAGAACGATTCCAGTTCGCGGATCTGCCGACTCATCAGCGACTGGCGGGACGAATCCCCCTTCTCGACGACAGCAGCGATGGATCCGGCATCTGCGACCGCGCAGAAGTTCGCGAGACGGTCCATCGAGAATCCGGACTGGGAGAGAAAAGACGAAACCATAACTATGGAGTCATATTATGTGCGAATTCAGCAATATGCAAGTTTTGCCTTCCGGCCTACGGTGAGGACGTGAAAGAGAACGACATCGAAACGAACGGGAGCGCGAAGGGGGGCGCGATAATTTCCTACCTGGCCGAAAATACTGGTTGTCAGAATCTGGGCTCATTCGTATCGGGTGGTGTGAACAAGGAACTGGAAATCGGGCGAGGATGTAAATTATTGGGGTTGGCTGGAGAAGCGAAGGCAGAATTTGAGAAAGTTCCCGCTTCGGATCCCGATTGCGATCTGGCACGAGCGGAACTGATGACGCTCTTGAATCACTGGGATGTCACCGAACAAGACCGCAAAGCCGACGAGGGACTGAGACTCATCCGCTCCGGGAGCAGGTTGCCAATTTTGATCAACGAAACGGCTCTCAGGCTACAATTTGCAGGGCGAGTTGACGAGGCATACGACCTCACTCGGGAAATGACAAGATTCCTCGATTCGGATGCGGCAGATAACTACGGCATGGCGTGCTACGCTTCCCAGATCGAAAAATGGAAAGAGGCGGCTGAGGCAATGCTCTCAGGACTTCAGAAAGATCCGGATCTCACGAGCGACTTTAAGCGGATGTTTTCCGACCTTGATTTGGAGCTGCTTTACCACCATGCCGCAGAGGGGAAGATGGACATCGAAACGGCGTATGTTCTCGCGGATCCCCTGTTTGCAGCCGCTCTGTCCAAGTTGGCCGGGTGTGAACTCGATTTTGACGGCATCCTCCTGAGGGAATTACCGTGGCAATGGCTTGAGTTCGTGAAGCAAGACCTTGTGCAAGGAGTTTACTTCCTCTCACCGCAAGCCCCTCATGATGTGCAAACGCAATTCAGGGCGTGGCTCCTTGCCTTGTCCGAGCGGATTGCCTCTAGGGCACGGCGCGGCATCGAGCGGGCTCAGAAAATGATCGTGGAGTTGCAGTTCGGTTCCTCCACAGGCGGTGCATTTGTAATCGTTAATCCCAAAGATGTGCGAAGGGTGACACCCCCTGCTGAGAAATGGCGTGCCTCTACTGAAGGATGGCGCGTCATGGTGTCCGATAACTTCGACTTCATGGACGAGGACGAGCCGGCCAGTTGCCATGGCTCGTATTCGACTTACGAGGAGGCTCTTGCCGAGGCAAAAGGGATCGTTGAAGCCTCCATCAGGAACTCACAGGGATCGACAGCCGATGAAATCTACGACCATTACATGAGCTTCGGAGATGATGCGTTTATTCTTGCTCCGGCAGGAACCAAGCAGCCGGAGCCGCTTTTCTCCTCATGGAATTACGCCAAGGAGCTCACTGGGATAGTCGCGAAATGACAATCTCATCAACTGAGTGCCCAACCGGAGGCCACGCAATGACCGACATGCAGAAAACTTTCTGAGGAAACTATGAAAAAACCGACTGACGAAACCCGCTCTCAAACGTATGAGGAGATGGCATGAGAGATCGGAAAAAACCAGAGAACGAGCCAGCGGCGGGCGAAGCCACCAAAGACATGCAATCCTACGACATCATCGGCGACATCCACGGGCACGCGGACGAACTCCGCGCGCTGCTCGCCAGCCTCGGCTACCGGAACGGCAGGGACGCCTACTGCCACCCCGAGGGGCGGAAAGTCATCTTTCTCGGCGACTTCATTGATCGCGGCCCGAAGATCCGGGAGGTTCTGGAAACCGTGCGGGCGATGGTCGACGCCGGCCAGGCACTGGCAATCCTCGGAAACCACGAGGTCAACGCGATGCGGTATGGGACCATCGGCAGCGATGGCGGGCCGCTCCGGCCGCACACTCCAAATAATACAATCCAGCATAAAAAGACCCTGGATGAATTTCGCGACCCGGCGGAGTGGGCGCTCTGGCTCAAATGGTTTGCCGGCCTGCCTTTTTGCCTCGATCTTGGCGGCTTGCGTGCGGTTCATGCCTGCTGGGATGCTGAAAATCTCCGCGAGTTGAGCGGCATCGGGCGGCTTGAGGGACCGGTGCTCGAAAAATTCAGCCGAAAGGGCACGCCCGAATACGACGCCATCAGTCTGATTATCAATGGTCCGGAAGCCGAACTTCCGGAGGGATATCAGCACGAGACGGCGGACGGAAGGACCCGCACCGAGTTCCGGGTGAAATGGTGGTTGGACATTGCCGGGCTGAACTGCCGTCAGGCCATCTTCCCGGGGAATCCCGCAATCCCGGAGCTTCCTCCGCATGATATCCCCAAGACCGGATATCCGCAGAACACACCGCCCACCTTCTTCGGGCACTACGCGCTGAAAAGCGGAACACCGGCACCTATCCGCCCAAACCTGGCCTGCCTCGACTACGGCACCGGCAAAGGGGGCTTCCTGTGCGCCTACCGGTGGGATGGGGAAAAGGAAATCGATCCGGGGAAATTTGTCACCGCACCCGAGGAGGACGAGAAATGAAGAGCATCCGATTTCTTCGCCACGCCGAGAGCGCGGCCAATGCAGGGCTGCCGACATCAGATCCCAATGAAATACCTCTCACAGATAAGGGCAAAGCGGCGGCGGAACTCGCAGCACTCGAATACGACGGGCCAACCCCGGAACTGATCGTGGTGTCGCCATACCTCCGGGCGAAGCAAACGGCGGTTCCATTCATTGCGAGGTTTCCAGAGGCGAAGGTGGAAACATGGCCCGTTTATGAATTCACCTACATCAGCCCCGAACGCTGTGTCAAAACGACATTTGCCAAGCGTAGGCCGATGGTCGAAGACTACTGGCGCAAGGCTTCTACGGATTATGTGGATGGCCCGCGAGCGGAATCTTTTGAGGAATTCATCGCACGAGTGAAGGACGCCGTAGCCAAACTGCTCGCTCGCGAGGAGAAGAGCATTCTCGTGGTGAGCCACGAAACTTTCATACTGGCGGTTCAGTTTTACGAACAGCCGACCGAGAACCCATCAAACCGAGATTCGATGTGCGGGTTCCACCATTTCATTCTGGACTGGTGGGTGGATAACCTTGGGTTTTGGGATTTCAAAGACTTCAGCCAATGGGCGTGCAATTCCGAAAGCGCACAATTTTCAAACACGAAGGATGCGGCAAAATGAAAACCGAATTCTCAGGCTGGAGCCCCGAGAAGGCTGATGCTCCGTTGCGAATCACCATTGAGATCGAAGGCCGTGCAGCCCGCGTGCTTCGAGCAATCTCCCATTTGACCGGTCTCCCTGTCGAAAAAGTTGCCGATAGAGAACTCGCTTCTGCCACGGCTTACTCGCACAAGGTCGGGGATTTCTTCCCCCATGTCGTGGAAGACATTCTCGACGATCCCGACCCGACCACGGTCGGGCGATTTGCCGAGGCGCTCAGAGCATTCCGTGATGCCGGGCACGTCCAAGGATTTAAGGATTACGAACTCGACCTGCTTTCCGAGCAGGCCCGTGGGGAGATTGACGAGGATACGGCAGGGCTTCTCAAAAATGCCGCCGAAATCATGCAGGTGGCACACTGACCTATGGAATTCCCCGACCCATGGCACCGATACGCGCCCGAAGACTGGCCGAGGCTTGCGAAGGCGATTCGTCGCCTCAACTCCATGCGTCGCCGGAAGGGGCTCCCGTCACTTGACCCACGCCCGCCGATGCTGGCCCCGCGCCTACGGCCGGTCTATGTGAGGTATGCCCATGCGTGCATTTCCGCCAGCGCCGAGGAGGCTGAACAGTGAAAACGATACTGCGGACAAAAAGCCAGCCGCGGTTGCCGGGCTTCACCGAGCCCAGCCGGAAGTGCGCAACTGCCGGGAAAAATCCTTCGGGTAGAGCGCAGGAATCGGGACCTGCAATGCCGCCGCAATCGCGAAAATCTCGACATCGGTCGCGCTGCGGATTTGCGCCTCAATCTTCGCCAGCGTGCCCCGAGAGATTGCGCAGCCCGCAACCTCGCACTTGGCAGCCAATGCCTCCTGGGTCCAGCCTCGCTTGTAGCGAAGTTGCCGGATCGTCACGCCAACGACATTTTTGGGAAGGGGCTGCTCCATTACGGAGCTTGACTCTATGATCAGCAAAGGGCTGTATTGCTCCGTTATAGAGCACGTTTCCAACTGCGGGCATCATCATGCGCCCCCTCCTTCCGAGGCGAATCCGCCTTTGAGTCTCCCCCCGCAAATGACCCATGTCATTTATTTTGATGAAAACCGAAAAAACACACTGACGGGAGCCAGTCTCAAAAGTATTGGCCAGATATAATGAAACTATTCCAATTCCAATTTTACTGCCCTTCGTGCAAGACCCGCCTTCAATCGGAGCCCAGCGCTTCCGGAACGGCGTCACATTGCCCCGTCTGCAAATATGGGATCACCGTTCCGGCGGCACCACCGAGGCCGATTGGAGGGTGGCTGGAGTTGGTTACATGGTCCTATGTTTCGATCTTTTGTGGATACATGGTCACTGTTATTGGCTTGTCTGTATTTGCAGATAATTTTCTCTTTGGGATCTGGCTCGCCTTTACTGCGGCGGTTATTTACTCGCCATCTTTGATTGTTCCCGGCATCGGAGCATGGGCGATGTGGAAAAAGAAGCGCTGGTTTCGTTGGTATTTCCCCGCGTCATGCTGGTTGATTCCTGTCTTAATATTGGCCGCGATCTTGTTCAGTGGAAAATCTGAATTCTTCTTACTCTTTGTCATTTTCTCGGTGGTTCCTAT
>Ga0194054_10000546_pt1 | contig 18717 bp, 16 predicted proteins | sample SepL2210m_MetaG_FD_163628 | JGI IMG/M metagenome (GOLD analysis project Ga0194054, IMG submission 163628) | Anoxic zone freshwater microbial communities from boreal shield lake in IISD Experimental Lakes Area, Ontario, Canada - Sep2016-L227-10m | ecosystem: Environmental > Aquatic > Freshwater... | reverse complement strand
GGCCGGGCTGGCGGGCCGCGCCGGAACCCTTGATGGCGCAGGCACTGACGCCCGGTTCAGTGACATGGAGAAGGGCATCGCAGTCGATAGCGCGGGAAATGTGTATGTCGCCGACGCCTGGAACCATACCATCCGCAGAATGACACCGGCAGGAGAGGTGCTGACTTTGGCCGGGTCTTTCCATAAGGGCAGCAATGACGGCGCGGGAACTAATGCGGGGTTTTTCAAACCCTGCGGCATCGCGGTTTATGCTGCCGGCGTTGTTTATGTCGCGGACACTTTCAACCACACGATACGAAAGATTACACCTGAGGGACTGGTGAGCACGTTGGCCGGAACCGCTGGGACGGCTGGCAGCGCTGACGGCGCCGGGAGCAACGCGCTATTCGACCATCCTCGAGGAATCGCGCTGGACGACGCAGGCAACGTCTATGTGGCGGACACAGGTAATCGATCTCTCCGAAAGCTCACGCCGGCAGGAGTTGTGACCACACTGGCGGGAAAATCGTTGATCCGTCCGCACTAAATGCAGACCATTTGCGTCGCCTTGTCCAAGGAGCAGTATGTCAGGGACTGGGCGCGGCGCATCAACGCTTGTCGAATGAATGGTTTGCCCTTCGTGGGCTGCTGAGCTTGAAGGCAGAACACGAATGGACGCGGACAATCGTGACTACGAACCCACTGACTGGAGAGCCGGATGCGTCAGGTTGAGCAGTCTTCCACGCGCCGCGGTGTTTTGCAAGTCCGTCGAGGCAGTCCAGCGAGGCAAGTTTGTGATGGACGGAAGCCGGGGAAAGGATAACGTTTGGCTGCAGCCATTCATTGATTTTATGCCAGGTGTCGCCAGTATAAACAGCTCCGGCAATTCTGATCTCGCCCGGGACGCGGCGACGAAGGAAAGCGCCGAAGTGCTGCAGATACTGGGCACGACCGTAGCTGGCCTGACCGAGGAGGAGGCAGCGGCACGGTTGGAGCAATACGGCCCCAACCAGGTCGCAAGAGAGAAACACGAAGGCTGGCCGCAGCGGCTTTACATTGCCGCCCGCAACCCGCTGGTAATTCTCCTGACGGTCCTTGCCATCCTGTCTTTCGCCACTGGCGATTTCCGGGCGGGTTCGATGATGTTGCTGATGGTTGCGTTAGGGGTCTCCCTCCGGTTCGTCCAGGAGACGCGTGCCAACACGGCGGCCGCCAAGCTCAAGGCGATGATCAGCGTCACCGCCACGGTCGTGCGGGACGGTCAGTCAAAGGAAATCCCTCTGCAGGGCCTCGTGCCTGGGGACATCGTGAAACTGTCAGCCGGGGATATGGTTCCCGGCGATGTCCGGCTCCTCTCGGCGAAAGACCTGTTCGTCATTCAAGCGACGCTGACCGGCGAATCGATGCCGGTGGAAAAGACCGACGGTCGTGACCTCCGCGAGAGCGTCTCAACCATCGAGCGCTCGAACACCTGCTTCCTGGGGACCAGCGTCGAGAGCGGGTCCGCCACGGCGGTAATTGTCACGACCGGCACGCAGACGTATTTTGGCAAAGTGGCGCGCAGCCTGGCCGGCCAGCAGACCGAGACGGCGTTTGAGCGTGGGGTGAAGAAGTTCACATGGCTGATGATTCGCTTCATGGTAGTGATGGTGCCGTTGGTCTTCGTCATCAACGGCATCACCAAGCGCGATTGGCACGAGGCGTTTTTCTTCTCGCTGGCGGTGGCGGTCGGGTTGACACCGGAGATGCTGCCGATGATCGTTTCGGTGTGCCTGTCCAAAGGGGCAATGGCGATGTCCAGAAAGAAGGTCATCGTGAAGCGGCTCAACTCGATCCAGAACTTCGGCGCCATGAATGTGCTCTGCACCGACAAGACCGGCACACTGACCATGGACCACGTCATCCTGGAGCTCTATTGCGATGTTTTCAAGAACGAGAACAAAGAGGTGCTGCGCGATGCCTACCTAATCAGCTACTTCCAAACCGGCCTCAAGAACGTCCTCGATCGCGCCGTGCTGCAGCACCAGGACCTGCATCGCGAGCTCTCGCTGGACCAATACACCAAGGTGGACGAAATCCCGTTTGACTTTTCGCGGCGGATGATGTCAGTGGCGGTCGAGGGCCCCAACGCCGAACGTCAACTCTTGACCAAAGGCGCTCCCGAGGCCGTGTTCAGCAGATGCACCCACTTTGAAAGCGACGGGGAGGTTTTCCCGATGGAACCGATCCTCGTCGGCAACCTGATTGAGCAAGTCAACGATCTGAGCGAGGATGGTTTCCGTGTGCTCGCGGTCGCGACCAAGAAGGTGGATAAACGGGCAGCTTACTCGAAGGCGGACGAGTGCGAACTGGTTCTGACCGGCTATCTGGCCTTTCTCGACCCGCCGAAGGACACGGCGGCCAAGGCCATCACCGTGTTGCGCCAGCAGGGAGTTACCGTCAAAGTGCTAACCGGCGATAATGACCTGGTCACCCGGAAGGTATGCACTGAAGTCGGCATCAGCGCGGAGAAAATCGTGCTCGGCAGCCAGGTCGAGACCATGTCCGATCCGCAACTGGCTGAAGCGGTCGAGGCCACCGACGTTTTCGCCCGCCTCTCCCCGGCGCACAAGCAGCGCATCGTGCAGGCCCTCCAGCGCAAAGGCCACGTCGTCGGGTTCATGGGAGACGGCATCAATGATGCCCCGGCTCTGCGGGCGGCGGATGTGGGCATCTCTGTGGATAACGCCGTGGATATCGCCAAGGAATCGGCCGATGTTATCCTGCTGGAGAAGAGCCTGATGGTGCTGGAAGAAGGGGTGCTTGAAGGCCGCAAGGTTTTCGTCAATATCCTCAAATACGTTCGCATGGGCGCCAGCTCGAACTTTGGCAACATGTTCAGCGTCATCGGCGCCAGTGCCTGGCTGCCCTACGTGCCCATGCTTCCCATCCAGGTTCTGACCAATAACCTGCTCTACGATTTCTCGCAGGTGCCCATCCCCACCGACAACGTCGGCTCCCAGCAGACCGCCAAGCCGCGGCCGTGGAACATGGGGGAGATTGCCAAATTCATCGTGTTTATCGGTCCCATCAGCTCGATATTCGATTACACAACCTACGCCGTCATGTGGTTTGTGTTCAGATGCAGCCAGGCAGGCCTGACGCCGCCGCCCGATATCGCTTACCGGTTCGTCAACGTTTCGGTGAATAATTCTTACGCCGCTGCGCTGTTCCACACCGGCTGGTTCGTCGAATCGTTGATGACCCAGACGCTCATCATCCACGTCATCCGCACCAACCTGCTTCCGTTCATCCAATCACGCGCCAGTTGGCAGCTTACGATGACGACTCTGCTCATCATTGCTTTCGGAGCATGGCTGCCGTATTCCCCGCTGGCCAGCGCCTTGGGCTTCGTGCCATTGCCACCGCTTTACTGGCTCTTTCTGGCCGCCACCTTGCTTTGCTACGTCGGCCTGACCCAGGTCGTCAAGATGTGGCTGATCCGCAAGGCATGGGTTTGAGGCAATCCGGATAAAGAAAACTCGATGATCAACCTGGCTGGATGGCCAGCGCATTGCGGTATTGAGGACTGGACTTGCCGCCGGCCAGATCGGCGCGTGGACCCGGCTCGTCCGCCGCCGGCCCTTCGCTGCGGGCCGGTGAGAAGCTACCCGAGCTGCGAATAGGCCATCGTGGTCAGGCAAGCTTGCGCGTGCTTGGAGAGGCCCGTAAAAACCATGGAGACATGATAGCCCGTGTGTTTATTGCCGGTGCAGGCAATTACAACGCCGGTGCAATGGAACCGGCCGCCGACACCCGGAGATTGCAGAGTCATCGTCATCTCCGTCCATGCCGCGAAGGGCGCGGTACTGCGAAATTCGATACCATTCTTATGGAGGACGACTGAGTTGGGAGAAAGGGAGAGGCGTGTTTGCCGCGCTTCGACGGTGACTTGTTGCAGCGACCCGGTGCTTTGAATTGTTCTAGCGCTCATATAGCACCATCAGAATAACACACTTCACAAATCCGTCAAATTAGACTCATCCACCAGTCGGATAAGCTTTGCCAATGACTGAGGAGACTGCAGCCCATGATCTACCATTCGATGACCGCAGCACCCCAGGTCAGGCCGGCGCCGAACACCACCATCAAGATCAAGTCGCCACGCTGGACGCGTCCCGAAGCCACGGCTTCGTCCAGAGCGATTGCCACGGAAGCGGCGGAGGTGTTCCCGTATTTGTGGAGGTTGACGAAGAGTTGCTCGGGTTTGGCGCCGAGGCGTTTGCAGACGGCATCAACAATGCGGCGGTTGGCCTGGTGCGGAATGATGCACTTGATGCGGGAAATATCGAGTTCGCAGCGGCGCAAGGCTTCCGTTGCTGCCGTCTGCATCGCCTGCACGGCGCTCTTGAAGGTCTCCTTGCCTTCCATGCGCAGGTAATGCATGCCCGAGGCCACCGATTCAGCCGTGGCTGGGCAACGGCTGCCGCCGCCGGCCATGAAGAGCAGATCGGCTTTCCGGCCGTCGGCGCCCATCACGGCCGTCAGCAGGCCATGTGCGTTCGGGCGGTTCTGCAGCACCGCCGCGCCGGCACCGTCACCGAAGAGCACACAAGTATTCCGGTCCTTCCAATCCACAATCGAAGAGAGCTTCTCGGCGCCGATCACCAGCACCGCGTCGTAGGTGCGGGACATGATGAACTGTTGCGCGATTTCCAGCCCGTAAATAAACCCCGAACAGGCCGCTTCGAGGTCGAAAGCCGCGGCGCGGTGCGCGCCGATTTTTTGCTGCACGAGGCAGGCGGTGGAGGGAAACGGCATGTCCGGCGTGATGGTCGCCACGATGATGAGGTCGATCTGCTCGGCGGTGACGCCGGCCTGTTGCATGGCGCGGAGGGCCGCGTGTACCGCCAAGTCCGAGGTAAACTCGGTTGTTGCCGCCAACCGGCGTTCCTTGATACCGGTGCGGCTAGTGATCCACTCATCGGAAGTATCGACCATTTTTTCGAGTTCGGCGTTGGTGAGAACTCTGGCCGGCACATAGGAGCCGACTCCGCTGATGGAGCAGGTGCGGCCCTGAAAATTAAACTTGGCTCGCGGGTTCTTGAACTTGGGATTCGATGGGAGGCTCATGCTGGCACAGGCTTGGAATCGAGCGTTTCGGCAGCGTTCAGCCGTTCATTGGCTCGCGCGATTTCCTGGGCGATGATTTGGTTGACATCATGTTGAAGATACTCGGTGGTGACACGGATGGCACTGGCGACGGCGCGTTCACGGGCCGAGCCGTGGGCTTTCATCACCGCGCCGTTGAAACCGAGCAGCGGAGCACCGCAAGAACCTTCGGGATCCATGCGACGCTTGAGGGCGCGAAAAGCGTTTTTGGCCAGCAGCGCGCCCAGTTGGCGTCGGGGATTTACCGTCAGCTCGCTCTTGAGCAGCGAGAACATCGCCAGCGCCAGGCTTTCGCACGTCTTCAAAACAATGTTGCCCACAAATCCATCGCAAACGACGACATCAACACGGTTCTGGAACAAGTCGTGGCCTTCCACATTGCCGATGAAATTGAGGTCAAGGTGCTTGCAGAGCTTGAACGCTCCGAGCGTCAGTTCGTTGCCTTTGCTGTCTTCCGTCCCGATGCTGAGAATTCCGACCCGCGGGTTCTTGTAGCCCAGGACTTCGCGGGCATAGATATTGCCCATCACGGCGTATTGCGCCAGGTGCATGGGTTTGCACTCGATGTTTGCTCCCGAGTCCAGCAGCACAAATCCCTGGTCTGGCGTGGGAATCACGGTGGCGATTCCACCCCGGTCCACGCCGGGTATTCGACCAAGCTTGAACGTGGCGGCGGCAAAAATCCCGCCGGTGTTGCCCAGGGAGATCATCGCGTCGGCGTCACCCTGGTGGACCAAATCGACTGCGCGCGCGATCGAGCAGTCCTTCTTCTTGCGGAGCGCGGCGGCGGGTTTATCCGCCATCGTCAACACCTCGCTGGCATGGACGACGCGCACGCGATGGTCACGAAACCCGCGTTTAGGCAGGGCGGCATGAATTTCCGAGCGGTTGCCGACCAGGAAAAGGGCGGTAATTCTCCGATCGGCCTGGAGAGCCCGGTTGGCGCCTTCGATGACGACCCCGCACCCGTGGTCGCCACCCATGACATCCACTGCAATTCGCATAAAAGGACCGATCGCGGGAAGGGTCCGTCTGCGCGCCCGGGACGCGATCAGGCACCCGCTGTCACTGTGATGACCTGGCGTCCCTTGTAGTACCCGCAGGCAGGACAAACCCGGTGCGGCACATACGGCGCCGCACATTGGGGACATGTGCTGAGTTGCGGCAAGGTCAGCGCGCTATTATACGCGCGACGCATGCGTTGACGACTTTTCGACGGCTTTCGCTTTGGGACACCCATAAATCAAATAAGGTTACAATTTCAGTTTGTTTAACTCAGCCCAAGCTGGCGAACCGACTCCGGCCTTGCTTTTGGTGCTTTTTACTTTGCCAAGGACCGTTTTTGGCAAACCAAGGCATTCCGGCTTACAAAGCGGATGCCGCGGAAACTCCAACAGAATATCTTCCCGCACGTAAGGCGTCAAGTCCACACAATCATTAACCACCGGCGCCTGTTCCTCGCCTTCCAGCGGGACATGGCAGGCCCATTCCTTGAGTTCCAGTGGATAGTGGAAGGGTTTGAGGCAGCGCACACACTCGCAATCCAGCACCAAATGCAGGCGGCCCTGCACTAGCAGCCCGCCTTCAAACTTTTGGACCTCCAAATCATGCTGCAAGGGGTGGGTGACATGGATTACCTCGTCCCGGGTTTCGATGTTCAGTTCTGCGACGGACAATTCACCGTGCAAACGCGCGTTGTGCGTCTCCAAATGGCGCAAATTTACGACTAATGCCATAAAATTTTCCTCTAAGCCGGTTTGTGGCTGAACTTGCCGGCCAGGGCCGTCCGCACGTGCGCCGGCACAAACGCGCTGACGTCGCCTCCCAGTTGAGCCATCTCCTTCACGATCCGAGAACTCAGAAAGGTGTAAGTATCCTTTGGCATCATAAAAATCGTTTCGATTCGTTCGTTCAGTTTACGATTCATCAAGGCGAGCTGAAATTCAAATTCAAAGTCAGATACCGCGCGCAAACCCCGCACCACCGCCTGAGCCGAGCGTTGTTCGACGTAATTCACCAGCAAGCCGTCGAATGAATCCGCCTCGACACTTGGCAAGTGCCGGACTGCGCGCGCGACCATCTGCACCCGCTTTTCCAGTGTGAAGAGCGGATGTTTGCTCTCGCTGCGCGCCACCGCCACGATTACGCGGTCGAACAACTTCGCGGCCCGCTGGAGCACATCGAGATGTCCATTCGTAATGGGATCGAAACTTCCCGGATATATCGCCGTTCGCATGGCGCCAAATCTAGCAGGTGGGCTGCCGATGACGAGAATGAAAAATCCTGGACCCATCGTCAAGCATGGGGATTCAAGAAACCGTAGCCGCCGACGGAAGTCGGCGCTGATCTCCGTAAATTCGAGAAAGTGCGCCGACTTCCGTCGGCGGCTACGGTTTCTTGAATCCACCCTGCCACCCGCCGTATTGCGGATGGTCGAGAGTTGACACTCTCTGGTGGCATGGATTAACTCTAACAGTATGAAAATTCTCTCTGTGGCGGCGGTGTTCGCTCTGATTACGGCCAGTACGACTGGCGCCAGCGGCGCTGATTGGTTTCGCTGGCGCGGGCCAGACCTGAACGGCATTTCGCAGGAAACCGGTTGGCAGGCCCAGTGGTCCGCTCAGGGGCCAAAGCAGCTTTGGAAGGCCTCGGTCGGCATCGGTTTCTCGTCCTTTTCAGTTAGCAACGGGCGGGTTTATACAACGGGCAACTCGAACAATACCGACACGGTTTATTGTTTTGATGCCGACAGCGGCAAGATCGTCTGGAAGCACTCCTACCCCTGCCCGCTCGATGCGAAATACTTTGAAGGCGGAACCGCCGCGACACCGACCGTGGATGGCGACCGGGTCTATACTTTTAGCCGCCGAGGCCATTTATTTTGTCTCGGCGCGGCGGACGGAACGGTTATCTGGTCGAAGAACCTCAATGATGAATTGGGCGCTGAGATTCCGACCTGGGGTTTTGCCAGTTCGGCGCTGGTCGAAGGGGATCTGGTGATTCTCAATGCGGGCGGCGCCGGTGCCGCTTTCGACAAAAAGACCGGAAAGGCCGTTTGGAATTCAGGCAAAACTGTCGGCGGCTACGCCACGGCCGTCCTGCTGAATACTGGTCAGGAACGGGCGGTGGCCATTTTTGCCGCCCAATCGCTTGTTGCGGTTAGGGCTGCCGACGGTCGTGAATTGTGGCGCTATCCCTGGAAGACCGATTACGATGTCAACGCCGCCGACCCGATCATCTCCGCCGACCGGGTATTTATCTCCTCTGGCTACAACCACGGCGCGACGGTGGTCAAAATCAACGGTTCGCAGCCGGAGAAGGTTTGGGAAAACAAGAACATGCGCAACCATTTCAACAGTTGCGTCCTGTGGCAACAGTACCTTTACGGAGCGGATGAGAGCGAACTTCGCTGCCTCTCCTTGGACACCGGCGAGGTGAAATGGAAGTATCCCCAATTCGGCAAAGGCTCGCTCATGCTGGCGGATGGTAAGATCATTGGGCTGAGTGAAAAGGGCGAACTGATCATCGCCGAAGCCAGCCCTGCGGCCTTCAAACCCATTTCTCGCGCGCAGGTTCTGACCGGCAAATGCTGGACCACCCCGGTGCTGTCCAACGGCCATATCTATTGCCGCAATGCCTCCGGCCAGGTGGTCTGCCTCGATGTCAGCGGGAAGCAGACCGCGCAACGTTAGAGCCGTTGCAGAATTAGACCAAGCCAGCAGTTTCGGGGAACCCGCACATGATGTTCATGCTTTGAACAGCCTGGCCACTGGCGCCTTTGACCAGGTTGTCTTCCGCGCTCATCACGATCAACCGTCCGGTGCGCGGGTCGAGCCGCCACGCGATTTCAATCACATTGGTGCCGACCACATTCTTCGTGTCCGGCAACGATTTGCCCTCGAGCAGGCGCACGAAAGACTCGCGGGCATAGGCGGCCTGGTAGCAGGCATCCAGTTGGTTGATCGTCGTTTGCTGATCACCGGCGATTGAATCGACCGGCGTGAGGTAAAGGGTGGTCAGAATGCCGCGGTTCACGGGAATCAAATGGGGCGTGAATTGGATCGTGACCGGCGTGCCCGCCGCCAGCGAGAGTTCCTGTTCGATTTCCGAGAGGTGCCGATGTTTCGGCAGCCCATAGGGGCGGACACTCTCATTGCACTCGACGAAAAGGTAGTCGAGTTCAGCCTTCCGGCCCGCCCCGCTGACGCCGCTGAGGGAATCGGCGATGATGCCCGTCGGCTTAATCAGCCCCGCCTTCAGCAGCGGCACCGTCGGCAGCAAAATACTGGTGGGATAACAGCCCGGGGAGGCGATGAGTGAAGCCTTCTTGATCTCGTGACGATAAACCTCTGGCAAGCCATAGACCGCCTGTTCCAACAGTTCCGGCGCGGGATGGTCGTGGGCGTAAAAGTCTTTATAGACCGCCGCGCTCTTGACCCTGAAATCCGCACTTAAGTCGATGACCTGGCAACCGAGCTGGAGCAAGGGAATGGCGAATTCCGCCGCAACACCGTGCGGCAGTGCCAGGAACACGATCTGCGCCTGTTTGGCCAGCAGTTCGGCTTTGGGTTCGCTGAATCGCAACCCTTTTGCCCGTGGATGATGGGCGAATTTCGGGAATATCTGTGCGAGGGTTTGCCCGGCGTATTGGCGCGAGGTGACGGCACTGAGCTCCGCCTCCGGGTGTGACAGGAGCAACCGGACCAGTTCTTCGCCGGAATAACCGGACGCGCCCACGATAGCGACTTTTTTCATCGTCAGTAGTCAGTAATCCGTAGTCGGTGATTAATCCAAGGCGCCGCGGCAGCTACGGACTGCTGACCGCCGGCCGCGGGTTCCCAACAAAAAACCCCGCCGGATTGAACCAGCGGGGCGTGGAAATTTACAGCACGATTAACGTTTGCTGTACTGGAAGCGTTTACGCGCGCCCGGCTGGCCGTATTTCTTGCGCTCTTTCATGCGGGAATCGCGAGTCAGCAGGCCCTCGGCTTTCAGCACCGGCCTGAAGTTGGCGTCCACTGTGAGCAAAGCGCGCGCCAGCCCGTGGCGCACGGCGCCGGCCTGACCAGTCGGCCCGCCGCCCGACACAGTGATTTGGGCGTCAAATTTATCCGCCGTGCCCGTCGCGGTCAACGATTGGGCGGCAACCACCCGCAGCGATTCTGTCGGGAAGTAGTTCTCAAACGGACGGCCATTGACCAGAATTTTGCCAGTGCCTGTGGCAAGACGAACTCGCGCCACCGCCGACTTTCGCCGACCGGTGCCGAGGTGATGAGGAAGCTTGGTTTCGGGAAGTTTAATGTCAGACATACCCTGAAGGTTGAATCGTTAAATGAGTTAAATAGGCTATAGGGTGAGCGGCGCGGCGCGCATTACTTTGCCGGTGCCAGCGGTTGGGGCTGTTGCGCTGAATGGGGATGCTGGTCGCCTTTGTACACTTTCAATTTGGTCATCAAAACCCGACCGAGCCGGTTCTTGGGAACCATGCCGCGCACGGCGTGCGTGATGAGCTTCTCGGGATGCCCGGCGCGGACCTGTTCGACCGAACGAAACCTCTCGCCGCCTTTCCACCCGGAATAGCTCATGAACTTCTTATCGGTCTCTTTCTTGCCGGTCACGACGACTTTCTCGGCGTTGATAACCACCACAAAATCCCCGGCGTCAAGGTGTGGGGTATAGACTGGTTTGTTCTTCCCCCGCAATACATTGGCGACTTGTGCCGCCAGACGGCCCAGGACTGCGCCGTTGGCGTCAATCACGTGCCACTTGCGTTGTTCCAAATTCACTTTTGGCAAATGCGTTTTCATCTCAAATTCCGATCAAAGGAGCACACAAACTATCAAACATATCGTCCAAGTCAACAGAACTTTCGAGTTGTTTTTTTAGGAGCCTGTGGCCTAAAGTTACCCCATCGCGGACAAGAAACCATCGAATTTCCTGGTGCGGACGCCAAACCATCGCATTGCGTTGATCGCTTTGCTGGTGGTTGCGCTCGACCAATTGACCAAACAAGTCGTGCTCCGGTTCCTCGGGTACGCTCAGGAGAAGGTGGTTATCGATGGGTTCTTTAGGTTTGTTCATTGGGGAAATACCGGCGCGGCCTGGAGCTTGTTTCGCGGCAACAACGAGGTGCTGGCGGGCGTCGCGCTTGTCGCGCTGGTGGTATTGTTCCTCAGCCGCCATCATTTTGACTCCCGCACCCTCCTGAGCCAGACCGCATTCGGGATGATCTTCGGCGGCATTGTCGGCAATCTGATCGACCGGCTTTGGGCCGGGCATGTGATCGATTTCATTTACTTCTACCTGGATCGCCGGGGCGGCTCGGAAATCGGTTTCCCCGCTTTCAACGTCGCGGACAGCGCCATCTGCACCGGCGTGGGGTTGGTTTTCTTGATTACCTGGCGGAGTGACCATCCCGTCACGCCTGCCGAGACATCACCATCGAAGTGATTCCTTTCGATGTCTCTTGACCGGACTGAAATCCTGACCATCGAATACACCCTCCCATCGGAGCGACTCGACACTTTTCTGCGCGACCGGTTCCCGGCGGTTTCCCGGGGAGCAATTCAGCGGCTGATTCAGGAGGGCCACATCCGGGTCAACGGCCGCTCTGTCAAACCGACCCACACACCGCGCGCGGGCGAGCAAGTCCAGGTTCATTGGCCCGAAGCCCGACCGGCCGAAGCCCAACCGGAGGCGATCCCGCTTGCGGTGTTGTATGAGGACGACGCGCTGCTCGTTTTGAACAAACCGCCCGGATTGGTGGTGCATCCGGCTGCAGGCCACGAAGAACACACGCTTGTCAACGCGTTGCTGCACCATTGCGCCGGACAGTTGAGCGGCATCGGCGGGGTCGCCCGCCCGGGCATCGTCCACCGCCTCGACAAAGAAACCAGCGGCTGCATGGTTGTTGCCAAGAACGACGACACCCACCTGGCGCTCTCCGCCCAGTTCGCCGCTCGGAAAGTGGAGAAGATTTACCTGGCGATCGTGTGCGGCGAAATGCAGCGCGACCAGGGCGAAATCCGCGCCGCCATCGCCCGGCATCCATCCCATCGCAAGCGCATGGCGGTGGACGACAACGCCGGCCGCGAGGCGCACACGAGCTACCGCGTGCTGGAGCGTCTGCGCGGCGCGACCCTGGCCGAGGCCATTCTGCACACGGGCCGCACGCACCAGATCCGGGTGCATTTTCAATTCATCGGCTTCCCGATCGTCGGCGATGCAACCTACGGGAACCGGCAGAACGAGCATTTCACCGATCTGACGCATTACACTGCGCCGCGACAGATGCTTCATGCCGGCCAACTTTCATTTGTCCACCCGCGCACGGGCAATCGCCTGAGTTTCAGTGCTCCGCGCCCGGAGGATTTTCTGGACGCATTGTCGGCCCTGCGCTGAAATGGTGAAATCGTATGAAATCTTTGATGGCTGCTCTTCTTGCGGGTGCGCTGCGCCCGGGGGCTTTGGCGTTGCTGGTTATCGTGTCAGGCTTTTTGCCCGGGCCGCCCTTGCGGGCCGAACCATCCGCCGGTGACGTAATAGACGATTGCCAATATCCGACGGATGCCGCGGCAGCGGCGGCCTGGCAACCGATGGCTGGCACAGCGAAGGCTCAGATCGCAACGCTTGCGGACCACAAGGCGCTGCGGCTGTCGTGCAATTTCTCGAGCGCCAGGATCGAGCGCGCTTCCTGGGATCGCCAGGTGAAGCTCGACCTCGCTGCCAACCGCGGTGTGCAATTCAAGGTGCTGTGCCGCGATCCCTCTCCGGTATCCTACTTCAGCATTTACTTCCAGAGCGGCGAGGGTTGGTACCAAGCAGCGTTCTTCCCTGAATCCGCCGCCGGCTGGAACACGATCTCGATCGATAAGACCGAGATGACGCCGGAAGGTAACCCTGGCGGCTGGAGTCAGATCCAGACCATCCGTATCTCGGCCTGGCGCGGGAATGATGTCAGCACTGAGTTCTATCTCAGCGACCTTCGCAAGACCGACCCGCTGCGGCCAGCCAGCCCTCGGGAACTGGCGGAAGCCGCCATTTTGGGCATCGGGCAGATCACGAGTTTCGAGACCTATCAGGACGCGACGAACCAAATTGCCAGCCTGAAGGGGCAGAACCCGCGTGTGGCGAAAGCCCTCGCCTCGACCGCCGCCGCGCGCGAGTTGGCCGTAAAGCTGGCCGCTGAGCAGAAATTCCCCGAGGCGACGAAGCAGGCGACAGCCGCGCGCGAGCAACTTCTCACTGCTTTCTGCCTGGCGCAAAAGCCGTTACCCGGCGAGTTTCGCGCGTTCTGGTGCCACAGCGCGTTTGGCGTTCAGGGCTTGGATTGGGACGAGGCCATCCGCCGGCTGGCCGATAACGGGTTTAACGCCATTTTACCCAACATGCTTTGGGGCGGAGCGGCGTTTTACGAGAGCAAAGTCCTGCCCGTCGCGTCCCAGGTGGCCTCGCGAGGCGACCAAATCCGCCAGTGCCTGGCCGCCTGCCGCAAGTACGGCGTGCAAATGCACGTCTGGAAAGTGGATTGGAACCTCGGGTCCGCCGCGCCGAAATATTTCGTGGAGAAAATGCGGCAGATGGGCCGGCTGCAAGTCAGCTCACAAGGCAAGGAGGAACCGTGGCTCTGCCCCTCCGATCCCGAAAATCAGCAATTGGAAATCGCCGCGATGGTCGAGGTCGTCCGCAACTACGATGTGGACGGCATTCACTTCGATTACATCCGCTACCCTGACAACGATCACTGCTTCTGCGCCGGCTGCAAGCAACGGTTTCAGCGCGTAAGCGGCGTGACGGTGACAAACTGGCCCGAGCAGGTCCGCGCCGACGGCCCGCTCCGTCAGCAATGGCTTGATTGGCGGCGCGGCAACATCACGACCGTGGTCAAGTCGGCAAGCGAACAGGCCCGCGCCATCAACCCCAAAATCAAGCTCTCCGCCGCGGTGTTCCCAAACTGGGCGGTGGACCGCGATGGCGTCGGTCAGGACTGGAAACTTTGGTGCGACAAAGGATACCTCGATTTCGTCTGCCCGATGGATTACACACCGAGCAACAACCGCTTCGAGCGGTTGATTACCCAGCAACTCGATTGGGCGGGCCGGACCCCCTGTTACCCGGGCATCGGCGTCAGCGCCTCTTCGTCACATTTGGGAGTGGACCGCGTCATTGATCAGATCAACCTCGCGCGCCGCCACCAGACGCACGGCTTCGTCATCTTTAACTACGGGGTCAAGGAGAGCAACGATCTGCTGCCGCTGTTGGGAATGGGGATAACGGCCAAAGATCTGAACGCGCCACGGCCCTGAAACTGATATCAGGGGTTGTCCGCCCGCCGCCAGTCGGTCCCTGGCGCTCTGTCAGCGCTGCGATTCACGGTCTTTCACCGACGTCGGCAAGCGCATATCGACCGCAAACACCACTTTCTTGTGGCTTATTGTGCAAGTTGTTTTGGCGGCCAGGGCGGTAGCTTCCAACGCTTCCCACGCGCTCAGATCCCACGCGGCAAAACTGTGCCGGTAAAAATGCCACGAATCCGTCGAATACCGCCAGGGTCGCAGGCTGGTCTTGAGCGCCTTCTTGAGGATCGGCTGGATGGAATCCCATTCGCGATCGTTGTAAACGGCGTGTGGCACGAAGCGGGTTTGCTTGAGCATGTCCGCAGTGGGCTGATCTTCGACGTTAATCAAGGGTTCCAAAAGATCGACATCGGTGTGCAGCAGCAGCAGCGGGGGACGAAACGTGGCGCGAATCCGCGTTTGGTTGGTCAGCGCGCAGACCGCATCGAGGAGCGTTGGTGCAGGGTTGGTCAGGTCCGCTTTGGCGGCGCGGAACATGTACCACTCATCCGTTGCGCCTGGCATAAAGACCAAACCCTTCACCGCCGCGTTCGATTGAAATGCGCGCCACAGAACATCCACGCAGTTCGTCCGGTTGAGTTGGGCGACGTTGGCGCGGAGGGGCATCCGGCTGAGGGCGGTTTGCCACGATTCCTCGGCGCACAGGCGGCCGCAGACCAGCCACAGGCAGAGGCAGAGAGCCGAGCGCATGATCAAAGCCCCAGCTTTTTGAACCGACTCTTCACCTCTTTGAAATGAAAGTCGAGCGAGCAGAGCTTTTCGAGCTCCCCCTTCTTGAAATGCCTCGCCACGTCAGGGTCGCTCTTGAGTTGTTCGAGAAAGTCTGCATCGTCGCGGCCCGCGTGTTTCACCGCCCAGGTCTGCATCGCGTTGCGCTGGACCAGTTCATAAGCCTGCTCGCGGGTGAGTCCCTTCTTGATGAGCGCCAGCAAAACGGTTTGCGAATTCCACATCCCGAGCGACCGACCGAGGTTTTGTTTCATGTTCTCCGGATACACGATCAGCCCGTCCACCAGTTTGGTCAGGGTGACGAGCATGTAGTCGAGCAGGGTGCAGGAATCCGGGAAGATGATGCGTTCAACCGAGCTATGGCTGATGTCCCGCTCGTGCCAGAGGGCAACGTTCTCGAGCGCGGCGAGAGCATTGCCCCGAAGCACGCGCGCCAAGCCGCTGAGGCGCTCGCTGGTAATCGGGTTGCGCTTGTGCGGCATGGCGCTGGAACCTTTCTGGCCTTTGGCAAAGAATTCCTCGACCTCCAGAACTTCGGTGCGCTGGAGATGTCGAAACTCGGTGGCCCAGCGCTCGATGCTCGCGCCCACCAGGGCCAGCGCGCCCATAAACTCGGCGTGCAGGTCGCGTTGAACAACTTGCGTGGCGATCGGGGCAGGGCGGAGTTGGAGTTTTTGGCAGACGAACGACTCGATTTCAGGCGAGAGATGAGCACTGGTGCCAACCGCACCCGAGAGCTTGCCGACCGCCACCACCTTGCGCGCCGATTCGAGCCGTTGCAGTGCCCGCCCAAACTCGTCATACATCAACGCGAGTTTCAAGCCAAAGGTGGTCGGCTCGGCGTGGATGCCGTGGCTGCGGCCGATCATTGGCGTCAACTGATGTTGCCGGGCCCTGACGGCAATACTCTTGCGCAGCGCCAGAACATCCTCGATGAGAATGTCGGCCGATTGCACCATTTGCACCGCGAACGCGGTATCTACGACATCGCTGCTGGTCAGCCCGAAGTGAAGCCAGCGGCTGGCGGGCGCGCCAATGTTCTCCGCGACGTTGGTCGTGAAAGCAATGACGTCGTGGTTCAGGGTCCGCTCGAGCTCGCGGCAGCGTTCCACATCGAACGCAGCGCGGGCCTTCATCTGCCCAAAATCCTTCTTCGGCACCAGTCCTGCAGCGCAAAGCGCTTCGCTGGCGAGAAGCTCGATTTGGAGCCAGATTTCGAGCTTGCGTTGTTCGCTCCAGATTTCCCGCATGGCCGGGCGCGAGTAACGTTGAATCATGGCCTCACTCTAACCAGAACGGGGAGACGTTGAAACGCTAAAACGTTGGAGCGCGCGAGAAAGTGAATCATGACTGGTGAGCAGTGATTGGTTCAGAATGCCGATTTTACCACCAGTCATCAGTCACCGATGCCCAAGCACCGATCACCGCCTCGATATTTTCTCGCGGGCAGTTTCGAGGATGCGGCGCTCGCGATCGGTCAGGCTCTGGATGCCGTGGGCGGAGATTTTGTCCAGGATTGGATCGACTTCTTTGCTCAAGAATTCATCAGGCGGCAAATCTTCATTGACGCTGACGGGTTTGTGAGTCCAAAGGGCGGAGGCGCGGGGTCGGACGGTGACCAGGCGTCGAGGCGGCGGGGCAACCTTGCGACGGAACTGGGGCCAGTGCCAATGGCCGGCATAGCGCACGAAGATAATACCCGTGAGCATGCCGCCGAGATGGGCCGCGTGGGCGACGTTGTCACTAGAGAAGGCGATGCCGAACCCGGTCAGCACAGCGCTGAAGAGCAACAGAAACTTGGCCCGCATATTCAACGGGATGATGAAGAAGAGCAGGAGCATGAGTGGGCGCTCGGGATAGAGCATGGCGAAGGCGGCAATCAGGCCGAAAGCGCCCGCGGACGCGCCGACGGTGGGGGCGGCAAAACGCAGCGCCCACGCGGACTGGGAAAACTGCTCGGCGAGGACGCCTGCCAGAACCTGGAACAGTCCACCCACAATGCCACTGGAAAAATATAGCGTTAAGAAACTCTTTTGGCCCAGCGCAGATTCGACCTCACGGCCAAAGATGAAGATAGCCCAGCAATTGAGCAACAGATGAAGCAGTCCGCCATGCATGAACTGGTAGGTCAGAAACTGCCAGATAAACCCGTGGCGGAGACCATCGACGCTCAGGGCGAAATACTGGTTCGTTGGGAAGTTCGAAAAATAGAGAAGGATGTTCTGGAGCAGAAAGACAGCCACATTGGCCACCAAAAGCACGAGCGTCGCCGACCACTGTATCCTGAACGGCGTCTGACGCATATAATAACGATCCTCTAACATATCATGTCATTATGAACGTAGCCGCAGAGAAATCATTTATCAAACTCCGAAGTGCATTTCAACGCTGCGGCAGAGACGCTAAAATTCCCCGAGATTGTGGCGCAGCCAGTCCCGTGTGCAGACCTGCCGGGCCGCCGTCCCCGGATTTCACCCCTGAGAGCACGGGAATGCCCCTGGCTAAGACGCGAAAATGCCCGTCGGAGTCAGCCACTAGCAAGGTTCTCATGCCGGGGCGAAGGGTTGCGATGGTTTGATGCCCGGGCGCGCCCAGGGTCAGAAGCGCCGTGGACAGCGCGTCGGTTTCCGTCGCCGATGGCAGAACAACTGCCGCCAGCGCCGTGCCCGTGGCCGGCTGGCCTGTGCGGGGATCGAGGATATGGCCAAAGGTCTTTCCTTCCGCTTGAAAAGACTTTCCCCAGACAGCGGAGACGGACATCGCCTCGTCTCGGAGGGGCACGGTGGCGAGCAGCGCCGGAGAGGCATCCGCTACTTCTCCGTGTTTCCTACTTCCAAGAATGGCGATGGCAGGCGGGGCGGCTTCCGGTTGGTGCCGGGACTCGCTCGAACTGGTGACATGCGGGAAGCCTGCGGCCGCCTGAGGATACTCGATGGCGATTTTCCAGAACTCGGCGTCGGGCGGATGGCCAAGCGCCTGGACGGAGCTGGTGCCGCCATGGAGCAGGGCGTTGGTGATGCCGGCTTCGCGCAGCACCTCGGTCGCCCGCTCAATCGCGTAGCCCTTGCCAATCGCCCCCAGATCGAGCATCACCCCTTCACGGGCAAAGCGGACCGTAAAGTCCCCCCGATCAAGGAGCACGAGGGACATGCCGATGCAGGAGCGAGCCTCGGCCAACTCATCGGGCTTTGGCAAATGACCGCTCCCACCCATGAAACCCCAGCAGCGGACCAACGGCGCGATAGTGATGTCGAACGCGCCGCCGGTTTCAGTGTTTAGCTTCTGTGCGTGCTGCAGCAGCGCGAACAGCCCCGGGGTCACCCGCACAGGGCCTTTGGCGGCGCGGGCGTTGAGGTGGGCAATCTCGCTGCTGGGGCGAAATAGGCTTAGCCGGGCTTCCAGGCGTTCGATTTCGTCCAGGGCCTCCTCTCCCGCAGATCGCAACGACACGGGATTTTCACCGTGCAACACGATTTCAAATCGGGTCGCCATGGCATGGCGG
>Ga0194054_10000545_pt1 | contig 18731 bp, 15 predicted proteins | sample SepL2210m_MetaG_FD_163628 | JGI IMG/M metagenome (GOLD analysis project Ga0194054, IMG submission 163628) | Anoxic zone freshwater microbial communities from boreal shield lake in IISD Experimental Lakes Area, Ontario, Canada - Sep2016-L227-10m | ecosystem: Environmental > Aquatic > Freshwater... | reverse complement strand
TGCATGAGCCAGCCAACGATGGCCTCCGCGTCCTCCATCGGCGCGCGGCCGGTGAGGGAGTTGACCAAGCGCACAGATCCCCAAAGCAGCAGCAAAATGAACGGGGTGACGATGTAGCTTTCCCCCCAATACAGGAGGTGATCGGCGATGGCGCGCAGGGTTTTCATAGCCGGAACCAGATGAATGCGAACGTGGCCGCGCCCACTGCCGCCGGGATGCCAAAGGCACAGGCCGCGCCAACCCATGTGTTGAGCGCGAAGCCTCCCCATTTGAGGATCAAGAGAAGCGACATGGCCGCCATGAGAATCGCGAGCGTGCCCCCAACGTAAAATTTGATCGTGTGGTATTTCGAGATTGCAGCATCGCGGGCTTTCTCGGCCTTGTTGGCGCGTGCCTCCTGTTCATTGGCGCGGGTCTGCTGGTCAACCCCCCATTGAGTCAGGCGCACGATCTCGCTTTGGAGCGTGGCAAGGTTCACCTGTGCGGCCTGCCGCTGGGCCTCGCTCGTTGCAAGGGAGGCTTCCGCCTTCGCGGCCTTGTCGGCGGCTTCCCCGGCCTTCACGCGCAATTGCTCCACCCACTCGATGAGTTGAACGCGCTTGGCCTCGTCGTATGCGGAGACGACTTTTGCGGACGGTGCGGCCATGGCCGTTGTTGCGGCTAGAATTGAAAGAAGCAGGAGTTTTTTCATAATTTCAAATTCCTCATTTCGAATTTCTAATTTTCTTTGGCTACCAGTGCCGGATGGATTCCTGAATGCGAACCGCCTTGGCGTCCACTTCGCTGAGGTTGCCCCGGATCCCCTTCACCTGTGCCTGTGCTTGGGAGAGGGATTCTTGGAGCTGGTCGAGGTTCACACCCACCGCCGCCGTGCTCGCGCGCGGAACAACAGTCGGCTTCGCCGTGCAGCCAGCACAGAAAAGCAGGGCAATGAGGACAGGGAGTTTCATTTGGGATAGTGCTGGGATTGGATTTGTCGGATATCGACGGTTTTGTAATCGGGATTCTTGTTGTCGCGCTCATACTCGGCCACCTGTGCCATTGTGCCGGTCCAACGATCCCCACCGACGATGGACATGGTTGCCTGTGCCTGCCAGAACATGACAACGCCCGTGGTGATCGCTCCGAAGTTGAGCAACCCCACGCCGATGATCCAAAACAACGCACTCACGATCTTCTTGTTGATCGCGGATTCCACGGCCTCATGGACCAGTTTGCTGATTCTGTCGATTTCGTCGGGCATAAAAATTCATTCCAAAAAATCCGCACTTGTCACCGTAGCGGTGCGGCCGGTTTCGGCGAGCCACGCGCGAGCGATGCCAGCGGGCGCATCCCACCAGGCGCGCACACGCACGCTTTTCCAGTTTTCGTCCCAGACCCAGAGGCGGTTGGCCCCGGCGGGGTAGAGATAAACGGCCACCGCGTGATTCCAAGCGGGGGTGTAGATGAGGAGCACCCGAGATTGAATGCCAGCCGCATTGAGTCCTTGCACCATGGCGGCGGCTTCCGGCACACAGGCGTTTTTGTGCCAGCCGGAAAAGGCGGGCTCTCGCACAGGTGCCGTCCCGCACCCGGTCAACAGGAGCGCGAGGAGCAGATACCTCACAGCGGCATTTCCTCCGGGGCAGGGGTGAGAGCGGAGAGTTGAGCGGGAGTGAGTTCCTCGACGCCCGGGATGCCGTGCGCGTCGAATTCCTCCGCAAGATCAGCCTGCCAGATACAGGAGAAAGCAAGCCTGCCATCGGTGAGCCGCACGGGAGCGATGCTGCCGATATCGAGGCTGGCCGCGCCAAGAACTCCGTTGCCGCAGTCGAAACCCCCGATCGTGCGCACCTTGCGCGTGCCATCGGGAAGATCCTCGCCGAACCGCTCGAGAAGTTGCGGGAAGAGGACGGGAACAAGATCCGGCGCGACCGCCAGCGTGCGTTGTTTCAATTCAAAGCTCATGGCAGCGAGAGTCCTTGGCCGAGGGTTGCTTTGTAGAGGGCGTAAAGGTTGCCCGATGAACCGATATTCAATCCCTTGATGACTCCCGCCATCGCAACGGTTCCTGCAAAATAATTCGGTCCGGAATCGCCATTGGTGCCAATTGCTGCACCGATGGTTTGTTTGTTATCGGTGATCCCGCCTGTCCAAGCACTGGATACCACGGCCCCGCCCGACCGGGAGGATTTTACAGTATCCCCCACAGTATCCCACTGACAGACGAGCATGTGCTGACCGGCCAACATTGATCCATGCAGGGCGTTTTGAGACGCATAACTGACCGCGCCTTCGTTCGTCCCAGAAAGGGTTGCCACCTGCTGCGTGCTTTGAGCGTATCCCAGCGAACCAAACACACATTCAACCGCCCCGGAACCAGTGGGTGCAAAAACCGCAAAAAGAGTATGGGACAATGTTTCGCTTTGAGTTGTCTGGATGTAATCGTTGGTCCCATCAAAAACGATCCCATCCGCCCCCCAAACCGGCCCGTTGACGCGCGTGCCGGGATATGTGCCCAGCCCGCCGAGTGAATGGACGGTCGTATCCGTGGGGCTCACGCCACCTGCATTTTGCGCGGAGCGCATCGGCCAGCAAACCATGCTGTTCCAAAGCCCGAGGGCCTTGATCCCGCGAACGAAATCCGAGATCGCGCGGCGATCCGTCGCACCCGAGCGCGAGCAGAATTCCGCCGCCTCCTTATCAAAGGGATTGCGGAGGATGAGATTGACGGCGGGAGAGGGCATCAGGCTTCAATGGTGCGGAGTTCCCAATTTTTCACAGTGCCGGAAGCGGGGGTGAACGCGGCGAGCGTCTGCGCGATAGCGAAGAGCGAGGAGGACGCGGCGACGATTTGCTTGCGCATCATGTCATCCTCGACAAAGAGCGTGGCCCCGAGATCGGAGTTGGCATTGAGTGTGAGCGTGAACGCCCCCAGGTATTTCGCGCGGTCCCCGGCGGGAAGGTCAAACGCCGCGTTGTCCGCAATGGCTGCCGGCGCGCTAGAATACAGGTGCAGGCGCACGGAAGCCATGCCGGAGGGGATCGCATTGACCTCCACAAGCAGAGCGGCCGCAACGATGATGATCGGCCCGCCACCGGACGGAGCGACGTTCGGAAATTCAATGACCGCCGGGCTCGCCGCGCCGAGAACATCCAAGGCAGCGTAGGCGGTTGTATCTGCGGGCCGGGTGACGGCAACTCGGGAAATATATCGTGGGCTCATAATGGGTTTTTTTCTACGGGAGTCAGTCAAGACTTTTTTGGTTGGTTTGGAAAGATTATTTTTCAGGGGGCTTTTCGAGGTTTTTCTTGGCCCCGATGATCGGCTTGAGGACGTTGATGAGGACGGCGGGCACGGCGGCGGACGGGTGGAGGGAAAGCGATTTCAGAATGTTGCTCCACTCGCGGAATGTGGCGTCGGGATCGCTCGCGTCGAACGCATGGTCAAAGTTCTTGACCGCTTGGATTGCCTTTTTCCCAGCATCAAGGAACGGATCCACTGTCGGGGTGAAGAACTTTTGCTTGAAGAGACTGGCAAGCACTTGATCCGAGACAGTCCCGACCAGAAAGAAACCCTGTAACGGGGCGAGGGCGAGAGCGCGTCCAAACCCTCCCATCGTCCAGATGTCTTCTTTGTCATCATCTGTGAACGTGTCGCGGTAGAGGCAGGCAATGACATGGGAAAGGAGCGCCATGAGTTCAATCGTCACGAGCCGCTGAACGTGCTGCACCCTTTCCGCCGCAGTTCCCCTCCCGGTTGCCAGGGCGCGCACGGAGTCGAGCATGATCGAGGTTTTCAGCCGGGGATCCGACATGAAAAGGAAGAAGGTTTTCGCGAGGATGTTCCCATTGTTTTCGAACCGGCTCTTTTGTCCGAACGAAACCGGCTGGGCGAACCGGTAGATTGCGGCGGCGGCGGCATCGAGCGCGGCATCCGCCGCCATCTTCTCCGACATCCCGGCCTTGATCGCGTCCTGGTATGCCGAGCGGTGGACAATGGCGGCGGAAATGCTTGTGGCCGCGCAATCCATCCAGTTGATCGGAGCCATTGAGATTTCCGCAATCTGGGAAGCCGTGAGCCCCTTGCCGCCGTATTTGTCGAAGAGGAAGCGGGATTCCGCCGTTGCCCCGCCGTGGAGCCGCACCTGTAGGGCGTTCGACTCCCAGACCGTCTTGATGTCCGCAGCGATCCCCGCCGGGTCACTCAGCGCGTCCATCATCTGCCGGGGGTTGATGGAGAGCCCGAACCGGATCGCGTTCTCAATCTGCATCGTGATCGTTTTCAGGTTGAACCCGAGGGCGGAGATTGCCTTGCCGCCAAGGACCGCGCCCATAGCGGACTGGAGCCATGCGGCTTCCCGCGCGCGATTGCCGCCCCGCTTTTCGAGTTGATCCGCCCAGAGTTCCGCCGATTGCAAGACGCCCTCCCCGTGTTTCTGCTTGATCGCCTCGCGGATTTCCGGGGAGGAAATCAGGGAACGGAAATCGCGGGCGAGTTCCGCGAAGTGAACCCAGTGCGATTGCTCAAGCACATGCTGCTGCATGACCGTCAGCGCATCGGCCGGCGCGATTTTTGCGGAATGGCTCACGCGGGACTTGGCAAAGCTGGGGAGCGTGCCAGTGGACATCGGCGACCCGTCGAGCCCGACATCCTTGACATCCTTGGCATGAATGAACCGGGAAGGCGCATAGTCGCCCACTTGCGGCATGTTCATGCCGAACATACCGGCATAGACGGGATTCGTTACGTCGTATCCCTTGCCATAAAGTTCACGCGCATGGGCGAGCACCGATTGAGAAACCAGATCGCCCGTCATCGCCTGCATGTCTGCCGCGCTTTGATCCGTCCACCCCTCCCGGCGCATCTTTTCCTGCACGTCACGTTGCCCCCACGAAAGAAGAAGCTGGATCGCTTTCGCCCGCGACATGTCGAGTTTGACCGGGCGACCCTCCGCAATCACCCGCCGGATCGTGACAAATTCTTTTTGGCTTCCGGCCGGGATCGCCGCCAGCTCATCCCGCAGCGTCTGAATATCGGCCTTGCTCAAATTGCTGGCATCCGCCTGCCCGCGCACGATTTTTTCCGCAAGCTCGATGGAGATCCGTTCATCCTTCACCTTCCGCCCGTCCCAGTATTCCACGGCGTCTTTTTGATCTTCCTTCATGTGAGCCAGCCCCTTGCCCGTGGACATGCCCGCCGCCTTGGCCCCGGCGCGCAACGCATCAAGGATTGCCCGCCTCTCCGTAAGCTCCATGACCTGTTGCGCCGTGTCGCTCTTGCGCATCCGATCCGCCATGCTCTTGCCTACTTTGTCCCCGAGCAAGGCGAGGGCGAACTGTTCAAAGCTCGCATGGTCGAGAAGGTAGTTGTTCGCGATATCCTTCATTTGAAGAATAAACCCCTTGTTGGCAAACCGCTGTTTCGCCGTGGCCGATCCCAAATGGGTTGAGACTTCCCGCGCCCGCGCCCGGTGTTCCTCGATGCGCGCCTGTTCCTTGATCCGCCACGACTCGCGGCCCGACTGGAGTTGTTCCTTGAGAAACGAAAGCGACGCGGCGAGGGATTCCGCCGGGCGGTTTTCGAGATCGCCGAAAGAGTTGAGGATGCTCCACTCCTCAGAGAGCTTGGCGAGTTCCGCCACGTCCTCCGTTTTTTCCATCGCGGCCTCGATCCCCTGCATCCGCGCGCCCGTGGCCTCCGCATCCAAGAGGGTTGCGCGAAACACGGAATCCGCGAAAGCCTGAGTCTCCGCGCCCAGGGTGGACTTCTTCACCCCGTTGTCGCCCTTTTTTGGGCGGGCCTTCTTCAACGCCTTCGTGATCGCTTCCCGGTATTCCGCAGAAAGTGCGCGCTCCAGCTCGCGGTCAATCATCCCGATCCGCTCGACGAGAAACTTGTCAATCGTGGCCTCGCGGTTGCCTGCCACCGTATCCTTGCCCATGTTGGCGAGCGTCATCATGCCGCCGACCTTGCCCCGGATCTCGGGAGGCAGGGCGGAAAGGATCGCGTTCAGTTCCATCATGCTCTGCCGGAGGCTTTCAAACTTCCGGTTGGGATCAATGGCGTCCGCGCGGCGCGCGCGCTCGGCAACAAACATCGCCTTCGCTCGCTCATATACCGCCAGCCGCTCGGCGGGATTGCGCATCCGGGCATCGAGTTCGTTCTGGACGCGATCAGGGTCGAGGTCTTCCTTGCGGACGATGGAGTAATTGATGCGAGGGTCTGCCGGATCAAAGGTTCCACGGTTTGCTGTCGCTCCCGCAATCGGCTTGCCGTCCACGCGAGAATTCAACTGACCGGAAATAAGGGATTTCGCCTGGTTGCTTTCAAACCACGCGAAGACCGTAGAGGTTTTTCCGCCTGACTTGTTGGAATACTCGTCCAGAGAGTTTTTGATGATGATCCCGTCATGGCCCTTTTCTTTTGCCTCCGAAACATATCGTTCAGTATCTCTCCAGTGTTTCCCCCCGGCGTCCACAATCATCGGATTCAAAAGGCGAACGGCAAGCGGAAGCGTATGCGGTTCAGCATTTTGGTAATCAAGTGCCCGTTTATCGTCCGCATAGGTATCTGCAACAGCGAAGGAATCCGACCCGAAAAACACTTCTCCACGAGAGAAGCCCTTGAACCCATCCGCAACGATCCCGCGAATGTCAGGGCTTCCGTGGTAAACCGGAATCGGTTCGCCGTTTTCGTCCACGGCTTTTGAGACAGAATCAGGGTTGACAAGCAACGAACCCGAGTGGATAGTTGAATCGTTCCCGGCAGTGTTTTCGGACGTCCGGACCGGGTAGGCTTCACCGCCTGCATGGTTCCTGCCGGGCTTCTTCTTCCAGGCGGATTTTACTGAAACAGCGCCTTTTTCGGAAACCTCAACTTCCGCAACAATCAAAGTTCCATCGGTGAACTTTTTCCCAAATTCAGCCGATGGCTTCCCATTTTGGGAAGTTGTCTTTTTAAATGTTTCTGGATCGCGAAGAACTTCCAGCATCTTCACCACATCATCACGATTCAGCCCGATTTGATCCGGGTTTTTCTCGTTCCCTTCACCGTGACGCTTAAAGATTTTCCGAATATCGTCCGGCGTGAGAATCTGTTTTGAAACACGAAACCCGAAAACCTCTGATAGTTTCCCGCTGGGATCGGCATCTCGACCGTTTGCAACAACAGTTTTATCCTGCCATTTTTTCTCGCCCAACGAACGGTTGATTATTTCTCGGTGATAATTTTGCCTCGCCAGCCCCTCCCAATCCCCGAACCCCGCCTTGAACGCGGGCGTGCGAACCTGAGAGTGCAATTCCGGCGTGAGATTGCTCGGCTTCCCGTTCGGAGCAAGCGGAGCCTTCACGACTGAATAATGCTCCCCCTGCAAGGATTCCGCGCCATCCCCGGAATGCAGGGCGTCCAATGCCTCCTGCTCCATCTGCCGCATCGCCTTAGCCCCTTCGATTTTCAACTGCGCGTCGAGGTCGAGCCCTACAGACCGGGCGAGGAATTCATGGAAATTCTTGTCAACCCGGCCGTCCGCCATCGCCCGCTTGAGGTGGAACACCTGGTAGATGATCTCCTTGCCGAGCACCTTGACCTGCCGCAGGAACGAGCGCAGGCCCGTGGGGATCTCCGCATCCTTCGTTTTTCCAACGAACAGGTTGACCGCGACATCTGAGAACGATTCGATAACCGCCGTGTCGGTATCCGTGACCATTCCCTCATAGCCCTTCACTGCCTTGTCGCCGGTCTTCATGGCGTCGAGCTGTTCGCGCACCCATTCGATTGTTACCCCCTCTTCCACCATCGCACGCTTGAGGTTGTCCTGTGCAAACTCCCGCAAGGTGTGCCTGGCATTCGCGCCATTGCTGATCGAAATGACACTCTTGTAAATCCCCTCGATAATTTTCCCCTCGTTGCGGGCGACCGAAAAATAATTGGCAAGCTGGCCGGGTTCCGTGATCTCCGCCGGAATCTGCCGCACGGTTTCAAAAAACCTGTCGAGGTTCTTTTGCGAGGGATTCGCGTTGTAAAGTTGCAGGAACGATTTTGGCGCGCCCTCAAGGGTGATCTTCAAATCATCCCCCCGGCCGATTGCTTCCTGATATTTCTGGATCCAATCCACCGCCTCCCGGACATCCGCCGAAACCCCGGCGACGTGCGCCTTGCGTTCCCCCTCCCATGCCAGATCGGCGGTTTCCTTGTCGGCGGTCACAGTGATGATCCGGCCATCCGCCGCCTTGATCGTGTATAGGAACGTGCCATCATCTTGCGGTGTCGCCTCACGGGTGGGCATCTCGGCAGATTTCTGGATGGCCTCCGCTTTCTCGATCGCCGCCTTTTGCCGTTCCTTGCCCTTCGCGATATTCTCCGGGCTCCGTTTGTCCCAGATGTCCACAAGCCGTGTCTGCCGCTCGATGTCCGTTGGCTGGGTGATGACCTCAGCCACCTGTTCATGGTCAAGCCCTGCCTGCCGCAGAACCTCCGTGGATTTGAGCAACGCATTCCCATTGTGGATTTCGCGGACGGACGCAACCCCGGTGCCGACCAGCGACATGACAAACATCGTGCCGAGAGTTTCCGGGAACGTCCCGGCGAGGTTTTTGAGTTCCGTCTTGAAATCGAAGCCCGGGCGGTCTTGCCTCAGAGCGTCAAAAGCGGCCTCAAGCACCCCCTGAGCCATCTCGATGCCGGTTTCCTCGCCCGTCCTTGCCGCCAGATCCCCAAGGATGTGACCAGCGCGCCCGACCGCCCCCGCCTCTGCCATCTTCATGGCTTTCATCGTCTCAAAGAAAATCGGAGCCTTCCCCCGGAAAAGCCCCATCTGGAAATTCTCCAAAATCGCGGAAGGCAGAGCAAAGGCATAGGCGGCATTCCGCGCATCGTCCGGCTTCATGTCGGGATTCTCCAACATGAGGCTTTCCTGTTTCTGCGCGGCGATGGAGTAGAACATGAGCGGCCCACCGATGACAGGAGTTGCCGAGAGCGCCATGTAGCCAAGGGATTCCGTCGCCCCAAAGACAGCGTTCAGCGCGATCCCCGCAATCCCATCCTTGGCCGACTTCACCGGGTCAATGATTTTCGCCTGTGCATCCACTTCGCGGATGATCTTGATCGCATCCAGGTTGGCCTTGGTTTGCGTGATCTTCTCTTCCAGTTGCGGGCGGGTCAGCGGGGCGGGCAGCGGGCTCCATGGTTGCCCGTCCGCGCCCGTGGTGGATGTAATGGGAGCGGGCGATGCCGATTCTTTTTTCAGCATGTCCTGGTATGTCGCCAACTCCGCGCGCTGGGCTTCCTCAAATGCCACGCGCGTCATCTGGTTGAGCGTGCCGATTGTCCCGCGCCCGAGAGCGTCGCCGAGATTTTCAAACTCGCTTTTGGGATCCAGCCCCTTGTCATGGAGCATGAGTGTCACCGCTTTGTAAACCGCCTGCCGCTTCTCAGGCGTCATCAGGGCCAGCGTGGAAATCGCCTCTCCCATCGCCGGGGCGGTGTCGCTTTTTATCTGGCCGGTCTGGTTTGTCATCGCCCGGAAGATCACGCCCACCGCCGGAGCATCCTCTTGCACGGTGTCGCTCATCTGGGCCACAAGCTTTATCGCCCTTTTTTTGACTTCCTCCGCCTGTTGCGGGTTGAGCCCTTTGACAAAATCGGGATTCAGATCCGTGTATGTCTGCACCATCTCAACCGGGTTTGGCAGCACGGCTTTGACATTTGGATCGTATGCGGCGGTGATTTGATTGAATACCGACCCGAGAAGCTTGTTCTCCGCATTGGATCGTGCCTTTTCGCCCTCGAATTTGATCTTGGTGAGCCCGAAGAACTCGCCATCCGTGACCGGGGAATCCTTGCCATAGCGGGCGCGGGCGTAGCCGTCGCGGTGAAAATCGTAATTGCCCGCCGTGACTTCCTGCCCGGACTCGGCGGAAAGGAACGCCATATTGGCCGCCCGCTGGTGCGCGGCGTCATCCATGAGCCCAACGGGCAGGCCGCGTGACAGCTCTTTCTTTTTATCCGCAAAAAACTCGGGGTCCGTGTAGAGCTTGGAAAAGTGCTCGCTATTGGTTTGCGCCGAGGCTTTTTCCAGCCCCGCGAAATACTCCGCGCGCGCTACCTCATCCACGGCCGGCAGCTCGGGATCCGGCGCGTCCGGCGCGGCGGGCGCGGCGGGCGTCAAATCTTGCGCGGGCGTGGCTGCTTCCAGCGAAGCGAAATACTCATCAGCGTTGGCAAATCCGCTCATTTCCGGTTTCTCCTTGCGTTGATCGCCGCAAGAGATTCCACCGCGGACTCACCGGGCGGGATCTTGCCATACTGACCAAGGACAACCCGCACCTCATGCACGCTTCGAGGGATGTATAGGCTTTTCCCGACGATGCGAAGATTGCGCGCCTCCTTCTTCTTTTGATACGAGCCGGGAGACTGGTAGAAATCCACAACCCCATGATCGCGGTTTCCGTGCTTATCCATCGCGATATGGGCAAACCCCTTTTCATCCACAAAGATTGTCCCGTAGGGATAGACGCTGGGATCCACCGACGCCACGCCGGGAGTCAGCAGCCCGTGGCCCGTGGCCGCATGGCCTGCGTTCGTGTTCGGGTCCTCCGTCTCATCCGCTCCGCCAACGGATTGGCCGAGAGAGAAGTTTGTGGCTTGAACCCGGATCGGCTGCATTCCGGTCCATGCCGCTGTTTTGCCCTGATATGCCGGGATGCCAAAATACTTCGCTTCGTTCAGCGGCTTTGCCTCATACCCCTTTGAAGTGGCATCCGTCGCGGGAATGGCAAAAATCCTGTTCCGCTCGTTGAGAAGTTCCTGCGGACCGGCATTCGGGGTTTTCTTGGCGTAATCATCGAGCAATTCAAGCCCGGTTTGGATTTTCACATAGAGCGCATCGGATGCCGGCTTATCAAGGATCACCTTTTCATTTTTGGGATCGCGCCCGGTTGGCCCAAGATTGCCCGTTTTGGCCCAATCAATAGTTTCCTTCTTCAAGTCAGCCAGGCATTTCTGCCGTGGCGGTTTGTCAACCTCCGCCTCAACGTCACTGAGCCGCTGGGAGAGTTTCCCTTGCAGTGCCTTGGGAACCTTGGCGATGCCCTCATTGATTTCCTTGAGCTTCGACAAGTCGGAATCGTTCTTCACATCGTAGGAATCAATCTTGCCCATCACTTCCACGACCGCCTTGGGATCATAGGCGGGATCCGCCATGCGGAGATCCACGATGGTTTGGACTTTCTCCGCCCCCAGGGGAGCCGCTGCCGCCCGCAGGGTTTCCACGGAAATGTTGCCCGAAGCCGCCGCGTCGCGAAGGTTGTTGAAAAGATCCACTTCGTTGCGATTCACGGCAGTGCGGGCCTTGGTATGGAGATCCGCCACGTCCTCCGGCTTGGCCCATTCGAGCCCCTTCACCTTGGGAGCCTCGCCCGAGTCCATCGCCTGTTTGAGAACCTCAACCATCCCCTCTGGGTTGGCACTGACAAGGCGCATCGCCTCCTGTTTGCGCTGGTCTTTGGCTTCGGCGATGACAACGCGCTCGACTTCAAGCCGCTTTTTGTCCGCCTCTTCCGGGCTGTAAAGTCCGGAGCTTTCTCCCGCTGAAACATGCGCGAATGCTGCCGGAAGGTCTTTGGTAAGAATCGCGCGCTCCGTCGCAGTATCGAGAGCCATCCGGTTGCCCTGGATTGTCTGCTTGACCGCCTGAGTGCGGATCTGGGTAGTGGTTGCGCCCTCCCAGTTGGTGAAGTCGGGGGTGAGCTGGTCAAGGGCCGCCTGGGAAAGCCCGAGCTTGGCGATTTGCTCGCGCGCACTGGCGAGTCCCTGTGTTTTCCATGTCTCTTCCCATTGGTCTTGGGGGAGGGATTGGATCTTGTCCTGATGCGCGCCCCATGCGTCGCGCATGATGACATCCGCCCGGGCGATATCCGCCACGTTCTGCGCCTTTTGAAGCCGCAGAGAGAGATCGGCGGGGACGCCCGCGGCCTCGCGCACGGCTTTGCCGAAATTGCTCATGGCCAGAACCCCCGCGTTCATCGCGTCGGCATTGACAGGAGCCTCGCGAAGATTTGCCGCCCCGCGCGAGATCGAGGACGCATCAAGGAATGCTCCGCGTGGAACATTAGGCAGCGGCGCGCCACCTTGCTCGAGGTTGGGGGCCCCGGCGCCGGGCGCGTTCGGAATGTCGGAGAGTCGGATTGCTGGCATAAATTATTTCGCGCTCATGAGCATGGTTGTTCCGCCGATGTTCGTTGACCCGCGATAGTTCAGCGGGGCCGTGCTTTTCGGAGCGTTGTCATTATAGTTGATCAGCGTGCCGGTCATCTTGGACGCGTCCTTGATCCCTTCGGAAAGCCCCTGCAATTGGTAGGCACTCGCCTGGTTGTCGCCCGCGAGGTGGGCGATGTCCGCCTGTCGCTGGGCGATGCGCACGCCCGCCGATGAAGTGGCGGACTCAAACGCGGCGTTCTGGAAATCCATCTGGGCGGAGGCTTGGGAAAGGAGATTCGAGTAGTCGCCCGATGTCCGGCCCGCCTGTGCCTGCCAGTCCATCATATCCGCCTCGCCACGCTGTTTCTTGCTCGCTTGGGTGCTTTGATACCAACTGTCCTGAATTTGCAGCTCAAGCATCCCATCGGTTTCCGCCAGCACCGCCAGCGGGGAGCCCTCCGTTGTCACCCCGGCCGCCGCGTAGCCCGATTGCTGATCGCCGAGGATCCGCAGTTTCTCCGCCCGCAGACGTTGCGCCTGTTCGCGCCCCTGAGACTCCGCGTTATCGGCATAGGCGCGCATCGTCGTTGCGTTGCGCTCCTGCATCTGGGCGTTGAACTCCGCCGCCTGCCGCGAGGCATCCGCCTGCCGGGACATGAGCGTTGCATTGTATTGCCCGATCTCCCCATGCCTCGTCGCGACCGCCTGCTGGATTTGCGCCTGCTGCGCGGCAATCTGCGCGTTGTAATCCGCCATTTTGCGCTGGTTGGCCGCCGCTTGCGCGGAGCCATACATGCTCACGCCCGTGCCGATCGCGGTGATCGCCAACTGTGCGAGCATTAATGTTGTGCCGCCGTCAGCCATGGGAATCCTCCCCGCGCGTGAGCGTCATCAGGCAAACCGTCGCCTTGTCATCCTCGTAAAAACCAACCTGCCTGGCAAAGCGGGCCATCGCCGGATAAGTCCGCAGGAGCATGACCCCGTAATCCATCCGCGCCGCCGCCTTCTTGAGAAAATCAATCCCGCAGAAAAGCGCGGTGCGCGCCGCCTTCATCCCAAGGCCGGAGCAGGTGACCGCGCGCTCGAGAAAGCAGACGCCAACCGAGTTGTCCAGGTAAAGCCACATGGCGGCCACCGGACGCGCTTGCCCATCGCCCGCGTGTTCCGTCACGATGATGCCGAGCTTGGGGAGCATCCCTTCCGGGCAGGGAGGGCGGCCGTGCGCGTCCCACCAATCGGAAACCATGCCATAATCGGACGGCGTGTATTCGCGGATTTGATAGAGTGGATTATTCTGAACCATAGACATCCCAGAGAGGTATTATTGCCAGCACCGTTAGCGGCCATGGCTTGGTTTGGCGCAAGGTGACATCCGCCGTGGCATCGAAGCCCCCGGCGAGAGTGATTTTCCGATCCCCGGTAAAGACGCCCGACGCCTCGCCCAGCGCATACCAAGTGCCCGCATTCGTCATCGCCTCGCCGCCGCGGGATTTGTAGATCCGGGCAACAATCCCGTGGATGCGCGCCTTGCGCCCCTGGCTTGTGCCGTCTTGGAGTTCCAGGTTGAGCCGCATCGGTTGCAAGGTGGACGTGTAGGGCAGACCCACGGCCAGCGGCTGCGAAGTGGCGACCACGCGCCCGCCCGTGGCCGTGACCGACTCCACCGCGCCATCCGCCTTGAGGAGTTGAACGGCCTTCCCGGCAAGAAGCGGGACAGAATAAAGATTGGCAAACGTCGCTGTGCCACCACTCGAATAAGCCGACCAGCCGGTAGCATCAATGAGAACATTCGTCACAGGATCCACCAGCGACCAGTAAAGCCCGCCCGCGTGAGTCTTGACCTTCGCGGTGACCGGAGCCCCCCACACCCCGGCAAACGTGATGATATCCCCGTCCACCAACTCCATGTCGAAAAGCGATTCCTCAAGCGAGATATCCAAGACGGACACGCCATCCACGGTTGCGGCAGTAACAGAATCCACCTTGAAGCTGCCCGGGGGATTCTCCACATAGCAGTCGAGATACCGCCAGTCGGCGGCCACCCCGGCATCGAGACGCGAACGCCAGTTGAGACTGAACTTTTCGATAAACCGGCGGGACAACCCCCCGACCGTGCGCTTGACGACAAACCAAACCTCATCCTCCGTGCCGTTACCATGGATCGTGGCGGCGGATTCAAACTCGCCATCCGTCAAGTGCCTGTGCCAGCCGACCACGCTTTGATCGCGCTCATAGGTCATCCCGATCAGCGTGCCATCGCCCCGGATCGCCCAGAGGATGTTATCCGGCTGCTGCTGGTAGGCCGTCGAGGTAATCCCATCCACCGTGATATGCTCGGCAAGCAGGGTGAGATCCACCGAAACCCACCCATCGCGTTGAAAGCTATATGTCATCTCGCGCACCTTGCGCCCGTTGCGCTGGACAAAGAGAACCACGTCCGCCAGCAGGAGAGCCTGCATATTCGCCGACCCGTAGCGGCTTTGATTGGAAACCTTGACGTTCGTTGAGGATAACGTCTTGGCCGGATCGCTCCCACCAACCGTCCACTCATCGCCACTCGTGCCAACAATGAGCAAATCTTGCGGAAGCATCCAGTTGATCCGGTTTTGCTCGCTGGCAAAGATCGTGAAGACAAAGGCGTCATTTTCATTCACCCCGACGCGGAGATTTTCAAAATCATCCACCGTGCTCCCCCAAACCGTCATCGCCTGTGAGGAAGTGCCCGCCAGAAAGAGCCGGGAATTGTGCAGGGCGATTGCTTGTGGATATCCATTCTTCGCCCCCCATGCCCCCTCCGCCCAGTAAGGCGTTGCCGTGGCGGCGGAAAGCGTCCTTGTCACCGTGGCACTCACCACAGTTGCGCTGGTAAAGCCCGTGATCTTGACAATCCCATAAACCCGCCCGTTGACCGCATCAATGCGGGCCACCCCATTTGTGCCGCTGGTAAAGCCCGTGACGCGAATCCGCATGTTGGTTTCCTCCGCCATCGTGCCCGCCGTGTTGAAGTTCTTGTCCGCCTTCCCTTCATAGGTGCGGATCGCCTCCCACGCGCCCGAGGCGTTTTCCTTTTCGATCACGAGTTGCGCCGCCCATGTGCCGGTAGTGGAAAACTCCCAGTCTCCGAAAATCTTTATCGTGCCGGAGGTTCCCGTTGCCGTGAGGGCAATCAGGAGATAACTGGAATCCACCCCGCCCGTATTGGCATTGGCAACCTTGCGATTGTGGGAAATCTGCCAGTAACTCCCGACGTCTAGTGCCGTGAAGAGACTGGCCGATGCCGTGAGCGTGATATTCCCGGTCACCGCGCTTGGCGTGATCGTGGTGCCCTCGACATTCTCATCCTTGAGCGCGGGCCACGCCCAGGCAATTTCCGCCATGGTCCAACTCGTATCCGACAGGCGCGAAAGCTTGTAAGGAGGAAACGAAGGATGGACAAAGAACATCACGTCATTTGCCTGAACGAATTTGAAGTCCGCCACTTGCTCCGCCGAGTAGGGCGAGACAAATTCCGCCAGGTGCACGTTGCTTGATGTTCCCCAGACCCGACCGTAATACTCGCCGAACTCGATCACGAACCGCGTGGTGGTCGAGTAGTTGAACCCGATGAGCCTCGCCGTCTTGTCCATGAACTTCGCGCCCGCGATATACTGCGTGCCCGGCCGCCGGTTCACCCCGCCATACGGCATGATGATGAAGTTTTCCAGCGTGCGGCACGCGCTCTTGTATTTCTCGAGGCTCGTGCGCGCGTCCACCATCGGGGAAACCTCCCCGCAGTTGAAAGAGGCAATGAGATCGTGGAGGGGCATTGGCTAAAATCGGGATTGCACCAGCGAGCTGTCCACCCATGCGGGCTTGCTGATCGGTTGCCCCTCGCTGCCGTCAATGCGCCGAGCCAGCGGGGCCGTGATCCGGGCGTATTCGGTCAGGAACGCATCGCCCAGCGGCGCGGAGCCGGTCAACGGCTTGGCGAGCTTCGCGGCGAGCTTGAGCGTCAGGGCTTCAATGAAGAGCGGATCAAAGAGCGCCTCATCCTCAACCTGCCCGACATACTTGATATTCGCCTCCTCCTCGTTGGTCAGGAGCACCCCGCCTTCCACTTCCCAAAGAGAAGTTGCCTCGCTCGCATCGTAGGAATTGACTTGCAGGAGCCGCAGGAAGCCCGCTGGCAGCGTGTAAATGTAATCCCAGCCGAAGAGCGGAGCCTTGATCCAAGACCCCGTGCCGGTCAAATGCGCGCCGCTGAACACCGATCCTATCAGATCAAACGTGTTGTCCGTGATCTTGGTGACATTCCACGAGCCATCGGCCACCACGCCGGAGACTTCTTTCATGTGGATGCGATCCCCGGTGACGAGCCCATGCGCCGTGTGCGTCACGCGGATCAGCCCCGCTGTGCCATTGCTGGCGAGGGCAACCCCGGCGAGCGCCTTCCACGAGAGAGCCAACGCCGCGCGTTTCGTGGCAAAGTTCCACGGGTGCGCCCGCAAGACCTCGTCGCGAGTCTGTGCGTAGAGAAGCGTGCAGTATTCCGCTTCCGGCTTCGAGTCCGCGAGGGTGACAATCCTGGAATCGCCCAGCCGGGCGAGGGCCAAATTGCAGATTGTCACTTCGTCCATGAGATTAAAAAATTGGGCAGACGTTTTTTCCCCGGTCTGCCAGCGGGATTTTTGATTCCCTTACGGGTGACGGAACGCGATCCAGACCGTGAGGTCCTGACCGGCGGTCACGCTGATCGAGCCAGCGTCAACCACAACGGCTTGGATCCAGCTTTCCTGGACCAGCGCGAATGGGTTGGCTCCGGCGACGCCACTTGCGAAAGCAATGCGGCCCGCCGTGGCGAGACTCACTGCCGTCGAGTAGCGGTCATCATCGGGCGTCGCGTCGTCGTCACCGATTTTCAGCGAAATGTCCATTCCGCAGTCTTCGGTTGAGATGAACGACAGGCCCGGGATGACGATTGCGCCAGCCGGAAGCTTGCACAGGCGCAGCACATCGGCCGCCGCCGTCGTGGCGGTGGTGGTGAAGCTGCACTGGGCGAAGCTGACCTTGCCAAAGAGCAGTGAGCCGGGGGCTCGCTGGTCGAGGCGTTCGTTGTCCTGGTAATCCGCCAGGGTGGATTTGATAGTAGCCATATTATTGGATTCCTTTCAGTTTTGTTGAGTGTTTCAGGTCGGGTCCTACGGCGATTGATCGCACGCCACGGAGACCACCTTTTTCTCTTCGTTGCGGGCCGCGCCGAGACGGGCGACCGAGCGGACTTGGAGGCAGTGGTTTTGCGTGGGCAGGATGTCCATGTGGACCTTGTGGCCGCTGTCGCTCAGCACGATGCCGCTCTTCACATAGCCGAAGCAGGTGCGAATGTCGGTCGTGGAGTCGAGCACCGCCCGCTTGGACCAGCGGAACTTGAAGCCCATGAACACGTCAATCTTGCCCTCAACGAGAGCTTGAACGGCGTTGTAATCCCGGCTGGTGATTTCCGTTGTGCGCAGAAGGTCTTCCTTCTGTTTCGGCCCAGCGACAAAGAACCGCTCTTCATCACTGTCGGCGTCGGCGTCATCGAGGATGAACATGGCATGGCGAAGCTTCGCCACCGTGAGCCCGCTGTTGGCAGCGGATCCGGTTTCCACGTAGCTGACCGCGACCTTTTGAGTCTCGGGCAGCACAACGGGAGTCGTGCCATCCTCGCCCTTGTAGGCCGTGCCGACCGCGGCGGCGCAGATCAGCTCATCACACTTGCGGTTGTAAGCCGCGGCGTGAGAAGCGACCACGTCACTCGTCGGGAGAACGATCGCGCCCAGGAGGGCCTCGTCGAACTCATCGAACCGTTTCACCGCGTCGAAGCCGCGCGTGCGGTTCCAGCGTTTTTCGGTGGTCTGGTCCTGTGCGGTGGTTTCCCCGGCACGCGACGTGATTTCGCGCATGACGGCCTCATCGAGATAATTGTAGGATTTCTCTTTTCCTTCCACGAGATCGAGTGTCACGAGCGCGCGGAGCTTGCTTTGGATTTGCTGCACCTTCTGGCGCCAGTTCGTTGCGAACTGCACCGGATAGTGAGCGGGGATTGTAGTCATTGCAGACATAACATTTTTCTCCTTTTGTTGATTTTTTTTGGTTTGCGTCTGCCCTCGGCCTTCCGGGATTGCCTCGTAATCGAGATCCCCGGTCGTTGGGTTTGCCGTGGGCAGGCCCCAAAAAAGGAGTTGTCTGCACCGTGCGCTGACTTCGTGCCTACGCGATCCGGGCGGAGTCAGTCAAGACAAAAAGAAACCCGGCATGAAATTTCTTCCATGCCGGGCCTTTTCCCGCGCCAGTAATGGCGGCAAAATTTATCCGTTGTTTCAATCGTTTCAATCGTTTCAATCCGCGCCCCATTCACGGGGCGAAAGTTTATCCGTTGGCGAGCAGGTCCGAGACGAGCGCGGCGGCCTCGCGCTGGCGATCCGGCCCGTTCTCCCCCTGGTAGTCCTTGAACTGCGGGTTGGCAGGGTTGGTCATGATGTCGTTCGCGCGCGCCTTGCCGGGCTGCATCGTGGCCGACACGTCGCCCGCGATC
>Ga0194054_10000543_pt1 | contig 18760 bp, 15 predicted proteins | sample SepL2210m_MetaG_FD_163628 | JGI IMG/M metagenome (GOLD analysis project Ga0194054, IMG submission 163628) | Anoxic zone freshwater microbial communities from boreal shield lake in IISD Experimental Lakes Area, Ontario, Canada - Sep2016-L227-10m | ecosystem: Environmental > Aquatic > Freshwater... | reverse complement strand
ATATTCAATCATATAAAAGATCCTTTATCAGTATACTAAGACTACTTATAGCTATAGTCAAGTTGGGCCGTGATTTGTCAGTAGCTGATCTGCCATAAAGCCGATCCGTGTAACACAAACCTAAGAGAATAAGAACCCTTCCTCGCCATGATCCCTCAGGCACAAGATTGGGGGGATCTTTTTAATTCACTGTTAGCGTGGTTTGAGAGGGGATGAGTCTCGATACAGAGTCATTATCCACTAGGGGATTGATAGCTAAATGGCGCGTATAAGCGCCATAATCGTTTTCAATACCATGTCGCACAATATATCTTTCCGACAATTAAGCTTTGAGCAAATAACCTATATATCCCCTACTGGGCCTTATTTTTTCGGGATCAGGTTGATGAGAGGTAGAACAACTTTGGTCCACAGAAACTCCGCGGCTCCGCTCAGATATTTATCCCAGATCTTTTGCGCTATCCCCGATATCAGCTCCCAGTTATCTTGGAATGTTGTTGATGCAACTATGCCGCGCAGATTCAGTCCGAGGTATGCGAGTACTATGAGGACCAGGATGATGTAGACCGTCAGTTTGAGTATTCCTCCCCTGTTCGATGTTCTTGATTTGATCATGTAAATATTTTAAAAGCGTTTTAAATAAATTTATAACGTCGGAAGGTATGAAAGCGGATTCAGATAAGCTTTCTGATCGGCGAATGGGAAGGTCGCTCCGGCACAGCGAGAAGTTTGAGCTCTCGTCATGGTGCGTATCGCTACACCATCGCTCGCGTAAACTCCGAAGTGGAGATGGGGGCCGGTAGAAGCACCAGTGTTGCCGCTATAGCCTATGACTTCTCCAGTTACTACCTTCTGTCCGACATAAACGATCTGTAGTGACATATGACCGTATAGAGTAGATAGTCCGTCTGGGTGTTTGATCATGATCCATTTGCCATAGGAGTAACATCCGGGTATGAGATCCATGTTCGTAACCGCGACCACTGTTCCGGATAAGGCCGCCTTGATCGGTGTTCCTCTAGCGGCACGAAGGTCGATACCAGGGTGACCTTTTCCGCTATAGAGCTGAGGATTGGAAGTCGAGAATGTAGTGTTACCGAAGTATTGTGTGAGATAGACAGAGTCGAGTGGCCAGGCCAGTATTCCCGTTCCTGTCCCAGGTAATTTGGATGCATCTACGAGGAGGTGTAGTTGTGATTCGAAGGCATTGATCTCATCCTGGAAGGCCGCCTCCTGTGCCTTCTTTACGGCGAGCAAGGCCTTGTATGAGCTCTCAGAATTTTTCGTTTCTTTGAGAAGGGAGTTTTGTTCTGCGACTGTCGAAAGGACGACCTTGCGTTGATCTGATAGTTGCTGGTTCAATGTCACTAGATCGGCCTTGGCTTTCTCGCTCGCTACCTTGTTGATCTCTAGCTTGTCTTTGTCGAGATTCAACGTGGAGATGCGAGTAAAGACATTCTTCTGTACCTGACTCAGTTCCTCCAGAGTGTTCAGAGCTTCAGAAACAGAATTACTTCCGAGGAAGGTATCAGTGATATTGATGTCACTGAGCTGATTTAGCTGGTTGAATGACTGAGCTATGATCCTTTGGTCGTCTCCTATGTCTTCCTGTTTGGTGACGATCTCAGAGCCGAGTTTCTGGATCTCATAGGACTTGGTGGCGATCTTGTCCTGAGTCAGGGCGATATTGGCTTCGAGCTTCTTTTGGCTGATCTGGAGTGACTTGATGGTAGCTGATAGAGAGTTGGCTTGGGAGCCGAGGTCCGTCAGCTGTTTCTGGTATGAGGCGATCTCCTTTTCCAGATTCTTTATGTCCGCATTTCGCTGGTCGATCTTTGACTGCAGAGCATCAACGGTTTGTGCAGAGGCCGTAGCCGCAATTAATGATACTGATGTTGCAGATAATATGATGAATATGATGAGTAATGACAGCTTTGGTTTGATCATATATCATGAATTCAAAGATAGTATAGCCGCATCTATCCTCTTTAGGCTCTCGTCAATACCGAGAATGTATAGACATGTAAATGGATCCGGAGACTTTTCCTGGCCGGTTAACGACATACGTAGTGGCCATAGGACGTCACCCTTGCCATGGGCTTCGGCGTAAGGCCAGATCGCCGACTTTATGATTTCTATAGTAGGGGACTTCCCTGCCAATTCTCTGATCATCTTGCGGCATTCGACGAGATGAGACTTTGTGACTTCCCTGTCGGGTGCTTTTTTCCAGAGAAGTTTTTGTGAAGGGTAAATTTGCAGATTATTTACAAAATTCAGTTCACCTACAGTTCCAACTATGTCGATCCCAAATAGTTCTGAAATTTCACAAAAAACCGAGATCTTTTCCCTGATCAATGGCATCATACGAGAAAATATCTCACCATCTATATCGAGCCATTTAGGTATGAATGATTTGGCACCCTCGATGAATTGTTTGTCTGTAAGTTTGGATATGTACTGCCTATTGAACCATTGTAATTTTTCGACATTGAAGATAGCTCCAGCCTTTTGCACTTTGGCAATATTGAATTCCTTTATCATTTGATCCAATGAAATCATCTCAGTATTGTCTCCAGGATTCCATCCTAGTAACACCAGAAAGTTCAATAGTGCCTGAGGCATGTAACCTAGTTTCTCATAATATTCGACGGCAACCATTTCACCATGTTTTCGCTTTGATATCTTTTCTCTATTGTCGGCCAGAAGAAGCGGAATGTGACCATATATCGGTCTCGGTTTCTCACCTATCGCCTCCCAGATAAGTATTTGGCGCGGGGTGTTCGATATATGTTCCTCACCACGGATCACATGCGTGATGCCCATAGTTATGTCATCGACAACATTTGAGAGGTGGAAAATGGGTTCATCCAGGCTTTTTGCTATGATGAAATCACCAAGCTCCGTGGTATCGAACTCAACTGAACCCTTTATAAGGTCTTCGAAAACAATTTTTGTATTTGGATTTTTGAATCGTATAACTTCTGCTCTCTGACCTTCCTCGACGACCTTTTCCTTGGAAATGTAGGCGTGACCGCTAGCAATCAATTTCTCTAGATATGTCTTGTGTACAGTGAAGTTGTCCGACTGTATGACTGTGCCGTCAAATTCTATACCGAGCCATGTAAATGCACTTATGATACCTTGTGTATATTCAGGTTTGTTCCTCTCTTTGTCAGTATCCTCTATTCTGAGTAAAATCTTTCCGTCATTCTGTCGTGCATATAGATAGTTGAATAAAGCAGATCTGGCGCCTCCGACATGTAGGAAGCCTGTGGGCGATGGTGCAAATCGAGTTACAACTGGTTTATTAGTCATGGGTGTATTATAGCAGATTTCTCATCATAAATAGAAATTCGCCAACATGGCGTCGGCGAATTTCTCAAGTGCTATATTTATAAAATCTTAACCCTTCAAGTTGACTTCAGCCGCAGCCGAAGCGTGGAAGATCTTCATGAAGACATTACCCTTTGCATCCTTGAGAGGAAGATCGGTCTTGGCGTTGAACTTTGCTGCGCCATCAGACGTGTAGATAACTGCGTAGTATGTTCCACCATCAACCGTAGGCTTCGTCAGAGTGATCTTCGTGCCCGCTGTCAAACCTGCAGCGAAATGCATAGATCCGATGATCTCACCTGGCTGACCTGCGTTGTTTGCATGAATAACTACCCATGCGGATTTCTCAACCTGTACTGATGACAAGTAAACGATGTTTCCAGGATACTGGTCAACCATGACGATGCGGTTCAATGCGGGTACAATTGAAGGCTCTGTTGTAACGACTGGCTCAGTTACGACTGGAGTCTCTGACTTCTTGCTTCCGGATACTAGGATACCTATGACTATAATGGCTATAATGACAATGATCGTAACTACCCACTGCCATGTTTTGACACCTGATGCTTGTGGTTCCATGTGAATGATAATGATGATTATGGTTGCTAATATCGACTGGTTTTTAGATACCCATTATATCACAGAAATGAGGGAAAATAGCAAGTTTGGAAACGTGGTCTATTTTTCGTGCTTTAGTGCGATATTCAAAATAGCGTCTGCTAGAACGTCCGCACTATCGACTCTGGAGAAGGCTTTTGCCTGAAGTTTCATAGTTTCCTTGATCTTTGGTGAATTGTATATGCGGTCGATCTCCTCTATCAGTATATGTGCGCTCAGATTGTTTTCTTCTATCGCCGAGGCGGCACCAGTCTCTGCATATGCAAAGGCATTGGCGGTCTGATCGTGACTCACACTGCTCGGTAATGGGATGATGATAGACGGTATTCCCCATGCAGCGATCTCGAATATTGCCGATCCTGCTCTCGAAACCACTACATCTGCCACACCCGCAGACATGCGCATGGCCAACTCATTTAGATAATCAAATGGATGATATCTGTAAGCATATGGATGATCCTTCAGTATGATCTTGGACGTAGAGACTATCTCCTCGAGGTTAGCTTTGCCGGTCTGGTGAATGATCTGATATCTATTCAATAACTCTGGTAACGCCTCGATGATCACGTCATTGATATTCTGTGAACCTTGAGAACCTCCTAGTATGACGATGGTCGGAGTATTATCTTCTAAGTTCAGGTATTCGTGTGCACCATTTGATAATGGCTGGAGAATCTCTTTGCGTATAGGATTGCCGGTATAGGCGACACGATCTGGATGCTTGGTGAAATACTTTGCCGCATCTGGGTATGAGACACCGATCTTGTTCGCGAACTTCCCTGCCCAGGAACTCACTCGGCCAGGTTTACTGTCGGACTCATGTATGACGACTGGTATGCGTAGTATTTTTGCGGCCAGTAATCCTGGAAAACTGACATAGCCTCCTTTACCAAAAACGACATCCGGATATATCGAATACATCTTTGATAATGCCACCGCGCATCCCATGGCTGTCTTGAACATGTCAGTAATATTCAGAAATGAAAAATATCTGCGTATTTTCCCTGCTGGTACCTGTACGAATTCCAACTCATTGTCGAACAAGGCTCGGGTGTTGTACGTGCTCGGCGCCATGTAGTATAGACTTGGTTGGATGAGCTTTCTCTCCCTGCATTTACTACGAACTGATTCTGCCACGGCAATAATAGGATAGAAGTGTCCGCCAGTGCCTCCACCTGTGAATAGTATTTTCATAATGAATTGATTATAGTATATTTACGACAATATTGGTATTTGAATCAATGATACGAATATACGAATGTTACGAATATGCGAATGGATACGAATGGGCCATCAGACGACGATACTGACCAATCTGTTTGGGACGACGACTACCTTTTTTATCGCTTTGCCATCGAGCCACTTCTGGACCTCGTCTAGTGATTTTGCTGAACTTTCGAGTGATTCGTTCGACGTATCCTTTGCGGCCATGAATGATCCTCGTACTTTGCCATTCACTTGTACGATGATCCTTACTTCATCGTCCTGTAACTGTGTTGGATCATATTTCGGCCACTCAGATATATGGATGGATTTCTTGTTTCCGAAGGCGGCCCACAACTCGTCGGCGATATGCGGAGCGAATGGTGCCAATAGTTTGAGTAATAGCTCGAACTGTTCACGACTGACTGCTGGAGACTTTTCCATCTCATTCACAGCGATCATGAGTGAGCTGACGGCGGTGTTGAATTTTAGTGCGACGATGTCCTCGGTTACTTTCTTGATGGTTTTGTGTAATATGCGTGTCAGGGCGTCATCTGCAGAGATTTCGGCAGTCCGAGGACTGTCTGAGCGAGCAGGAATCGTAAGGTCTGAGGACTCCTCCTGGCCGGACTGCAGGACATTACGAGTTCGCGAAGCGAGTTTCGCAGGACTGCCGAAAGCTGCTGCAGATGACGCCCTGGTTGCTAACTTCCACACCTTCTCTATAAATCTCCTCGATCCAACCATGCTATCTGTACTCCAAGCGATCTGCTGGTCAAATGGACCCATGAACATCTCGTAGATGCGGAGTGTATCAGCGCCAAAGCGCTTTACAACTTCGTCAGGATTCACAACGTTATCGAATCTTTTGGACATTTTGCGACCATCCTCACCCATGATGAGGCCTACACTCTGGAGTTTGATGAATGGCTCGATAGTAGAAGCTACGCCGATGTCATATAGGAATTTGTGCCAGAATCGGGCATAGATGAGGTGACGCGTGGCGTGCTCGGCGCCGCCGATATACAGATCCACTGGTGACCAATATTTCTCTTTCCTTCGATCGACTAGGGCTTTCTTGTTCTTCGGATCCTCGTAGCGCAGATAGTACCAGGACGAGCCGGCCCACTGAGGCATCGTGTTTGTCTCGCGACGAGCTTTGCCGCGGCACTTCGGGCATTTTACATTGACCCATGCAGAGATAGCGGCGAGCGGTGACTCTCCTGTTCCTGTCGGTTGGTACGACTTGACTCTCGGTAGTTTGACTGGGAGATCCTTTTCAGGTACTGGAACTATGCCACATTTATCACAGTGAATGATAGGTAGTGGCTCTCCCCAATATCTCTGTCTAGAAAATACCCAATCTCGCAGTTTGTATTTAACTATGCTGCGACCATATTTATGGATCATATCATCTCTGTTTTCAAGTTCGATCTCACGTATGGGCAGGTTGTATTTCCTGGCAAATTCTGCATCTCTCTCATCATGTGCTGGTACTGCCATGATGGCGCCAGTCCCATAGTCTGCTAGAACGTAGTCAGCGATCCATACGGGCACTTCTTCATCGTTGGCAGGATTCACGGCCTTGATACCCTTGAGTTCGACACCAGTCTTTTCCTTCTTCGCGTCAGTTCTCTCGATCTCGGTTTCTAGTTTGGATTTGGTGATGTATTCGATAACCTCGTGCTTGTTCCGGAGTTGTGGCAAAACGGTCTGCACCCATGGATGTTCTGGTGCTAGGACCATGTATGTGACACCGAACAATGTGTCCGGTCTAGTTGTAAATACTGTGACGGCAGGTGTGACAGCCTTCAGTATTTCTGGTTCTTGTAATGAACAGAAATGCTCCTCCTCCGCCTCAGTCTCGATCAGTTTGGCAGACAGCTTTCCTGCCAAGAATTTCAAATATTTGGCGCGATACGTCTCGGCACGATCAGAAAGTATAGTGATCCGTCCATTGGTCTGACTGCGAATGAATGAATAGTTATAATCCCAGGAAAAACTCTTGCTGAAAGGTCGAGTCGCGTAATGTTTATCGAACATCGGATCTACGGCCGGTGCTACCAATACCAGACTAGATATAGGTTTTTCCAGTCTCATGATCGTCTTCATAGCTACGACACAACCCAGGCTGTGCGCTACGACAACAGTATTCTCATCGAAATGGCAGTTCGCCAAGACGTATGCGACTTGCTCGGCCTCTGTCGGATTCATAGAGTTAGGCATTTCTGGGGCTTCGACTTCGTGGCCGCGTTTTTCTAGCTCAGCTTTGAGCCATGGCAGGAAATTGGTCTGTGCACTACCCTGAAATCCATGTAATAGGACAAAGCGAGTTTTCATGTCGTCAAATTTCAGCCTGAAGTCTATCTCAGCCCCTTCACTCCTGCCGATCCAGTTACGTTGAGCTTCCTTGATAGATTCCGGCCAGTCTAGTAAGGCTTTCTTTTCATTAGCCTCATCTAGTGAGCCGATCTCAGAATCGGCCGATTTTATAATCTCTGGATCAGATTTTGCATCTAGGTCGTTCAATAGTCTATCAGCATAATCAGTGATCTTGAGAACCCACTGTCTCATCAACTTCTTTTCGACGACCGCACCGCACCTCTCACATCGGCCGTTTTCAACATCCTCGTTAGCTAGTCCGGTCTTGTCTACTGGGCACCAATTGATAGGTTCATATGACTCATATGCCAATCCCTTTTTCAGTAACTGCAGAAATATCCACTGCGTCCATCGGTAATATGCTGGGTCTGTAGTGTTGATCTCTCTAGACCAGTCATAGTCTAGTCCGATGATCTCTAGTTGCTCTTTGAAACGTTTTACATTCTTGGCTACAGAATCTATCGGGTTGGTCTTTGTCTTTAGTGCATAATTCTCGGCTGGTAGTCCGAACGCATCGAAGCCCATCGGATGCAAGACTGAATACCCTTGCATACGCTTCATGCGAGAGACGATATCGGTGGCGATATACCCTTTCGGGTGTCCGACATGGAGCCCTTCTCCTGATGGATATGGGAACATATCTAGAACATAGTATTTTGGCTTCTTCGTATCTTCGACTGACTTGTAGATCTTCTTCGTCGCCCACTTCTGCTGCCATTTCTTTTCCAGTGCTGAATGGTCGTATGCCTTGAGCTTTGTGATCGTCACAGGTTTCTTTTTCGATGTTTTAATAGGTCGATTTTTCGCACTAATTTTGGCTTTCTTTTTCATGCCTAGAATCATAGCGCAAAATGGCTTTAGACACAAAAAGAGCGCCGATGGCGTAAAAAAAGAGCGCCGCGGCCACAGATCGGTTTGCTCGCATATATCGGCAGATCTGAGCCCCGCACTCGCTGTTCATTGGCGAACCGGAACCTGATCTTGGTATCATCGAATCCTTCAACTATCTCAGATTCCCTGTGCGGCTTCATCTTGCTTTTATGGTACATAATTTACGCGTATTTTTTGGTTCAAAGACTATGACTCTTCGGGGGCTATTATACAACAATATAAAAAGCGCAGCTAGCCGAAGCGAACTGCGCGTGTGAGCTCGAGAGTTGTCTATTCGCTCACTTCGAGTGTTCCGACTCCGTCTGAATTGTTCACCTCAGCGGAGAAGGGGCGCTCAGTTTCGGCTACTACACCTGCGATGATCAGTAACCATTCTTTGCCTTGCTCCTTCCACTCAAGCGAGCGTATATAGATAGACAGTTTTTCTCCGTCACAAATCTGTACGACGAGTGGGATATTGTTCCTCAGTGGTCGATCAATGAAGTGACTTGCAACCTTGAATTTCCCGGGTAATTGAATTTTAATTTTCATGCGATCCTTTCCTCAAAGGACAGTAGCACGACGCAAGCGGAATGTCAAGGTTTAGTGAGCGATCGGCGGCGTGCAGTGGCATGCGTCAAATCTAGGAATCTCCTTACTCGTTCCTGTTGTCTCGGGATAGCATCGACACTGTTTAAATATTCCTCGACAGTCATCAATAGCCATCCAGTTCCTTCGTCACCAAATCTGATGTCAGCTTTGGTGAATTGTAATGGCTTCGTTACGAAGAAAAATGAAATTTTTGTGGGGTCATCAAAGCTCTGAAATGGACATGAAAATTGTATATCGTCAGGTCCTATATCTAGTCCGACCTCCTCCATAGTTTCTCGTTTGAATGTCTCAAATGGTGATTCGTCTCCCTCCCGGCCGCCACCGATCATATCGAGGCATCCTGGAAACTTTTTTGTATTCATATCTCTGCGACAAACTACTATTTGATTTCCCAAAAAGACCAGCCCTTTGGCGCCGTTGAAGTCTATGTCATTGAAGGTATCTTTGTGGATCATTTAAGGCGTAAATTCTATAATATCACATGTTTTATAAGGAGATCGAACTTCCTTTTAGAATGAAGGTTAGGGTGATTTTTTATACCTAAATCTTGAACTCTATCGGTTCACCATCCTCATTCATGATATCTATAACATCCCCATTATCGATGAAATGACATTTAGTGAGCGATCGGCGGCGTGCAGTGGCATGCGTCAAAGTGTCGATCGTAGTAGTTGCGACTGAGTCGCATGTAGACGACATGGAATGGCTAACTTTCGTATATCAGTTGCGACTGAGTCGCAGGTACGTACATCAGTGTTTTCGAGGCATCTACCTAGTCAATCTAGTCAGCCTAGCCAACCTAGTCGAGCTTCCCTTCTAGGAATCTCCTTACTCGTTCCTGTTGTCTCGGGATACCATCGGCACTCTTTAAATATTCCTCGACAGTCATTAATAGCCATTCAGTTCCTTAGCCCTTTGGCGCCGTTGAAGTCTATCTTATTGAAGGTGTCTGCGTGGATCATTTTCAGATCTTAAACTCTATGACACCACCATCTTTGTAAGAAGATCAAATAAATCAAAAAGCGGTTTTTTGTCTTCAGAAATTATTTTTAATTCCTTCTCAATCTCATCTCGTGTAAAAAACTTTCCACCCTGACTTTCTCGAATATCTATTTGCTCCTCAAAGTTATCATTAACTTTAGTAAAGAAAATAAATTTTTCATTTGGCATTGAATTATAATAAGTTCCAAGAAGTTGAAATTGATCTAGTTTCCAATTTAGTTCTTCTTGAATCTCTCGAGTCAATGCCCATTCAGGTGTTTCGTCTTCTTCTATTCCACCTCCCCAAAAACTCCAATTATCAGGATACTGCTTGGCAGTTTTTGAACGATGAGATAAATAGAATTCGAATTAGTTTTTTACAAAACGATAAGGTATGAGATTTGATTTTCGTTTAATAATTTTCATTAAATTTTAAATTCTATAACATCTCCATCTTTCACCACATACTCCTTCCCTTCTATACGCAGCAAACCTTTGTCACGAGCGGCCGCGTATGAGCCGGCAGATAGCAGTTTGTCCCACTCTATGATCTCGGCGCGAACGAACTTGTCCTTGAAGTCAGTATGTATAGCTGTGCCAGCTTGTGGTGCAGTCCAACCTTTCCCTATCGTCCAAGCGCGAGTTTCGTCGGTTCCAGTAGTGAAATACGTGATGAGCCCGAGGAGCAGATAACCTCTCTTGATCAGTTCATTGACTCCGTCATTGTGCGCCGGTAGGGCGCTCGAGATGCCACCAGTCGGCTTATCAGAAGTATCCTGCAACATTCCACGCATCTCCATTTTCTCCAGCTCGTCCAGATCCTTGAGTTCTTGTTCTATACCAGCATCGACAATGACATGTTCAGCCTTTGTTGCCTTGAAAAATTCTAGGAGTTTCGTCCACCTGTCATCACGTATCTCGTCCATATTCGTTGCGCCAGCCTTCTTGTTCAATACATATAGGAATGGTTTGGCGGTGATGAGACAGAGTAGCTTGAGGAATGGTGATTCGAACTCGTCAGCTTCGACAGTAGAAGCCATCTTCCCTGCCTCCAGTGTTGCCATGAGTTTCTCGATCAGACCATGCTCGATGATAGCTTCCTTCCTGCCCGCCTTGAAATCCTTACCCAGTGACATTCGTCGCTTTGAAACCGTCTGTAGATCAGCTAGTACCAATTCTAGATTGATCACCTCTATATCTTTCAATGGATCGATCCTACCGTCGACGTGGATAACATTGTCATCCTCGAATATACGGACAACCTCAGCGATGGCGTCCGTTTCGCGAATATGAGAGAGGAATTGGTTGCCTAGGCCTTCACCTAGAGAAGCGCCCTTGACGAGTCCTGCTATGTCGGTGAATTGGACCGCGGCGGGTACTGTTTTCGCGGATACTGAAAACTCTGTAAGTTTCTGCAATCTCTCGTCGGGCACAGCAACAACGCCGACCGAGGGATCGATGGTACAAAATGGATAGTTTTCCGCCGGTACAGACTTCTTCGTAAGCGCGTTGAATAGCGTTGATTTGCCAACGTTTGGGAGCCCGACGATGCCGATGGATAGGGACATGTGTTAAAGATAGCTGAAAATGTGTAGAATGTAAAATTGCGATTTATTTTGATGTCACGATCAATTTTTCTCGCATCTTCTTTTTAACTAGTTCCATAGTGGAACTAGTTACCATTCCAATTTCATGGTAGATTGTTGCAAACAACAGTTCTGTAAAATATATGTATATACTTATCGAATCCTGTCTGATCATGATCGGGCTCTGTATCATCGTCTCTGGCGCGTTCCATGACATGGTCACTCTCGGTGAGTCTCGCGTGTTCACCTGGAGTGTGGCTGGTGGAGGGGCGCTAGTCTCTGGTATCGGTATGTTTTCGCTGATCGGTATCATCGATGATGATGTGGCCGCGGTCCTATTTTGTTACCTGTTGGTGATCCTTGTGGTATACGGTATCTTCAAGTACTGCAAATCAGTAGACATCACTAAACGTAAAGGGTGATCTCCACATTTCCCAGTAAACCGGCCTAAAAACCGGTTTTTTTGCAAATGAGGACGCGCCATCACCCGATCTCGGTAGCACCCTTCTCATAGATCTTGAGAGGTAATGTCGATAAATTTTCCAGAATCGGTGTTATGAATCTCCATGAAGCCATGATCTCGTCCGTCGATGCAAAGAGTGTTTGGTCGCCAGAGAAAGCGTCTCTGATCAATCTCTCATAATCATTGGGTATGGCATCATGGAATGAGGAAACGTCAGCATATTTGAATTTCAAGGTTTTTGGTTCGACATCGAAACCGTATCCGGGCGTTTTGACATTGAACTTGATCTTGATACCCTCATCCGGCTGTATTCTGAATGTTAGGATGTTGGATAGCATCAGTGGATCTGACGTCTTGCTCCATACAGAGGTTTTACCCTTTTTGAAATATATATCTATCTCGGCCTTGGACTCTGACAAAGCTTTGCCTGATTCTAGATAGAATGGTACACCTTTCCATCTGGCACCGGAGAATTCTGCCTTGATACGGAAATATGTTTCTGTATTCGACAGAGGTTTGACGCCTTTTTCTGATAGATAGCCAGCGTATTGGCCACGAACCACATTTAGCTTCACTTTGTTGGCTGGGATCTTGCGTAGACTATTCAATATTCTGGCACGTTCATAGCGGATCTTGTCCGCAGAAAAACTAGATGGTTGGTTCATAGCGATCAAGGCCAACATGGCAACGATATGATTCTGTCCCACGTCCTTGAGTGCCCCTATCGGATCATAGAACGCACCGCGGTCGCTGACACCGTCTTTCTCATATAGTTTGATATGAACTTTGTCTATGTAGTTCCTATTCCACATCGGTTCGAACATCGGGTTAGCGAAACGAAAGGCTAGAATATTCTGCAGGGCTTCCTTGGCGAGGTAATGGTCGATACGAAATATCTGCTTCTCCTGGAAAAGTTTACCCAACATTTTGTCCAATGATTTGGCAGTGTTGATGTCATTGCCAAAAGGCTTCTCGATGAGTACGCGAGTCCAGCCAGTTTTGTCATCACATGGCGTGGTCAGTTTGGAATTGGCTAGATTTATCAGAATACCTTCGTACAGATCAGGCGGTACTGATAGGTGGAATATCTTGTTCGAACATTGTCCCCAGCGGTCATCGATAGACTGGAGTCGGACATGGAGTCTGTTGTACGCCACAGGGTCATTGAATAGACCTTGTTCATAGATCATATGATCCATGAAGTGCTTGATATCCTCCTCGCGGAATTGTCCAGGACGAACATTCAGATGTTCTCGTATAAGTTCGCGGAACTCTTCCCTGCTGAATGATCTACGCGAAAATCCGATTATGGAGAATCTCTCTGGCAACAGGCGCTTCGTGAATAATTCCAATAATGCCGGCAGCAGTTTTCTACTCGCCAGATCTCCGGTAATGCCTAGGATCACGAAAATAGTTGGGTGTAGAGATATGGGGTCTGTGGATCTGAATGGCTGGCTAGTCATCTGTGTAGTTTACAGTAAATAGGTATGTAATGTCCACGAATATCTATGTAACCCATAGTTGTGATATAATTCCTGCAATGAATCTTCGTGTCTCCATTAACAATATCAAATCCAAGAAAATCGTAGCTCTCGGAAAGAACACCGTTAGAAAGGTACTTATGTATGGCCTAGTCGTCGTCGTAGTTGGTGCCATCATAGTTCCAGTCAACATAGCGAGCCGCGTCATTCTGTCCATCGATCCGGAATTGCAGCCGTGGGTACTCCCACTCATTTCATCTATTATAGTTGTCGCTGTTGTTTATCTGATCTGGAGGAAGATCCGCGAAGAAGATCTAGTGAAGTATGAGTTCATAACTATCGCTACGCACAAATTCCGCACACCGCTCACACATATCAAATGGGCTGCTGAAAATCTAGCCAAAGTCCCGATGCAGCCAGAGGGCAAGGAACAGGTGGACTATATAACCAGTGCAAACGGAAAACTTATCGAGCTAACAAATCTACTAATGAGTGTTTCTGGTTCGGCGGATGATGACTATTCATACAGATTGGAGAGGATCGATATATCATCTATGGCTAAGGAGGTTCTAGGATCACTCACCAGTCAGTTACAAGCAAAGAAGATCCACATAGAGTCACATCTGGATGCCAACTTATTTACCTTCATAGACTCTGCTCATATCAGGTTCATTATCCAAGTTTTCATAGAGAACGCTATCCAATACACGCCGAGCCAAGGAATGATCACCGTAAAGGCTAGTGCGACGAAGCGAGATGTCGTATTCCTCGTCCAGGACAGTGGCATCGGTCTCAGTAAGGAAGAGCTTCCTCGACTATTTTCAAAATTCTATCGCACCAGCGAAGCTAGGATGGCTGATACAGAAGGTATGGGTATAGGACTTTTCATTTGCAAAGATACTATTCGCAGACATCATGGCCGCATCTGGGCAGAGTCGTTGGGTATCAATAAAGGTAGTATATTCTGTTTTTCTCTCCCTAGGATAAAGTAAATGGTGTGGTGACCCAGACTCTTGGCTCACTAGTGGCCTTATAGATTTGTGCACCCTGCAAGGCTCGAACTTGCGACCTCACCCGTGTGAAGGGTGCGCTCTAGCCAACTGAGCTAAGGGTGCGGGTAAATATTCAATGTTCAATGACGCGACGCTGTATCAGCATAGAGCATTTTTGAAGATTTCACAATTCGTGCTAAAGTATTTTCGTTGACGAAGTGGAGTAGTATTGAAGGGCCATTAGCTCATCTGGTAGAGCGCACCCATGGCATGGGTGAGGCGAGCGGTTCGAGTCCGCTATGGTCCACATCGGGGTGTAGTATAGTGGTAGTATACACGCTTCGGGAGTGTGAGGTCCGGGTTCGATTCCCGGCACCCCGACAAGGGAGGGCCTATAATCGTTTCACTCATTTAGGCCCATCGTTCGGACGTTATGAATATGATATATTCATGACGCTCCTCACTCGGGCCTATAGTAAAGTAGCATTACGCGGCATTCGCATTGCCGAAGCCCGGGTGCAATTCCCGGTAGGTCCACAGGAATAAGGAGCGAAGCGATTGCCCCGAGCTTGTCGAGGGGCTATAATGTAAAAGGAACAGTCCCATTATCAATTATTAGCTAATAAATATAATCACATGAAAGCTACTCATTGCGTTGCAAGTATTCTAGTCATCGTCGGAGCATTGAATTGGTTGCTCGTTGCATTCAATTTCAATCTCGTCGAGGCTGTTTGCGGTACTGGTAGTATCGCCAGGGCCGTCTATATCCTAGTTGGTGTGTCAGCGTTGGTCCTTGTCGTCACACACAAGAAGCATTGCAAGATGTGTCATGCCCAGGGTCAAACAGTATAATATTGCTCAACTTCGGTAGGACCACATAGCAAGGAAAATCACCCCTCGTGGGTGATTTTTCATGATCACATCGAGGTTGAAATATCTGGAGATTTAGTGTATTCTGTTCGAACAGTTCATTCGGGCCCATAGCTCCCCGACGTAAGGTCGGGATAAACATCTGGTAGAGCGTCCCGATGTACATCGGGGAGGCAAGCTTAACTATGTATTATGTATACATTTTACAAAGCGAAAAAACTGGGCGATATTATATAGGTAGCAGTAATAATATTAGTCGCAGATTACAGGAACACAACGCCGGTCAGACTGCATCGTTGTCGTATCAGAGACCTTTGAAAGTTGTATTTTATCAGGGATATGACAATATGAAAATCGCTCGTGGAATCGAGCGTAGATTGAAGAAGTTGAAAAGTAGAGTTATAATTGAGCATATTATTCGTGAGGGTAAGATCAAATTGGGCCCATAGCTCATCTGGTAGAGCGCCGCTTTTGCAAAGCGGAGGCAAGCGGTTCGAGTCCGCTTGGGTCCACCAAATATCTAGTAGAGCGTCCCGATGTGCATCGGGGAGGCAAGCGGTTCGTTCCGATGTACGTCGGAACGCTTGGGTCCACCAAATATCTAGTAGAGCGTCCCGATGTACATCGGGGAGGCAAGCGGTTCGTTCCGATGTACGTCGGAACGCTTGGGTCCACCAAATATCTAGTAGAGCGTCCCGATGTACATCGGGGAGGCAAGCGGTTCGTTCCGATGTACGTCGGAACGCTTGGGTCCACCAATAATTTTTAGAACTGCATGCTTTTAATTAAAACAAAAATAGGTCCAAGTGAAATTTCCGGTATCGGATTGTTTGCTGATGAGTTTATTCCAAAAGGCACATGGATATGGAGATTCAAAAAAGGATTTGATATACGTGTAGGTGATAAATATCCAGACACTCTTCAAGAACCAGCAAGAAGTTACTTCAGACGTTATGCTTATCAGAATCCAGATACACTAAAATATGTACTTTGTGCAGATGATGCAAGATTTTTCAATCATTCGGATAAAGCAAATACTCACTGTGTTGAAGATCCAGAAGATGAGGATACGGCCAATGTTGCTTCACGTGATATTCAAGTAGGAGAAGAACTGACTATAGATTACAGTGAATTTGATACAGATCCATTTTACGGATTTGAAAAAGAACGCTTGTTGGTGCCACTCATATAGATCTGCTACAGCTTGGTTCCAATGGATTCTAATGTTGATCAAAAACGGCGCACAACTACTTTTTTCCTCCCATTTCTAAACCTACGCATGTATTTTAGCGTTGCGTATGTCATATGGATTCATCCTAAACTAGGGGGTGATTCCAACCTCGCCGATTGGCGAGAGATGGAATGAAAATCGGTTTGTTTATTCTTTGGCTACTCATAATATTTTCCCATTGAATCCTGCTAATTTCAGAATCTTATGCACAAACCCCTCTTTGCCTTTTGTATACTGCTCTCGGCTGCCCGCATGAGTGTCAAAAAGTTTTTCTTTCAAATTTTGGTATTCATCGCGGTATTGCGGATTATTGACGAGATAATCGCGAAAAAGAATATGCTCCGTCCAAAATTCAGAATTTAGCTCGGTTATTTTAAGATAGTGTGTCCGATTTTCCTCCGACTCTTTCACGAACAAAACGTGTCCTTGCTCGCTCCTAAGGTCACGGCGAAACTCGTATCCGAGTTTGGCGAGCGGCTCTTTGAGAAGTGAATGATATGAACGATGACCCACTTCCGTCAACTTCCCTTACCCTCTCTATCTTTGGTTTCTTGGGCTTCAAGAATCGGCACGAGATATTGATACACATGTGTCTGTTCAGGTGCATTCAGAAATTTATCTCTCAATATGTTACGAACATCGTCTTTTTCTAAATCATTAAACCAGTCTTTAACATCATATCGACCCAAAAATGTCCCTGAACGAAAATATTCATCCTTCCTTATTTGTATCTTCCACTGCTCAAATACCTGTTTAAGTGGAGTGGGATCGTCATCCATAACCGATGCCTGTAAAGCCTTATACACCGTTGTTTCATAAATATGGTTAGAATTTGCCTGCCCCACACCCTCCAAACCAACATACTGACAGAGTTCCACTATGTTCGACTCAAATTTTCTTATTTGGCTTATTGACTCTCCCCACGATTTAGCCGAAGAATCTTTTGGTGCAAAGGAATCAAAAGTTGGAAAAAAATTGCCATTATCCATATAACCCTCCAGTAATCCCCTTAGTTTATTTACCACTCGTTCGTCTACTTCCTGTACAGGTTTTAGGCGCATTACTCCCAGAAAGTTTTCAATTCTCTCAGGACTAAGCAAGTCGGTATGCAGATACTGCTCTGCAAAGATCCACTCGAATTTAAAATAATTTCTCTGCTTTAACTCATTTTTATTGAGTGGAAGCGGTGTCTTGGGTGGGATTATTTCACCTCGCTGTGAACCCAAATTACCAAAATGATAAGAAAATGGTCCCGATTGTCCGGCCATATCATAAACCCGTTGATGGATGTCTTCAGGAAGCGTAGTTTCTGGTACAAGCTCAAAGAGGTACTTTTCATACGCGAAAGAGTCGCCAAGTTCCTCCGAAAAAAATCGACGTAGAAGCCTTGTCGAATTGGAATCCATGACCATTATGGCCGAAAGTTCATTTTGCTTATCATATTTTTTCGCAAGATGGGAGAAAAATAGGATTTCCTTGAGGAAAGCCCCAGTTTTTTCTTCAAGATTTCTTATCTCTTCGCCTACCATTTTTTTCACCTCATCTTCTACTTCTCTCGGTTCTATTCTCACTAATTTTTCAAGAGCAGATGCAGTGTTTGCGAAGTGATTATAAAATGCAGAAAGCCGACCTGCCGCAATGTTCTCTACATCGGCAGAAATCTCTCCGTTTAAGTAATATATTTGGTTCCGAATGTAACTCTTTATCACCTCTTCTGTATTTTCAATTATACTTCCTGGAGTTTTTAACGACTTTAAATTTTGTAGTCTCCACATTTGCTCCTGCAGACGAAACTGAGAAGTTTCTGCGTATACAGTGTTGTGCATACCAGCAACTTTTAAAGACTCAACTCTATTGTGTCCAATTTCATGGGTTCTTGTGTAATTTTGCTGTTCTTCATTATCTGATAACACGACAAAGCAAAATGGGGTGCCAGAGGAATGCCAACCGCGAAATGAATTGTTAAAAAACTTCTTTTGATCTTCTTTCGTGATGTATACCACAATATCATATGGAGTGAACTCAATACGCAAATTATCAAATTTTTCTTGAAAGTATAGTTTTGCGTCATGAAGACCTGTGACACGGACAAATTCGTCAGCTCCTTTTTGATATGCCACTTTTAGATTTTCTACTTT
>Ga0194054_10000537_pt1 | contig 18853 bp, 16 predicted proteins | sample SepL2210m_MetaG_FD_163628 | JGI IMG/M metagenome (GOLD analysis project Ga0194054, IMG submission 163628) | Anoxic zone freshwater microbial communities from boreal shield lake in IISD Experimental Lakes Area, Ontario, Canada - Sep2016-L227-10m | ecosystem: Environmental > Aquatic > Freshwater... | reverse complement strand
ATCCGGAGAACAAAATCCTTCGGCAGCCGGTGGATGATTTGATGCTTTTCAAGGCAGCAATGTCGCCGGGTGAGAGCGCATCGCCGATCAGAAATGAATCGTCGCATGCCGCTCTGGAAAAGGGGGGGTTTCCGCCGCATAAATGCAGCCTCTCCGTCGGCCTGCGCTACGCTCCGGCCTCCTCCGAGGCTGCATTTATGCGGGAGTCAACTCGAATAGGCCCTCCAAACAGAGAATTCCACTTTTGCTCCGTCTCAGTTCACTTTTGCTCCGGCCCCGACAGCAGAAACATTTATGCGTGATACTCTTGAAGGCTCTTGACCTCATAGCCTGCCTGCTGGATCGCCCGGATGGCGGCCACGCTCGCATGGGCTCCGCGCAGGGTCGTCATCGTTGCAACGCGCGCGGTCACACCGGCGCTCCGGATCACCACCTCATCCCGGCGCGGTTGCTGCCCGCTCGGGGTGTTGAGAATAAAGTGGATCTCTCCGTTCTTGATCAGGTCGAGAACATTCGGGCGGCCCTCCTGGATTTTGAGCAGGGTTTTCACGGGGACCCCGGCATCGGCGAGGAGTTGGGCCGTGCCGGAGGTGGCATGGATTTTGAAACCCAGGCTCACAAAATCCCGCGCGATCTCGACCGCGGCCGGCTTGTCGCTGTCCTTCACGCTGATGAAGACATTTCCCTTGGTCGGCAACGGCGGCTGGGCGGACATCTGGCTTTTCGCATAGGCGATGCCGAGATCGGGATCGATGCCCATGACCTCGCCCGTGGACCGCATTTCCGGACCGAGAATAATGTCCACTCCCGGAAATTTCACGAACGGGAAAACCGCTTCCTTGACGGAAAAGTATCCAGGAATTTTCTCCTCGGTGAAGCCGAGTTCCCGAAGCGTGGCCCCTGCCATGATTTTAGCGGCTAGCTTCGCGAGCGGAATGCCGATGGCCTTGCTCACAAATGGGACCGTGCGCGAGGCCCGCGGATTGACCTCGAGAATATAGACGTCCGCGTCCTTGATGGCGAACTGGACGTTCATGAGACCGCGGACTTCGAGTTCTTTCGCCATGGATTTTGTGGCGCTCTTAATGGTCGCGAGCGTCTCGGGCGAAAGTGAAAAGCTGGGGATCACGCAAGCGCTGTCGCCGGAATGGATTCCCGCCTGCTCGATGTGCTCCATCACCCCGCCGATCACGCAGGTTTCGCCGTCGGCGATACAATCGACATCGACCTCGGTCGCGTCCTCGAGAAACCGGTCCACCAGCACCGGCCGCTCGGGGCTGGCTTCAACCGCGGTGCGGATATATCGACGCAGGTCCGCCTCGTCATGGACAATCTCCATCGCACGTCCACCGAGCACGAAGGATGGGCGGACAAGGACGGGATAGCCGATGCGTGAGGCCACGGCGACAGCCTCTTCCTCATTGGTCGCCGTGCCTCCCTGTGTCTGGCGGAGGCCGAGCTTGTCGAGCATCGCGGAGAAATGCTTGCGGTCCTCGGCCATTTCAATGCTCCTGGGCTGTGTCCCGATGATATTGCACCCGTTGGCCGAAAGTCCGGCAGCAAGATTCAATGGCGTCTGCCCGCCGAACTGGACGATGACCGCATCTGCATTTTCCCGCTCGTAGATATTGAGAACATCCTCCAGCGTGAGCGGTTCGAAATAGAGTTTGTCGCTGGTGTCATAGTCAGTCGAAACCGTCTCCGGATTCGAGTTGACCATGATCGTCTCCCAACCGAGTTCTTTGAGCGCGAAGGCGGCGTGGACGCAACAGTAGTCGAACTCGATCCCCTGCCCGATCCGGTTCGGACCGCCGCCAAGGATCAGCACTTTCCTCTTGTCGCTCTTCCGCGTCTCGTCCTCGTCGCCGTAGGTCGAATAATAATACGGCGTGTAGGCCTCGAACTCCGCCGCGCACGTGTCCACCAGCCGGTAGGTGGGAACAACCCCTGCAGCCTTTCTCCGATTGCGTATCTCCGCCTCGGTGGAGCCGGTGAGGTGCGCGAGCTGCCGGTCGGAAAACCCGAACTTTTTCGCGCGCCGGAAATCGAGCGCGGTTGCGCTTTCGCGGATCCGACTTTCTTCAACGACAATCAGCCGGATGTGTTCCAGGAACCATGGGTCGATTTTCGAGAGTTCGTGAACATCGCCGACGGTCAGCCCCGCCAGAAACGCGTAACGGATGAAGAAGATCCGGTCGGCGCCCGGGATCCGCAGCTTTTGTTTGATGGTGGCGAGGTCGGGTTCGATGTCCTTGCCGTCGGCGCCGAGACCGAAGCGACCGATCTCGAGCGAGCGGAGAGCCTTCTGCAGGGATTCCTTGAACGTCCTGCCGATCGCCATGGCCTCGCCGACGCTCTTCATCTGCGTGGTCAGCGTCGGGTCCGCCTGAGGAAACTTTTCAAAAGTGAAACGCGGCACCTTGGTGACAACGTAGTCGATCGAGGGCTCGAAGCAGGCCGGAGTCTCGCGGGTGATGTCGTTCTTCAGCTCGTCGAGAGTGTAGCCGACCGCCAGCTTCGCCGCGATTTTGGCGATCGGAAATCCGGTCGCCTTCGAGGCCAGAGCCGAGCTGCGCGAGACGCGCGGGTTCATCTCGATGACCACCATGCGGCCGTTGGCGGGGTTCACGGCGAACTGGATGTTCGACCCGCCGGTTTCGACTCCGATCGCCCGGATCACCGCGAAGCTCGCGTCGCGCATCGCTTGGTATTCTTTGTCCGTGAGCGTCTGGATCGGGGCGACGGTGATCGAGTCGCCGGTGTGGATACCCATCGGGTCCAGATTTTCGATCGAGCAGATGACGACGCAGTTGTCCGCCCGGTCACGCATGACCTCCATCTCGAACTCCTTCCAGCCCAGCAGCGACTCCTCGATCAGCACCTCGCTGACCGGCGAAAGATCGAGCCCGCGCCGCACGATCTCGTCGAGCTCACCGCGATTGTATGCGATGCCGCCACCCGCCCCGCCGAGCGTGAATGCCGGACGGATGATGAGCGGGAATGTGCCGATCTCTTGGGCCACGGCAGCCGCCTCGTCCATCGTGTGGGCCACGCCCGAATGCGCGCAGTCCAGCCCGATCTCGATCATGATATTCTTGAAAATCAGGCGGTCCTCGCCGCGCTGGATGGCTTCCGCGTTGGCGCCGATGAGGCGTGCCCCGTGGCGTTCCAGCGCCCCGTTTTCAACTAGCGCCATCGCCGCGTTCAGAGCCGTCTGCCCCCCCAGCGTGGGCAGCACGGCATCCGGCTTCTCCCGCTCCAGGATTTTTTCGATGACCTCGGGAGTGATCGGCTCGACATACGTCCGCTGCGCGAACTCCGGGTCGGTCATGATCGTGGCCGGATTCGAGTTGACGAGAACGACTTCGTAACCCTCCTCCGCGAGAGCCTTGCAGGCCTGGACGCCGGAATAGTCGAATTCACAGCCCTGCCCGATGACGATCGGGCCGGAACCGATGAGGAGAATTTTTTTGATGGAAAGATCCTTGGGCATGATGCGGCGGGCAGACTACGCCAACCCGGTCCCCAAGGGCAACGAAATGCTTGAAAAGATGAAGGGCGGTTCAACGGAATCCGTCGAACCGCCCGGCATCCCAACGGGAATTTTGTTTATTCGCCGACTTCGAGGCCCATCTGGCGGGCGGTGCCGCAGAGGGTGCGGAAAGCGGCTTCCTCGCTGCGGGCGTTCATGTCTTTGAACTTGATCTTCACGATGTCCATCACCTGCTTTTTGGTGAGCTTTCCGACCTTCGTTTTGTTCGGCTCCTTCGATCCAGAAGCGAGGCCGGCGGCCTTTTTCAAGAGAACGGCGGCCGGCGGGGATTTAGTGATGAAGGTGAACGTCTTGTCCTTGTAAACCGTGATGACCACCGGAAGGATGTCGCCCGCCTGCTTCTGCGTCGCCGCATTGAATTCTTTGCAGAAGGCCATGATGTTCACGCCCTGCTGACCGAGGGCCGGGCCGACCGGAGGAGCCGGATTTGCCTGCCCCGCGGGAATCTGCAACTTGATTTGTCCAACAATTTCTTTCGCCATAAGAGAGATCCGCTGGTTGAGCGGAAAAGGGGGTAAGGAAATCACCCCTCCCCACCGGAAGCAAGAACAATTTCCGGATTTCGCTGTCTCACACGCCGCCGAACCTGCGGCTCCGGCTCTTGAAGTCTTCCAGCGCCTCCAGAAAATCGGCTTTGCCAAAATCGGGCCACAGCTTTTTTGTGACGTGGATTTCCGTGTAGCTCAACTGCCAGAGCAGGAAATTCGAGATCCTCATTTCTCCGGAGGTGCGGATGAGGAGGTCGGGATCCGGGATTCCATCCGTGTAGAGCCGAGAGGACAGGAGTTCGGGAGTGACATCGTCGGGAGCGAGCGTCCCGGCGGCGGCATCCCGGACCATCGATTTCACGGCATCAAGGATTTCGGTTCTTCCGCTGTAGCTGAGGGCAAGAATCACGTGGAGCTTTGAGTTGCCGGCGGTGGCCGCAACAACCTCATCCAGCTTTCTCCGGCAGGGCGGCGGAAGATCGTCTAGGCGTCCGATGGCTCGCAGCCGCACCCCCTCGCGCAGCATTTCTTCTTTCTTGTCGTTGAGAAAACGCTCGAGGAGGAGCATGAGTCCGTTGACCTCGAGGGGCGGGCGTTTCCAGTTCTCGGAGGAAAATGCATAAAGGGTCAGGAATTCGACCCCGGTCTCCATGCAGGCCTCGACGCACTGGCGGATCGACTTCGATCCCTGTTCGTGCCCCGCCAGACGCGGCAGCCCCCGCTGTTGTGCCCATCGCCCGTTGCCGTCCATGATCACGGCGACATGACGGGGGATCATTTTCACGGGGATCACAGCCGGATGGTCTGCGCCCGGGCAGGTCCGATGCTGACAATGGCGAGCTTTGCCCCCGTGAGTTCGGCCAGTTTGTTGACATACTCCCGGGCGCGGGGAGGAAGATCGGTGAATTTGCGGGCGTTGTCAGTCGGCTTGCTCCAGCCCGGCAGATCAATATAGACCGGCGTGCAGCGGGCGAGGTCGGCGGGATCGGTCGGCGGGAAGTCAATTTTCTTGCCATCCAATTTGTAGGCGGTGCAGACACGGATCGAGGAAACCGCATCGAGGCCGTCGAGGTTGGTGATGGCGAGTTGGTCGATGCCGTTGACCATGGCCGCGTATCGCGTGGCAACGGCGTCGAACCACCCGCACCTCCGCGCACGCCCGGTGGTCGCCCCGAACTCCCTGCCCATGGCATGCAGTGCATCCGTGATCCCCTTGTCCTCGGTCGGAAGCGGACCTTCGCCCACGCGCGTCGTGTAGGCTTTCATGACGCCGAGAACCCGATCCACACGGTGCGGAGGAACCCCGCTCCCCGTGCAAGCTCCGCCAGCCGTGGTATTCGAGCTGGTCACATAAGGATACGTTCCGTGGTCGATGTCCAAAAATGTGCCCTGGGCACCTTCAAAGAGCAGCTGTTTCCCGGCCTTCAGCGCCTTGTGCAAATACACAACCGTGTTGGTGACAAACGGGCGGAGCACCTCGGCAGCAGCCAGGTAATCCCGCAGAATCGCTTTGCCGTTCAGCACCGGCGCCCCGAGGCCTTTCAAAACAACATTGTTCTCGCGGATTCTGACCGCCAGTTTTTTTGCAAAGACTTCGGGCCGCACCAGATCACACATGCGGAGCCCGACGCGGGCGACCTTGTCGCCGTAGGCAGGACCGATTCCGCGCTTGGTGGTGCCGATTTTCCCCTTGCCTTTGAGCGCTTCGCGCTGGCCGTCCAAAGCCCTGTGATACGGGAGCACCAGATGGGCAGCATCGCTGATAAGCAGATTTTTCCCGATCGTGACGCCCCGTTTCCGGAGGCCCTCAATCTCGCCGACCAGCGAAACCGGATCGATCACCACGCCGTTCCCGATGACGCAAATCTTGGACTTCCGGAGGATGCCCGACGGGATGAGGTGCAGGACGTATTTCTCCCCGCCAATGACAATCGTGTGCCCGGCATTGTTCCCACCCTGACTGCGGACGACGATGTCCGCGTCATCGGTGAGAAAATCGATGATTTTTCCTTTTCCTTCGTCGCCCCACTGGGCGCCAGTTAAAATTGTGTTTGGCATATCGGAATGGGGCAAAAAAGTGAGTCTCCTTCCGCGGCATCCCTCTGACAAGCGAAAATGCCGGACCATGCAAACGGGCTTCACGCAAGCGCCATGAGACTGTGTAACTTGGAAAAAGATTTTCCCGGCGAGAGGTTATTGTTGCTTGAACGGGGAATTTCGCGAACATCCCGTTCATGTCGAAATCCGTTCCGATGCGTCCACGGCTGGCGCCCAAGGCCACGCTTTCCTTTGCGATCGTGGCCAGCCAATACAACGCCCAGTTCACGCAGCCGCTGGTGGACAATGCCTACCGGGAACTCAACATACTCGAGCCGGGCGCAACGGTTTCCCTGATCTCCGCTCCGGGATCTTTCGAACTGCCCCTGATGGTTCAGGCCGTTGCGGAGTTGGACCGCTACCATGCGATCATTGCGCTCGGCCTCATCATCCAGGGTGAGACCGCCCATGCCACGCTGATCGCGCAATCCGTGACGACGACCCTGCTCGAAATTTCGCTGGCACACCGGGTTCCCGTGATTCACGGAGTTTTGCTCGTGGAAAACGAGGAGCAGGCCCGCGCCCGATGCATCGACCAAGAATTCAACCGCGGGGTGGAAGCCGCTCGCGCTGCGGTGGCTTCTGCCCGCACTCTGCGCGACATAAAGTAAGGCCATGGGAGTCCGACGAGATGCCCGCGAAGCCGCGGTTCAATACCTTTACCAGCGCGAGCTTCAGGCGGACGAAACCGACTCCCTCCTGGAGGAATTCTACCGTCTCCGTGGCCTGAGCCCGAGCGCGAGAAGATTTTGCGAAACCCTCTTGAAGGGCTGGATGACTAACCGGGCAGCGATCGATGCCGCCATCCGCGAACACGCCCGCAACTACGAGTTCGCCCGACTCTCCGCAGTGGACAGAAACGTGCTCCGGATCGCCTGTCAGGAACTCCTCTTCTGCGAGGACATCCCGCCGGCGGTCGCGATCAACGAAGCCATCGAAATCGCAAAGAAGTTCAGCACGGGGGAATCCGGGAAATTTGTGAACGGCGTCCTCGACAACATCCGCCGGGCACGCAGGAAGCCCTGATTCATGGCCCTCGGTTTCCTCAAATCCTTCGTCGCAAAATTCACCTCGCGCCCGGTTGACTGGGACGAACTCGAAGAGGCCCTGATCCGCGCGGACCTCGGCGTTCCGATGACGCTGAAAATTCTGGAGTCGTTGCGGGCCCGGGGCAACTCGGTGACCGGCGAAACCGCCGCCGCCGTGGCGAGAGAGGAAATCCTAAACGTGCTGCCGCCCGCGATTCCGCCGTTGCGTCCCCTCCCCTCGAAACCGAAAGCCATCCTGGTTGTCGGGGTCAACGGGACGGGCAAAACGACATCCTCCGCGAAGCTGGCCCACTGGTTCAAATCCCACCGCCATTCGTGCGTCCTGGTCGCGGCCGACACGTTCCGCGCGGCCGCTATCGAGCAATTGGGAGTCTGGGGGGAGCGGCTCGGCATCGACGTGATCAAAAGCCAGTATCAGGGAGATTCCGCAGCCCTCTGCTATGACGCGTGGACGAGCGCGCAGAAAAAGGACATCGAGTTCCTGATCTGCGACACCGCCGGTCGGCTCCACACAAAGAGCAACCTCATGAAAGAACTCTCGAAAGTCGCCAGAACGCTTGCCAAACACGACGAGAACGCCCCCCACGAGAAATGGTTGGTCGTGGATGCGACCACCGGATCCAACGCGGTGGTGCAGGCCAAAGAATTCCACCAGGCCATCGGCCTGACCGGCCTGATCATGACCAAGCTCGACGGCAGCGGAAAAGGCGGCGTGGCCGTCGCGATCCAGCACGAGCTCGGGATTCCCACCCGCTTCATCGGCACGGGCGAAAAACCCGGGGACTTCTCCGCTTTCGATCGCGAGATCTTCGTCTCGAAAATCCTGTGACCGTTATCTGACCGCGTTGTCCCAAGCCTCGTTTCCCTCAGGAAGACGGGAGTTCCACAAGCGAAATGGCTGAGAGGGAGATCGTGGCTCCTGAGACATTGAAGTTATAAAAGAGAACACGGGCCTCCGCCTCGTCCTCGGTCGCGGTAAAGTCATACGCCACCTTCTGCCAGTCGTCCGTCAAGGTGACGACCTTTCGCTCAACCCCGGGCAGGGAGCCGTAGGGGGGATGGGAAGGGCCGACAAGCACCGTCAAGGACGGGACACCGCTCCCTTTGATCTGAAAGGAGAGCCGGTAGCTTTTCCCCTTGGACACCTTGATCGCGTTCTGGTTGACACCCACCTGCCAAGCCTCACCTCCCTGGCTGGCAGCCGTGATGCTGACGAGTGCCGCCGGCTTTTTGTCGGGACCGTCCGGAACCACCTGGCAGGTGCCTGCCGCACCGTCCATCAGGATGAGTTGCCACGGATCGATAGTGGCAGTGGAAAAGTTGCCGTTCTGCAGCAATTCTCCGGCACCGAACATTGAAGCCGTAAGGCCTGCGCCGAGGACAAGGAGAAGCAAGGGTTTCATCGTCTTTTCGTTAAAGTTCCGTGATTATTGGACAACCACGCATCCGGGGCAAGTCGATTTGCATCGGGGACGAAACGATCCTTCTGGTTTCCGTTGTGGAACATGCCGCCACGCGCGGCCACGGACGGGAGATGGGCCAAACACGGGTCACTCGCAGTAAGGACGGAATCTATTTCACGCTGGGGAAGGAGAATTTCATCGATGTCCAGTCCGGGGAATCTCCCTGATTGCTCTACCATCATTTTATCGACAGCCGCGTGACACGCATCGACGACACTTTTACATCATCACGCCGGTCATGGTGCATGGATATTATCCACGGGGTATTTTCGCCGGCGGGCGGGACTTATTACTATATCGGGGCCATGCTGCTTGACTTTGAGCAGCCCTGGAAAATCATCGGCCGCACAAACAGCTGGATTTTTGCGCCGCAGGAATTGCACGAGAGAACCGGAAACTGCGACAATACCGTTTTTCCGTGCGGTGCCCTGGGCGACTGGGAGAAGGACGAGTTGCGGCTCTACTATGGCGCGCCCGACGACAAAATCTGTTTGACAACCGGTTCCATGAGGGAAAATGTGGAAGCGTGCAGGCGGCAAATTCAGGCTCCGGGCGGAGCGCGGCCGTCAGGTCGGAACAACGCAATTGTCCGCCACGCCGAACGTCTTTAAAAAGCTCAGCCGTTTCTTGTTCCTTGATATGATGAGAGAAGTCAGATGGGAAAGACTGTTTCCCGACCAACTCGAAAAGCAATTCAAAGAGTGCCCTGTCCTCTACTTCAGTTATGGCATGTGCGAACCGCATGGCCCTCAAAACGTGTTGGGCCTGGATTCGTTGAAAGCCCATGCACTGGCCTGCGAGATGGCAAGAGCGCACGGAGGGATCGCCGCGCCACCCGATTACTGGCATATCCATGATTTCGGCCACTACTCGGCCTGGGGGGAAAGAACCATCGGCGAGGAATTAAGGAGATGGATGACCGCTGTTCCTCCGTCTCACCACTTCAAAAGCATCTGTTATCACATCCGCACTGCCGATATCCTCGGCGCGCATGCGGCTGTTTTTTTGACCGGCCATTATGGTCCCAACTGGATGGACCTGAAAACACTCGTCGAACTTATACAGCCCTTCGTCGGAACGCGCCTTTATGGGCTTCCCGATTTTGAAGCCAACACGCACGGATTTGAGAATGACGGAAAGAGTTGCGGCGACCATGCTGGAAAAGTCGAGACATCCCTGATGATGGCTCTTGATCCCGCATGCACTGACATGACGCGGATGCCGGAGCAGAATGAACCGGGCTTCCATTGGGCCATGGGACCGGACGCATATAAATCGGACAGGCGAATCGGCGAACGAATGGTTGCGGATGAAGTGAAGTTCGTCGGCGGAAAAGTCAAGGAACTGCTGGCTGAATATGACCGGTTACAACCCGGACACACGTTTCGTACCTATGACGATGTCGATAAATTCTGGAGCAATCAAATCGCTCCCAAGTTACAGGATTTTGCCTGTATAAAGAAAGGCAGGGAAGAGCCGGAGAAGATCCCCGAATACTCGGTCTGGCATGAAAATTGGAAAGGGGAAACCTATTAGAGCCTGCCATACACTTCCAACGATGAAAACACCGCCCGCCGATGCTACGCATATCTTGAAACGCCACACCCTCAATCCCCTTCTCAAACTGGAGGATTATCCGGGAGTGGCTCAAATCTACAATCCGTCGCCCGCCAAACTCGGCGACGAAACGATCCTCCTGGTTTCCGTTGTGGAACACGCAGCCACGCGTGGCTACGGGCGAGATGTGGGCCAAACACGGGTCGCACGCAGTAAGGACGGAATCCATTTCACCCTGGGGAAAGAGAATTTCATCGATGTCCAGTCCGGGGAATCTCCCTGGTCGCTCTACCATCACTTTATCGACAACCGCGTGACGCGCATCGACGATACATTTTACATCATCACGCCGGTCATGGTGCACGGTTACGACGGGCCGGTGGGAATGCTTGGAAAAACCCGCGACTTCAAGACTTATGAGCGGATCGCCGTGATCACGCAGCCGCGAAACCGCGGCGCATCTCTCTTTCCGGAAAAGATCGGAGGCCTCTACTGGAAGCTGGATCGTCCGGGCGGAGGGGACAACGGGAACGGGGACATATGGATCAGCTCTTCACCCGATCTTGTTCACTGGGGTCAGTTCCAGCCGTTGCTGGCGGCGGGTTACCGCTACTGGAACGTCCAGAAGATCGGGCCGACGCCCCCCATCAAAACCCCCTGTGGCTGGCTGGATATTATCCACGGGGTATTTTCGCCGGCGGGCGGGACTTATTACTATATCGGGGCCATGCTGCTTGACCTTGAGCAGCCGTGGAAAATCATCGGCCGCACAAACAGCTGGATTCTTGCGCCGCAGGAATTGTACGAGAGAACCGGAAACTGCGACAATACCGTTTTTCCGTGCGGTGCCCTGGGCGACTGGGAGAAGGACGAACTGCTGCTCTACTATGGCGCGACCGACGACAAAATTTGCCTCGCAACCGGATCTCTCCGGGAATTGGTGGAGGCGTGCGAACGTCAGATTTAGGCTCCGAGCGGACACTCGGCCAAAACCTCCTGTCCTGGAAACCCGCTCCGGGCAGGACGCGCGGTTCGGCCTGAAATCAGGCGACTTCTTCGAGCCACTCCCAAGCCGCATCGATCTGGGTAGCATCAAAGTATTGGACCTTGGCCATCGTGAACGGCTTGCAGACCTTCGCCATCCACTCTTCCCAGCGGCGGTCGCCGACAAGTGCGATGCGCTCGACTTTGGTGCAATGGACGGTCGCGAACTTGATGTCGTCCCAGAGCGCGTGCATGTCCCAGCCGTGGAAATCGACGAAGTGGGCGAGCAGTCGGACCTTGCCGTGGGCGGCGATGGCCGCATCTACGGCGGGGACAAAATGCCGGTAGTCTTCGTCGTGGAGTTTCCCGCTGAGAGTGAATCCGAGGACGCTGCCTTTGGTTCTGTCGAGGGCTTTGATCATGGGAATGATGTTTGGTGCAGGTTAGAATTTTTTCGGCGCAAGACAAGCACGATCGGTCCTTTTCAATCCTCCCGTCGCAGCCTCACTCTCCGATACAATACAGCTTGCTGTCCTTGGGCGGGCAGGTGCGGACAAACATGCGCGAACCGCTGCAGACAGGGGTGGCGCGAAACGGGTCGAGCGCGCAGCGGGCGACTTCTTCGAAGGTTGCCCCCTGCTTGAGGACGACCGATTTCCCGGTGTCGCTGCTCACGATCACGACATTTCCATCCAGCACCGGCGAAGGGTAAGCGGTGCCGCCAAGTCCGAGCTTTTGCTGGTAAGCGACGGCTCCGGTTTTCGCATCGAGCACGTCGAGCACGCCGCTGCTGCCAACCAGATAGAGAAAGCCGCCGGCGAGAAGCGGCGACGCGTAGTGACGGTCATTGTTGATGGCGGTTTCCCACAGCATTTTTGCGGTCACCCCGCCCTGGTCGTCGGCCGCGAGTTGGAAGGCCTGCGCCTTGCCCGTGTCGGCGCAATAGACGACATCGTCTTTTGCGAGCGGCGAGCAATATGCCAGCTTCATGGTTGTCGCCACGGTCTTCCCGTCGGCCGCGTTGACCACCTCGCCTCCGTCAGTGACCAGGAGGGTCAGTTTGCCCAAGGTGACGACGGCGGGGGTTCCCCAATTATGGTTGTGTTTCACGCGCCAGACTTCCTTGCCGGTCGCGGCATCGAGCGCGACCATATCGAGAAAATGCGTGATCAGCAGGTTTCCCACCAGCACGGGTGACGAAGCGTTGCCATGCGGAGGATGGGGGTTCTCGGGGAAAAACCGCAGCCACCCGCGTGTTCCATCCATGGCGTAGCAGGCGGCTATTCCAGAACCGAAGGTCGCGTAAACGAACTTCCCGTCGCTGACCGGCGTGGCGGTGGTGTAGCCGTTGACAGGGTGCACTCCCGGCAGTTTCCGCTCTGTGATAGGCGTGAGCGCCTGGGTCCGGTCGTTGATCTCCTTCAGCTTTTGGTTCAGCGGGGCGATCTCCTTCGCCATGGCATCGGCTTTCGCTTTGGCCTCGGCGTCATCTTTTTTCGCTGCCGCGTCCGCCTTCAACGGGGCGAGAAGGTCGTTCTTCGCCTTGATCTCCGCCTGCAGCGAGGCCGCCTGCTCGGGCAAATGCTCGGCGGCGATGGTCGCCCGGTTCTTTTCCACTTCGGCGGCCGGGGGAGCGGGCAAATCGGAGTAATCGGCGCTGTGCTGCCAAAGAATCTTCCCGGAGGAATCCAGGCAGAGAAGCGTGGACGGTTCGGCGCAAACAAAAATCTTGTCGCCCACCAACACCGGGCCGGCGTTGCTCCATTGCGGCAACGGTGTCGCCCAAACCACGCGGTCCGTCGGCCCCCATTGGGTCTGCGGCTTGGCCGTCGAATAATCGCTCGTGCCATCCATCCGCCAACCCACCGGGTCGGCCGCGAACAAAGCAAGTGAATGGACGAGCGCAATGAGGGGAATGGAAAAACGCATAATCGTTGAAGTGTTCGAAGGAATCTTCTGCTATGAGCGAGCAAAAAGCAGGGTTTTTCTCAAGACAAATAGCCATTTGCCAGGTTCCGCTCATCCGTCCGGCGACCGGGGGTGCACGCCATCCGTTCGTTTTCATCCCGGTTGCACGCGAACGCGACTGGTGGTTGAATGAGTTCATGCCGAACTTCGCCTGTCTGCTGTGCCTCGCCCTCGCCTCCGCCTGGCCCATGTTCCGTGGCGGCCCGGAGCTCCAAGGCGTGGCCGGTGGCGGGTTGCCTGACGCGCTGGAACTCCGCTGGACCTTCCAAGCCGGCAAGGCGGTCAAGTCCTCCGCAGCGATCGCCGACGGCTGCGTCTTTGTCGGCTGCGACGATGGCAGCGTCCGCGCGCTGGCCGCCGATTCGGGCAAACAGCTCTGGATATTCAAAACCGGAGACAGCATCGAGTCCTCGCCCTTGGTGCTCGACGGCGTCGTCTATGTCGGCTCCAACGATGAAACTCTCTACGCCCTCGACGCGGAGAAAGGCACTCTGAAATGGAGCTACAAGACCGAGGGAAAAATCACCGGCAGCCCGAACTGGTTCCGCGGCCCCGGCACCAAGGTCCCCCGCATCATCGTCGGCAGCCACGATTTCAAGGTCCACTGCGTCGATGCCGCAACCGGCACGAGCGCGTGGACATTTGAAACTTCCAACTATGTCAACGGCACCCCAGCTGTTGCCGACGGAAAAATTGTCTTCGGCGGTTGCGATGGCATTTTGCACACAATCGACGCCGACACCGGCAAAGAACTGGCCGCCGTCGAGGCCGGTGCATATATTCCGGGCTCTCCTGCCGTGGTCGATGAGCAAGCCTACGTTGCCCACTACGGGGGGGAGATTCTCTGCATCGATCTCAAGTCTTACCGCGTTGTCTGGCGGTCAAAGCACCCAAACGCACAGTTCTTCTCTTCTCCGGCGGTCACCGGCCGCTTCGTGATTATCGGAGGCCGGGACAAACGGATCCACTGTCTTGACCGCGCCGCTGGAAACGTGTGCTGGACGTCCGCCACGGAAGGTGATGTCGAAAGTTCGCCCGCCATCTGCGGCGACAAGGTCGTGTTCGGCTCGCAGGACGGCAAACTGCGCATGATCCGTCTCGACACCGGCAAACCCGTCTGGTCCTACGAAATCGGCAAAGATCTCACCGCCTCTCCCGCTGTCGCAGACGGCCTCGTCGTGATCGGCTCCGGGGACGGCAACGTTTACGCGTTCGGCGCGAAGAAAGAGAGCTGACCCATGCGCATACTTCAACTCACCCCGGGCACCGGGAATTACTATTGCGGCAGTTGCCTGCACGACAACTCGTTGGTGCGCGCGTTGCGGTCGCGCGGCCACGACGTGCTGATGGTTCCCCTCTACCTGCCACACATGACAGATGAACGCTCCGAGACTGCAGGCACGCCGATCTTCCTCGGCGGCATCAGCGTCTTTCTCGAACAGAAATATCCCGTGTTCCGGCACATGCCCGACTGGCTCAACCGCCTGTTCAGTTCACCGGCCTTGCTCCGCTTCGCCTCGGAGTTTGCCGGCATGACCTCGGCGAGGGATCTCGGCGAATCCGCCGTCTCGATGCTGCAAGGCTCGGAAAGCCGCCAGGCCGGCGAGGTCGAACGTCTTATCACCTGGCTGCGAACCCAGCCGCCCGCCGATGTGATCTGCCTTTCCAACTCTCTGCTCAGCGGACTCGCCCGCCGGCTCAAAGAGGAGTTCCGCGTGCCAATCGTCTGCACGCTGCAAGGCGAGGATTCCTTTCTCGACAGCCTGCCCGAACCCTACCGGCAACAATCCTGGGACCTACTCGCACGCCGCTGCGCCGATATCGACCACTTCGTCGCGGTCAGCCACTACTTCGGCAGTTTGATGACCCGGCGGCTCCATCTCGCCCCGGACCGCGTCACCGTGATTCATCCCGGGATCGAGGTGAAACATTTCCAGCCAGCCTCAGAATTCCCGGATCCACCGGTCATCGGATTCCTTGCCCGCATGCATCCCGGCAAGGGCCTCGGGACGCTGGTGGATGCATTCCTCCAGCTTGAGATGCCGTCTGTGCGGCTCCACATCGCCGGCGCCATGACTGGCCAGGATGGGAGCTTCGTCCGCTCGCTCCAGAAGCGGCTGCCCCGCGGTGTCGAGTTTCTCCCCAACCTCGACCTCCCTGCAAAACGCGACTTTTTGAGCGGCTTGACCGTGCTCTCCGTGCCCGCCACCTACGGCGAAGCGCTCGGGCTTTATGTCCTCGAAGCGTGGGCCGCAGGGCTGCCGGTGGTTCAGCCCCGCCACGGTGCCTTTCCCGAACTTGTGGAAATAACCGGCGGCGGCCTGCTGTGCGCCCCCGATGATCCCGCCGCGCTGGCCGCCTCGCTCCGTCAACTTCTCCGCGATCCCGCCGCGGCACGCCGGATGGGCGAGGCTGGGCGGCGCGCTGTTCAATCCGATTTCAGCACCGACGCAATGACGCGGAAAATTGAAACCCTTCTCCTCCAATTGACCCATGCTGCTTGAACTCTCTCATCTCTCGAAAACCTATGCATCCCCCGATGGAGGCCCTGCGGTCGAAGTCCTCCGCGATATCAGCCTCAAGATTGATGCCGGCGAGGCAGTTTCCATTATCGGCCCCAGCGGCTCGGGCAAAAGCACCTTGCTCAACATGCTGGGAGCACTCGACCGGCCGACCACGGGAACCGTCCGCCTCGACGGGCGCGATCTCGGCGGACTGACAGAAAAGGAACTGGCCGCGATCCGCAGCCGGCAGATCGGGTTCGTCTTCCAACTCCACCACCTGCTCCCCCAGTGCACCATTTTAGAAAATGTGCTGGTCCCGACCTTGGCCACCGACCGGACCACCGCAGCCGATCAAACCCGCGCAGAGCGGCTGCTGGAACGCGTCGGCCTCAAGCGCCGGCTCGGCCACCGGCCCGGACAGCTTTCCGGCGGCGAGTGCCAGCGCGTCGCGGTCGTGCGCGCCCTGATCAACGAACCGAAACTCCTGCTGGCCGACGAGCCGACCGGCTCGCTCGATCATTCCGCGGCCACAAACCTCGGCGATCTCTTGCTCGAACTGAACAAAGAGGAAGGCGTCGCGCTCGTGTTTGTCACTCATTCGCTCGAACTGGCCAAGCGTCTGCCTCGCACGATGGAACTGCGTGACGGGAGACTGGCATGAGAGGTGCGCTCGTAATAAGTCCCATAGGATTTTGAGAAAGTATGGCCGGCCGCCTATGACCAGTTTGACGCTCATCTTCCGCAGCTTGCAGTTCTACTGGCGGACGCACCTCGGCGTGCTCGCCGGGGTGATGGTCGCGGGCGCCGTCCTCACCGGATCGCTCGTGGTCGGCGATTCGGTGCGCTTCACCCTAAAACAGCTCGCCCTGGCCCGGCTCGGCAGCGTGACCCAGGCGCTGACCCTCCCCGAACATTTCTTCCGCGCCGGACTGGCGGACGATCTTGCACGAAAACTTTCCGCACCTGTCGCTCCGGTGTTGCTTCTGCGCGGATCGGCAACACTGCCCGACGGCCAGGCTCGCGCCAACGACGTTCAGGTGCTCGGGGTCGAGGAACGGTTCTGGCAGCTCGGCGGGACGCACAACAAGGATGTCGCCGTGAACGCGCGCCTGGCGGAACAACTCGGTTTGCACGTTGGGGACACGATCGTGGTCCGCGTGGAAGAGCCGGCTCTGGTCTCGCGCGACGCCCCGTTGTCCGGCGGCAGCGATGCCTCTGTCGCATTGCGGGTCCGCGTTGCAGCGATTGCTGGCGACAACGAGTTTGGAAGGTTCGGTCTCCAAGCAAACCAGGTGCCGCCGCACACCGTCTTCGTGCCGCTCGCGGTATTGGGGGACGAACTCAAACAGGCCGGCCAGGCAAATACCCTGCTCACCGGTGCGTCGCAGGACGCCAACGCCGCGCTGCGAGCTGTCTGGACGCCGGCGGACGCCGGGCTGGAGGTGCGAGGCAATCCTCCCGAACTGCGGACCGACCGCGTGTTTCTCGATCCGTCCGTGTCCCGGGCGCTCTCCTCGAATGGCACCGGTACGCTGACCTACTTCGTCAACGAATTCCGGATCGGCGAAAAGACGACGCCTTACTCATTCATCACCGCGGTCGGCAGCGACCAGAAGGACGATGAAATCACGATTAACTCATGGCTCGCGGATGATCTCGGGGCAAAGCCCGGCGATGAGCTGACCCTGCGTTACTACATCCCAGGAGACCGGCGCGAGTTGGTCGAGCGGACGACGAAGTTCCGGGTGCGAGAGATCATCCCGCTCGTAAAGGACGACTCCTGGATGCCCGCTTTTCCCGGGCTCGCGGACGCCGACAACTGCCGCGATTGGAAACCCGGGATCCCGATCGACACCGGGCTCATCCGCCCGAAAGACGAAGATTACTGGAAGAACTACCGGGGCACGCCGAAGGCGTTCGTGACGCTCGCGGCAGGGCAGAAATTGTGGGCGAACCGGTTCGGAAATCTGACGTCGATCCGGTTCCCCGCCGGCACCGATGTCGTGGCGGAACTCCGCGAGAAGCTCGATCCCGCCGCGTTGGGATTGTTCTTCAAGCCAGCGCGCGAGCCGGCATTGTCAGCGGGCCGCGAGGCGATGGATTTCGGGCAGCTCTTCCTCGGATTCAGCTTGTTCCTGATCGTGGCGGCGCTCCTTCTGACCGCGATGCTTTTCGTGTTCAACCTTGAACAGCGCGCCTCGGAAACCGGGCTGCTCCGCGCCATCGGATTCGCGCCCGGCCGCGTCCGCCGTCTCGTGCTAGGCGAAGGGTTTGTCCTCGCGGCGCTCGGGACGGCGCTCGGCACCATCGGCGGCGTCGCCTACACGAAGCTGACATTGCACGGCCTCGAAACCGTTTGGCGCGGTGCGGTAGGCGCGGCGCATTTCCACTACCACGCCGAGCCGGAAACCCTGGCCGCTGGCGCCGCCGCGAGTTTGGCGGCTGCGCTTCTGGCGATGGCGCTCGTGCAGCGCCAGCAGATGAGGCACACGCCGCTGGAGTTGCTCGCAGGATGCAGCGAACCCAGGCCGCGGCGGTCACGGTGGGGGTTGTGGCTTAGCGTGTTGGGCGGCGTTGGCGCGCTGGCGTTGTTGCCGATGCGGAATGCGGAGGCATTTTTTGGAGCGGGCGCGTGCTTGCTAGTGGCGGGGATCGGGTTCAGCCGGTGGTGGCTGGCACAGTTGGCGTCACCGGCATCCACCCGCGGAATCAGCCTGGAACAACTCGGGCGGCGAAATGCAGGCCGGCGAAGCGATCGCAGCCTGACGGTCATTGGCGTGCTCGCCAGCGGGGTGTTTCTGCTCGTGGCGGTGAATGCGTTCCACTTGGACTCGCGTCCTGATGCCCCGGGCACTGGCGGGTTTGCGCTCTTCGCGCAGTCGGCGCTGCCGGTCTATGACGATTTGAACAGCGCGGCGGGACGCGGGGTTTTCGGGCTGTCCGAGGAGAAGATGAAAAATGTGCATATCGTGCCGTTGCGCGTGCGTGATGGCGACGAGGCGAGCTGCCTGAACTTGAACCGCGCACAACAACCGCGTCTGCTCGGCGTGGCGCCGCAGGAATTCGAACGCCGAGGCGCATTTGGCGGTGATTGGTTGTTGTTGACCCAGCCCACAGCCGACGGCGCGGTGCCGGTGATCGGCGACGAGCAGACAGTCACGTGGGCACTAGGCCGGAAACTGGGCGACAC
>Ga0194054_10000535_pt1 | contig 18874 bp, 18 predicted proteins | sample SepL2210m_MetaG_FD_163628 | JGI IMG/M metagenome (GOLD analysis project Ga0194054, IMG submission 163628) | Anoxic zone freshwater microbial communities from boreal shield lake in IISD Experimental Lakes Area, Ontario, Canada - Sep2016-L227-10m | ecosystem: Environmental > Aquatic > Freshwater... | reverse complement strand
CTGCTTATCCATTCGGTAATTCCCTTCCGGAGGTATTGAGAATCCGTGTGGATGCTCACCTCGCAGGACACCTTGAGTGCCGAGAGCCCCTCGATCGCGGCGGTCCTCATGGCAGTGTTTGTCGCCAAGCGCCTGTTTGCCGGTCCGTCCCTTTCTCCGGGGGAGGCCGATAAGCGCGTCGCCACCGGAACTGCCGTGCTCATCGATGTGCGCGAGCCCTCGGAATGGGCCTCCGGTGTGGCGAGGCCGGCGGTGCTGCTTCCGCTGAGCGATCTGACGGGCGGCCGCTCGAAATGGAAACCCTTCCTGGAGCAAAACCGCGACAGGGAATTGATCGTCTATTGCCGCTCCGGCAGCCGTTCCGGAATCGCTGCCGGCATCCTGCGTGGCGAGGGGTTCAAGGTATCCAACGCCGGCAGTTTCGATTCCTGGCAGAGTGCCGGACTTCCCACGCGCAAGCCCTGAACGGATTCGGCGCAACCCTTCGATGCGAGAGGAACTGGCCGCAAAACGATCGTTCTTGCCCATCAATAAAACAAATGTTTGAAACATTTAATATACAGTGGTAATAGGAGGGGTGATGAAAGAGAAGGAAGTCCAGGCGAAGGCTCGGGAACGGCTGCTGGAGGCGGCGGGGGAGGTGTTTTCGGAAGTGGGATTCGACGGTGCCACGATACGGGAAATCACGAGACGGGCGCGGGTGAATCTTGCTGCTGTGAACTATTATTTCCGGGACAAGGCGGAGCTGTATTCCGCCGTGCTGATGCACATGCAGCGCAGCGCGATCGATCCGGCGCAGGCAGGCGGTTCGTCCGAAGCGCGCCTGCGGGATTTTATTCGAGGGATGCTGAAGCATCTATTGGATCCGCTCCGGCCGGCCTGGCACAGCCGGTTGATGGCCCGGGAGATGGCGGCTCCGACGCGCAAGTTTCCCGATTTGATCGACGAGGGGTTCCGACCGAAAGTGGAGCTTCTGGATGGCATCCTTCGGGATTTGACAGACGGACGTCTGAGCGATGAGGAGATCGCCCGTGCCAGTGCGAGCATCCTTGCGCAGTGTGTTTTTTACCGCCAGAACCGCGCGGTCATTCTGCGCCTTTATCCCGATTTGCGGGACGACGGGGATCAAACCGACAAGCTGACCGAACACATCGCCGCATTTTCTCTCGGCGGCCTCGAGGGCCTCAAGAAGCTGTCGCCGGAAAAACTCACCATCGGAATGCTATAAGCGTTCCGTTCGTTGTCTGCTTGGTCACCGCCCTGTTGGTTGCCGGCAACGGGGACTCTTATTTGTTTTCTGACGTTTGAGTTTTCACGATCTTGCCCGACTTGTCGTAATGATAGGTTTTGGTGCCTTCCTTCCTGCCGAACGTGCTGCGCTCTGCAATATGGGCTCCATCTGACAGGAATAAAAACGTCCATGTGTAGCTATAAAGGCCGGTTCCCGACATTGATTTGTTAATGGATAGGGCGAACGGCTGATCTTTGGATGAGGTGAAGAGAGAATCGAAATGTCGAACGCCTGAGGGGTCTTCATCCTTATCTACAAAGAACGGGGAAAGCGGGGGCGACCCGCCCTTAGCGGTTTGCGGCAGTTCTAAAGCAAGCATGGTGCAGATCACTTCCGACTGCTGGTCATCCGGTTCGGGATTGTCGACAGGAGTTTTATATCTCACCCGGTAAATGGATCTGCCCATATAACTTCCTATTTCCTCGACATCCGCAACGGCTTTTTTCGGCAGTGACATCCAGATCAAATCAGTCGGGCTGCCTTGGGAATTATATTTTATTTGCGGTATTTGGGAGCCAAGGCCCGAGTAATCATCAATGACTTGAGCGGTGAAAAAGAGTTGATTGGAACTCGCATCAAAACACCTCGACTCGGGAGTGCCGGCATGAAGCTGCGGGAGCGAGAAGGAAAAGATCAGGATGAAAAAGGCGTGTAACAAGGGGTTCGTCATAAAGACCACAATCTTTTGCTGCATGAATTATGCAACAAAGAATTTTCTGCTTGCTGCCGGGCCTGTCATTTTTGGAGTCAATCCAACTTGAGAAGCGCCCTCCCGATTTTTTGCCAGTTTGAATGCGCTGCAAAAACGAAACAAACGTTTGAAACATTTAAATTGTTCCGGCGTAAAAAACGAAAAGCGAGCGGTTTGTGATATCACCTCTGTAAAACAAATGGACTCAGAACATCGGCAAGATGCCGATGCTGCGTAGCATTGGCTTCCAGCCAAAGGTCCAGAAAAATCCAAGAGGTGATATCATTCGTAACACGTTCCTATTCAGAACCGGCGAATTTTTCCACTGCTGGTGAGCGGGAGTTCCTGGACAAACCGGAATTCGACCGGGATTTTGTGGCGGGCGAGGGCGGTGCGGCAGTGCGCATCCAGACTGGCTGCGGAAGGTTTCAGCCCGCGCGGAACGATATCCGCCACGGGCACGGCGCCGTAGTGCGGATGTTCGCGTCCGAAAACGCGTACGGCGCGCACGCCGGGATGCGACTGCAGGACTGCCTCGATTTCCTCCGGGAAACATTTCATTCCGGCGGAGTTGATGACGGAATTCGTGCGGCCCACCAGAAAAATAAACCCGTCGGCGTCCCGCCGGGCGAGATCGCCCGTCCGGAACCATCGCCCGTCGGCCAGGATGTCCCGGCGCGGGAGCCACGGGCTCAAATAGGCGTCGAGCATGCCGTCCGCCTGCAAGAAAAGCTCGCCCACATCTCCGTCCGGGACTGCCGCGCCGGTCAAGGGATCGCGCAGTTCCACGGCGATATCATCGAGGGCACGTCCCACCGATTCCGGTTTTTCTCGGGGGGCGGCGGTGTTCAGCAGCGGGAGGCCGACCTCGATGATTCCGAATCCCTGTGCAAGCGGCACGCCGTAGCGGGCATCGAAGGCGCGAGCGGTGGTCGGCGGTAGCGCCGCTGCGGTGGACACGGCCAGGCGCAGCGTCGGCCACGGACGGGCGGAGGGTTCCTTCGCGAGCATCGCGTGATGAAACGGTGCGCCGTAGAGCACCGTTCCCCCGTGGAGCAGTGCCGCATCGAGAATATCCTCGGCCAGGTGGCTCCGCATCACGATCGTCGTCGCGCCCTGGAGGAGATAGAGCATGATCGAGACCGCGAAGTGGTGCGCCATCGGGAGGATCCAGACGATCCGGTCGTCCGGCGTGATGCCCATCCGCCGGTTGCCGGTTTCAATCCGTGCGAGCAGGGAGGTGTGGGAAAGCACGATTCCTTTCGATTGGCCGGTCGTGCCGGAGCTGAACCGGATGAACGCCGGGTGCAACGCCGCGATGGCCTCCTCCTCGAATCCCAATTCCAGCGGAGAGCGCGGCGGCTCCAAAAAAAGCGTGGCCTGGATCCCGGGCATTTCGTTTGCGTGAGCTCCCTGCCGTTCGGGCCACGGCATCCCGCCCGCCAGCACCAAGGCATGCGCCCCGACCGTGCGGAGCAACGCCTCGCGCTCCGGCGGCGCCAGCTCACCAGCCGCCGGCACCAGGCAACCTCCCGCGCGCAACACCGCCAGCGCCAGGATCACATGCTCCGGTCCGTTCGGGCAGGCCAGACCGACGCGCGGCACGAATCCTGCCGACGGCCTCGGCAGGCCGGCATGCGAAAGCTCCCCGGCAGCGCAATCCACCGCCTCCTCCAGCTCGCCATACGTGAGCGACAGCCCGTCGCACACCAGCGCGACGGCCTTCCGGTCGCAGTGGGCAAAAAGGGGATCGACAATGTTCATTGGGAGTGGGGGCGTCGAATGTGCGGAAGCGCTCTCATATTGTCTTCGGGAGGAATGGGAGGAATGGGAATCATGGGAGGGATGGCTTTTTCATTTCGAATTCCTCATTTCGTGTGATAGCGGAAATGAACTGCCATCATGGCCTGAGCAGGGTTGCGAAGCGCCGGATTCAAGTCAAGAGCGGCGATTGCGAGGGATGAGGCGGCGGGCCGGCGGCAAGTATTCGCGCGTTTGCGATTGTCTGCCGGGTCGCAAACTGCTACCAAGCCGCACGGATTTGAGCCGCCCACGGGGAGACATGAAAAACTACGATTGCATTGTGGCCGGAAGCGGAGTGAGCGGCATGACCGCCGCGCTGCTATTGGCGAAGGCTGGGAAGAGCGTCCTGCTTTTGGAAAAAGCTGTGGCGATGGGAGGATCCCTGCTCCGGTTTCGCCGCAACGGAGTCCCCTTTGACACCGGCTTCCATTTTACCGGCGGCCTCGGGGAGCACGGGCTCCTGACGAAGATGCTCGAAATGCTCGGCATCCGCCACGCGATCAAACCGGTTTTCTTTTCCAAGGATCGCGTCCAGCGGATCGTCTTCGAGCGCAGCGGGGTAACCTACGATTTTCCCAGCGGGTTCGCGGCGCTGCGCGAGCGCTTCCGCGGATATTTTCCCGGGGAGACGACCGCGATTGACCGCTACTTCGACATGCTCACGGCGGTTTACGAATCCAGCGCGGAGCTCGTCTTTCAGGAGGGCGTGCATTCCCCGGCCGCCGCCCTTTGCCCGGAAGATGATGTCTCCCTCATGTCCGTGCTCGACGGGCTGACCTCGAACTCCGATCTCAAGGCGCTGCTGGGCATCTTTTGCATGTGCTACGGCACGAAGCCGGACGAGGTTTCGTTCGCCGCGCACAGCCGGGTCTGCTACAGCCTCTTCGAATCGCTCGCGGGGGTGGAGAATGGCGGCGACGCGTTCATCCGGGCGTTCCGGGAGCGGTTCAAGGAGCTCGGCGTGGAAGTCCGCTGCAACACCCACATCGTCCGCTGCGGGGAAGTCGACGGGAGAATTGTCCGCACAGTCCATCTCAACACGGGCGAGGAAATTGCCTTCGGTTCCGCGGTGCTCACGATGCACCCGCGCGAGATCCTCCGCATCCTGCCGCGCGAATCCCTGCGTCTGGCGTTCGTCCACCGGGTGGAAGGGTTTGAAGAGTCGGCCGGATTTTTCACGATCTTCGCCACGCTGGATCTGCCCGACGATCACGCCGATCCCACCATCACCTCGTTGCTCCCGTCATCGGATCTGAACGCGCTGCTGTCGCCGGGCGAGGGGCGGGATTCCCCGCTCGTCATCGTTCGAAGCCGCGAGAGCGTCCGGGGGAAGAACGTCCACACACTCACCGCGTTCGAGCCGGAATTTCCCGAGGAGACCGCCGCATGGGCGGACACCACGACCGGAAACCGGCCGGCCGACTACCAGGCGTTCAAGGCCGCCCGCACGGCACGGATTGTCGAGCGGATCTGCCGGGTTTGTCCCGAGTGCGAGGGCCACCTCAACGTGCTCGACTCGGCCAGCATCCTCACCTACCGCGACTGGCTGCATTCCCCGACCGGCGCCGCCTACGGGATCAAACAGAAGACACGCCAGATCAACCTGGTCGGCCGGCTTCCGCTGACCAATCTTTTCGCGGCCGGCCAGAGCGCGATTCTTCCCGGCGTGGTCGGCGCGATGATGTCCTCCTTTGTCGTGTGCCGCGGCCTCCTCGGCATCTCGTCCTACCAGCAACCGGCATGCAACTGAAGCGCGTCGTCATCACCGGCCTGGGAGCGATCACTCCGATGGGAGTCGGCCCCGGACCGTTTCTCGACGGCCTAGCCGGGCATCGCAGCGCAACGGTCTCGATGCGCGACCAGTGGCAGCATTTTTGCAACCTGCACAGCCTCGTCGCGGCCCCCGGGCCGGATCTCGACGAAAAGAGCGTGCCGCGGCAAAACCGCCGCTCGATGAGCCGGATGAGCTTCTACGGGTATGACGCGGCACGGCAGGCGCTGGCCGACGCCTTCGGCAGCGAGTCCGACGGGCGCGACCATTTTTCCCCCGGCCGCCTCGGCTGTGTCATCGGCTCCACCACCGGCAGCCCGATTGCGCTCAACGAGACGTTCGAAACGATGCTGCCCGACCGGGATATCGGGAAGCTCACCGCCGTCAAATTTTTCCAATGTGTTTCGCACACGGTGGCGATGAACGTCGCCCAGTGTCTTGGGATCACGGGCACTGTGTTGGCGACGAATGCGGCGTGCGCCTCCGGGCTTCAGGCGGCCGGGGCGGCGTATGATTTGATCCGCCTGGGCAGGCAGGATGCGGTGCTGTGCGGTGGGGCGGAAGAGCTGCACCCCTCGGTCACCGGATCGTTCGACGTGCTGTTTGCCGCCTCGGCCCGCTACAACGACACCCCCGCCGAAACCCCGCGCCCGTTCGACCGCGACCGCGATGGGATCGTCTGCGGCGAAGGAGCGGGCATCCTCCTGCTGGAAGACCATGAGCACGCTTGCGCTCGAGGCGCGAAGATTTACGCCGAGGTCATCGGCTACCACACCTGCGCCAGCGGCGACCATATCAGCCAGTCGAACCGCATCGCCCTCAACCGGTGCCTGCGCCAGGCGCTTGCCAACGCGAAGATTTCTCCGGAGCAGATCGACTACGTCAACGCCCATGCGGCGGGGACCATCCAGGGAGACGCCGAGGAGGCCGCCGCCATCCGAGAAATCTTCGGCGACCGCGTGCCGGTGAGCAGCCTCAAGGGCAACATCGGCCACACGCTCGGCGCCTCCGGCCCGATCGAGCTGATCGCCACGCTGATGATGATGCGCGACAATGTCATTTACCCGACGCTCAATCTCCGCAATCCTGCCCCCGATTGTGATGGGATCCAGCACGTCACATCCACGATCTCCCGGCCGATGGACACATTCATAAAAAACAGCTTCGCCTTCGGCGGCATCAACGCCGCGCTCGTCTGCAAAAAAATGATCTCCGAACCTGCTCTGAAAAACCATGGATAAACAGCAAGTTGTCGCCCGCATCGCCACCCTCTTTGAAACGGAATTTGAAATCGCGCCGGATCGGCTTCTCCCCGATGCCCACCTGTTCCAGGATCTCGGCCTCGACAGCATCGACATGGTCGAAATGATCGTCGTCCTCCTCCAGAAGGAGTTCGGGATCCAGCTCCGAGACAGCGAAGAGGCGCGCGCCATCCGCACCCTCGGCAACCTCCACGATTTTGTTTTCAACGAAATCGGGAAATCGGCGGCCGGCGGCAGCGCGGATCCCCGGCCGTAATCCTTCCTTGCCGGCCATGCGATTTCTGCAAAGCGCGATTTTTTACACCGCCTATCTTCTTTTTTCGCTGGCGTATATCCCGGCCGCCGTCCTCTTGGGCACTCCGGTCGCTTTGCTGTCGCTGTCCCACCGCTCCGCCCAGCGGATCACGCGATGGTTCATCCATCTCTACGGCGCCATCACCGTCCGGCTGGCTTGGCCGTGGATCCGGTTCCGCGTGGTGAACCGCTCGGGCATCGCGCCCGGCGAGCCGTGCCTTTTTATCTCGAACCACCAGTCGGTCGGCGACCCGTATTTGCTCGGGCTCTTCCCGTATGAAATGGTTTTTTTTGCGAACCGCTGGCCGTTCCGGATTCCGATCATCGGGGCCTTTGCGAAGCTGGCCGGCTACCTGGATGTGCAGACGCTCGACCCGCAGGCGCTCAGGGAAAAATCCGCCCGTCTTCTTGGGGAGGGCGTGGCGCTGTTTGGTTTTGCGGAAGGCACCCGCACCCGCACGGGCGGGCTTGGCGCTTTTCACACCACGCTTTTCCGTCTGGCGCTCGAGGCCGGGGTTCCTATCGTGCCGTTCTGCATCGCCGGGCTTTACCGGATCATCCCGCGGGGCAGTGCCATGCTCCGGCCGGGCACCGTCCACATCCATGCGCTCCCCGCGCTGCGCCCCTCGGATTTCGAGCACCTCACCGCCCACCAGTTGAAGAATAAAGTGTGGAACCTGATCGCCGCCGAACTCGCGCTTCTGGAAAGGGGCACCCCGTGCGCCTGAGCGCTTTCCCAGGCGGCTGGCTCTCGGCGGAAGAAATCTCCGCTGTCCGGCAGCGGCTTCTCCGCGAGCATCTCGACTACTGCCGGCGGAACTCCCCGTTCTACCGCGACCTCCTCGCCGGCATCGCGCCCGAGGCGGTCACGTTCGAGTCGCTCGCGAACCTCCCGCTCACTGACAAGCAGCATTTCTCTGCGCGCAACGCGGAGTTCCTCGCAGTTCCGCCGGACAGAATCGTTGACATCGTCCTCTCATCCGGCACGACCGGCTTGCCGAATTCCGTGATGTATTCCGAGCACGATCTCCGGCGTCTTGCGCACAATGAAGCCCTCTCGCTGGCCGCGTGCGGCGTGACGCGCGACGACACCGCCCTGCTCACCTGCACGATGGACCGTTGCTTTGTAGCCGGGCTCGCCTACCAGACCGGCCTGCGCCAGATCGGGGCCGCGGTCATCCGCAGCGGCGCGAGCACGCTTGCAAACCAAGGCGATCTCATCCGCCGGCTGAACCCGACCGTGCTCGTGGGCGTGCCCACGTTCCTCCGCAAACTCGGTCGGTTTCTCGCGGAGAACGGCCACGATCCTGCCGCGAGCTCGGTCCGCAGCCTCGTCTGCATCGGCGAGCCGCTCCGGGATGCCGGCCTCGCCCCGCTCCAGCTCGCGCAGGATTTGGAAGCGCTTTGGCAGGCCCCGGCGTTCTCGACCTACGCGACCTCGGAAACCGTCAGCACATTTTGCGAATGTCCGGCGCGCTGCGGCGGCCATCTGAACCCGGAGCTCGCGATCGTGGAAATCGTGGATGCCGCCGGAAGGCGCCTCCCGGCTGGCGAACACGGCGAGGTCGTCCTCACTCCCCTCCAGTGCGAGGGGATGCCGCTCGTGCGGTTCCGGACCGGCGACATGAGCTTCCTGATCGAGGTGCCGTGTTCCTGCGGACGGTTCACGCCGCGCCTTGGCCCAATCCTCGGGCGCCTCTGCCAGATGATCAAAACCAAGGGGACCACGGTTTATCCGCTTGCGATTCTTGCCGCGTTGAACAGCATGGCAGGGATCTCCGATTACTATGTTGTTGCCACGAGCGAAGACCACCTCTCGGATCTCCTCACCGTGCATGCCGCTGTTTCAGACGGCTGCTCGCCAGAATCCATCGCGGAACAATTGCAATCCCGCCTCCGCGTGAAAACCAGCGTCGTCATCCGCACCGAGGCCGAGATCGCCCGCGAGATCCAGGGACCGGAATCCCGCAAGGCCAACCGCTTCATCGATCAAAGGAGCCGCCCATGAGTTGCTCGGTTCGTCTGGAAGGGTTTGGGTTTTCCCTTGAGAAAGTGGAGGAGGCGGTCCGGAACCGGCGCCTCCTCTCGATGGAAATCGAGTTCGGGCGCAAATGCAATTTCCGCTGCCCCTACTGCTACGTCGCGGATCCGGCGTCGGAGGCGAAAGAACTGACGCCCGATGAAATCCGCGGTGCCATCGACCAGTCGTATGAACTCGGCGCCCGGCGGCTCATCATTCTCGGTGGCGAGCCGATGCTCTACCCGCATCTGCAGGACATGGTGCGCCACATCGCCAGCAAGGGGATGGAGATCGAGCTCTTCACCAACGGCACGAATGTCACGCCGGAAATGGCGGACTTTTTCTTCGGGCACGGCGTGAAGGTCGTCTTCAAGCTGAACACATTTGATCCGACCGTCCAGATCCAGCTCACCGGCCGCGAATGGGCGTACGATTGCATCCACTCCGCTCTCAACAACCTGCTTGCGGCCGGTTATCCCACTCCGGAAAAGCGGATCGCCGCGAGCACGATCATCTGCCGCCAGAACATCGGTGAGCTCAAGGATCTCTGGTGCTGGCTGCGCGACCGCGACATCGATCCCTACTTCGAAATGATCACCCCGCAGGGCCGCGGCAGCCGGAACCAATGGCTCTACCCCGACGCCGCCGAAACCGAGGCGCTCTTCCTGGAGATCGCCCGGATCGACAACGAGAAATACGGGCGCATCTGGGAACCGCAGCCGCCGCTCGTCGGCAACAAATGCCTGCGCAACCAGTTCTCCTGCCTTGTGGACGCCTACGGGAATGTCATGCCGTGCGTCGGCATCACCATCCCGGCGGGAAATCTCCGCGAGCGTCCGCTCCAGGAGATCCTCAGCGGGAGCCTGATGTTCGAGGATCTCCGCAATTTCAAGGGCCGCATCAAAGGCCCCTGCTCGGAGTGCGGGCAGGCCGGGGAGTGCTATGGATGCCGGGGCGCGGCCTACCAGCTCACCGGCGATTATCTCGCTTCGGATCCGCTCTGCTGGCACAACAAGCACCGCCTGGAGGAAATCGTCCGCCTGCCTGCCGCCGCCGCGCCGTTCGCGCCGCAGGAGATCCCGATGCTCCTGGTGGATCAGCTCATTTCCGTTGGCGACGGCGAGGCCGTGGCGGAAACCACCGTCCGCGCGGACATGCTGTTTGTGGATCGCACCGGACATCTCGATAACGCGGCGTATTTAGAAATGATGGCCCAGACGGTGGCGGTCTATCACGGATTCCAGCACAGCGGACAAACCCACGACGCGCCATGCGGCATGCTGCTCGGCACCCGCGACCTCGACGTCCGGGGCGAGGCGCGCACCGGCGATGTCCTCCGCATCCGGATCCGCCACACGACATCGTTCGGCGCCTACAGCGTGCTCTCGGGAACCATCACCCGCGGCGGGGAAACGCTCGCCGCCGGCGAGCTCAAAGTCTGGGAAAAAACTCCGGAGCTACAACCGTCGGATCATCCTCGCGCCAAGGTCGCCGAGACCGCAAAGGAAGTCGCTCGTGAGGTAAGATGAAGCCGGCCGTCTTTGCCCTCTCGCTTTGCCTCGCGTGCCATGCGTCCGTTTTTGCGGCGGAGCCGGAGGTGCCCGCCCGGATTGCCGAGCGGCTCCGGCAGCTCGAATCCCAGCTCTCCTCGGTGCGGACGCTCCAGGTGGACTTTGTGCAGGAAAAGCAGATGGCGATCCTCGAGCAGAAACTCGTGCTCAAAGGCCGGATCTCGCTGCAGCAGCCGGACAAAATGGCCTGGCGCGTGCGATCCCCGATCCGCTACGGCATGGTGATCCAGGGCTCGACGCTCCGCCAGTGGAGCGAGGACACCCGGGACATCCAGCAGTTCTCGCTGGCCGGCAACCCGGTCTTCGCGGCCGCCATCAAACAGATCCAAAACTGGTTTTCCGGAAACTACCTCGCGCTGACCCGCGATTTCCATGTGGCCCTCCCGTCCGAGTCCCCGCTGGTCATTGAGTTCACACCGCGCGCCGGGTCGCCCGCCCGCGAGGTCATCCAACGGATCGTCATGCGCTTCGGCGCGGACGAACGCTTCCTCAAGCGCCTCGAGGTCACGGAGACTGGCGGCGACACGATGGGCATCACGTTTTCAGACCCCGCCTTCAACCCGGCTCTGACCGCGGAGGAATGGGATCCGCGGCATGAGTGAGCCCGCGGAAACATGGTTCGAGCGCCAATTTCTCGCGGTCCGCTCCCGCCGGGTAACGGTCTTTTTTTTGCTCGCTCTCGTGATGGCAGCCGCCGTCGCGGGCATCGCCCGGATGAAGTTTTCCAGCTCGGTCGAGGTGATGCTCCCGGACGGGAGGTCGCGTGATGCCATCCGATTTCTTACCGAAGCGAGCCTGGCGGACAAGGTTGTCGTCTCGCTGGAAAAAACCGATCCTTCGATGACGCAGGACGAGTTCGTTCGCGCGGCGGATCAGTTTGCCGCAAGGCTGCGGTCGCCCGAGCTTGTGCCGGTTGACACCGGTGCCGCCACGGCGGGGATGCTCGAAAATTTCACGCGTCTTCTGGGCTGCGCTCCGCAGCTTTTCGATGCGGGCGCGCTCGCGGCGGCCGAGGCGGCCGTCGCACCGGAGGCGATCTCCCGAAGCGTGCGCGGATTATATCAGGATCTCGCGATGCCGTCCTCGCTCTTCACGGGCAAGCTCGGGCGGAACGATCCGCTGGGCATCACGCGCTCGGTGCTCGGCCGGCTCGAGCGCCTTTCCGCCGCCAACCTTTACGACGTGGCGCTCGAGGACGGACGCCTGTTCAGCCGCGATCGCCGCCATCTTCTGCTCGTCTTCACCACGCCGGTTTCGCTCACAGATTCCGCAGGCAGCCGCGCGCTGGTCGACCGCTTGGACGCGCTATACCTTCCTGCGGGCGTCCGGGCGGATGTGGTTTGCGCCCACCTCCACACGGCGAGCAACGAGCGCATTCTCACGCGCGACATCGGCCGTACGAGCTGGGTCGGCGCCATCGCGTTTCTTCTTATCTTTGCCGGAGTCTTCCGCGACTGGCGCTCCGCGGCCATGCTCGGCATCCCGGTCTGCACGGCGCTTCTGGCCCTGCCGCTGGCCGGGCTTTTCCACTCCCCGATCTCCTACATCGTGATCGGATTCGGCATGGTGATCGTCGGGATCTCGTCCGACTACGGCATCTACGTTTATGTCATGACCCGCCACTGCGGCGAGCCCGCCCGGGCCGTGCGCCGGATCGTCCGCCCGATGGGGATGGGCCTGCTCACAACCCTCGCCGTCTTTTTTGCGTTCTACTTCTCGGGCATCGAGGGCTACCGCCAGCTTGCCACCTTCGCCATCATCAGCATCGCCCTTGCCTACCTCGGGTCGCTCTTCCTCCTGCCGCACCTTTTCGGCGAATGCCATGCCCTCCGCACGGATGCCGCTCCGTGCGAGCCCGTCCCCGTCACGCGCCCCATCCTCCGGGCGCTCACTGGCGCGCTCGCCCTGGCTCTCGGGCTCGCCATGCTCTCCCGCGGGGTTTTCAATACCGACATCATCCAGCTCGACGGCACCGACCGCAGCGTCCTGGAATCCGAAAAGCGCTTCGAAAAAACCTGGAGCGCGGGCGGCGGCGAACAGGGGATCCTCGCCGTCACCGCTCCGACTTACGAGGAAGCGCTCGCCCGCAGCGAAACCCTTTGCGATAGAGCCTCGGAAAAATTGGGCGGCCGCCTGCTGAGCTTCTCCACCCTCTGGCGTTCGGAAGCCAGCCGCTCGGACAACATCGCCCGCTGGCAGGCGTTCTGGACTCCGGATCGCATCGCGTCCGTGCAGGAGAACCTCCTGGAATCCGGCGCGCGATTCGGCTTCACGGCCGCCGCGTTCCAACCGTTTTTCGACCGGCTCCATGCGGCGCCGGGCCTCGGCGAGCCCGCCGACAACCCGCTTTTCCAGATGATCAAAGACCGGTTCGTCCGCCAATCCGCCGACGGGTTCACCGTCTTCTCGTTTTTCCCGGACACCCCGGAGTTCACCGGCACCATGTCCCGCCTGGCGGAATCTGCGCCGGGGGCGTTTTGCGTTTCGCGACGCGTGCTCACGGATTCCCTCGCCGCCTCGATCGGGCACACGCTCGTTCTCGTCACCGTCATTTCCTTGGTGCTCGTGCTGGGCCTGACCCTCCTGCTCTCGCCCAACTGGCGGCTCGCGCTCATCGCGCTGGTTCCCGCCGTCGCCGCCGTCCTTTGGGCGCTCGGCGTCCCGGCCTTGCTCCAGCACACGATCAACCTCTGCCACGTCACCGCCGCCGCCGTGGTTTTCGGCCTCTGCGTGGACTACGGCATCTACATGACCCACGGCCTGACCCACGGCCTCGAACGCCGCAGCAAGACCACGATCATCCTCACCACCGCGACATCCCTCATCGGGGCCGGAGTTCTCCTCCTCACCGAACACCCGGTGCTCTTCGCCATCGGACTCTCCCTTACCACCGGCATGCTCGTCGGCCATATCCTCGCCGTCTGGGCCGTCCCTGGCCTCTTCGCGCTCTGGGCACGGACAGAAACCCGCCAGCTTCCAGCGCGCGCGCCAGCTCAGCGCCCGTAGCGCTGAGATCCAAATCCGCGCCGGCTACGGAAACGCGGGCCGCGGATCCTAAAAAGGAAAATGCAGGGGCAGGAGACTCCCGCGGAGTCGCTGAGCAAGAGAGTTGGAGGAAGATCACCAATCACCCGGAAGATGTGCGGCCTATTTTTCGCAACTTCCTCTCCTCTGCGTTCCTGCGCTTGCGCGAGATTCCATTCCGGTATTTAGGAGGAGGGATTTTTAGGATTGGTTTTCCTGAAAAAGCGGGTGATGATCCCTCACATGGATCCACATATTGCCGCGAAGGGGCCAGTGCAAGTTGAGCTCGAGGCCGGGAAAGACTACTGGTATTGCACCTGCGGACATTCGTTGTCCCAGCCGTTTTGTGACGGCGCGCACAAGGGGAAAGGGATTTCTCCGATGAAGTTTGCCGCCGACAAAACCGGGCCCGCCTGGCTTTGCCAGTGCAAGCGGTCGGGCACCCCACCGTTTTGTGACGGCGCGCACAAGGCGATTCCCTGACGCGATGAGCGGAAGCCGGCATGGATCGTATCTTGCCGCCGCAGGGATCCTCCTGCTCCTGGCGGCGGTGGTGGCCGTGCCGTTCCTGCAGTCGGGCTTTCTCTCGCGCCTGTCGAACTGGCGGTGGGAGTCGGCGTTCGTCAGCCAGAAAGTCGTGGTGACAAAACCGAACGGAACGACGATCGAGTTGCTGCCGGACCCGCCCGACACTGAAGCTGGCAACCCCGAGAAAATCAAGCTGGCACGCGAGCTTGCCGAGCGGCTCGACCGCAATGCCATGCTCCCGGAGCGCTCGCTCCTGCGCGAAAACCGCCTCTCGAACGAGAACACCATCTCCCAAATGCTCGAGGCGCTCGCTGTCGAGCTGGGAGGCTCGGAGCTCTACGCGCTCATCAAGACCTACCGCGAGAACGACGAGATCATCAACGTGTCGCGAAAACAGATCGCAAGCAACGGCGAGCTCGCGAAGGTTTCCTCCGCCGACCTCTCCGCGATGCGGACATCCAACCCCGCCGCCGCGGAGGCCATCGCCAAATCCCAGTCCGGCAGCTCCGCGTCCACGGTCGAGGCCAACAAAAAAATCCAGTCCGTGACCGTGGAAAACAATGAGCTCGCCTCGCGGATCGCGCTGTCTCTCCAGGCCCAGGGCTTTCCGATAGACGCCAAAAACGTCAGGAACCTTTGCGCCTCGCCCGACAGAAACGACATCATCGGGCTGGCGCAGAGCTTCCGCAGCATCCAGGTGATGACAAAAGAACTGGAGGTGATGGTGCTCGCCCAGCCGGACAAAAACCTGGCAAGAAAATACTACGCGACCTACACCGTCCTCCTGATGGCCCTCGACAAAATCCAGAGAAACTACGTGGACAAGATCGAGGCGGTCCACATCCCCTACGCGCGCGGCATCATTTCCGAAGCGGAAAAAACCATTCGCGAGGCGAAGGACGCCCTCCTCACCGACGAGGCGCTCGACAACGCCCAGGGTGCCACCGCGCTCGGGCTCAATATCAAATCCTGCGAGGATACGATCGAGGGCGCGCGGTGGACGATCCTCAAGCTCGAGGCCCAAAGAAAAAAACTCGTCCTCGCGAACAAGCGGATCGGATTTTCGATCATCGCCGCACGAAACACCCACAAGACGCTCAGCCTCCAGACCGAACTCGCCGCCTTCATGAAAAGCAGCGCCGACGAGCTCAAGGAAGTCGAGTCGCTCGCCCTCCCGGAAATGCTCGTCCTCAATTTTGACCCGAAGCAGGAAGGGATCAACCTCATGGACGCGCGCAACCGCCCGAAAGACTGACCGGTTAGGCCGCGATCTCCACAGGCGGCTCGGACGGCTTGAAACGGAACCGCTCGTGATACGACCCGCCGTGAAACTTCCGGCAGCACTTCACGCATGCCACGCGCCGGCGCAACGGACGCACCCGCGCCAGAACGGTCAGGCACACGGGACAGGAATAGAAAAATTTTCTCTGGATCTTCCGGCGTTTGAACGGCAGCTCGTGGCAGCGCGGCTCGTTCGGGATGCCGAGATCTGCGCAGGCGCGCCTCCATTCGGATCCGTGGGCGTCGATCCGTCCGCGCCCGGTTCGGTGCTGGGCGAGCAGGTGGGCGAGCTCGTGGCGCAGTGTCCGCTGGACCTCCGCCGCCGACACCTCGACGAGCTTCGGATTGAGGACGATCCGGCGCTCCCGCCAGACGGCCATGCCGGCGGTCGTGCGGAGCGCGGGATTCCAGAAGACCGAGATGTGGAGCCCGCGGCATCCCGCCGCAACGAGGAGTTGGTTAGCAAAATCCTCGAGCAAGGGATCCGATCGCAGGCGCGACTTCCGGCGCGGCCCGATGAGATCGTCGGGCGAAGAACGCACCCTCCGCATCACCGCCCTGCCGAAGTTGAGAAGAAGCTGCTGGTATTTCATCATGCGTCCCGGGATTTCTCCAGGATCGTCATCTGCTTTTCCTCATAAACCACCAGCGAGCCGGGCGGAACGCTCTGCATGAGAAAAACATTCGCCCCGATCGTCGAGCCCGCCCCGATCGTCGTCTCGCCGCCAAGGATCGTCGAGTTGGGATAAATCGTCACGCGGTCCTCGACATTCGGATGCCGCTTGCCGCCCTTCACGATGTGCCCGGCCTCGTCTTTCGCAAAGCTCCGCGCCCCCAGCGTCACCCCGTGGTAAAGCTTCACCCACGCCCCGATCCGGCACGTCTCCCCGATCACCACCCCCGTCCCGTGATCGATAAAAAAATACGGCCCGATCTCCGCGCCCGGATGGATGTCAATCCCGGTCCGCGCGTGCGCCCACTCGGTCATCATGCGCGGCACCAGCGGCACCCCCTCCAGATAAAAAATGTGGGCGAGCCTCTGGATCGCGATCGCCTCGAGGCACGGGTAGGACAAAATAATTTCCTCGTTGCTCAGTGCCGCCGGATCCCCCTCGTACGCCGCCTCGATATCCGTGCGCAAAAGCTCCCGCACTCCCGGGAGCGCATGAAGGAACCGCAGTAAGACCCCGCGGGTTTTTTCCATCGGGCATCCGGGATCAGCCACCCGCATGCTCTTCGTCATCTGATCCTCCAACCCCACCGCCAGCTCGCCGACGCGCTCGCGGGTCAATTCCGTCAGCTCCCCCTTGTGGATCGGCTTGTCATCATGAAATCCGGGAAATAAAACCTGCAGCAGGCGGTTGCAAATGTGCCCGAGCGCGCGCTTCGACGGAAGGTTGTGCCCGTCCGTGTTGTTCAGCCCGCCCACTTCCTCATACGAGCCAAGGATCTCCCGGACCACCTCGTTCAGCGCGCTTTTCATCTTGGCAAAAATATGGCCGCCGCAGGCGAATTGTCGAGGGGCGGGTTCGCATTTTCACAATTATTTCGGTTTTTGAAGCCTTTTTTTTCATGTGCGCGATAAAGAAAAGCCCCAAGAAACCTTGGGAATCGACCAACTTCCGCTTTCCCTCCGCCTTGTCCATGGTTTCTACGGACGCACGCGTTGTCGCGGCGTTTTTTGTTTGCCCTCGTGCCTTGCGAGTGCATAATAATTCCTCATCTGCAATTATTTCGGGGTCTTAGCTCAGTTGGTAGAGCGCCTCAATGGCATTGAGGAGGTCAGGGGTTCGAACCCCCTAGGCTCCACTTCATAAAATGTTCCTGTGTAGGAACTTGCTGATCAAGTGATTTCCTGGTTTTTTACTGAATGCTGCGCGCGCGAGCCTTGATGCGCTGGATTTCCGCCCGGCTGTGTTGCGAGCGGCCGCTCAGGGAGCAAAAAACGCGGGGAGGAGGTAAATCCTTCCGGGTTCGAGGCGCAGGGTTTTCGGGAGCAGGTCGAGCTCGAATTTCGCCGCGGCACGCGACTCGCCGAAGATCCGGAAAATTTTTTCGAAGCTGTATTTTCGTTCGTATTTGACGATTTCCGCGTCCGGGACCCCGCCGAGTTCGGCGGCCTTGTTGTAGGCGTCCTCGATGTATCCGAGCTCGTCCACCAGCTTCGAGGCAAAGGCGTCGGTGCCGCTGAGGATCCGTCCGTCGGCGACCCCCTCGCGGAGGGATTTTTCGTCGAGCTTGCGCGATCGGGCGACGATCCCGACGAACCGGTCGTAGCTTTGCATGACGAGGCCCTGGACGTATTCCTGCTCTTCGGTGGTCATTTCGCGCGCTCCGTTGAGCATGTCCTTGAACTTCCCGCTCTTGAAGACGACCGACTGGAGGCCGAGCTTTCCGAAGAGGTCGCGGTAGTTGAGCGTGGAAATAATCACCCCGATGCTGCCGGTGAACGTCGTGTCGTTGCACATGATCCAGTTCCCGCCGCAGGCGGCGTAATACGCGCCGGACGCGCCGAGCGAATTGAAATAGACAACGACCGGCTTGTGGCGCGCGAGGCGGCAGATCGCGTCGTAGAGGACGTCGGACGCCGTGATTTCCCCGCCGGGGGAATCCACCTGCAGCACGACCGCCTTGATCTGCTTGTCGGCCTCGGCCTGCTCGAGCGCCGCCTTGAAATCCTCGACCATCGAGTCCCCGAGGCTGCCCGTCTCACGGAACGCAATCACGCCCTCGAGGGGGATCACCGCGACCTTCGACGAGGAATTTGCGCCGTCCACCAGCACACGCTCTTCGAAAACCTTCGGACGGAGAACCTTCACCCCGCCAAGGGCCGAGCCCGCCTTCGCCCCGAGGGCGGCGAGAAGAACCAAATTCAACAGCATGCTCGCACACACGGCGACGAACAGGAAAACCATCAGGCAGCCGGACTTCTTCATTGCGCGGTAAAGTGATCCAATATCCCTCCGTCCACAAGCCGGGAAATCTCAGCCCGGTCCGCGCGTCCCCCGATCCGGATCACTCGAGCTCGAAGTTGATGTTCACGGTGTAGGCACCGCCGGAGGAAAGCCCGGCGGGCGGAGGATCGATCTGCGCCACACGCTTCGCGGCCACAAGCACCGACTCGTCCATCACCGGGTTCCCGCTCGGCTTCACAAGCTCCGCGCTGGAAATTTTTCCGTCTTTTTCAATGCGGATTTTCACCGTGCAGACAAACGATTTTGCTTGGTCGAAGATCGTCGTCGGCTGCTCCCACTGGCTGTAGAATTTGTCGTGGATGAGCTCGTGATACGTATCACGAGCTCATCCACGACAAATTCTACAGCCAGTGGGAGCAGCCG
>Ga0194054_10000533_pt1 | contig 18973 bp, 24 predicted proteins | sample SepL2210m_MetaG_FD_163628 | JGI IMG/M metagenome (GOLD analysis project Ga0194054, IMG submission 163628) | Anoxic zone freshwater microbial communities from boreal shield lake in IISD Experimental Lakes Area, Ontario, Canada - Sep2016-L227-10m | ecosystem: Environmental > Aquatic > Freshwater... | reverse complement strand
CAATATGACAGACGAGATCCTCACAGAGATTCACAAAATCAAAGATGGCATCGGAAGAAAGTATGCGGGAGCCCCCATGCGAATGATGGCAGATTTGCGGAAACGACAGGAGAACTCCGGCAGAAAAATCATTCTGACTCGGGTTAAGTCCGTTGCATCATCCGAAAAAAGGGTTCATCCGCAAAAAGTGTGCTTAATCCGTTTTTGACCTAAAGAATGGATAGGCAATGGTCATGCCGCCTGCGGCGGGGGCCTGTCGAATTGTTTGGAACACTAATGTAAGAAATGTTTCCGCCGCCAACGGCCGGCGGAGGGAGAAGAGGCGGGAACCGGTTCCCGGTTCGGCGGTCCAGCGGGCAGGATCGACTCTCCAAGCGAGCTTGGGAGATCGAATCTGCCCGCAGGACCAAGATCACAGGATGATCTTCGCCTCCTCTTCCCTCTGCCAAACTGGAGGACGGGGCCATTGGCCCGGCCAGATGAGTGTCAATTAGTGGTTAAATAGAATTTGTATTCCTTTATCCGTGTCTTTCCGTGGAATCCGTGGTTAAGTTCTGTTCCGTAAAATGTCTAATACAGTAATTCGCGTCGAAAACCTCAGCGAACTCTACCGGATCGGCAAGATCGGGACCGGCTCGCTTGCGCACGACGTCAACCGCTGGTGGCATCGCGTCCGCGGCAAGGAAGCCCCCTAAGCGTGCGAGTGATTATCGACAGTAACGTTATTGTATCGGCAATGCGCTCCAACCGGGGACATTCCTACTCCTTGGTTTCCAACATTGGGCGTGATCCTCGGTGGCGTCTCTCGATATCCGGGCCTCTGCTACAGGAATATACGGAACAGGTTTTCGCCCACGCACCAATACCGGGTTGGAGTCGGACGCATTGCGACAATTTTCTCGATTACATCTGCGCATCTGCCACATGGAGCGATGTCTATTTTCTCTGGCGACCACTTTTACCGGACCCGGATGACCACATGGTCCTCGAAGCTGCAGTTGCGGCATCGGCCCAATTCATCATCTCGTTCAACAAGAACGACCTGGCGGCCGCGGAAGGATTCGGAATCCAGATCGTGACTCCGCGCGAGTTTATGCTACATTACCTCACATGAGCACTATCACCGCCGACCTTCCTGACCCGGTCTTCAAATCGATCAAACATCTTGCCGAAACCGAAGGCATGAGTGTGGAACAACTCGCTTCCCTTGCCATTTCCCAAGCAGTCGGAGCATGGAACAGTCAGGCGAGAATATTTGAGGAGCGTGCATCGAGGGGGGAACGCGCCAAATTTGATGCCGCCCTGGCTATGGTGCCCAACGTAAAGCCGGATTTGAACGATGAGATTTTGTAAGCATTGCAGCAAACGCTGCGATCCAACCTCACCTCGCTCAACCAGAATTCGATATCCTGGCAAACGACGCCGACCTCCTCGCCGGCAAAATCGTCGCCCTCTCCAAGTCGCTCGGCCGCTCCGCGCGTATCGCGCAGCCCTCGACCCTCGTCCCTCGTTCCTCGACTTCCCCATGAAGCCTCACCCCTTGCCAACTGCCAATTTCTCCCCCCTTCCCTCTTCCTCATTCCCCATTTCCTCTTCCCCATTTCGCATTTCTAATTCACGCGAAGCGCGCAACCTGCCAACTGAACACTGAACACTTCCCCGAAATGTCAATAAGCAAGGACTGACCCCTTTCCCTCTTCTTCGCTTCAAGTCTCAGCTTTCAAGTCTCCAGTCTCATCATTCTCTTCCCCGAAATGTCAATAAGCAAGGACTGACCCCTTACTCAATGGATCCGTCCTCGGGCTCAGCAAGAAGGAAATTGATGAGAAGATCGATGAGATCATTGATTTCGCCGAGATCCGGGAATTTATTGACTCCCCGGTGCAGAGCTATTCTTCAGGAATGCAGGTGCGGCTCGCCTTCGCCGTCGCCACGGCGATGAATCCGGACGTGCTGATTTAAAATGAGAGTTGTCGTTGATACAAATGTTGTAATCGCCGGTCTCAGAGCCAGAAGGGGAGCATCTTTTGGTATTGTTTCGGCCATGTTACAAAATCGTCTGGACTTCCTGATCTCGGTGCCGCTCCTTTTGGAATATGAGGAGATCATGAAACGGGCAAACCCTTCTTTGCTGCCGCATTTTACTGATCCTGAAAAAGATGCTTTCCTCAACGGGTTCGCCGCGTTCGGTTTATGCTCAAAAATCTTTTACCTGTGGAGGCCTGTCCTGCGTGACCCGGACGACGATATGCTTGTGGAACTTGCGGTCGCCGGAGCCGCAACGTATATTGTCACGTCAAACACCGGTGATTTCCAAGGGGCGGATAGCTTTGCCTTCACAGTCATCACACCACAATACTTTTATCGAAACCACCACCCGCTATGAGCACCATAACCGTCGATGTCCCGAGTTCGCTCGCAAAACGCATCCTTGATCTGGCCCGAAACGAGGGCCTTACAGCAAGCCAGTTTCTAGCATCAGCCGCAGCAGAAAAAGTGGCTGTGTGGGAAGCGGATGACATCATTAAAAAACGCGCGGCTGCCGTTGACTCCAACGCCATATCAACCCTTTTGTCAAAAGTTCCAGACATCGAGGCGGAACACGACTGGGACAATAAATAAGCGGGAACAGCATGAATTCCGAACTCGCTACCAGCAACCCGCAACTCGCCACCGACCCGGACGTCCTCGTCCGCGTCTCCGGCGTTTCGAAAAAATCAGCCAGCGGACCTGGCGGAACATGGGATATCGAAGATAGGATATGGGGATGAAGTTTGAAGACCTGGAGGCTTGGCAAGAGGCAAGGAGACTCGTCAAAGAAATCTACCTTTTGACTCAGGTAGGGCCACTTGCGAAGGATTACCGCTTGTCATCGCAAATCCAAGCTGCGAGCGTTTCGATCATGTCGAACATAGCGGAGGGGTTTGAACGCACCGGATCGGCCGAGAAACTTCACTTTTACAACATCGCCAGAGCATCCTGCGGTGAAGTGCGATCCCAACTCTACGTTATCGAAGATGTCTGTGCGTCGCTCTCCCAGAAGGCAACCACCCTCCGCGATTCTGCCTCCACAGTAGGCAGGCTGATCTCGGGCCTCATCGCCAGCACACACCGCCGCACCGCGGCGGGGAAGATTGAAGTTGGTAGATAGCAGATAGAAAAAACGGTATGTCCCCATCTCCTATATCCAATCTCCCATCTTCCACCGCCGGAGGCGGTGCTCCCCATATCCCATCTTCTGGCGGCGAAGCCGCCCTCCCATCTTCCTCGACTTCTGACCAAGAGGTCTTGGTCAGAGTCGACGGCGTTTCAAAGAAGTTCTGCAGGTCCTTGAAAAAGTCCCTCTGGTATGGGGTGTGCGATATTTTTTCCGAACTCAATCCCTTCGGAAAAAATATCGCAGAAGATGGAAGATCGAAGATGGAAGATAGGATCGCGCAAAGCGCGGACTCTTCCGGCGACTCCGCCGCCGACCCATCTCCTATCTCCAATCTCCCATCTTCCACGGCCGAAGGCGGTGCTCCCATCTCCAATCTCCAATCTCCCACCGCCGAGGGCGGTGATCCCATATCCAATATCCCATCTACTTCACCGCCTCTCCGTCCCGGAGAATTCTGGGCGGTGAACAACGTGTCCTTCGAACTCCGTCGCGGCGAGTGCCTCGGCCTCATCGGCCACAACGGGGCCGGGAAGACGACGCTTCTCAAGATGCTCAACGGGCTCATCAAGCCGGATGCCGGGCGAATCGAGATGCGCGGACGGATCGGCGCGCTCATCGCGCTCGGGGCCGGGTTCAATCCGATCTATGCTTTGCTCCTCTTTTCTGATAGAAAATTCAAACTCCTGTCCTCTTGATCGCCGTACTATGCCAAACCCAATCTCCACCGAAATCATCCAATCGCTGATCATCGAAATCCGCGGCGAGCGCGTCCTGCTCGACAGCGATGTTGCGCGCATCTACGGCGTCGACACCAAGCGAATCAACGAGGCAGTCAAAAACAACCCGGAAAAGTTCCCCGAAGGTTATATCGTTCGGCTGTCGGGAGAGGAGTTGGAAAACTTGCGGTCGAAATTTTCGACCGCAAAATTTTCGAAAACGCGTGTGACTCCCACAGCATTCCCCGAACGCGGACTCTACATGCTGGCGACGATCCTGAAGAGTTCGCAGGCGACGAAAGCCACATTCGCGATTATCGAAACCTTCACGAAAATCCGCGAGCTCTCGTCAACGATCAAAGCGCTCTCAGTAGTCAAAGATGATGCCAGACAGAAAACGCTCATGCAACGCAGCGGAGAAATCGTCTCCGAGATTTTTGATGAGGCGTTGCAAACCAGTGATACCGAGACCTCGATTGAACTCAACTTCGCTGTCCTCAAATTCAAACACACAATCAAGCGGAAGAAGTGACGGTCTCGGCTTTTCTCGGTTTCTCTTTTCTTCGCAAGTCCCAATCTCCCCTCTTCCTCGAAATGTCAACAGGCAAGGCCTGCCCCCTTTTATGAAATGGTTTCCCGCACAGGAGCACGGCTACCGGCGGCAGAACGATGGCGAGGAGGTATCTCATGACGCGGAAAATATCACACTCCGCGTATGGGAAGCCCCCAGATGACGAACTGTAGCCCATACTTTTTTGCGGATGTCTCCGCAATCCAGATGCCCGGCTGCGTTTACTGGGCCTCGACGTCCCCGATGCAAGAATATGCACGCTGGTACCTTTCGACGACGGGAGGTTGAATCATGAAAGTTCTTGTGACCGGAGGCAGCGGATTTATTGGCAGTCATGTCGTCGAGCATTATCATGATCGGGCGGAAGTCATTGTTCTTGACGACCTGCGCACGGGCCGCCGGAAAAACCTCGATGGTCTGAAGTGCCGGTTTGTTGAAGGATCAATTTTGGACCGCGCCCTCGTGGACGAGGTCATGGATGGGGTGGATTACGTGATCCATCTGGCCGCGCTCGTGAGCGTGCCCGAATCCCTGTCTCTGCCTGGGGAAACCGTGAACATCAATGTTCATGGCCTCCTGAATGTCCTGGCGTCCGCGCGAAGTTATGGAGTGAAGAAGCTCTGCTTTGCGAGTTCTGCGGCCGTATACGGCGAAAATCCGATCCAGCCAAAAGTGGAAACGATGGCCCCCGATCCCAGAAGTCCCTATGCGATCACCAAACTTGATGGCGAGTATTACTGCGGGCTCTATGCGCGGGAAGGATGGTTGACGACCGCGTGCCTCAGGTTCTTCAATGTCTTTGGCCCACGTCAGGATCCGAACAGCGCGTATGCGGCGGCGGTTCCGATCTTCCTGCATCGCGCCAGGAACAACGAGCCAATCACGATCTATGGCGACGGAGGCCAGACCCGCGACTTTATCTACGTCAAGGATATCGTCGGGGCACTTGCCTTCGCGGTCGAAACACCGGAAGTGCAAGGGGTCTTCAACGCGGGGTTTGGGTCGGAATTCACGATTGGCGAGTTGGTGCAGAAAATTCTCAAACTCACCGGATCTCATTCCGAAATTCATCATGAGCCGGTCCGCGTCGGCGACATACGCCACTCCACCTCGGACGCTTCGAAGCTGCAGGCGGCGGGATGGAAACCGCTTTTTGATGTGTCGGCGGGACTGAAAGAACTCGTTGGTCAATCAACTCCTATGACACTCCCATGAAACCTCACCCTTTGCCAACTGCCAATTTCTTCCCCCTTTCCTCTTCCCCATTCCTCATTCCCCATTCCTCATTCCCCATTCCTCATTCCCCATTCCTCATTCCCCATTTCGCATTCCCCATTTCGCATTGCCCATTTCGCATTGCCCATTCGCGCGAAGCGCGCAACCTGCCAATTTCTTTCCCATAATACCCTCGCCCCTCGCCCTCTTCGATTCAGCTTTCAAATCTCAGCATTTTCTCTTATGAAAACCATCCTTGAATCTGGACGCGCTGAACGCCACTACTGGCGCGATCTTTGGCGCTACCGCGAGCTTTTTTACTTCCTTGCCTGGCGCGACATTCTTGTTCGCTACAAGCAAACCGTCATCGGCGTCGCTTGGTCTCTCATCCGGCCGTTTCTGACGATGATCGTCTTCACTGTCATTTTTGGAAAACTCGCGAAGATGCCCTCCGAAGGCGTGCCCTATCCCATCCTCGTTTTTGCTGCGTTGCTGCCGTGGCAGTTCTTTGCCAATTCATTTTCGGAATCCGGCAACAGTCTCGTCGCCAACAGCAACCTTATTTCGAAAATCTATTTCCCGCGTCTCATCGTTCCGTCCTGCTCAGTTGTGGTCGGATTCATCGACTTCCTCATCTCCGCCGTTTTTCTCGTGGCGTTGATGGTCTGGTATCACTTCATGCCTGACTGGCGAGTTCTCACCCTGCCGTTCTTCACTTTGGTTGCCCTCGGTGCCGCTCTCGGTGCGGGCTTTCTGATCGCTGCGCTGACCGTAAAATATCGCGACTTTCGTTTCATCGTTCCATTCATCGTGCAGTTTGGTCTTTATGTCTCACCGGTGGGATTCAGCAGCACCATTGTTCCTGACAAATGGAGGTTGCTCTACAACCTGAATCCGATGGTTGGGGTGATTGACGGCTTCCGTTGGGCCCTCCTGCGCGGGCAGGTCGAACTTTATTTGCCGGGATTCTTCCTCTCCCTTGGCATCGTCACCGCGCTTCTCGTCAGCAGCATCTGGTATTTCCGAAAAACAGAATGCACTTTTGCGGATGTCATTTGAAGGTGAAGCAAGAATCTTGAGACGCGAGAAGACCCGAGGAGTAATAAAAAGCCGAAAACGGAAATGCAAAAACTGTCATGTGGCGGTTTTTCTCAACTTCTGCTTTGATTCTGCTAACCAGCCTAAACATTTAAAATGAGTGATGTCGTTATAAAAGTCGAAAACCTCAGCAAGCGCTACATCATCTCGCACAAGCGCCACGCGAGCGATGGTTTGCGGCATGTCTTGCAGGAAAAGGCGCTTGCACCATTCCGTTGGATGGGTAGTAAGCGGGGTAGACATCAGAAGCCAGAGGACAATGGCTCGGTTGCCGGGCACTCGCTTCCGGCTTCCGAAGAATTCTGGGCGCTTAAGGATGTTTCCTTCGAGGTCAAGCAAGGCGAGGTGCTCGGCATCATCGGACGCAATGGCGCTGGAAAGAGCACTTTGCTCAAGATTCTCAGCCGGATCACGGAACCCACCTCCGGGAAAGTGACGATTGATGGCCGCGTGGCCAGCCTGCTCGAAGTCGGCACCGGATTTCATCCGGAACTGACCGGCCGCGAAAATATTTTCCTGAACGGGGCAATCCTTGGGATGACTCGTGTGGAGATTATGCGGAAGTTCGACGAGATCGTCGCCTTCTCGGAAGTAGAGAAGTTCCTCGACACCCCGGTAAAACGGTATTCGTCGGGCATGTATGTCCGCCTCGCCTTTGCGGTCGCCGCCCACCTCGAGCCGGAGATCCTCATCGTGGATGAAGTCCTCGCCGTCGGCGATGCGGAGTTCCAGAAGAAATGTCTTGGAAAGATGAAAGATGTCGCAGGCCATGGAAGGACGGTTCTTTTTGTAAGCCATAGTATGGCGGCGATAACTCAGCTGTGCTCGAAATCGGTAAATCTAGATGCTGGAAAAGTGACTTTCACTGGACCTGTGGAACAGGGAGTGTCCAAATACTTAAACATCGAGAATCGCGATGCGATATGGAAAGTAGATACTCTCCATGAAGATCTGCGGAAAATAAAAAAAGTGTTTTTTACCAACGTCAAACTGCTTAATTCCGATAATCGGCCAAGTGTCGACTTAGATGTCAATAAGCCATTTCGAGTGAAAATGTTCTACGAAGTCCCTTTGGAAATTCAACCTGTGGAGATAGCGATTCGGATTCTTGCTTTTGACGGAAGGCCGGTATTCACATCTTTGCTGTCCGATTGCTGCAAGGACACGCTTGGATCGCCCAAGTGCGGCTCATACATTGCGGAGGTTGAACTTCCAGCACTTTTTCTAATGCCGGGCGCGTACAGTCTGAACGTGGCATCGCATGCAGCCGAAGGGGAACTTTACGATATGTTAAGCAATATTATTTCCTTTATTATAGTTGACACCGGAACACGTTATTCAAAGTATCGTAACACTAACCAAATTGGCGTGGTCATGAAAGATTTGCTTTGGAAAGAGAAGGAGAACAATGATTGTGTCAGACTAAAATAGGTTATTAACTAAAATACGAAAATATGATCGCTCCAGCAATATTGCCCGAAGATTACAGGGATTGGAATTGTATACATGCAGCACCATATGGGCGTCCGCCATTGCGCGCTAGCCTGATGAATTGGGCATGGTTGCTTCCAACTCGGGTTTTGAATCGACGACGCGGACCTTTTGCAATTCAGAAAAACAATACCACGAGAGAGTTCGAATACCCATGGGCGTTTGCATCAGCTGACTTGCAACCAGGAATGCGTGTGGTGGAGATTGGTGGTAGTCTTAGTGGGTTTCAGTTTGTTCTTAGCCAATCAGGATGCAAGGTCATAAATATTGACCCCGGGATGGAAGCTGTCGGCGTTGGGTGGCCATGCGATGAAAGCTCCATAAAAAAACTTAATTCGCTTTTTCGGACAGATGTCGAGTTGCGCAATACTGTTATTTCCAGAGCTGGCATTCCAGATGCCTCAATTGATCGCTTTTTTAGTATAAGTGTGCTGGAGCACCTTCCCGAAGACGATCTAAATGATGTTTTGATCCACGCTTATCGTTGTCTTAAACCCGGTGGTTTGTTTATCATGACTGTGGATCTTTTTTTGAATCTTAGGCCATTCACGGATCGCGTTGCCAATGAGTATGGCATCAACCAAGACATTTCATCTTTTTTAAGGCCGGCTCCATTTGAACTCCTCAAAGGCAAGCGCTCAGAATTGTATGGATTTGATGATTTTGACTTCCGACGGATCCTGGCAAATGTGGAGAAGTTTTTCATCGGAAGCTACCCTGCACTCGTGCAGTGCGTGATTTTACGTAAACCTGCGCTTTGAATTTCTCAAATCATTGCTCCACTGGAGCACGGAATCGGCTTCAGAATCAAACAGCCTTTGCAGAGATTGCGTTTATCGACCATGCGAATGTTCATTGACGGTGATGGCTGACATAAGAACTTTACTTATCATAAGCCCGGTTCCAACTCATCCCAGTCGCGAGGGATGCAACCGTCGGGTTCTGGATATGGTTCTTGCCATCCGCGAACTTGGGTTCAAGCCGTTCCTTTGTTATGTGCGCACGGATCTTTTTACGCCATGCACGGATTTCACTGAATTATACGATTGGTGGCAGGGTGACATGGTTCACTTTCGGACCGGTTGGGAGGCATCGGAGGGAGTCCTTGCGCGTTCCAGGGGGATGTATGTATTCTCTAAGTTTAAAAACATTGTTAATAAGTGGCGGCGCATTTTACCGCAATCTTTAGTTGAATGGATGCTTAGCCTACCAGTCGGCGATGGTTGGTATCCCCCTGCGTTGTCTAACTGGGTCGCGCGCTTTTGCACGGAGCATCAACCAGTGGCATGCATCGTCGAATATGCTTTTTTATCGAAGGCTCTCCTTCATGTTCCACACGGCACACGTCGCATTATTGATGCGCATGACATGCTGTCGGAACGCAATCGGCAACTTAAGCCGCTTGGGATTTCCGACAGTTCGATCTCCCTGTCCCGATCGCAAGAAAAACGAATGCTGGAAAGAGCTGATACGGTTATCGGCATTCAGCGGGACGAGGAGAGTGTCTTTCGGGCAATGTTGGCACCCGCGGTGAAGGTGACCAGTGCCGATATCCTGTCAGCACCGGACAATGTCTTTGCAAACGACAGCCGATCAGCAGCAGTTGTGGGATACATCGGTGCAATGAGCCCGCAGAATTTGAAGGGCATTGAGTGGTTTGTCAATAACTGTTGGGAAACTATTCGCGCCAAGGTGCCTGGCGCAGTCTTTCGTGTTGCAGGAACTGTCTGCGAGAAGGTGACGCCACATACGGGCATTGAACTTTTAGGTTCGGTGGATGATTTAAAATCCTTTTATCGCGGCTGTCGCTGCGTAATTAATCCCTGCCTCGGTGGCACTGGCCTGAAGATCAAATGTATCGAGGCGTTGCAAATGGGAATGCCACTCGTGACAACGACGGCGGGTGGTGAGGGCTTGCGAGACGGCGCGGGGACAGCCTTTGAACTTGCTGACACGGCTGAAAACTTCAGCGCGCACGTTATTGAATTTCTTTTGAATCCGGTCAAAGCAGCTAAGACGTCAGGCGTAGCGCTTGAATATGCAGTCGCGCGAAGACGCGTGAGCATGGAGAATCTAGAGCGTGCGATACGCGGCAAACTCGACGGCAAATCGGACGTTTGAGTTAACAGACGATTGTTTTACGATGGCAGCAAATCGAGACTACACCATTATTCTGGGAACAGACAGTTGGCGTCTTGGCGGGGTGAACGCGGTCTCGCTCAATCTCGCGAGGGGATTATTGGCGCAGGGTATCCGAACAAAACTGCTGATTACCAACGATCCGCTCACGAAGCCGACATTTACCATGCCAAGGCCCGTGGGTGTCGAGATTGACGAGCTGCCAGAAATTCGATGGCGCGGATGGCCGACACGCTGGCGTTTGCTTTGTGAGTATCTTGAGCGATGCGCGCCTTGTATTTACATCCCCAATGCGGATCCATCATTCTCCTGTGCCAGCCCCTTGCTTCTTGATTCGGTGAGTATTATCGGGATTTTGCATAGCGATGCCGAGTATCATTACGAACATCTCCGACGAATGGGAACGGCTTGGAATGCTGTCGTCTGCGTCAGCCAGGAGATTGCCCGCAATGCGCGGATGATGAACCCGGATCTTTCACCAGAGAAGATCATCGCCATTTCTAACAGCGTTCCGGCCCCCAGCGTGTTTCCTTCTCAAGGCAACAGATGGAAACCTATGTTGCAGATGATCTACGTCGGGCGAATTGTCCAACATGAAAAGCGTGTATTTGACATCCCGGAGATCCTTTCCCGTCTGGCTTCTTCGGATGTGGATTTCACGCTGACGGTGGTTGGCTCAGGCCCGGACGAGTTGGAGTTCAAAAATAGGGTTGCTCAACTGGGACTCCCTGAGCGAGTCATCTACGCTGGAGTGCGACCTCCAGACGAGATCTCAAAGATGATGACCGATTGTGACTGTTTGCTCTTGACCTCCGATGTGGAAGGTATGCCCATGGTGGTTCTGGAGGCAATGAGCGTCGGCTGCATCCCGGTGGCTACCCGACTCCCAAGCGGAATCCCTGAACTCATCGAACCCGGAAAGACTGGGTTTATCGTGGATATCGGGGATGTTGATGGCTTCGCAAACGTGTTGAAATCCCTCGCAGAAAACACGGCGATGCGCCGGACAATGGCAAGAAACGCATGGGAAGCCGTGGCGACCGGTCCATTATCCTACGGTGAATTTATCCGGAAATACATTGCCCTGTTTGATCAGGTGGTCGCTGCCGGTGGGAGGCCGCCGTTCGATCGCGAGCGCGGCCCGGCGCGTCCGCACGAATACCTGCCAGCCACGACGCCCGCCCGCATCCGATTTCGATTGCGAAAAATCAAACAAACATTGATGAAAATCACCACCGGCAGATGAAAATGACATTTCTTGAACAATTGCGCCGATACACTTGGTTTTATCGCCTTCACACACCGCAGGAACTCGCGTGGGCAGGGATTTTTTTCTCGCAATTCGGCGAGGATAAATTTCTGGAAGCACATTTTTACGAACAGAAGATTGGGTTTTATGTCGATGTTGGTGCCTTTCATCCCTTCGCATATTCCAATACATATCTTTTCTACCGGAAAGGGTGGCGTGGTATCAACATCGAGCCTAATCCCACCAGTTTTCCAGCGTTCCTGAAACACAGGGAGCGCGACACAAACTTACAACTCGCAATTTCCCAGTTTGAAGGCGTCGCGACTTTCACCTCACAGGGGACAACATCGGGCATTGACGACCAGACGCATTTTTACAGAACTGACACTCCCAACGCGAGCAAAGTTTCCGTGAAAACAATGCCTCTACGCATCGTCTTGGAAAAACATTTGCCAAAAGATACCGCCATTGATTTTATGTCCGTGGATTGTGAAGGGCACGATCGGACTGTCCTCGAATCCAACGATTGGTCGCGTTTCAGGCCTCGGGTAATTCTTTGCGAAGAGCATGCCGGAAGACCGGGATCCGCGCTTGACGAATATATGGCGACGCAAGGTTACGCATACTACCTCCGACTCCACCTCACCAAAGTCTATCTGGAGAAACAGGAATGGGCGGCCCACCTGCCGGTGGGCGCGCAACCATCAGCTTAGCACTGAGGAATTTGAAAGACCTGCTACTCACTGCCAAAAAATTGAAGCATCGCGCCGCTGTGAAACTGAATGCGGCCATGCGCATCGCCCTCGCGCCGCTACGAGTTCTTCCCATCAGTTCAAAAAGATTCGGTCCGCTGAAAGGAGTGCATTGCCACACTCCCGAATTTATTAAAATGCATGGGCGCAAATACGGATGCACACTGCATCAAATGAAATTTGATGAGTGCGATCTGGAACGGTCTGATCCGATCACACTCGACGGAAAAACGCACTGGCAATTTCTACGACGCAAACGACTGCTACCCATCGAGCCGTTCATTGCGGAAATTCCGAACGGTAGAATCTTCGGGAAAGAGGGGTATGCCATCAGCCCGGACGACCGAATTCTGACCGATATCACATGGGAGGTGGCGTCAACTCCGCGCCGGCATTCGCTTCTCGGGAGGGCGTTTTTGCCCGTTTGTCGCAAAATCAGCGGACGCGTGTTCATTCTTTCTGCATGGGGTACCGACAGTTATTATCACTGGCTTTTTGAGATACTTCCCAAACTGGATCTGCTGAAAGCATCGGGCGTTGAGGTGAACAAATACGCGATCGCGGTTAGCGAACCATTCCAGCGGGAATCGCTCGAACTACTCGGTATCCCCGAGAGCCAGCGTGTTTTGCTTACCAACCGCAGCCACATCGAGGCCGACATCCTTGTATGCGCATCGATGCCTTCGCTTGACGGTGAAATTCCCAAATGGTCGTGCCAGTTTCTTCGGGAGTCTTTCCGTGAGACTCCCGTGCCAGGGCAGCGACCGCGTGTCTTGATCGTGCGAGATACGCCGGGCAGGCGTGCGTGGTTGAACCAGGATTCGAGCCGGCGCGTGCTGGAAAAATTTGGATTTACGCTGGTGAGGCTTGAGCGAATGACTTTCCGCGAGCAGATCCACGCATTCTCCAATGCGGAAGTGATTCTCGCTCCGCACGGCGCGGGTCTGAGCAACATTGTGTTCGCGCCCAACGACGCGACAGTGGTGGAATTGTTTTCTCCGTTGTTTGTGAACCCCTGCTATTGGAAGTTGGCATCCACACTCGGGTTGAAGTATGCGTGTTTGATCGGCTCGGGCGAGATGCCTCGTGAAAATGACGATCCTCACGAGATCTATAAAGACATCTGCGTCGAGCCTCCCGAACTCGAGAAGATCCTGCTTCGCTGCGGGGTCAAACAAGCGAGCTGAGTTTCCTAATTTGCACATGATATGCCCCAAGTTCTTTTAATCCAGATGAGGACGTCGTCATAGAAGATCGGGTTTGGATCGGAGTTTATACGACCGTGCTCAAAGGTTCACATGTGGGAAGCGATTCCGTTGTGGGCACCGGTGCAATTGTTTCTGGCCAGTTGCCGCCGAATACCATTTGCGTCGGAATCCCGGCACGGCCTGTGAAGAGCGGGATTCGATGGGAGGAATAGATGCTTACAGTTCTTAAAAGCATTCGAAAACAAAGATAATAAGCCGCACATGATTTGAAATGGTAATACCGATATGATTCGAAATAAATATAATGAAGCCAAAGAAGCAAAGCGGTTGGCTGTTTTCGTACCCGGAGTCGGAGTCGTTTCGGAGACATTTATTAAACGGCATATGTTCGACCTCTTGCCGGGTCAAACGGCCGTCGTCTGCAGCACTATAGTCGGCAATACTCATGAGTATTTCGATCGGCGCGCGCCACTGCATTGCACCTCACAAAAAAAGAATTACTGGTGGAACAAATGCTGGGAGAATATTTTTCGAGGACATTTTCTTGCAAGCATGCATTCGGCTCGTTGGTTTTTAAGGAGGCAGGGAGTTCAAGTCGTCATGGGTGAGTATCTGGATTCATCGCTTCCGATTTTTCGTATTTGCCGGGCGAGCGGAATTCCATTCTTTGTCCACGCTCATGGCCACGACGTGAGCCTGCGGCTGCGCGATTCTTTTTACCGCGATGCCTATCTCGAATACAACAATGCGGCGGGCGTGATCACCATGAGCCGCCACAGCAGGGATGTATTGGTCAAGCTCGGATTGAACGAGCGGAAAATTCATGTGATTCCCTATGGTGTTGATGTGCCGGAAAAAGTCACGCTGCGTTCCGAGACCGGCACGGTAAAATGCTTCTCCATCGGGCGCATGGTCGGAAAAAAGGCCCCGCTTCTCGTGTTGGAATCCTTCCGCCGCGCTCTGAAAAAAAACGACTCGTTGCGGCTGACAATGGCGGGCGATGGGCCGCTCCTCGTTGCGGCGCAACATTTCGTCCACTGCCAGGGGTTGCAATCCCGCGTCTCACTTGTCGGGGCGATCCCCTCGAAAAATGTCGCTGCCTTGCTGGAGAGCGCGGATATTTTTTTGCAGCATAGCGTAGTGGATCTGGTGACGGGAGACAGCGAGGGCATGCCAGTCGCGATTCTTGAGGCGATGGCTCACGGACTGCCTGTGGTGAGCACGCAGCATGCCGGCATTCCAGAAGCGGTTTGCGAGGGAGAAACCGGAATTCTGGTGGCCGAGATGGACGTGGACGGCATGGCCGACGCGATCGGGCTGCTCGCGGCCGATCGGCCGCTTCGCGAAAAAATGGGAACTGCCGGTCACGCTCGTGTACAGTCGCATTTTACATGGATGAGCGAGCGCCGCGAACTGCGGAAGGTGCTGGGGCTCGATCAACAACAGTTTTGAACAACGTGCGCGTTGCATTCATCAGCCATTACGCAGAGCTTTACGGCGCGAATCACTCGCTGCTCGGCCTGATTAAAGGGCTGCCGAGTTTAGGCGTGGAGCCGGTGGTTTTTTGTCCGATGGCGGGCCCGTTCACAGAACACTTAAATCAGTTCGGCATTGCCGCGCACATCCTGCCATATTGTCTTTCTATCTACTGGCCCCCACCTACGGCTTTCTCGATGCCGAGACGAGTTGTCTCGGCGGGGATGAATGCCTTGCGGCGATGGAATCGGCAGATGGTCAATCGGCGAATGCTGCCGCAGATAGTTGGTAAGATGCGCGAGGAGAGAATCGATCTCGTCCACACCAACGAGCATTCGCTTTCCATCGGGCTGAAGGCGTCGAAACTTATTGGCAAACCGCATGTGTGGCATATCCGTTCTTATGGCGATCTGGATTATGGATGCGAGCCGGATGGCGGTCGCCGTGAAGAGAGGCGGCTCATGGCGGCAAGCAACGCGCTCATATTTAATTCGCAAAGCGTGAAGTCTCATTACCTCGGCACGTCGAAACATTCGTGCTGCCATGTGATCTACAACGGCATTTATACAGAAGCCGAATTTACTGCGCTCGCGAACCGCACTCGCCAGTCGCACAACACGCAGGCACCGACCACCTTCGCGGTCGTGGGATACGTTCACGGGGCAAAGGGCCAATTCATGGCGGTTGAAGCACTGGCCTTGCTCGCACGGCGTGGATTTGATGTGCGACTCGTGGTGGCCGGCGAGGGTGCAGTTGCGGAACTCAACGAGCATGCCCGGCGGCACAATGTCGCGGACAAGGTGCGATGCGTGGGATATGTGGCGGATCCAAGACTTGTATATCTGGATGCCGACGTGGTGCTGATGTGCTCGAAGATGGAGGCATTCGGGCGAGTGACCGTGGAGGCGATGGCTTGTGGATGCGCTGTGGTGGCCAACGAAGTTGGCGGCAGCGTGGAGATTTTGAAAAACGAAGAGACTGGTTTGTTTTACGACGGAACCGTGGAAGGATTAGCCGCAGCAATGGTGCGAATGACCGCTGCGCCGGATCTTCGCCGACAACTGGCTGCCGCAGGGCAGCAGGACGCGGCCAAAAAGTTCACAGTCGAAAGATCCTGCGCGCACGTTTGGTCCGTTTACGAACAGGTGCTCAAGAAAAGCGGTTGAATTTGCCATGGATGAAAACGTATTAGCGGTGTATTCCCCAGGAATCGGCGTTGTGTCGGAAACATTCATCCGGCGTCACATGGTGGATCTGTACCCTGTGGCCAGCATTACTGCCTGCGATGCAATGGTCGGAGCCCCACACAAGCGGGCGCAGTCGAATTTTACCTGGGACAGAGTGAAGGCCCGGCTCAGACAAGTTTTGAATCTGGATTAGTAATATCATGCACTGGCTAATCGTAGAGGATGCGCTGCGCGACAAAAAAGGGCATTGGTTCGAGTATGTCTCGACTTTCGTTGCCGGCTTGCACCAGTTGGGAGATACGGCAACCGTCCTTGCAGCTCGCGATGCACAGCCGCTCATCATCAAGAGCCTGGACGCCCAGCCTGTGCTGCCGCGCTCGATCTGGCATCGGATGAATGACGACTCTGGCCCGGTGCGAAGGCTTGTGCGGATCCCTGCGCACTCGTTGGCGACGCATCGGGCGATGAAACAGTATTTCAAACAGCACGGATACCCCGATCTGATTTTCGTGCCAACTATCTCGGTGCATCACCTCGCCGCGTGGTGGAGACTGTTGAGCGGATCGTTGCGTCACGAAAAAACACTGGTTCTTCTTTATTTTGTTGAGACCCCTATTCTTTTCGACGTGGTGACAGGGTGTGCGGTCTTGCGTCCGAATGTGACTGCGCATCTTTTCCGATATTTGATCCGCATGCTGAAACCTGCTATCGATGGTGGCCGTGTTGTTCTTGCGGCAGAAACGCAGGAAATGAGCAGGGGGTTACAGCAAGTGACGGGAATCCCTTTTGTTTATCTGCCTCAGCCGGTGCGGCCGCTTGTCGGCGCACGGGATCTTCCATCGGCGGAGGGGATAATCCGGATGGCAAGTTATGGTGGAGCACGACACGAAAAAGGGAGCGACATCCTACAGTCCGCCATCGCGCGCTATCTGCGTGAGAGACCTCAGACGCGTGTGCAATTTATTTTACAATGGATCGATGATTTCCGCGATGAACATGGGGTATTGATTACGAAGGACGCCGCACTTATGAATGATCCGCGCGTGACCTACATCGGGAACTATTTTATCCAAGACGACTATGGACGCTGGCTCGAGCGGACGGGGGTGATGCTTCTACCATACCGCAAGTCCTATGCGCTTCGAGGTTCACGAGTGGCACTCGAGGCGATGGTTCACGGCATTCCCGTCGTGGCCACACGCGGCACAACGTTGGAAGGACAGACGGCTCAGTTCGGCGCGTCAGTTCTGTGCGAGGATGGTTCGGTAGAGAGCCTCTGTGAGGCGATCAGGTGTGCCGAAGACAACTGCGCCAGTTTGCGCGAAAAAGCGTCCGCCCGCGCAGCATCTGCCGCCGAATATTTTTCCATGGCGAATTTCCGATCCATGCTGCTTGCAAAATTTTCTCAATGAAGAATCCATTTGTTAGAATCCTCAAGACACTATTGCAACCGATCGGTCTGCGCGTGAATGCCGGCCCGTTCAAAGGACTTCGGTGCTATCCGACCGAGAGTGGCGACGCCGTCATAGCCAAAGTCTGCGGCACGTATGAAATGGAAATCTTTCCCGCGGTCGAGGAGATCATTGCGCGAAAGCCGCAGATCGTCGCCGACATCGGAGCGGCAGAGGGATTTTATGTCGCGGGGTTTGCGAGCCGCCTGCACGAGTCGCAGATCATCGCCTACGAAGCAAAACCGGAATGGCAGGAACGAATCCGGAATCTGTTGCGCCTGAATCGCCTTGGACAGTCGGTTGTAATTCGGGGGTTCTGCGGCAAAGATGAGCTGCAAACACTGGCGCATGAAGTGGCTTCGGCGGAGCGAAGCTTTGTTTTCATGGACATCGAGGGAGGAGAATGGCCGCTACTGCTTGAAGAGGATTTTCGAGAGTGGAGGAATACGGATTTTTTGGTTGAACTGCATGAGCCGAGCACGCGCGAACTTGGCACACAGTTGGCCAGAAAAATGGAGGCGACGCACCATGTTTCGATGATAGAAGCGCAGGGCCGTTCGTTGTTTTGTGTTGAGAGCAGACTGTGGCGTTTCTTCCTTGGGTTGCCCGGCGGGTGGACGAGCCGTTTGAACGAGGGGAGAAACCACCAGATGCGCTGGTTGTTTGCTAAATCCAATTCGCAATAAGTCTGCCAAATGCCAGCTTCTTCATCCCATCACTCACCGTGAAGATTCTTTATTTCTGCACCGAGGCCGAGTGCGGGCTTGCCACTTATCCCTCTTAATTTGAATTATACCACGATGCACATAACTTTGTCAGCAATCCTCCGTCTTTTTCGTCGCAACCTTCGGGCGAGGGCGATGGGGTTTTCATTCGCGGGCACATCAAGGTTTCGAGCCCCTTCTTCATTTATCTACAAAAGCCGGAGAGTCTCTCTAAATCTCCCTCAAGAACCCGGTTTGAACTATGATTTCATCAACCTGATTCTCGATGACGAATACGGATTGGAGAAGTTGGACGCCAAACCAAAGACCATCATTGATATCGGCGCGAACATCGGGCTCTTTTCACTCTGGGCCGGTCTTTGCTTTCCAAAAGCCATAATTCATTCCTACGAACCAAATGCCAGATTGTAGGTTCATCCGCAAAAAGTGTGCTTAGCCTTATGAAGGGTCAGGATTCTCAAGGACAGGAACTCGAAGTCACGAAGGCCGTAATGCATACGCTGCATGGCTCCGATTTTGTTGTTGATGCCTTCAA
>Ga0194054_10000532_pt1 | contig 19074 bp, 17 predicted proteins | sample SepL2210m_MetaG_FD_163628 | JGI IMG/M metagenome (GOLD analysis project Ga0194054, IMG submission 163628) | Anoxic zone freshwater microbial communities from boreal shield lake in IISD Experimental Lakes Area, Ontario, Canada - Sep2016-L227-10m | ecosystem: Environmental > Aquatic > Freshwater... | reverse complement strand
CAGCCCGCGCCCGCCATCAGCCCCGCCCAAATCCCACAAGGAACCACTCCGGAGGGCAGAGCGCTGGACGCCCCGATCCTCGTCGAGAAATCCGGCCTGGAAAAAGACCAGGGGATCGAGCCCGTGCCCCAATTCCAGTTCGGCGGACTTTTCAAACGCTACCGCTACCTCACCCCGGCGGTCCGGCGCGCGATCGACAACGCACGGGTCCAGCGCGGACGTTGGAAATACATCATCGTCCACAACAGCGGAACCCGGCAGGGGAACGCCAGAATCTTCGATGTCTATCATCGCAGGGTCCGGAAAATGCAGAACGGGCTCGCTTATCACTTCGTCATCGGAAACGGAAACTCCTCGGGAAACGGGGAAATCGAAATCGGGGACCGCTGGACGCGCCAGATCAACGGTGGCCACGTCGCAAGCGACTATCTCAACAATATCGCGCTCGGGATCTGCCTGGTCGGCGATCTCAACCGCGACAAGCCGACAAAAGAGCAGCTCGCCGCGCTCGATGAACTCGTCACCTACCTCCGCGGCCGCGTCGGAAAAATCAAAGGGAAACAGGCGATCGTCGAGGGCCACAAGGAAATCAATCCGAAGCCGACCGACTGCCCCGGCGACCGGTTCCCCTTGGGCTGGCTCCACCAAAAATTCCGCTGATGACAAGCACCGGAATCATGACGAGGAAAACCGTAGAAGCGGCATCTTGCCGCTTGGATGCTTCCTCAAGCGGCGGGACGCCGCTTCTACAACGACACCCTCTTTTGCCGGTCTTCCGTCTGATCGTAATGATTGGGGCGATCGCTGAAATCATTGACATGGATCAATGAACGTCCAACGCAGGGGATTTAAAATAATTTTCCATGGATTTTTCTTTGGGCGATCATCCGGCGGTCAACGTCACCAAACTGCTCTGCGAAAACTCCGAACTGTTCGGTGGCATGCGGGATGGCAACGGGGGATGCGCGCCGAAAAGCGTGCGGCAGCGCAAGCCGCTTGTCGTCTGGAACATCACGCGCCGCTGCAATCTGCGCTGCCTGCACTGCTACGCCGACTCGACTTCGAAACACTATCCGGGCGAGCTGACCCTGGAGCAGAGCATGCATGTCATTGACGACCTCGCGGACTACCAGGTTCCGGCCGTGCATCTTTCGGGCGGGGAACCGACTCTGCACCCGCATTTTTTCGATCTTGCCGGCTATGCGATCGCGCGCGGTCTGCGTGTGACGGTCTCCACGAACGGGACGAGGATTGATTCGGGCGCGGCCGAACGGCTCAAAGATCTTGGCGTGGCGTATGTCGGGATTTCCCTCGACGGCCTCGGCGGGCAGCACGATCATTTTCGCGGACGCGCGGGGACGTTTCAAAAAGCGGTGGATGCGTTCCGGCACTGTCGCGGAGCGGGACAGAAAGCCGGGCTGCAGATCGCGCTGGCGCGGCAGGTGGTCGCCCAGCTTCCCGAGATCCTCCGGTTTATCGAGCAGGAAGACATCCCGCGCGTTTGTTTCCACCATCTGGTTTCCAGCGGGCGCGGCGCGGATCTGGAACTGCTCCGCGCTTCGGAGACACGGGCGGCGCTCCGGATGATCGGCGATGCCGTCCTGCGCTGGAACCGCGGGGGGCACAGCCGGGAGGTGCTCACGGTGGACCAGCCGGCCGATGGTGTGTTCTTCTGGCTCACCATGCGCCGGAAGAATCCGAAACGGGCGGAAGCCATCTGGAGGCAATTGAGCGCGAACGGCGGCGTCCGCCATGCCGCAGGGCTCGGGATCTCGAACATTGACAGCCAGGGGAACGTCCACCCCGACGAGTTCTGGCACGCCTGCACGCTGGGAAATGTGAAGGATCGGCCGTTCAGCGGGATCTGGAACAATGCGGCGAACGACGACGTGATCGCGGGCCTGCGCGACCGCCTGCCACTGCTGCAGGGCCGCTGCGGGGATTGCCGGTTCAAGGAAGTCTGCGGCGGCGGGTTCCGCGTCCGGGCATTCCAGAAATCCGGCAACCCGTGGGACGAAGACCCCGGCTGCTACCTTCGCGACTACGAAACCGCGACGGAGGAAGCGGCGGCCTGATCCGTCACCCGAAGCGCCCGGTGATGTAGTCCTCGGTCTGCTTTTGTCCGGGGTTGGAGAAGATCCTTTGTGTGTCGGCGAATTCGATGAGCTTGCCCAGGTAGAAGAACGCGGTCTTGTCCGATGTGCGCGTGGCCTGCTGCATGTTGTGCGTGACGATGACGATCGTGAACTCCTTTTTGAGTTCGTGGATGAGTTCCTCGACCTTGACCGTGGCGATCGGGTCGAGTGCCGAGCACGGCTCGTCCATCAGGAGAACCTTCGGCCGGTTGGCGATGGCGCGGGCGATGCACAGCCGCTGCATTTGGCCGCCCGAGAGCCCGAGCGCGCTTTCGTGCAGGCGGTCCTTGGCCTCGTCCCAAAGCGCGGCCGCGCGCAGGCTGCGTTCGACCGCCTCGTCGAGAAGGCTCTTCTTGTTCTGCCCGCTGATCCGGAGCCCATAGACGATGTTCTCGTAGATGGATTTCGGGAACGGGTTCGACTTTTGAAAAACGATCCCGATGCTGCGCCGGAGGGCGATCACCTCGACGCTCTTGTCGTAGATGCTCTGCCCGAGGAGCCGGATGTCCCCCTCGTGGCGGATGCCGTCGATCAGCTCGTTCATGCGGTTGAAGTTCCGCAGGAGCGTGGTCTTTCCGCATCCCGATGGTCCGATGAACGCGGTGACCTGGCGCTCGGGAATGTCCATGTTGATATCGAAAAGCGCCTGCTTCTTCCCGTAGAAAAAATCGAAGTTCCGCACGGTCAGGAAATCCGGGCGTCCGGGTCTCGGCGTGGGGTCTGAATGGGCGGAGTCTTCTGTCATATTCATGGAGTCTTCGTGCGGTGCGGGCTAATGTTTTTTTGAAAAGACAAGCTGGGCGGTGATGTTGGCGAGGGTGACAAAGGCCACGAGAACCAGCGAGGCCGTCCAAGCCATCCGGATCTGGTGCGGGAACGGGACGGTCGAGAAATTGTAGATCAGCACCGAGAGCGATGCGGTGGGTTCGGAGAGGGATTTCGCCCAGAACTGGCTGAAGAGCGCGGTGAAAATCAGCGGCGCGGTCTCGCCCGCGGCCCGGGCGACGGCCAGCATGATGCCGGTCATGATCGCGGGCAGGGCATCGGGAAGAACGATGCGGACAATCGTCTGGAACTTCGTGGCACCCAGCCCGTAGGACGCCTCCCGGTATGCGCTCTGGACCCCCATGAGCGCCTGCTCGGAAGTCAGAAGGATTGTCGGCAGCATCAGCACGGCAAGCGCCATGCCGCCGGCGTAGGCGGAAAAAGCACCGGTCGTCGAAACCACCACGGCAAAGGCAAAAACACCGCAAATGATCGAGGGGATTCCGGTGAGGAGCTTGGCAACGATCCGCACCGCCCGGGCGAGGCGGCTCGCGGGCGCATATTCGTTGATGTAGATCGCCGAAAGGATTCCCAGAGGGCCGGCCGCCAGCAACCCGAGCCCGACCATTACGAAAGTCCCCAGGATCGCGTTGCCGAATCCTCCGCCCGCCATCCCGGCAGCCGGGGGAAGCCGGGTGAAAACCGACAGGCTCAACAACGGCAGGCCGTTTTTCAGAAGCAGATAAATAATCGAGATCAGGGGGACGAGGGTGAGCAGCGAGAGGCCGATGCAGATCGCGCTCAGCATGCGGTTCCACAGGGAACGCGAGATCGCCTGGGTGGACCCGGCGTCGTCGCTGAAAAAATCCGGGGCGTGGGTGGTGTCCATCGTGTCAGCGGATGCCGGCGGTCTGGCTCTGCGTGTAGCGGAGGACGAGTTCGCCGATGATATTCACAAAGAGGGTGATGCCCACGAGGATCAGGGCCGCATACATGAGGGAGTTGACCTGCAGGCCGTCGGCCTCGCCGAATTGGTTGGCAAGGAGCCCGGCCAGGGTGCCGCCCGGCGAGAGGAGCGACCAGGAGAGGCGGGAGCTGTTTCCGATCAACATGGCGACGGCCATCGTCTCCCCCATCGCGCGGCCGAGGGCAAGAATCGTCGCGGCCACGACGCCCGGCGCGGCAGTGGGAAGGATGACCCCGAGGATGGCTTCCCAGCGGGTCGCTCCGAGGGCGTAGGCTCCCTCGCGCAGGGTATTCGGGACAGCGGTGAGAGAGTTGCGGGAGATCGCGGTGACCGTGGGCAGGATCATCAGCGCGAGCACGACGCTGGCGGTCAGAAGCGAATTTCCATAGGCGGGCCCCGCAAAGATCGGAATGCCCCCGAGGTGGACCACCGCCCAGTCGCCGAAGACCTTGATAATCGGAATGACAACAAAAATCCCCCAAAGCCCGTAAACCACGCTGGGGATCGCCGCCAGCATCTCGACAACAAACCGGATCGTATTCCGCACGGGAAGCGGCAGAAAATTTTCGCTGAGAAAAATCGCGATCGCCAGCCCGAGGGGAAAGGCAAAGAGGATCGCTATGAACGAGCTCGCGGCGGTTCCGACGATGAACGGGAGAACCCCGAACATCTCGCGGTTCGGCACCCAGGAGGAACTGAAGAGAAACCCGAAACCGAATTTCTGGACCGCCGGCCAGGCAGAGGAGACAATTTCGTAAACGATCCATGCCAGGGTGGCCACGGCAGCGGCCGAGGCCGCCCAGCAAAGGGCATGAAAAAAGTCGGGGCCCACACGAACCTCCGCGATCGGATCGGACTCTGAAGGTTCGCGGGACACGACGGACGGGTTATTGGACGGTTGCGATCGCGGCTTTCGCCTTCTCGACCACCCGGGCGGGAAGCGGGATATACCCGAGTTCCGCGGAGAGCTTCTGTCCGTCGGTGAGCCCGTAGGTCACGAATTCCCTGAGGGCATTGAGCTTCGCGGCGTCATCATACTTCTGGTAGAGCAGGAGCCATGTGAAGCTGACAATCGGGTAGTCGGCGTCGCCTTCCGGATCCACCGGCCACACGCGGAGGTTGGCGGGAAGCGTGACGTGCGCGAGGGTCGCCGCCCCGTTTTCGATGTTCGGCGCAACGAATTTCCCCGCCTTGTTTTCGAGGTTCGCCATCGCGAGCCCGTTGCCTTTGGCGTAGCCGAATTCGACGTATCCGACCGCTCCGGGCGACTGCTTGACCAGCGCGGTCACGCCCTCATTGCCTTTTCCACCGACTCCGACAGGAAAGGTGACGGATTTGTCGGTCCCGATCTTTTCCTGGAAATCCTTGCTGACCGCGGAGAGGTGCTGGGTGAAGACATAGGTCGTGCCGCTGCCATCCGAACGGAAAGCGACCTGGATCGCGAGCTCCGGCAGCCTCACTCCCGGGTTGGCTTTGGCGATGACCGGGTCGTTCCATTTGGTGATGGTTCCCAGGTAAATGCCGGCCATCGCTTCGCGCGAGAGGTTCAACTTTTCCACGCCGGGAAGATTGTAGGCATAGACGATCTCGCCCGCGGTCGCCGGGATCATCACGACTCCCTTGGCGACCCTGGCAATCTCCGCATCGCTCATCGCGGCATCGCTGGCACCAAAATCCACGACCCCGGCCGTGAAGTTCTTGACTCCCGCTCCGCTGCCGACCGACTGGTAGTTGACCTGGACTGCGGGACGGAGCTTGTTGAATTCCATGCCCCAGCGCTGGTAAAGCGGGGCGGGAAATGATGCGCCAGCCCCCGAGAGTTGCTGGGCCTGCGTGTTTGCCGGGAGACCCGCAAGGGCCGCTCCGATGACGAAGAATGACAAGGTTTTCATAGTTGAAATTTCATTTTAAAAGCGGGAAGGAAAAATCCAAATCTCCTTGTGTTACAATTTCGTCACAATCCGTTTTGCGCGGAAGACCTGTTCCACCCCACAAGAAACCCCGCATTTTTTGTCCGTTTCCAGTGGCGGACAAATACCCGCCCCCGGCCGGGCTGACAAGCCGAAAACTCCCGCGACACAATGAGTTGGATCCGATGCCGTCCCGGCGTCCGACGCAACATCCTATTTCGTTTTTTGCGGGGCGTGGACGGCCAGCGCTTTGGGAAGCGGGGAGGAAAACCTCATCTCCGCGCCGGTGGACGGGTGAGGGAATTTGAGGAACGTGGCGTGCAGGCCGAGGCGTCCGGCGGGATCCGATTGGGCCCCGTATTTTTTGTCGCCGATGATCGGGCAGCCCTCGGCGGCAAGCTGGACGCGGATCTGGTGTCGCCGGCCGGTTTCCAGGCGGAGCCGGACGAGCGATCCGCGCGGGCTCTCGGCGAGGACTTGGTAGTGAGTGATCGCGTGGCGGGTGTGTTCCGAGGCCCTGGCGATGTGGACTTTGAAACGGCTGCGCTCGTCGAGATCGGATTCGAGCACGCCTTCTTTTGTCCGGAGGTGTCCCTCGACGACCGCTTCATAATGCTTTTCAACCGTCTCCCAATGGCTCTGAAGAAACTCTTTCGCCTCCGGGGTTTTTGCGAAGACCATGAGCCCGGATGTTTCCTTGTCGAGCCGGTGAACGATCCAGACCCGCTCGCGGGCTTTCGGCCGGTTTCCGCGAAGGTAGTCGGTGAGCAAAAAATATGCGGTTTTCTCGTCCTCGGCGTTGCTGGCGATGCTGAGGAGGTCGGGCGGCTTGTCTATGACGATCATGTGGGCGTCTTCGAACCAGGCCTTGATCCCCGCCGAAAGCGGCGTGCGTGGGGCGGCATATTTGACGAGCCGGATTCCGATCACGTCTCCCGGGCTCACGGGATGGTTGAACTGCGTGACCGGCTCCCCGTTCACGAGCACCGACTGGTGTTTCAGCCAGTTCCGAATCTTGGATTTCTTTGTTTCCGGCCACGAGGAGAACAGAAAAGCGAGCAGCTCTTCCGGAGCGTTGACCGTCTTTTTCATGGGCAGTTTTCGCGAGCGGCGCCGCTTCAGTTCCGCCAAAGGAGCAGCGCGCAGAGAACGAGGGCGATCCCCCACGCCATGCCCCCGGCCGCCGCGGCTTTCCATCGCAGCGGGTTTGCCGTGACCCATGTGATCGCGTCGCGCAGGAGATACGGCATGCCGACAAAGAAAAGTCCGGCGATCACCCACGCATAAGCGAGGACGACCAGCAGCAGCCGCGTGGGCTCCGTGCGCAGCACGGCCGATTCGAGCAGCGGCTCGGCCGCCAGGAGGAGGAGCATCCCGAGCGCGCGCGCGGCCAGAAACTCCGGGACATAGATCCACGAGAGCACCGCCCCCGCCACGATCGCGACGAGCATCACGTTTCTCAGCGGAGAAAACTCGCCGAGATCGATCGAGTTCACGAGAAGGAAGCTCCAGAACGCGGCAACGGCCAGAAGTGCCGTCGCGGCCGGCCGGGACCTCGGGAATATTCCGGCCCGCGCGATGCAGAATTCCTCGCGCGCGAGGGCGAAGGCATGGCTGAAAACCAGGAGGATCCCGGCGGCGAGGCCGGTGACGAAAAGCGGGAGTTGATAAATCATGCGGCGGTTTCTTTTTTGCGGGTTTCTTTTTCCCACGGACGCTTTTCGAGCGCGCTCGCGGCGGCGGCGACCTGGGCTTCTTTTTTGCTCAGCCCCTCCCCGCTCCCCAGCTCCATCCCGGCCCAGAGGACCCGGCAGACGAATTTTTTTGAATGTTCGGGACCGGTCTGCGAGAGGAGCTCGTATTGCGGGGCGTTCGGAGCGAGGGATTGGAGGAGTTCCTGGAGGAAGCCCTTCGGGTTGATTTCCTCCGGCTGGCTGGCAAGGTCGGCGAAGGTTTCTTCCATCTGCTGGAGCAGGAACATCCGCGCGGCTTCGAACCCGCCGTCCAGATAGATCGCCCCGACGACCGATTCAAAGGCATCGGCCAAAGTGGAGGATCGTTCGCGGCCGCCGTTGGCCTCCTCGCCGCGTCCCATCATGAGAAAGCTGCCGAGATCCAGCGCAAGCCCCCGCTCGCGCAGTGCCGTCCGTGACACGATCCGGGTCCGCAGCTTTGTCAGCCGTCCCTCGCTGAAATCGGGAAACATCCGGAACAAATGCTCGGTGACCACGATCTGGATGACCGCGTCCCCGAGGAACTCGAGCCGCTGGTTGTCGAACGGATAATCTTTTCTTTCCAGCGAGATGCTCGGATGTGTGAGAGCCTCGGCCAGAAGCAGACCGTTGCGGAATTTGTATCCCATCCGCACCTCGAGCGGATTCATGATCGAGCGGGTCAGCATGCTACGCGCGCTTCCCGAGGAGGTGATCGGGATTCAGCTTTTTCAAGGCCGGGACCGTGAAGAGGCCGTCTTTTCGGATCAGCTTCCCGTCGAACCAGACCTCGCCGCCACCGTAATCGGGCCGCTGGATGCCGACCATGTCCCAATGGATCCGGCTGGCATTTCCATTGCCGGCCTCGTTGTAAGCCTGGCCGGGGGTGAAGTGAAACGACCCCGCGATTTTCTCGTCGAAAAGGATGTCGCGCATCGGGTGGAGGATATGCGGGTTGAACCCAAGGCTGAACTCCCCGATGAAGCGCGCGCCGGCATCGCTGTCGAGGATCCGGTTGAGCGCCGCCGTGTTGTTCGCGGAGGCGTTGACCACCCGGCCTTTTGCGAGTTCGAGGCGCACGTTGTCGAACGCATGCCCCTGATAAATGCTCGGCACGTTGAACACCACATGCCCCTCGACGCTGGTCTTCACGGGACAGGAAAAAACCTCGCCGTCCGGGATGTTGCGGTCGCCGCCGCAGACGACCGACCCGATGCCTTTGATCGAAAACCGGAGGTCCGTGCCCGGGCCTTTGATGTGGACGCGGTCGGTGCGGTCCATCAGGGCTTTCAACGCGGCCATGCCGGGCGACATCCTCGAGTAATCGAGCGTGCAGACCCTGAAAAAAAATTCCTCGAAGGCCGGGGTGCTCATCTGCGCCTGCTGGGCCATGCCGGGCGTCGGCCAGCGGAGCACAACCCACTTCGTCTTGTTGATCCGCCAGTCCATCACCGGGCGCATGGTGCCCGTGATCATGTGCGTTTTTTCATCGGGCACATCCGACATCTCGGTGATGTTGTGGCTCCCGCGCACCGCGATGTAGGCGTTCATGTTTTTCATGCGGAGGAGCTCGACACGCCGAACGACCTCCATCTGCGCCTCCGTCGCCCCGAGGGCGAGCTCGCGGCCGACCCGCGAGTGATGCACGGTCACAAACGGCACCGCCCCGGCGGCGCGCGCCGCACGGATCAGCGAAACCGCCATCTCGTCGGGCGCATCAAAAATCTCTATGAGAACATTCTCGCCCCTGCCCAACTTCGTTGAGTGACGGGTCAAAACCTCGGCCAGCTTGTCGCATCGTGGATCCTGCATCCCGCCGAATCTCTCCCTCCTGCGGGAAAAATCAACACCGGAATGAGCCTTGAGCGGCTGGCGACCCTGATCCGCGCGTCCACGCGCGCTCCCGGCTCCTGCCCATCGGCGTCACCGACGCTTGCCAGCGTCCGGCGATTTCCAAGAGACGGTGTCAGGCCTGCTTCGAGGTGTAGAGGGCAACGAGCGCGGCCCCGATCGCCTGGGAAAGCTCGCCGAGTGTGGCCGGGACGATTTTCAACATTTGGCGCTGGACCGGGTAAAGCCACGGTTCTGCCGCCATGCGGATGCCCCTCAGATACTGCTCCCGGAATTCGGCCGTCGTGGATTCCGGATCGATGAGTCCGCCGCCGATCACGACGAATTCCGCGTCGAGCGCGATCGAAAGATTCGCGACATGGATGCCGAGCGCCTTGGCCTGGAAATCAAAGATTTCGAGGGCGAGGAGATCCCCCTTCTGGGCGAGGCCGCGCAAAGACAGCGCCTTTTCCCTGGGTGACAAGCCCGGCTTGGCGAGTTCGTGGCCCGGATATTTTGGCAGGAGGAAATCCAAAAACTGAGGCAGTCCCGAGATCGCGGTGTAAGCCTCGAAGCACCCCCAGTCACGTCCGCACCCGCAGGTGAAGGCGGGCAAACCGAGCAGGTGCAGCGGGGCAGGCATGTGGCCCGCTTCCATCCCGCAAAACATATCTCCCTCGAGCGGGAATCCCGTGCGGTCAATATATGCCGCACCGAGGCCGGAACCCGGGGACAGCATGATGACCGAAGCTTTTCTGTCGCCCCTCACGCGCGCGGCCTCGCCGACCCCTCCATAGTTTCCATCGTTCCCCGCCACCAGCGGGATCGGACGTCCGGCCTGCTCGGCGAGAGCCCGGGAATAGTCAGCGTGAAATTCCCAGCCCGCGAACGAAGGCGGGAGGTTCGGGGTTCGGTCGAGAACGCCATAGGACTGGTAGGGTCCGGGGATGGCCAGCCCGACCCCAGCCACCTGATCCCAGACCATTCGGTTTTCCTCAAGGAACCGGTTGACTCCCTCGATCCAGCCGGCAACGACCGCCTTGGTCCCGAGCTGCGCGTTCGTCGAGCTCTGCGCCAGCTTCAGGGAAACCGGCCGCCCGTCGGCGGTAACACCACCAATTTTCGATGTCGTGGCTCCGCTGTCGGTGCCGATAAAAACTTTTTTCATGAGAGGAAAAACCTACCACGGCACCATTCTCCAACGCGAGAAACTTTCGCCGTGCTTGTCGCTTGACCCCGCGGCGCGGGGGGGGCATATTGACAGATTCCCATTCCATGAGACGGCGGGACCGGTTCCCGCCTTTTTCATCGTCTGGCAAAACGATTTTTATGAATTCCGAACTTATTGCGATGCTCGATTACCTCGAGCGCGAAAAAGGCATCAAGCGCGAGATCCTCGTCGAGGCGATCTCGGACGCCCTCCTGGCCGCCTCGAAAAAAAGTTTCACGGCGGGAACCCGCGAGCTGCGCATCGAGATCAACCAGCAGACCGGGGCGATCCGTGCCTTGGCGAAGCTCATCGCCGTGGAAAAAGTCGCCAACCCGCACGACGAGGTCCTTCTCAGCAAGGCGAAAGCCGTGAAGCCGGACGCCCAGCCGGGCGAAGAGGTGGAGATCGAGGTCACGCCGAAGGATTTCGGACGCATCGCCGCGCAGGCCGCCCGACAGGCGATCAACCAGCGGATCCGCCAGATCGAGCGCGAGATGATCTACGAGGAGTTCAAAGACCGCGCCGGGGAAATCGTCAACGGCACGGTGCGCCGGTTTGAAAAATCCGACGTCGTCATCGACCTCGGAAAATTCGAGGGGATCATGCCTTCGCGCGAGCGGGTCATCACCGAGGACTATAATGTGGGGGACCGTTTGCGCGCCTACGTCGTGGCGGTGGATCACGCCTCCCGCGGGCCGGAGATCATTCTCTCCAGGAGCCATCCGAATTTCGTCCGCCGCCTGTTCGAGCTCGAGGTCAGCGAGATCGCCGACCGCACGGTCGAGCTCAAGGTCATCGCCCGCGAAGCCGGCTTCCGCACGAAGGTCGCCGTCCACAGCGAGGACCCCAAGGTGGACCCGGTCGGTGCCTGCGTCGGAATGCGCGGCGCCCGTGTCAAAAATATCGTCCGCGAGCTCAACAACGAGAAGGTGGACATCATCCGCTGGGACCCGGATCCCGTGAAGTTCGCCACCGCCGCGCTCAAGCCCGCGAACATCCGCAGCATCACCGCCGACCCCGCGACCAAGACCATCCAAGTCCTCGTCCACAAGGACGACCTTTCGCTGGCGATCGGCCGCCGGGGCCAGAACGCACGCCTCACGGCCAAACTCACCGGATGGGAAATCGACATCCAGGAGGACAAGACGGCCGCGCAGGTGATGGAGTCCCGCACCGCCGAGGCCGCCCGCTCGATGGCCTCCGTCCTGGGAGTCAGCGAGGAGAACGCCCAGAAACTCGCGTCCGCAGGCATGAACTCGATCGAGGCCGTGCAAACCGCCGGGGCGGACGACATTTCAGGAATTTTGGGGGTGGACATCGAGGCCGGACAGAAAATTCTCGACGCAGCCCTGGCAAGCACCGCGAACCCCACCGCTTGACGGGGATGAACGCCTCCCTCCGGACACAATTGATTTATGGCAGAGAAAAAGAAACCCAACGAAGACAAAGCCGCGAAGCCGAGGCGGACGTCCTCTGTCGCACGCAAATCCCCGTCCACCGAAGCGGGGATTTCTGACCCCGCGCCTGTGGCGTCCGAACCGAAGCCGGTCATGGCGACGGTGGACCTTTTGGAACCGCGGAAAAAAGTCAAGAAGCCGGAAGGCCATCGGAAGGTGCCGCTCAGGCCATTCCTTCAGCCGATCGGGACACCGGTCGTGCCGCCCGCTCCATCGGCTGCTCCGCCGCCCGCTCCCGACGCCGATCCGGAAGAAGAGGGGACTCCCGGAGAACCGCAGAGAAAAGTTCTCCACATCAAGCCTCCGATCATCGTCAAGGATCTTGCCGAACATCTCGGGCTGAAGCCGTTTCAGATCATCAAGGATCTGATGGCACTCAATATTTTCGCGAACATCAATCAGACGATCGAGCCGGATATCGCGGCCAAGGTCTGTGATCTCCACGGGGTCTTTTTCGAACGGGATAAAAAGGACACGTCGAAGGGCCATCACAAGGTCGAGGTCAAAGTCGAGGCTCCGAAGGAGCCGGAGAAACCGAAGGCGGACGAGCTCATGACCCGCGCCCCGATCATCACGTTCATGGGGCACGTGGACCATGGGAAAACATCGCTCTTGGACGCGATCCGCCAGGCGCGCGTCGCCGCAGGCGAAGCCGGCGGGATCACCCAGCACATCGGTGCCTACAGCGTCGAGCGCAACGGTCAGAAAATCACGTTCCTCGACACCCCGGGCCACGCCGCCTTCACCGCGATGCGCGCCCGCGGAGCCACTGTCACCGACATCGTTGTCCTGGTCGTGGCGGCCGACGACGGTCTGATGCCGCAGACGCTCGAGGCGATATCCCACGCCAAGGCGGCCAAGGTGCAGATCATGGTCGCGATCAATAAAATCGACCTTCCCTCCGCGAATATCGACCGCGTCAAGACCCAGCTTCAGGAACACGGGCTTGCCCCCGAGGACTGGGGAGGAGAAATCATCTGCCTCCCGGTCAGCGCGACAAAAGGGACCGGGATCAGCGAGCTTCTCGACATGATGACGCTGCAGTCGGAAGTGCTGGAGCTCAAGGCCAGTTCCTCGGTGGACGCCCGTTGCACGGTTATCGAGGCCCAGCTCGAGCAGGGCCGCGGCCCGACCGCCACGGTCATCGTCCGCATGGGCACCCTTCGTGTCGGCGACCCGTTCATCTGCGGAAACTACTGGGGAAAGGTCAAGCAGCTGATCAACGACCTCGGCAAGCCGGTCAAAGAGGCCGGACCCGCCACGCCGGTGAAGGTGCTCGGCATCAGTGGACTCCCGAACGCCGGCGATGAGCTGATGGTCATGGATTCCGAAAAATCCGCCCGTCTGCTCAGCGAAGAACGGCTTGTTGGAATCCGGACGGACAAGCTCGCCGCGCCGAAACGCGCGACACTGGAAAATCTTTTCGCCAACCTTGCCGCCGACCAGAAACCGACGCTTCAGGTTGTCATCAAGTCCGACGTGCAGGGATCGCTCGAGGCGATCGTGTCGTCGCTCCAGAACATTCCGCAAAAAAAGATCACCCTCGACGTCCTCCACGCCGGGGTCGGCCCGATCACCGACTCGGACGTCCTGCTCTCGAGCGCGTCGAACGCGATCATCATCGGGTTCAACACGAAGACCGAGAACTCCGCGGCGCTGGCGGCCAAACGCGAGGGCGTCCAGATCAAACTCTTCAGCATCATTTACGAATTGCTCGACCAGGTTCGCGACGCGATGAGCGGGATGCTCGAACCCGAACTGCGCGAGGCGGTCATCGGGCACGCCGAGGTCAGGCAGGTTTTCGATCTCACCAAGGGCAAAGTGGCCGGCTGCATGGTCACCGACGGACGGATCGCACGCACCGCGCGGGCGCGCCTGCTGCGCCGCCGCCAGCCGATTTACGATGGGGGGCTCGCGACGCTTCGCAGGTTCACCGACGATGTCAAAGAGGTTCGGGCCGGGATGGAGTGCGGCATCAAGCTGGGCGATTATTCCGAATACATGGCGGAGGATGTCATCGAATGCTACACGCTCGAGAAGATTCCCCAGCAACTTTAAGTCCGGAAAGATTCCGGCCATGAAACACCGTACCGAAAGGGTCTGCGAAGTCCTCAAGCGCGAGCTCGGCGCAATCATCCTGCGCGAGCTCGATTTCGGGGCCTTGCTCGTGACGATCAGCGCGGTGGACATCACGCCGGACCTCAAGCAGGCCCACGTTTATGTCTCCGCCCTTGGCAGCGCGGCCCAGCAGCGCGACGTCTTGGAAAAGATCGGGAAAGCGCGCGTCCACCTGCAGAGCGAGACCGCCAAACGATTGGCCCTCAAATATACCCCGCATCTGCATTTCAAAATTGACGAGGCGATCGAGCGGGGCTCCCGCGTGCTCGGCATCATGAATGAACTCGGGCTCGACGAAAATGTTTGAAGCGATTTCCTCGGCCCTCCGCGACGCCCGCCGGATCGCGGTCGCCAGCCACCTCCGCCCGGATGCCGACGCGCTCGGCTCGACGATCGCCGCCGCGCTCTGGCTCAGGAGCGAGGGCAAGGAAGTTGTCGCCTGGAATGAAGACGGCATGCCGGAAAAATTCCGCTATCTCCCCGGCTGGGAACTCGTCGCCACCCCGCCGGCCTCGCCGGAAAAATTCGATGTGTTCCTCGTTCTCGACACCTCGGTAAAAAAGCGTCTCGGCACGGTCGTGGAGGCGGTCGCCCCCGGTGCGCTCTGGATCAATATTGACCATCATGTGAGCAACGAGAGCTTCGGCGAAATCAACCATGTGGACCCCGCCTCCCCGGCCACAGGACAGATCCTCTTCGAGTTCTTCCGCCACGAGGGAATCCCGATCACGCAGGACATCGCCACGAATCTCTTCGCCGCGATTTCGACCGACACCGGCTCGTTTCAATACCAGGGAACCGATGCCCGCACGTTCGACGCGGGATCGGCGCTCGTTTCCGCCGGGGTGGACGTCGCCGCCCTTTCCCGCGCGATGTATGAGAGCCTGCCGAGGCGGCGGTTCGACCTCCTCCGGTTCGCGCACAACCAGGCGGAATTCCACTGCGGGGACCGGATCGCGACGGTCTTGCTCACGCTCGCCGACGCGGCGCGACTCGCCGTTCTGCCCGAGGACACCGAGGGGATCATTGACCAGCTCCGCGCGATCGAGGGCGTCCGCGCGGCGATCTTCTTCGAGGAGCTGCCCGAGGGGAAAGTCCGCGTCAGCGCCCGGTCGAAGGATCCCGCGCTGGATGTCTGCAAAATCTGCCAGATGTTCAGGGGCGGAGGACATCCGATGGCCTCGGGTGCCCGCGTGCGGGGAACTCCCGACCAGGTGAAACAGGATTTTTTGAAAGTTGTTTGCGATGAGATCAGAAAACGGGATTGACGGAGTATTGCTGGTGGACAAGGCGCCGGGCATGACGTCTCACGATGTCGTGGCCATCACGCGCCGCGCCCTGAACACAAAAAAAGTCGGCCACTGCGGGACGCTCGATCCGCTGGCCACCGGTCTCCTGCTCATCACGATCGGCCGCGGGACCAAGATCCAGGACCTTCTGATGAGCGAGGACAAGGAATACGTCGGAACCCTTGAGCTCGGCAAAGCCACCGACAGCCAGGATGCCGATGGCGTGGTCCTCACGACGATCCCGGTGCCGGAGTTGCCCCGCGAACAGATCGCCGCCGCGTTCGCGAAATTCCACGGCGATTTTTATCAGCTCCCGCCGATGGTCAGCGCGATCAAGAAGGACGGCGTCCCACTCTACAAGCTCGCCCGGCAGGGAAAAGTGGTCGAGCGCGAACCGCGGTTCGTCCACGTTTACGCCCATGAAATCGAAGCGGTCCGCCTGCCGGAAATTGATTTTCGTGTCGTCTGCAGCAAAGGGTTCTACGTCCGCACCTACGCCCATGATATCGGAGAGCACCTTGGCTGCGGAGCCCACCTGAAGTCGCTGCGCCGCACAAAATCCGGGCGCTTCAACGTGGAGGGAGCCGTCACCGTCGAGGAGTTGAAAGCCGGCCCGATGGACGCCATCGCCGCCCGCGTGCTCAGCCTCCCCGCGGTCTCGCGGCTCCGCGGCGCCTGATGAACGTCTTCACCAACATGAACGGCTTGGCCTCGCTGCCCGGGCCGGTGGTTTTCGCGGCGGGCGTCTTTGACGGCATGCATCTCGGCCACCAGGCGGTGCTCCGGTCCGCCCTGGACTCCGCAAGAGCCGCGGGTGGGACGACGGTGGCGCTGACTTTCGACCCGCATCCCTCGAAGATCCTCCGGCCGGAGAATGCGGCCCGCCTGCTGACATCGACCCGCCACAAGCTGCGCCTCATCGGGGAATTGGGAATCCCGGACGTTCTTGTCATCCCGTTCGATGAAACATTTGCCGCGATGGAAGCGGAGGACTTCCTCCGCCGCCTCGCCTCGTCCGCGCGCTCGCTTCGGCGGATCTGTGTCGGGCAGGGCTGGAAATTCGGACGGGCGCGACGCGGGGACGTGGACCTGCTCCGCGCGCTCGGCCCGGTGCTCGGATTCGAGACCACCGAGGTGAGCCCGGTCACCGTCGAAGGTTCCGTCGTCAGCAGCACGCTCATCCGCAACGCGGTCGAATCCGGAGACCTCGATGCCGCCGCGCGTCTGCTCGGACGCCGTTACTCGATTCTCGGAACTGTCCGCCATGGCGATGGTCTTGGCGGACAGCTCGGCTTCCCCACAGCCAACCTCTCCGCCCACAACGAACAATTCCCGCCCGACGGAGTCTATGCCGTCCGCGTGCGCGCCGGGACCGCGCACTTCCCCGGTGTCGCCAACATCGGCCTCAGACCCACCGTCAAATCCGGCGGCGAACGGATCCTCGAAGTCCACCTCCTCGACTATTCGGGAAATCTCTACGGCCAGGACATCGAAACCGAATTCGTCCGGTTCCTTCGTCCGGAAAAAAAGTTTCCCGACCTGGATTCCCTGCGCGCCCAAATCACGCGCGATGCCGGACTCGCACGCTCGATCACGGGTGAAAAATAACGGGCCGCGTCCTTGCAAGACCCTTACAAACATCTCTTGGAAATAACCGGACTTCTGAAACGCATGACTCGCGCAGGGCCGACATCTTGTCGGCCTCCTGCACCGGGAGCCAACGAGACGTTGGCCCCACACCGACTCCCGTGATAAGAGTCCGGATAATTCCGAAATATGGTATCAGGAAACCGCCAGGCGCCTGGCGAGGAGGCCGGCGAGGTGTTCGCGCAACGCCGGATCCTCAATTTTTTCGAGCAACGAATGGAAAAACCCGTGGACGATGAGGCGTCGGCCCGCGTCGCGCCGGATGCCCCTGGCCTGCATGTAGAAAAGTTCCTCCTCGCTCACCGGGCCGTTTGTTGCGCCGTGCGAGCAGCGGACATCGTCGTCGAGGATTTCGAGGCCGGGCATCGAGTTCGGGTCGGCGTCGTCGCTGAGGATGAGATTTCTGACTTTCTGGTAGGCATCGGTGCCCCTCGCGCCGGGCTGGACTTTGATGAGCCCGGCGAAGATCGTGCGGGACCTGTCGTCCAGCGCGTTCAGGTGGAGCAGGTCGCTGGTGGCATTGGGCGCGACGTGATCCTGGAGGGTCCGCTGGTCGATTTCGCGGGTTCCCTCGACGGGATTGATCGAATACATCTCGCTGCGCGCGCCTTCGCCGACCAGCCGGCTCAGGCTCTCGTCCCGGACGAATCCGCCGCCGAAGTTCGCCGTGAGCGCGGTGCAGACCGCGCCGCGTCCCACGATTGTCGAGTTGAGGTGGAACGCGAGCGAGTCGTGCGACCAGTCCTGGACGGCGATGTAGGTCAGCTTGGCGCCGGGCCCGAGGTGAAGGTCGTTGACCCCGCAGGCGAACGCCCGTTTGCCATCCATGCTCTGGAAGCGGTCTATCACGACGACCCGGCTGTTCTCGCCGCAGACGATCAGCGTGTGGGGATAGACGGAAGCGCGGTCGCCCTCGACCCAGTGAAAAATCTCGACCGGGAGCGCGACTCCGGTATTCGCCGGAACGTAGAGAAACGCCCCGCTGGAAACGCGGGCCCTGTGCAGCGCCGCGAATTTGTGCGAGCCGAGCCCGACCGGCTGCGCCATGAAGAATTTTTTGAAGAGCGGCGCGTGCTCGCGGGCGGCGGCATCCAGCGTGGTGAGGATCACGCCGTTCGGAAGCCCGTCCTTCTCGTCGTGGAGCAGGTTGTTGTTCCCGAAGATCATTTTCGCGGAAAACTTCGCGAGCCCGTCGGAAGCGCCGATGACCCGTTGCCCGTCCGTTATCGCGGGAGCCGGGACAAACTCCGAGAGATCGAGCGCCGCGATGTTGGCGAACCTCCACTGTTCGTCATTGCGGATCGGCGCCGGGGTCGCCTCGTATTCGCGGAGTGCGGCATCCCGGTCAAACCATTCCGGCCAGGCCGGGGCTTCGTTTTTCTTCGTTGTCATCTTCGTGGAAAGGCCGGGGTCAGCCGACCGAGCCCTCCATTTCGAGGTCAATCAGGCGCTTGAGCTCGACCGAGTATTCCATCGGGAACTGCTGGACGAGATCGTTGACGAACCCGTTGACCGCGAGGCTCATCGCCGCGGCTTTCGGGATCCCGCGCTGCTGCATGTAGAAGATCTGCTCGGTGCTGATCTTGCTGACCGACGCCTCGTGCTGGCTGGAGTTCTCTTTCCCGCGGACGGTGATCGCAGGATACGTGTCCGTGCGGCTCCCGGGGTTGATGAGGAGCGCGTCGCACTCGGTGTTGTTCTTGCAGCCCCTGAGGTGCCTGCCGATCTGGACGAGCCCGCGGTAGGTGGCGCGGCCTTTGCCCAGGCTGATGCTCTTCGAGACGATGTTGCTCGTCGTCTCGTCCGCCGCGTGGACCATCTTCGCGCCGGTATCCTGGTGCTGGCCGTCGCCGGCAAGGGCGATCGAGATCACCTCCCCGCGCGCCTTGCGGCCTTTCATAATGACGCCCGGATACTTCATCGTGAGGCGCGAACCGATGTTGCAGTCGATCCATTTGATTTCCGCCTCCTCGTGGGCAAGCCCGCGCTTGGTGACCAGATTGAAGACGTTCGCCGACCAGTTCTGGACGGTGA
>Ga0194054_10000527_pt1 | contig 19140 bp, 20 predicted proteins | sample SepL2210m_MetaG_FD_163628 | JGI IMG/M metagenome (GOLD analysis project Ga0194054, IMG submission 163628) | Anoxic zone freshwater microbial communities from boreal shield lake in IISD Experimental Lakes Area, Ontario, Canada - Sep2016-L227-10m | ecosystem: Environmental > Aquatic > Freshwater... | reverse complement strand
GTCCGGGGGTTCTTTCTTTAGTGAAGCTTTCTGCGCCTCCGCCGGGGACTTGGATTGAACGATCGCCGGCAGCATGGCAAAGCAGAGGACAAAAAGGAGCAGGAGCGGGCGGATCATTTTTTGCAAGTTGTCAGCGAATCACTTCGCTTTGGCGAGCGAAATGCCTTCAGCCGTCAGTTCGATCAGGCGTTTTCGGTAGAGGCTGCCTATGGCCTGCTTGAAGGCCTTTTTGCTGACGCCAAATGCCGTGCGGATGGCTTCCGGCGGGCTTTCGTCGTTGTAGGGGAGGTGGCCGCCTGCGGATTTCAGGGCTTCGAGGATCTGGTCTGTGATTGCGCCGACACGGGCGAAGCCGCTGCGGTCGAGCGAGAGGTCGAGTTTTCCATCCGGTCGGACGGTTTTCACGAACCCGTCGGTCTGTGAGCCGATTTCCAGCGGGCCGGAAAGTTCGGAGCCATAAAGCATCCCTTGGTAGAGATGATCCACCACGGCCTTGTAACCCAGCGGAGTCCGGCCGGCGATGAGCAGTTTGACCGGATGGTCTTTGGCGTATGCGGGCGGAGTCTTGCTGAACCAGCGTTGCAGGCGCGTGCTGGCCACGATCCGGTTGGATTTCTCATCGAGAAAAACATAAACGACAACCTTCTCACCCGCTTTCCGGAATCCGCCCTGCTCGCGCCTCGGCAGGAGCAGATCTTTTTCAAGCCCCCAGTCCAAAAACGCGCCGATGCCCGGCGAGACATCGACAACTTTCAGAGCAGCGAAGTCTCCGACCATGGCGAGCGGGGTCCGGGTGGTCGCAACCAGCCGGTCCTCAGAATCCCGGTAGATAAACACGTCGATCGTCTCTCCCGGCTTCGAACCCGCGGGAATGTATTTCCCCGGCAGAAGAACCTCCCCGCCTTCCCCGTCGTCCAGAAAATACCCCGGCGGCCCCTCGCGCACGATCGTCAGCAGATTGCGTTTTCCCAGTTCTGCCATGATCAATGGAGGAGTTCTTCCAGCAGCGCGGGAAAGGTTTCGGTGGTGAGGGCTGTGACGCTCGCGAGAGAAACCGGCGAGCCGAATTCCTTTTCGAGGCAGGTCATTTCGACGCCCGCGATTCCGCAGGGGGTGATGTGGTGGAATGCGGGCAGGCTGGAGTCGAGGACGTTGAGCGCGAAGCCGTGCATGGTGACCCACCTTTTCACCCCGACCCCGAGAGATGCGATCTTTTTCTCGCCGACCCAGACACCGGTGAGGCCGTTGCGGCGGGCCGCCTCCACGCGGCAGCCCGCGCAGAGCCGGATGAGGAATTCCTCGAGGAAGCGGAGATATCGGTGGAGGTCGCGCCCGCGTTTGTTGAGGTCGAGGATCGGGTATCCGACAAGCTGGCCAGGACCATGATACGTCGCCTGCCCGCCGCGGTTGGTCTCGATGGCAGGGTGGGGGAGGCGCTCGCGGAGGCTGGATTGGTCGCGGGTACGGCCAATCGTGTAAACCGGTTCGTGTTCGAGCAGCAGCAGAACTTCCCCGCCGGTACCCGCCAGCAGGTCCTCGACAAGCCGGTTCTGGATTTCCAAAGCGGCCCCGTATTCGATACGTCCGAGATCGACGACATTCATACGCGGTCGAGGGGGACTTTCCGGTGTGCCGCGGCATCGGCGGTTTGGAAATGTGTGAGGCCGATGGCGATCGCATCCGCAGCATCCGGCGGGGGTGTCACGGTCATGCCAAGAATCGCGCGGACCATGAAGGCCACCTGCGATTTTTGCGCGCCTCCGCGGCCGACGACCGCCTGCTTGACGCGGCGGGGCGCGTATTCGTGGATCGGGATCCCGCGCTGCGCCGCGGCCAGCAGAGCGGCTCCGCGGGCGGATCCCAAGGTGATCGCGGTCGGATAGCTCTGCACATAAATCACGCTCTCGATCGCCATGACTCCCGGCGAAAACTGCGCGATCGCCTCGCCGAGCTGCTCGTGAATCGCCACCAGGCAGCCGGAATGCAGAAGCCGCGGGGAATTTTTTATGACCCCGAAATGTAGGCAGCGGGTTTTTCCGCCCTCGCGTTCGAGGATGGCGAATCCGGTTCCGCGCAGAGAGGGATCCACGGCCAGGATGGTTTCTTTCATGGTGATGCGTGGAAGTCGGGAACGTGTGCCCTGACCATTTCCACGGAAAGGTTTTGCAGCAAGCCGTCGGGTGCGCGCAAGACATTCACGTCCGGGTTTGTGGGGGCCCAGACCGCCGGGTCGGTCGGCCCGAACAGCAGAAGGCATTTCGCACCAGCCGCGGCGGCGAGGTGCGAGATCCCGCTGTCGTGCCCAACAAAAAACGAGCAGCGTTGCAGGACGGCGCCGAGGACATGAAGCGGGAGATGTTCGAGAAAAACGAGGCGTTGGCCGAAGTCGGCCTCCAGCTCCGCCACGCGCGCGTCGTCGCTTTCTCCCGACACGACGAGGACTGTTGCCTTCGTGTCGCACAATTCCGAGAGGAGTTCCTTCCATGCGGGAAGCGGCCAGTTTTTCTTCGGTGAGCCGCTGCCTGGATGCACGGCAACGAAAGGATCGCGGTGTCCAGCCAGCAATCGGCCCGCCTCAGCGGTATCCTCCGCCGTAGGAAAAATCTCAGCTGCCGGATCCTCCAAAAACAGTGACAGCGATTCCAGCGGCCGGGCGAGTTGGTGGACGGCGTGCCCGGAATCGGAAATCCGGGGGTCGCCACAGATTAGGTTTTTCACCCCACAGCGTTTGAGGTTGCCCGCAAAAAATCCATCGGGGTCGAAAAGATAGGAGATGACCTGTCCGAAGCCGGCGAAATAGGCGGAGAGTTCCGGGTCGAGTTCCGAGCGCGGATTGAAAAATCCGGCCATCGGCGCGTATTCGATCGACCGGACGGCATCGGCATAATACCTTCCCTCGGCCACCGAGCAGATGTGGCGGTAGCCGACGATTTCGATCCGGCAATTCGGGAAGCCTTCGCGCAGCAGCCTCAGCGATGGCAGGGTGAGTAGGAAATCACCGATGGCCCCTCCACGGATGACAAGGATGCTGGGTTGGCTGCCGGACATAAGAAAAGGTTGCCATGAAAACGGATCGGCGACAAAGAATAGCTGTTCGGTTTCTGGCTGATGTTTGGCCGGTTGCCGCTGAGCACCGTCACATTTCCATGAAAAAATTCCTGTTCTTCTTTTGGGTTGTCGCGATTTCGAGAGTTATGGCGGCAGAATCCTATGATCCGCTGAAGCCAGCCGAAGCGGGGCCTCGCAAGGTTTTGGATCTCGCGGTGCATGACGCGAAGCGGCAGCGCGATCTCCCTGTGCGGGTCTATTTGCCCGGAAGCCATGTGCCCGCTCCCGTGGTCCTTTTCAGTCCTGGCTTGGGAGGATCGAGCAAAGGCTATTCCTACCTGGGCAAGCAGTGGGCCGGACACGGGTATGTCGTCGTCGCGATTCAACATCCCGGCAGCGATGAGTCGGTGTGGAGGGGAAGTCCCAACCCCGCCGCCTCGATGAAGCAGGCCGCGAATGGGAAAAATTTCGTACTCCGGGTGCAGGACGTCCCGGCGGTCATTGATCAGCTCGCTCTCTGGAACCGCGAGCCCGGGCATCCGCTCAACAACCGGCTCGATATCGGTAAGCTTGGGATGGCCGGGCATTCGTTTGGTGCCCTGACGACGCAGGGGGTGAGCGGCGAATCACTCGGATGGGGCGGTGCGAAATTCACCGATCCGCGGATCAAGGCCGCGCTTTGCCTGAGCCCGAGCAGCCCAAGATTGGGCCGACCGGCCAAAGCGTTTGGCTCGGTGAAAATCCCTTGGATGCTGATGACCGGGACGAATGACGTCGCATCGATCGGCAATCAGAACCTGGCTTCTCGGCTCGCCGTTTTTCCCGCGCTCCCGCCCGGTGGAAAACACGAACTCGTTCTCAACGGGGCTGACCACGCGGCATTTTCCGACACGCCCATCCCGCGCTCGACCAGCAATCCGAACCACCACAAAGCCATCGAGGCCCTCTCGACGGCATTCTGGGACTCCTATCTAAAGGACGACAAGGCGGCGAAAGCCTGGCTCGACGGCGAAGGCGCAACCACCGTGCTCACCGCCGCGGATACACTTCAGAAGAAATAGACCTCAGGCGCGGTCGATGCTGTATTTTCCGGCACCGATTATGACGAGCGAGAGGCAGACGATGCCGATTTCGGCCGGGTGGCTCCACTCGTTGAAGGAACCGTGGCTGACGTGATACATCATGACCGTGGCGACGGCCATGGTGAAGGTGATGAAGAGCGCGGCGTATCTGGTGAGGAAGCCGGCAGCCAAAAGCGCTCCGCCAAGAGTCTCGCTCATGGCGGCGAGAAACCCCCAGAACACCGGCCATAATGCGATGCCGAGATGCCCCATGGCACCCCCAACTTTTTCCCAGACCTGCTGGCCGCCCGCGAGTTTCGGCCAGCCGTGAAGCACCATCATGACTCCGATGCCGGCGCGGAGAAGCAGAATTCCCAAGTCACGGTATTGACCGAGCCAGGAGAGGTTCATGCGGGAGAATTACTTCATCAAGAGCGCGGCGCGCGCACGCTTGATTTCGCCGGTGATCTTGCGGTGAAGACGGGCCGACATGCCGGTGACCCGGCGGGGAAGGATTTTGCCGCTCTCGGTGACGAAGCGCTTGAGGAGATCGGGGTTTTTGTAGTCGATCGCCTCGAGGTTGAGGTCCACGCGGCGGCGCGGCATCGAGCGGTTGGCTTTGCGGAAATTGGTCCGGCGTTGAGGAGTTTTCGGCTGCATGGCGTGTTATTTGATTTCGCGGTGGAGCGTGTGGCGCTTGAGGAAGGGGTTGTATTTCTTCTTCTCCAGGCGGTTCGGCGTCTGCGGGCTCTTTTTGTTGCGTGTGGTGATGTAACGCGAAGCGGGTTTCCCCTCGGCTTTCGCCTCGGTGCATTCGAGAGTGATGTTTTCCTGTGCCATGTGCTAGTCTTTGCTGTCGGTTGATGAATCGTCGTCGTCTCCGTCGCCGCCCTCGTCATCGCCAAGCCCGAAGAGCGAAGCGACCGGCTGGCGGACGCGGCTGTAGCGGTTCTTCTTTTCGATCTCGGCCTGGCACTCGACGGTGTAGCGGGTAAAGGGCAGTGCCTCGAGGCGGGCGTGAAGGATCGGCTTGCCGGACATCTCACAGACTCCATAGGCGCCGGTTTCGATACGCTTGAGGGCCTCGTCGATCTCGTAGAGGGAATCCTGTTCCTGCGAAAGGAGGCTGAGTGCAAAGTCGCGGTCGTAGGCGTCGCTGCCGGCATCGGCCTGATGCATTCCGAATGCCGAAGCCTCGCTGCCTTCCGCGCGGGAGCGGAGGCTGTCCTTGGCCACTCCGTTCATTGAATCCAGAAGCGTGTCTTTGAGGGTCAGGAGCCGGTCGCGTTGTTTTGCGAGAAATCCGACCACTGGGATCGCCTGTTTTTTTGGCGCAGGTTTCGAAGGCGTCGCAATTTTTTTCGGCGGGATAATAATTTTTTTGGTGGTTTTGACCACCGGAGCGGGCTTGGCCTTTTTTACGGGTTTGGCGGTCGGGGAGGCTGGCTTTTTTGCCTTTTTGGCAGGAGCGGGCTTGGCCGGTTTCCGGGCAGGCTTGGGAGCTGGCTTCTTCGCCTTTGGCGCACGAGAGGCGGATTTTTTTGCCGGTTTGACAGGAGGCTTCTTCGCCGCCTTTTTCGGGGCAGGTTTGGGGGATTTTTTGGATTTGGTCGCCATGTGATCGCTGAAGAGAAAGGGGGCGATATGTAGCGCTTCGACTGCGGGTGTGCAAGGGTAATCTTGCAAAAAATCTCAGGTGGCGCGGCTGGTGCCTGCGAGGCGGAGTTTGGAGGTCACCTCCCGACCAGCACGAGTCCCGACCATTCCCCGAGGATATATTGTTTCTGGACCGGCAGCGGCTGTTCCGCGCCGGGGCTGCAGATGTCGTCCGGAGCGGCGAGCCCGGTATCGACAAACTGGAGCCATGACATCCCCCGAGGAAGCACAGGAAGCGCGAAAGACAGCGGCTTGTAAAACATGTTGAAGGCCACGTAGAAAAAATGCGGGGGCCCACCGATCGCCTCTCCATGCCGGCCGCAGAGCATGAAGGCCATGGAGCGGCTCGAAGCCGACCAGTCCGGCCGCCAGGGCAGCACCCCGTGCCAGCTGATATCCGGGTAGCCGCTGCCGACCTGGTCGCGGGCGGTGAGGAATTCGGGCTGGCGGAAGGCGGGGTTGGCTTTCCGGAAAGCGATCGCCGCCTTGGTGAACCGCAGCATCTCGCGGCCTTCGTCGTCGAGATCCCAGTTCAGCCAGTTCCAGTCCTCGTCATGGCAGTAGGCATTGTTGTTACCGCGCTGGGAGCGCCCGCATTCGTCGCCCATGGAGATCATCGGAACCCCCTGGCTAGTGAGCAGGAGCAGCATCGCGTTCTTGCACTGGCGCAGCCGCAGGGCGCGCACTTTCGGGTCGCCGGTTTCTCCCTCGGCTCCGCAGTTCCAGCTGTTGTTGTCGTTCGCCCCGTCATTGTTGTTCTCCCCGTTTTCGAGGTTGTGTTTTTCGTTGTAGGAAAAAAGATCCCGGAGGGTGAAGCCGTCGTGGCAGGTGATGAAGTTGACCGAGGCCGTGGGCTTGCGGCCGGCGGCGGCGTAGAGGTCCGGCGAGCCCATAACGCGCTGGACCATCTCACCCACGGTGCCGGGTTCGCCTTTGAGGAACCGCCGCGCACAGTCGCGAAATTTTCCGTTCCACTCCATCCAGCGTCCGTACGAGGGGAAATTGCCGACCTGGTAAAGCCCTCCCGCATCCCAGGCCTCGGCGATGAGGTCGCATCCCGCCAGGACCGGGTCGTAGGCCAGCGATTCCAGTAGGGGAGGGTTAAGAAGCGGCGCGCCTTTGACATCCCTTCCGAGCACCGAGGCCAGATCGAAGCGGAATCCGTCGATGTGGTATTCCGAGGCCCAATATCTGAGGCAGCTGATCACAAATCCGCGGATGGCGGGATGGTTGCAGTTCACCGTGTTCCCGCAGCCGGTGTAGTTCAGGAAGCGGCCTTTCGAGTCGAGGATATAGAAAGTTTTGTTGTCGATGCCGCGGAATGAAATCACCGGGCCGTCGGCTCCTCCTTCTGCGGTGTGGTTGAACACGACGTCGAGGACGACTTCGATGCCATCCGCGTGCAGTTGCCTGACCATGTCCTTAAACTCATGGACCTGGCGGCCTTTCTGCGCGCTTGCGGCGTAGCTGCATTTCGGCGCGCAAAACCCGACCGTGCTGTAGCCCCAGTAGTTGCAGAGCGGTTCTCCGGTGGCCGGGTTGGTGCGCGTGTTTTCGGTTTCGTCGAACTCGAAGACAGGCATCAGCTCGATGCAATTGACCCCGAGGTCGCGGAGGTGGGACGCCTTTTCCGCCAGGCCGGCGAATGTGCCCGGGTGTGTCGCCGAGGAACTGGGATGTCGCGTGAACCCCCTCACATGCAGCTCATAAATGATCATCTCGCTCTCCGGATGCCTCAGCGGGCGGCTGTGCTCCCACTGGTATTCCTCGTGTGGAATCCGGCCCCGATAGACGGGCTTGTTGCCTGTGGGTTTCCCCATCCAGATTTCCCGTCCGGCAATTTTTCGTGCGTGGGGATCCAGAACGACATGCTTCGGGTCGAAATAATGTCCCTCCCTCGGATCGTAAGGCCCCTCGAACCGGAACCCATATTCCATTTTCTCGTAGTCCAGATCGTAAACCGTCATCGCCCAGACCTGCCCGAGGCGATACTCGGGAGGGAATGGGATTTCAGCCATCGGGTCGGAGGCTCCCCTCTCGAAGAGCACCAATGTGCATGCGGTCGCATGGACGCTAAAGATGGAAAAGTTGACTCCGTGCGGGACATGGCTTGCGCCAAACGGCAGCGGGTGGCCATAGCGGAGCTTGAACTCGCCATGGGAATGAGTCGGGTTCGGACGATCGGGCATCTTGGGGGAGAACCCTAGACATCCGGGCAGAAATCACAAGCCATGCCTTCTGGCTTGTGATCGCTGGGTGTTGGGGCAGATTACATGATCCGATGTCTGGATGTTACGTCGCATTTCATAAGCAACTGGGAGACCTTGTTCTCTTGGAACCGACCCTGACCAGGCTCCGCGCGCATCATGGCCCTCCAGTCCGGCTGATGACGCGGAACGGCCATGCCGACGTGGTCGCGCTGATGCCCGGAGTGAAGTTTGTGAAGGGGCTGGCGCTGGCTCCGGCGCGCTCGCTCTACTGCTTCGACCCGTTGAACAAATCCGCCTTCCGCTCGATGCTGGCCCCGGTTCTCAAACGGCACCTGATCCGCCCCCTGCAGAAGGAACTTCATTGGTATCATCCGATAGTGTTCTCGAAGCCGTTGAATCCCGAACTCGGTGACTCCTATGTGGCGGAATATTTTTGGGCGAACACGCCGGTGCCCGCAAACGGGCCGTTCCGGCCTCCGGCATTGTCAAAACCACCCGACGATTGGGCTCCGGAGGGATGGAGGGCAGGAGAATTCATCCTCGTGAATCCCACCTCGGGCTGGAAAAAAAAGATGTGGACCGTGGACGGTTGGGCTGCGGTTCTCAGAGCGGTCGGATCGCCGTGCCGGTTCGTCCTCACGAATGCCGGTTCCGGATGGCAGAGCGCGCATTGCGAGAAGATCGCCGCCGCGACGGGAGCGGTGATCGAGCCGACGTCATTACGGCAGTTTCTCTGGCTTTGCGCCAATGCCAGGGCGGTCTTGACGGTGGACGGTGCCGCGTCGCATCTGGCCGCGGCTTTCGGCGTGAAGGGCTTTACGGTTTTCGGGCCGAGCAGCCTCGCCAACTGGCACCGCCCCGCCCCGGGCCAGATCGCTTTCCAGGCACCACCGGACACTGCGGGATTGCGGAGCTTGAAAAAGCTGGCACCGGAACCGGTGGTCGAGGCCTTTTCGGCCTTCGGGCTCTGAACTACTTCGCCTTCCCCTGGCTGGCGACCGCGTTCATCGCGGCGGCGATGGCTTCCTGGTCGCCGAGGTAATAGTGTTTGATTGGCTTGAGGTCGGCATCGAGCTCGTAAACGAGCGGAACTCCTGTCGGGATGTTCAGGTTGATGATGTCCTTGTCGGAGACGTTATCGAGATATTTGACAAGGGCCCGGAGACTGTTCCCATGGGCGGCGATGATGACCCTCTTGCCGGACTTGACGACCGGCGCGATCTCGTCGTGCCAGAGTGGGAGAAACCGCTCCACCGTGTCCTTGAGGCACTCGGTGAGCGGCAGGTTTTCGATGCCCGCATAGCGCGGGTCGTGGCCGGGCCAGCGCTCGTCGGATTTTTCGAGCGGCGGCGGCGGAATGTCGTAGCTGCGGCGCCAGACCAGTACCTGTTCGTCGCCATATTTCGCGGCGGTCTCGGCCTTATTGAGCCCCTGCAGCGCGCCGTAGTGGCGCTCGTTCAGACGCCAGTCTTTTTCGATCGGGATCCAGACTCTGTCCAATTCCTGGAGCACAGACCAGAGGGTGTTGAGGGCGCGCTTGAGAAGCGAGGCGTAGGCGATGTCGAAAACAAAACCTTCCTGCTTCAGGAGCTGTCCTGCAGCCTTCGCTTCGGTGCAGCCTTTTTCGCTGAGCTCGACATCGGTCCAGCCGGTGAATCGGTTTTCTTTGTTCCACGTGCTTTCGCCGTGACGGATGAGAACGAGTTTATACATGGTTTGCAAATCTGTGAGCCGTGGTTTATACAGCCAGAAATCTCTCGTTGGCAAGAAACTGCTTCATGACTTTCCGCACCATCACTTTCAACATGCAGAACGGCCAGCCTTGGGATGAGAAGGTGCCGGACAACGCCGGAATCAATCTGGAACACACGTTGGAGTTTCTGAGATGCCAAGAGGCCGATGTGATTTTTCTGCAGGAAGTCGAGCAGGGGTTCGACGGAGGGAACCAACTCGATCCTCCACCGAATTACAGTTTTCTCAGGAAGCATCTCCAAGGCTATGATTCGGTCTTCGCCTATCCCGTGCCGAATCAAACCGAACTTCCCTTCGGCCTCGGGCTGGCGATCTTTTCCAAATCCAAACTGCGCGACTTCCAAAAGACCGACCTTCCGGCGGCCGGGGTGGAATTTGAATTCGAGGGTGTCCGGCGCAAACCCTCGCAGCGCCTGTTGATCTCCGCCGGCACGGTCATCCAAGGCCGGGATATCAGGCTCCTCAACACGCACCTGCAGGCATTTTTCATGATCGGTTCCACCAGCACGGAGCACCCAGCGCAGAGAAATGCCATCGAAGCCGAACTCCGCACGCAAACAGGTCCGGCGATCTTGGCGGGCGATCTGAATTGCGTCCCCGGTGAGGGAGTCGTTGAGCAGTTCGAACAGGCGGGATTCCGCACGGCCCAGAATCACGAACTCACCTGGCGCCGCATGCCCTATGTGCTCGACCACCTGTTCTACAACGCACATCTCCGCCTGGAAAACCATGCCGTGATCCCCACGCTTGCCTCGGATCACCATGCGGTGCGCGCGGATTTCTCGTTTGTCTGACCGGAATGAGGATCGTCTCTTGGAACGTCAACGGGCTTCGCTCCATCCTGGCCAAGGGCCTTCCCGACTACCTGCGCGATGCGGATGCCGATGTCGTCTGCCTCCAGGAGATCAAAGCCCGCCAGGACCAGGTGGATCACGATTTCGAGGGCTGCCATGTCTTCTGGAATCCGGCCCTGAAGCCCGGGTATTCGGGAACTGCTATCATCACCCGCGAAAAACCCATTTCGGTCGCGAATGGAATAGGGCAGCCCGCCCATGACAACGAGGGGCGCGTCCTTACTGCCGAATTCAAGGACTTCTTTGTCGTCAATGTTTATACCCCGAACTCCCAGCGCGAGTTGACCCGGCTTGATTACCGCACCCGCGAATGGACACCGGCGTTCATCGCCTTTTTATCGGGCCTTGAAAAACGCAAGCCGGTGATCTTTTGCGGCGATATGAATGTCGCCCACCGAGAGATCGATCTGGCCCGTCCGAAGGAAAACACGCGGAATGCCGGGTTTACCATCGAGGAACGCGAGGCGTTCGACCGGGTGCTCGATGCCGGGTTCCAGGATTCCTTCCGACAGTTTGAATCCGGGGGCGGACATTACACATGGTGGAGCTACCAAAGCGGAGCCCGGCAACGGAACATCGGATGGAGGATCGATTACGTCTGCGTTTCGAGTGCCCTGCGTCCCGCCCTCCGGTCTGCCTTCATCCAGCCGGAAATCGGCGGAAGCGACCATTGCCCGGTCGGAATCGATCTGGGATAAAATACCCTCCGCAGCAGCGCCTTATAAAAAACCTGCCGCCAGCTAGAAAAAATCTTTTCTTTTTTTGAACGTCCGCAACCCGTGCTGGTCAAATATATCGGTTAAGGCAGCAGTTCGGGCCACCGCGGATCAGTTTCCTTTGTTTTCTGATCATTTCCGCCGGTGGCCCGAATCTTTTTCAGGGCCAGTGGTTTTGGATCGGCTTCAAGCGGTGCCGCCGATCAGACCCGAGGCGATATTGATTCCCAAGGCCAGGACGGCGGTGTTGAAAGCAAAGGCGATGAGGCCGTGCAGGAGCGCCCAGCGCCGGACTTCCTTCGATCCGATTTGGACATCCGAGACCTGCGAAGTCATTCCGATGATGAAGGAAAAGTAGGCGAAATCGAGGTAATCCGGTTCCCCTTTGCCCTCGGGAAAGATCAATGCGGTCACTCCATCCGCCGGGTGGCGGCAGTAGAAGAGATAGGCATATTGGAGGGCGAAGATCGTATGGATAAGAGCCCAGGAGAGAAGCACCGTCGCCAGCGCCATGGCGATGTGCCCGCCGGCTCTGGTCGCGGTGAGCCCCTTGACCGGCTGGAGGAGGAAAAAAACGGCGGCGAGGCTGGCGCAGGCGGCCACCAGCACGAACAGGAAAATCCATTTGCGGGCCGTGTGCTGCAGGCGGGCCGTGCGCAGGACGGCCTTGGGCTGGGCAGTGACGATCCTGGCCCATGCCAGAACCAGCATGCAGAGGGTGAAGGCATCCCACGACAGGATGAGATGTTTCTCCCAGTGCAAATGGCCGAAGAACAAAGCGTAGCAGGCCAGCGCTACCGCGACCGAGACAATGAAACGATGATGGGCGTCGAGCTGCGTGAGCGAGGCCAGGGTCGGTCGGCGCTTGGGCTTGGTATCAGCCATGAGTAATTCCTTTCCTGCCGGAAAATCAGATCGGCGTCCAACGGGATAAAATCCGCTGGATCGGCTTCGGTTCGGGCCAGTGGAACAACCTGCGCAGAAAGGAGTCAAGGAACTTCATGCGGGGATATTGGCAGCCAATCCGCAGCTCAGCAAGAGGGATGGCATCCGGATGAGCGCTCTTGATCCCGGCATGCCGGGGCGGTATCAATTCCGGCAACAACACTTTGTCGTGAGCCGGATCATCGCCGCAGTTATTTTTCTTCTCTCTTGCGGACGAGTTGCCGCCGGGGACTACCTTGTCATCTTCAAGCAGCATGTCAGCGAGAATGCCACGCCGTCGATTATGGAATGCGATTTCCTGGAGGTATATCCCGGGTATTCCAAGATCATCACCAAAGGCGGGGCCACGTTCGAAGTGAAGAGAGGGGCGTTGATCGCAACTGTCGCGAAAAAGGAATTTTTGAAACTGGACGGATATGCCAAGGAATACCCGGCGCTGAGAAACGCGTTGGATGAGGTGAAAACCAGATGGCAATCCGAGGTCGGACAAGCGGCTCAAAGAAAACTTGATGCTGAGAAAGCATTTTCTGAATCCGTTGCGAACGGCAGCCGGATCAAAACTTTGGACGGGCATGTTTTTCACGGGATTATCCAGGCCTCCGGCCAATACAGCCTTGCTGTCACGACGACAGAAGGAGTGACATCTGTCGGAATCGCGCAGCTCTGCACCGGGGACCTGAAGAAGTGGAATGCCGTGGATCGCGACCATGACGGGAGGTTTTGGTATGAGAGGAGCCTGGCGATCATCAAGGCCCGGGAGTCAGGGGTCGACGTCACCGGCGAGTCCCGTGAGGCGGAGGCACACTTCCCGGATGCGAAGAGCTATCTGGCACAAATGGACAGCGCCAGGGATCAGAGAAAAAGGCAGAGGAACGGGAAAATCTCCGCGTCTCAGGAAGGTGCCGCAGGCCCGGGCAACCAACTGAAGACCCAGGAAGACATCGATGAGATGCTCCGCATGTCCAAGCTGGGGTATACTCCGGTTCTGGACGAATCCACAGGGCGGTTGTTTTATTCCGCTCCCGTGGACCGCGAGCAGCAGTTGAGAGAGGCCATGCAGGGGAATCTCATGCCGGGAGATTAGCGGGAAGGCCGCCGTCCGGTTGCAGAAAGAGATGGTGTCAAACTGGCGGACCTGCTGACATCACGGACCGAAAGCTGGCGGGGGAGTCTCCGGCTTGGTGCCGCCACCCGCATCGAACGAACCGTCCGCATGACACATCAACAATTGGAGTGGCTGGCCGCTGCGATGAACCCCGCTTTGCTCTGCGTTTTTTTGGCCTGCTGCATGGGGATTCCGAGTCGCAAGCGCGCGCTGGCATTCGTGTCCCGCTTCGGGCTGGCGTTGATGGCCACCTTTTTAATCGCGCATCTCAACCACTGGACGCCGCTGTGGAGGGATCACAGGGCATTCCCGAGCGGGCACATGACATTTTTTCTCACGGTGGCCACCTCCTTTTTTTTGCTAAGCCGCCGCTCGGCGATCCTCACCGTTCCGCTGGCCATGCTCTACGGATGGCTCATTGTTTTCCTTGGCTATCATTCGTGGTTGGATCTTTTGGGCGCGCTGCTCCTCGCGGTGCCGGTGACCCTGCTTTTTCATCGGGAGTCCGGCGGCCCGGAGGAAAACAATCAGCATCATATTTCTTTGCGGTAGGCTGGGGACCCTGTAAACAGCTCAGCGTTTTGCCATGCAAGGAACCGACCATCGCCCTTCAATCCTTTTTGTCGCCGGCGATTTATCCGGCGATGCCCATTCGTCGCGGCTGGCCGAGAGGCTGACCGAACGCCACCCTGGCTTCCTTTTGCATGCGCTCGGTGGGAGGAGCCTGGGCGCCGCTGTCAAACGGACAGGCGGCGTCTGGATTGGCGACACCACGAATTGCAGCGCCATCGGCCTCTGTTCCGTTCTCCCGATTTACCTGTGGGCGCGCTGGCTCTCGTTCAAAATGCGGCGGTTTGTGCGCTCTCACCCGATCGACGCCGTGGTGCTTTGTGACTGGGGTGGCTTCAACTGCGGGCAGCTCAAATTTTTCAATAGCGAGGGCGTGCCGATTCTCTATTATTTCCCGCCGCGTTCCTGGCAGAGAACCGGGACTGCGGGGCTTCGCTTCGCCTCCCGGGTGACGCGGGTGGCGACGCCTTTTCAATGGTCGGCAGCCAGGTTGACGGCGGCGGGTTGCCGGGCCGACTGGGTCGGGCATCCGATTCTGGAATCGGTTGCGGAGCCGGGGAAGCGCGAGCGGCTCAGGCGGGAGTTTGAGGTCGGGTCTGACGAGACGCTGGTCGCTCTTCTTCCGGGATCGCGGAAGGCGGAAGTGAGGGTGTTGGGCCCGCGCCTGGCTGAGGCGGCGAGGATACTATCCCGCGGGCACCCGGTGAAATTTGTCGTTCCGGTGCCGGAACCGCTCGTGGAAGAAGCCCGCGCCTTTTTCCCCGCCCCGATCAAGATCGTTGTTGGACGTGCGTCCGACGCCCTTCTGGCATGCGACGCGGCGGTTGTGAAAACCGGCTCGGCCACGCTGGAAGCTGTTGCGGCCGGTGCGCCCCAGGTGACCGTTTATGACCTTGGCTGGGCGGGGCGGTTCGAGTGGCTTCTGCTCTGGATGTGGAAGCGGATTCCATTCATCGCCATGCCGAACATCATTCTGCAGCGCACGCTCGTTCCAGAGCTTTTGGGATTGCATTGCCGCCCGGAGGCGATTGCCGCCGCCCTCAGCAAGCTGCTCGGGAGTGGCGAGGCCAGGGAATCGATGGAAGCGGGTTACAGGGAGATTCGCGGCCACCTGGGAGAAAATCTTTCGCCCGGTGCCACCGAGCGGACTGTGGAAATTCTGGAGGAAATGCTCAGCGATTCGGATGTTCGCGGAAGGGTGGCCCCCCAAGACCTCAACGCTGTCTTCCGCCCATGAAAATCGGACTCGTGCTGGAACATTTTGATCCGCAAAGAGGTGGGCTCGAGCGTTGGACCTGGGAGTTTGCGGGACGGTTGGCGAAACTCGGACACGAGGTGCATGTCGTTGCCTGTGATTTCGCGGGGCCGGAAACCGGAATCCCAATGGTCCTGCATCCGGTGGAGCCGTCGTCATCTCCCCTGCGGCGGGCTTCCGCCATGGAGCGGACAGTGCGGGCGCTGACATTGGATGTGATCCATGACCTGTGCTGTGGTTGGCACGCCGATATTTTTCATGCCCAAGGCGGCTCAACAAAGGCCGCTCACGAACAAAGCCTCATAAGGATCCCCCGCTGGAGACAGATCCGTTTCTGGCGCGAGAAACGCTACCGCGAACAGGCGGAAATCGAGAGGCGCCAGCACTGCCGGCAGGGGGCATTGATTGTCGCGGTCTCAGAAATGGACAAAGGGAATTTTCACGCTTTGCACGGCGTTCCCATTGAGAAAATCCGCGTGATTTACAATGGCGTCGACACGGACAGATTCTCACCGCAAAATTTCGGCGGACTCCGATCGAGTGCCCGCCGCTTGCTGGGATGTTCCGACAACGAGACCGTATTCCTCTCTGTCGGGTACGATCTCGGGCGGAAGAATGCGGGGACGGCCATAAGGGCGCTCTCCCGGGTGGTTTCCGACGGGTCGGCGGCTCGTCTCGTGATATTGGGAGGGAAGCGTCCTGGCCCGTGTGCCAGGTTGGCCAGCAAACTCGGACAATCCGACCGGGTCACGCTGGTGGAAAGCGTCGAGGATGTCCGCCCCTATTACGCTGCTGCGGACGCCTATGTGCATCCGTCTTGGTATGATCCCTGCAGCATTGCGTCACTCGAGGCGCTCGCCTGCGGGCTGCCGGTGATCACGACGCGGGTCAACGGAGTCTCGGAATTGATGGCCGATGGCGACCAGGGATTTCTTGTTCCCGATCCCGGCGACCATGTCGCACTTGCGGAAGGGATGGCCGCGTTGCTTGATCCGGAGCTCCGCTCCAGGATGGGGGCAGCGGCACGCAGGCTGGCCGAACAGAACACCACGGAACGGCAAACCGGGGAGTTCCTCGCGCTTTACCGGGAGATTGCTGCCAGAAAGAATCGGTCCGTGATGCCGGAGGAGGCCCAGTGAGTTTTCCTGCTTTCGCCAGAGCCATCGGAACGGCCGGCGAGTCGGAATGCCGGTATTCGATCTGCACGCTCGTGACCGATCCGTCGGAATACGGCGGGATGGTCGAATCCTTTATCCGGGCGGGTTTCCTGCCAGAATTTTGTGAATTCCTCTACTGCGACAACAGCGTGTCGAACCGGTTCGACGCTTACGCCGCCTACAATGAATTCCTCGATGCCTCGCGGGGAAAATACATCGTGCTTTGCCATCAGGACATCGTCCTCGCGTTCGACGGGATCGATGCGCTGGAGCGATCGATCCGGGAATTGGATGCCCTGGATCCCGCATGGGCGCTGCTGGGAAATGCGGGTGGTGTTGCGCCCGGGCAAACGGCAATCCGGATCACACACGCGGATGGACGGGAGCACAACGAGGGGAGTTTTCCGGTCCGGGTCCAGTCGCTTGATGAAAACTTCATCCTTGCAAAGCGATCTGCGAACCTCTGCCTTTCCCGCGATCTCCACGGGTTTCATTTTTACGGCACCGACATCTGCCAGATTGCCTGTTCGCTGGGCCTGAGCGCTTGGGTGGTGGACTTTCACCTCATTCACAAGAGTTCCGGTAAATATGACCCGTCGTTTGCGGCGGCCTACCAAGAGATCTGCCGGAAATACCGTTCGTCGCGTCGAGGTGGATACATTCAGACGACTTGTGCGCTGATTCCCATCGGCGGGTCGTGGTGGAGGCAACAGCGGGCGATGTTCCTCCGGTTGCGGACGCTGAAAAAACTCGAAGTGGACACGCCGGAATCACGGGAAGAACAGGCCGTCCTTCTCGGGCTTCTGGGCCGCAGGAATTTCGCGTTCCATCTCATCGTTTACAAAATCGCCGCGCCTTTTTTCAACCTGGGTCGCTCGATCAGGAAGAGGCGTTCAAAAATAACGAGGAGGGAAACATGAGTTCCGCGCAGCAACCTTTGAACGGGGAGGCTCAAGCTCCCGCTCCAACGGTGCCGTCCCCCCGGCTTCGGCTGCTTGCAGACACAGCAACTCCCGCTTAACTGTCGGGCATCCCCATTCATCCGGCACGAACCCAGATGTCAAACCCAGTCAATCTCCGTGTCACGCTTGTGCAGGCTCCGAAGTGGACGATCTACACGCCGTCCTACGCGCTGGCACTCCTGGCGGGCAATCTTCGCAGCCACGGCCTTCCGGTCGCCGTGTTGGATTTGGACATCGACCTCTACAGCGCGGTCCGGGAGGAGCACAAGGGTCGCTGGCTCGATTCGTCGGGATCGTTCTGGGACTCCGATGAAAATGTCGCCGCGCTGGCCGGGGAATACTCCACCGTGCTCGACGGCTTCGTTTCGCGCATTCTGGCCACGGCCCCCGATGTCGTCGGTTTTTCCACCAAGGTCCGCTCCCGCTTCATGACGCTGCTTCTCGCGGAGAAGATCAAGGCCGCGCGGCCCGGAGTTTATGTCATCCTTGGCGGTCCGGAAATCACAGATGGAGTCGTGCGATTCCTGGAACCCTGCCCATTTATTGATGCCGTCTGCACCCAGGAAGCCGACCTTTCGTTTCCCGCATTTTTGAAATCCTACCACGCCCACGGGCGGCAGCCCCGGCCCGAGCCCGGGTTCGCCTACCGGGACGCATCGGGGGAAATCGTGGACTGCGGCTCGATTGCCGGCCCGCCGGATTGGGACCGGATTCCGTTCGCGGATTACTCGGATTTCGATTTCACGCGCTACCAGAATCCCAGCGCGATCACGATGATGCTGAGCCGGGGCTGCATCAACCGCTGCTCGTTCTGTTCGGAGTCGGTTTCCTTCCTGCGTTACCGGGCGCGTCCGGCGGAAAGCATCCACGAGGAAATCAAGTTCCACGCAGCAACATCGAATGTCCGCCGCCCGCTGCGCATCTACTTCAACGATTCGCTGGTGAACGGCAACCTTGAGCAGTTGGAGCGTCTGGCCGACCTCCTGATCACGGACCCGGTCGAGGGCGGAGTCCAGTTCAGCGGCATGATGCTCATCCGGGAAAAAATGACCGACGAGCTGCTGCGCAAGCTGGCCAGGGCGGGTATGGTCGAGACGCTTTTCGGCCTGGAAACGGGCAGCCCGGAGATGATCCGCCGGATGCGCAAGAATTTCAAACTGGATGACGCGGAGCGGATCATCCGGGTGGCATCCGAGTCCGGCATCCTGATTGCCGTCTCGATCATCTTCGGGCATCCGGGAGAAACCGAGTCCGACTATTTCCAAACCATCGCATTCATGAAACGGATCGCCCCGCATGTGGAGACGTTTCTTCTGAATACGCTCGGGCTCTTCGGGGAATCCGCGATCAGCCGGGATCTCGCGGGATACGGGATCGATCCGGGATCCGCCGACGCCATGCAGTGGACCGGCGACAGCGGTGCCAACACTTACGAATTGCGGCAGAACAGGTTTTTGAATGCGCTGACCCTCTTCCGCGACAAGGCTGCGGACATTGGCGGTTTTGGCGACGGGGCGACCGAGGGGGATCCTCTCCGGTCGCTGCGCCAGTGGATAAAAACGATCCCCGCGCGGGTGGGCGACGCGGTCCGGATTGCCGAGGGGTTCGAGGCGGCGATGCCCCCCGAGCAACCCGCTCCGGGGCCCGTCGGCTTTTTGGACATCATCGAGCGGCAGGAGGGGGGAGCATTGCGGCTGGCGGGGTGGGCCATCGAGCCGTGCAGTGGAATGCCCGCGCGGCACGTGGTTCTCACGGGAGACGATGGCCGGATGCTGGGCTATGCAACGGCGGAGCTTCGCCGGGCCGATGTGGCTCTGGCCATCGGCAACCCCCGCGCCAAATTCTCAGG